>Ga0316232_1001639_pt1 | contig 26305 bp, 30 predicted proteins | sample TBHtaG_FD_206006 | JGI IMG/M metagenome (GOLD analysis project Ga0316232, IMG submission 206006) | Freshwater microbial communities from Trout Bog Lake, Wisconsin, USA - TBH18025_13 | ecosystem: Environmental > Aquatic > Freshwater > Lake > Hypolimnion/Profundal zone | place: USA: Wisconsin... | reverse complement strand
ACTTCGTTAATATCTTCATTAAGATCCAGAGATTGATAGAAAATACAAAGAAAGTAATGATAGTTTTTGCAATTTTAAAATAAATGCCTGCACCCGGTAAAGCCCATAAAGGACTGCTGTTAAAAACGGGATCTGTTAATGAAAAATAGGTTTGAAAAAACAACTGAAACAGCAGGATCAGTGATCCAATAGAAATGAAATACCATGTTAACCTGCTTTTATAGATATAGGTAAATAAACTGATGGTAGCAAAGGGAAGGACTGACTGAGGTATCTCTATTGCCCAACGGTTATAGGAATGATGATAGCAGTATACATACCCAATGCCACGCCAGGCAAAAGCCGCGATAGCAAAAAGAAGGATTATTTTAAGTAAGATCGGTCTTTTAAAATTGATGCATACCTCTACAAACGCAATCAATGATTGTATAAATAGTCCGATAGATAGATAAACGAGTATAATAGGTAGCATATAATTTTTTTGACCATGATAATGGCAATCAATTTTAATCACGAATTTGAATATGCCTGTAGGCCATTCCAAAATCGCAATCAAGCATTATAAATAAGAGAAGATATTTTTTCCGGACTTTGCTTATTAGTTGAGTAGTAAGCGCAGAGGAGATAGAATATATTCAGCTGTCATGATCCGAAAATTGTGTAGCGTTTTATACTACGCCGATAAACATAGAAATTTTTTATGGATAAAAAAACCTTTCTTAAAAATATAATACAATAATGCTGTCGAGATTGGAAATAGAAGCAAACTATTGTTATTTAACTAATTAGCTTTTATTCAAACCATGGAAAATAAAAACCACTCAAAGTAATTGCAGCATTATTCTCCTCTTCTCTATATTTTTTCTGTACATAACGCCGTAATTACTTTATAATACAAAGCTGATATATTGTTAGATAACCCGTATATGACCCGTATATAACCCGTGTATAATCCGTCTATGGTCCGTTATAATAAAACACGTTTTATATACGGATCTATTATAAATTAATTATAGTTTATTATATTTACATATAATACTAAACCCTGAAGCAGTATATAATATGCTAATACTGCTGCATGATGTTTAGATCCATCCATCTTTAAACAATGCTTATGGCAAATTTAAAAGGTAATATTGCTTTTACAGGAAGTGTAGGCGGACTCTCTGCCTATACCCGAAAAGGTTCAGAAAAGATCATTCTTAGAACCAAGGGCGGTGCATCAAAAGACAAGATCAAGAGGTCTGCCGCTTTTACCAATACCAGGAAATTGAACGCTGAATTCGGAGGGGCAAGTACTACAGCCAGAAACATCAAGTTGGCAATGACTGGCTTGACACATTTAGACCATTCGAATTTTCAAAGCAGGCTTACGGGTGTTTGCAGCAGAATCCAGAAATTGGATACAACAAATGATTGGGGGCGCAGAGTAGTTTTGATCTCCCGTTACCGGCAACTGCTGGAAGGATTTAATTTGGAGATGGGAACGGGTTTCAATTCCATTATTAAACATCCTTTGCAATGCAGTATCAATCGAAATGAGCTTTCTGCTACTGTTCTTGTTCCGCAATTATTCCCCCATATCAGTGTATATGTGCCGGGCAGATTTTCTTTATTCCGTTTGATCGCTGTACTGGGAGTTGTTCCTGATATGCAATATGATGAAAGCTTGAAAAAGTATGTTCCTGTAAATAAAAAAGTACTATTAAGGCGCGCTGATCTTTATACAGCATGGTTGAGTACGGAAGAGATTTGCCCGCAGCAAATGCTCAGTTTGCAAATGCAGGGTGACGCAAGGATGTCCGATGATGACAGCCTGCTATTATCTGTGGGTATTGAATTCGGCGTTGCGGTTAGGGCTGATCTGATCGAACCTGTAAACTATGCAGGTGCAGCAAGGATCATGATGCTGGTTTAATTGAATGGATGACTCCGCTGTACTGAGATTTCCGAAGGGTGTATTAGTATTATACAATGAAAATCAGACTAAGTCTGATTCTTATTATAAATCAGAAGAGACGCTGCGCTTAACTCTTCTGATAGCTGAGATCATGATGCTCGTTTAATTGAATGGATGAAATAAAAAAGAGTCAGGCATCTGCGAGATGGCTGACTCTTTTTAGTATATTATCAAGCAATCATTCATTCACCATCTGCTGAATGGTATTGAATATTTCTTCTGCATTGGGTTTGCTGAAATAATCGCCGTCACTTCCGTAAGATGGCCGGTGTGCTTTGGCTGTGATGGTTCTGGCTGCAACATCCAACCATTGATAACCGCCCTGTTCTTCCATCACTTTATTGAACATGTAGGCTGCGGCACCGCCGGGAACGTCTTCATCAATAAAAATAATGCGGTTTGTTTTCTTGAGTGATTCGAGAATGATATGATGAATATCAAAAGGCAATAAAGTCTGTACATCCACGATCTCGCAACTGATATTGAATCTTTCCAAACGATCTGCCGCATCCTGAATGATACGTAAGGTCGATCCGTAAGAGACAACAGTAATATCATTTCCTTCTCTGATGATCTCAGGAATGCCTAAGGGTACATTGAACTCCAATAAATTACCCGGTAATTTTTCTTTTAAGCGATACCCGTTCAAACATTCGATCACCAAGGCAGGATCATTGCTTCTTAATAAAGTATTGTACATACCTACTGCCTGCACCATATTTCTCGGCACGCAAACATACATGCCGCGAAGTGCATTGATGATCATGCCCATCGGGCTGCCGCTATGCCAAATACCCTCCAAACGATGACCGCGTGTACGAATGATGATAGGACATGATTGTTGCCCCTTTGTTCTGAAATGTGTAGTGGATGCATCATCACTCAATGGTTGCAATCCATACAATAAATAATCTAAGTATTGTATTTCAGCGATCGGCCTCAATCCTCTCAATGCCATGCCGATGGCTTGTCCCATGATGGTCAGTTCTCTGATACCGGTATCAAAAATCCTTTCTGTTCCGTGTTTTATCTGCAATCCCGCAAAGCCCTGGTTCACATCACCGATCTGCCCTACATCTTCTCCAAATGCAAATACCATTGGATCATGCTGGAACAGCATATCAAAATATCTGTTCAATATTTCATACCCGTTCACAGTGGGTGCATCAAATTGTACCAAGGGTTTGATGACCTCTACATTCAATGCACTTTTAGGACCTTCATTGTACAAATGCGAACTGTATAATTGCTGGCCTTCCTTCAACAATCGGTTATAATATTCTTTGAATTCTTCGATGGAAGGAGAATAAGGTGCAGCTTCCATCACCAATGATAAAGTGTGCAGTACATCCCTTCTTAAAGGTTCTACATTATTTTGTAATTCCGCAGCCAATTGTTGTACATAATTGTACGTATCCATATCACTCACTACGATCGACCTGATCATTTCTGCAGCTTTGGCAACATCTTCTCTGATAGGTGATAAAAATTTGTCCCATGCTTTTGCTTTTGCATCACGCACATACTCTTTCGATTCGTAATCGATCGTATTCAATTCTTCATGCGTGGCAATATTATTGGCAACGATCCATTCCCTGAATTTCTTGATGCAATCCCATTCACGTTCCCATTCCAAACGTTTGGGATCTTTATATCTTTCATGACTACCGCTGGTGGAATGACCCTGCGGCTGTGTCATTTCTTCCACATGAAAGATGGCTGGCGTATGTGTGTCACGCATTTTCTGCAAAGCATCTTCGAACACTTCACACATGCCTGCATAATCCCATGCTTTCACTTTATAAATTTCAATACCGTTTGTATCTGCTTTTTTCTGCATGCCTTCCAATGCCGCAGAAATAGAACCTTTTGTTGTTTGATAAGATTTGGGAACAGAAATACCATAGCCATCATCCCATACAAAAACTGCTAATGGAACCTGTAACACACCGGCAGCATTAATGGTTTCCCAGAAATGTCCTTCACTGGTTGCAGCATCGCCGATGGAACAAAAACAAATTTCATTGCCGTGATGACTTAAAGAATCGAAAGACTGTAATTCAGGAGTATTCCTGAAACATTTGGAAGCAAATGCCAAACCCAATGCTCTCGGCATCTGTGATGCCGTAGGAGCCATATCGGAAGAAATATTTTTACGGTTGGCAAGGTCTAACCAATTACCGTTCTCATCCACTGTTTTTGTTGCAAAATGGGATACCATTTGTCTGCCTGCACTGAATGGATCATTCATCAGATCGGGGTCAGCAAATAATTGAGAGAAGAATTGTTCCACGCTGGCGAGTCCTGCAGCAAACATGAATGTCTGATCGCGATAATATCCTGCCCTGAAATCACCGGCTTTAAAAAATTTAGATGCAGCGATCTGTGCCACTTCCTTACCATCACCGAAAATGCCGAATTTGGCCTTACCGGTCAATACTTCACGGCGGCCAATTAAACTTGATTCTCTGCTTACCATTGCGATACGGTAATCTTCAAGCACCTGGTTTCTAAATCCTTCGTAAGAAAGCATATCGTCTTTATATGCCAAGGTAATTGTTTGTTCCATGCTACAAAAATAATTATTAAGATATCTATGAAAATCCGGTATGGACAGACTGTGCAAAGATTTTAGAAGCGGTCTAAAAATGATTAATTGGTTTTCCCATGGTTCTTTTTGGCTGTAACTGCGTTGAATTTTTCGCCATAGTAACCAACTATGACTGCAAAATTCGCCTTGTTTCGCTCAAAAATAACCGATGGGTAATTCCATAAACCATATTTAGACCGCTTCCAAGTTTAGTGATAAAAAACAATTATTTTCGGAAGCCGATATTGATATTTTTCGGGAAACCTTAACCTGTTGGATAAATATAATTCTATAATTTTACCCGACTTTAAATTAAAATCAAGTATGAAAAGAATTGCCTTTATTTTATCCGTTTTTTTTGTAATGACGATGGCCAAAGCGCAAACAACTGTGGCGCCAAAAGACGTGAATAAATTGTTTGAGTTTACCAACAGCGATTATGATTTTGGAAAGATCACATTTGGAAAACCTGTGAAGTATGATGTATTCATTAAAAATATCGGAATGGATTCTGCTTCTTTAGATAATGTGCAAGTGCAATGTCATTGCACCACTCCTGAGTATGAAAAGGGAAAAAGATTCGGCCCGGGGCAATCTGTAAAACTTACTTTAGGTTTCAGCGGCGATCAAATGGGTGTATTTAATAAAGCGGTAACCATTTATCTGAGTGGCGGTATCAGCAAAGTGGTTACGTTTAAAGGAGAAACATTTACACCGCCCTCCAATCCGGCACCTGCTAATGCAGCCACTGAAAAATTAAAATCTCCTTCATCCAATTAATCATCATTAAATAAACAGTTGCATGAAAAAGATTTTCCTGATATCCTTTTTATTCGTTTCAGTGATCTGTTTTGCACAAGATGCTGTAAAATTCAGCAGCATGAATCACAGTTTCGGGAAAATAAAAAAGGGAACACCGGTAAGTTATACTTTCACTTTTACCAATACAGGCACAAGGCCATTGGTAGTTGAAGTGGCTACTGCCGAATGCGGATGCACCACTCCCGATTATCCCAAACAACCTATTGCGAAAGGGGCGCAGGGAAAAATAAAAGTTACGTTCAATGCAGCTTTATCAGGCGTGTTCCATAAAACAGTGACAGTAAAATTTGCGAATATCGATACGCCTACTACATTGAGTATTGATGGTGAAGTATTATTACCCAAAACTTAATTGAATCTATTTTTATTTTTAAAACGCTGTTATCGGATAACAGCGTTTTTTGTTTTGTATGCTGTAAGGCTGCTGTTATCTTTGTATCATGTTACAAATAAGTAAACGCGGACAAGCAATGCCCGCCTCACCCATCAGAAAACTGGTGCCCTATTCAGAAGCTGCCAAAAAAAGAGGCATCAAAGTATATCATCTGAATATCGGACAACCGGATATCGAGACACCCAAACTGGTTTTGGATGCAGTAAGAAACAGCCATTTCAAAGTGCTGGAATACAGTCACAGTGCAGGGAATGAAAGTTATCGTAAAAAATTGGTGAGCTATTATAAAACCGTTGGCATTGATGTTACACAAAATGAGATCATCATCACAACCGGAGGCAGCGAAGCGATCTTATTTGGTTTTATGGCTTGTTTGGATGCGGGTGATGAAGTGATCATTCCCGAACCTTTTTATGCAAACTATAATGGTTTTGCAGTGGAAGCAGGCGTTACCGTTGTTCCCGTTACTTCTAACATTGAAAACGGTTTTGCATTACCATCCATTGCAGAATTTGAAAAAAAGATCACGGCGAAAACAAAAGCGATCGTGATCTGTAATCCCAATAATCCAACCGGTTATTTATATACAGAAGCAGAGACGCTGGCATTAAAAGAATTGATCCTCAAACATAATTTGTATTTATTTTCTGATGAAGCTTACAGAGAATTTTGTTATGAAGGAAAACAGATCAGCGCGATGCATTTAACAGGTGTGGATGAAAATGTGGTAATCATGGATACCATCAGTAAACGATACAGTGCCTGCGGCGGAAGGATCGGTGCATTTGTAACAAAGAATAAAAGTTTGTTGGATGCGGTGATGAAATTTGCGCAGGCAAGATTAAGTCCGCCATCCTTTGCACAAATTGCAGGTGAAGCAGCCATTGATCTTCCATCCGATTATTTCGACACCACGAAAGCAGAATATAAATCCCGCAGAGATCTGATCGTAAAAAGATTGAATGCGATGGACGGTGTGTTTTGTCCCAATCCCGGCGGTGCATTTTATGCCATGGCAAAATTACCGATCGATGATGCAGATATTTTTTGTCAGTGGTTGCTGGAAGAATTCAATTACAATGATCAAACTGTGATGTTAGCACCCGCCACCGGTTTTTATGGAACCGAAGGACTGGGTAAACAGGAAGTTAGGTTGGCTTATGTTTTGAATCTGGATGATATCAATAAATCCATGGATTGTTTAGAAAAAGCTTTGCAGGTTTATCCGAGAAGAAAATAAACTGTATTTTTTATACGAATTGAAAGTCCCGATTATATTGGGACTTTTCTATTTTATACCCAAAATGATAAGATATTCTCAAATAATTAAAATAAATATGTCATGGATTTTCAAAAATATGCTGCAATATTTGCAAAATATCTACTTAATTAACGAATTAAATTTTGTTTGTTTATGTCGATGACACGACGCTTAGCCCTTATCCCTTTTGTACTCTTATTGGCCATTATTGTATTAAGCCTTTTCTTTCCAAGTCTGCCAAAACCTGCTAAACCAAATCCTGATCTTGTCGGGGCAGATATTGCCTGGATGCTTTGTGCTACAGGTTTGGTTTTGATTATGACTCCGGGTCTTGCTTTTTTTTATGGCGGGATGGTGAGCAAAAAAAATGTGTTGTCCACCATGTTGCAAAGTTTTATTTGCATGTCGGTAATCAGTGTTTTATGGGTAGTGGTGGGTTTCAGTTTGGCATTTGGGAAATCGATCGGCGGCATCATCGGTGATCCTTCCACTTTTTTTATGATGAAGGGCGTTATCGAAGGTGACCCTATCACCTCTGCTGACGGCAGTATCAAATTAGCAGCAACGATACCTGTTGTATTGTTTGCTTTTTATCAACTCAAATTTGCCATCATCACTCCTGCATTAATTACAGGTGCTTTTGCAGAAAGGATAAAATTCACATCCTATATTTTATTCATTGTGTTGTTCAGTGTCTTTATCTATTCACCGCTGGCCCATGCCACCTGGCATCCCGATGGTCTTTTATCTAAATTCGGTGTATTGGATTTTGCAGGTGGAACTGTTGTTCACATGAGTGCGGGTTGGGCTGCATTGGCAAGTGCCATTTATTTAAAAGGAAGAAATGAGACCAATCATAATCCGGCACGCATCACTTATGTGATGTTGGGTACAGGATTATTATGGTTTGGCTGGTTAGGATTCAATGCCGGCTCTGCATTGGGTGCCAATATTTTAGCCGCCACTGCATTGGCCACTACCACATCTGCATCTGCGGCTGCGGCTTTTGCATGGATCATATTTGATGCGATCCGTGGTCGTAAGCCCAGTGCCATGGGTACCTGCATCGGTGCCGTTGTTGGCCTGGTTGCCATTACCCCTGCAGCAGGGTTCATCAGTATCCCTCATGCATTAACAGTGGGTATTGTAAGCAGTATTGTGAGTAATCTGATGGTAGAATGGAGAACAAAAACTTCATTGGATGATACATTGGATGTGTTTCCCTGCCATGGTGTTGGCGGTATTTCAGGCATGCTCTTAACTGCCGTATTCGCACACAAAAGCATTAACAGTGCAGTGGTGAATAATGGTTTGATATTCGGAGAAACAAAATTATTTTTTGTACATGTGATCGCTGTTGTTGGTGTATCGATCTTTGCTTTTGGCGGATCCTATATTTTATTAAGGATCACAGATTGGATCTTGCCATTGAGAGTTTCGGCTGATGAAGAAAAAGATGGTTTGGACTGGAGTCAGCATGGTGAAAAGTTATGATACCCTTTTAAGAATATTTTTCTGATGGATATTCTTCTTTTGAAAAAGATATTGGTATGATCTGTTTCATACATTTGATCATCATTCGATCTGATGAGTAACACTGCGATCAAATTTCATTTTACTTTTTTAACAATGCTCTGCTGTTGTGCCGTTCGTGCACAAAGCTATCATGCTGTAAGCGGTTCTCCTTATGCAGGTGTAACAGCGATGTACAATAATCCGGCATCAACAGCAAATGCAGCGTACAAATGGGACATGAGTCTGCTGTCTTCCCAAATCACTTTCAGCAACAGTTTATTTGTAGTGGATCAAACATCCTTGTTGAAATATGATAGTGCTACTACGCAATTCACGAGTGGATTGAGATCGCGTTTTCAGCATACAACAGTTGATATCAATCTTTTCAATTGCAGGTATAATATTGATAAGAACAAAGCAGTTGCTTTTGCCTTGAGGGGAAGGACTTATAACTTTATTAAAACTGCGCCCTTTTATTACACCGATACGATCAGCACCACTGAAAGTTTTTTACATGCTAATAAAGTAGTTGATTATCTGGAAGGCTATACTACCAACAGCGGTTGGATAGAAGCTGATTTTAATTACTCTCAGGTATTACAGCAAAATGAATCATCAAGATTAACAGGGGGAATAACCATTGGATATATGCGCGGCATCTCCGGGGCACATGCAAATGTGCAGCGGTTAAGTTATTCAGAACAATCCAACAACAATCAATTGTATTATTTGCTGACCGGAGGCGCTGTTACCGCTGAGTATTCACAGAATTATGACCTGACAGATTCTTCCAAAAGCATTGGAAGTAATGTAAAATCATTCATCAAAAACACATTGCCTGCATTGAATTTCAATATCGGAATAGAATATTTATTCAGGAAACAAAATGAATATGATAAAGCTCCTTTATCAGCCACTAATTATGATTGGAAGATCGGTGTGAGCATCATGGACATCGGTACTAATAAATTCAACCCCTCTACCAGTTCTTTTTCTGCAAGAAATCCCAACATGAATGTCAGCGATACAGGCTTGCTTAACAAATTACAAAATGTTGGTTCGGTGAAAGAATTGAGAGACAGTCTGGCAAATGTTTTCACGACCATCGACAGTATCAGTAAGCAGTTTACCATTGCCAATCCAACAAGGTTGATCATCTCTGTAGATAAAAACCTCGGCCATCATTTTTATATCAACGGAGAATTAAGTGTGAACTTTTTTTCAACACAACCGCAAGCCAGATTAAAGACAAGAGAATTAAATCTGCTAACGATCACACCAAGATGGGAAACTAATTTCTGGGGTGCGTATCTGCCCATTCAATATAATACACAAGGACAGTTATGGGTGGGCGGTGCTGTAAAAATGGGGCCATTATTATTAGGTTTTCACAGTCTGGATTTTTATAAAGCATTTAAGGTGGGTACGCAAACTTTTAACGGCGGTTTTTATTTTGTATTGAACATTCATCCTTTTGATAATAAAATCAAGGAAGCAGAATGTCCGCCCTTTTAATTTGTTATTTCAAAGTATCAGAAGTTGATCGGACAAATTCTCCCTTTTCATTTTTGAGTGAATAACATAATTGTGCATTCATCAAACCATATCGACGATTATCTTTCATCACATAATTCATAAATAGTTTACCATTCTCCCTCCAGCCCTTTCCGCTGCGTTCAGTACCATTTTGATAAATGATATATTTTAATGGTTTGCCGCTTTGATACCATTCTTTATAATCACCATGATAGATGCCGTTTGTAAAATGATATTCAAACCGAAGATTACCATTGTTCCACCAACCGGTATGCACACTGTCCTTTTCTCCGGCATGATAATAACGCTGCGATTCTTTTACACCATCCGGATAATAAGAATAATACCAACCTTCTTCTTTTCCTTTATAAAAAGACTGCATTATTTTTAATTGATGCGTTGGGAAATAGTTCTCCATGGTCCCTGAAAACAAAGTATCTGCATAGAACCAGGTACCGTTTTTAAGTTGCAACAAACTATCTGTCTGCATTACTTTAATTGACGGAATAACAATAGGCTGAATAGCTTGCAGTTGCCGCATTTCATCAGCCTTCTCATTTTTACAAGAGAGGAAAAAAATGATGAGTATGAAGAAATAATTTTTCATTTTTCCAACTCCAATATTTTAATATCATCTATTAGATTTTTGATCTGCAGTTCCGATGTTCCTTTATACACACCGCGTATCCTTTTATGCGTATCGATCAACAACATGTTTTCCGTATGCAGAAAATCGTTGGATGATTTTTTTTCTCCGAGGTCTTCATCCGCAAAATAAGCAGTACGTGCTATCGAATAAATTTGATCACGTTCGCCTGTTACCAAAAACCATTTGTGATTTATCGCCCCAAAGTTATCTGCATATTGTTTTAATTTTTTTGGATCATCAGCTTCGGGTGTTACGCTGTGTGACAGCAATAAAACATTGCTGTCGTTCACAAATTCCTTTTGTACCATTGTAAGATTTGTTGTTAATTTTTTACAGATGCCCGGACAAGCCGTAAAGAAAAAATCTGCCACATAAATTTTGTTGGAAAAATTTTTATCTGTTACCGTCTCATTGTTTTGATCTGTAAAAGAAAAAGCAGGAATGGTGTGTATGTTTTTATATTCAGCCGAAGATGGATCGATCCACTGCGGTGTAAAATCGGCTGTATTATAAAACGGAAGCCTGTGTTGGGTTTCAGGCTGATTTTTATTTTCCCTGCAAGCCAACACAGCACTTACTGTAATGATGATGAAAATATATTTCATGCAGCTTATTGTTTTTTATCGGAAGGCGGTGGCGGTTGGTTTCCCGGAGGTTTGGGTCTTAATGTTTTTTCCAGTTCCGCATATTTTTTAAACTGATCGGCAGATAATACTTTTTGAATGGCTTCATCCCTTTCTTTACTTAATTTATCCATCTCTGCTTTATTGCCCGGTGCAGGTGGCGGCGGTGGTGGTGGCATCTTGTCGTGTAACTTATCTGCTTTTACAAAGAAGTCTTTGTAAGCTGCTTCCAATTTCGTTTTCTGATCGGCAGTCAAGGTTAATTCTTTTGATAATTTTTCATCCAAATGTTTTAACCTGTCTTCAATACTTGGAGGCTTTGGTGGACCTTGTTGTTCAGAGCCCTGTTGAGCTGATAATGATTGATAACCAAAAATGGTGATGGCCATCAATAAGATAATTTGCTTTTTCATTGTTTATTTTTTTAGGAATGATTTATTCTTGTTGAAAATTATTGTGTTACTGTACCCGGTGTTCCGTAAAAACCAACACCATTGATATACGGCGCATCGGCAGTGATATGATAATGATAAATTCCGTTTGGATAATCTGCGGTTACACCGGTATGACCGTGATAGGTATCCAGATCAGCACTTACTAATGTTTTACCGTTTTCTGTGGGACCATAGACGGGATAACCATCCAATAAAAATCCGAGCAATGCATCTTTTCCTTTATTGGTGGTGATATAAGTTGGTTCAACATGATAATGATATTGTCCGTTTTGTTGCGGATGCCCATTGTACTGATCGAAGGAATTAATTTCAGAAGTCAATGCCACTCTTCCCGCTGCATATTGGTTAAATATAGCAACACCATTGATAGCAACACCCATTGGCCCGAGCGGTGTATCGTTCGCACTGGATGACTTTGAAGGATTCAACGGAATTTTGAACACAAGGCTCTGCGATGCAATGGTATTAGGGTTTTGGCTCCATGCAGGATTAGTTCCGTTATATGCTTCATACATGGTGGATGCCCATTGCGTGCCTTTGTAATAAGGGCTTTTATGATCAGGTAAACCGTTGGTTTTTATCACCACATAATCACCATCAACATATACCTGCAATGTTGTTCCCTGTATAGTGGATGCAAATTTTTTAAATACATCGGGCAATGCGGTAGTTGTGTTACCTGATGATGTTGTTGTTGCAGTGTCTTTTGAACAGGACACGGCGATCGTGAAAATCGTTATGGCTATTACAGCGGATAAAAAATATTTTTTCATGGTGTCAGGTTTATAAATTAGATGCAATGCTGAAAAGAATCCTTTGCTGTAATTTTAAAATATTTTGTTAACGCTTGTTCAATAAAAAAGTGATTGATCAATTCAATCACTTTTGTTTTCAACAAAGGGGGATTTATTTTGGTGGTGGATTATCCGGAGGTGGTGGACCATCATGCATTTGATCGGGCGGTGGCGGGTTATCTCCTTCCATTCTTCTTGGCGCTGGAGGACCACCTTGTTGTCCGCCCATCATCCTCAATACTTGCTGAATGATGGAATCGAATTTTTTTCTTTGTTCTTCACTGCACAATGCTCTTACTTTTCTGAAATGTTCAAAGGTATATAATTGCAATTGACTTTCATTTTTTCCGATCTCTTCAGAAGCTTTTTTTAATTCATCCGCATTGACAGAATCTTTATTCAAGAGATCAAAAAATATTTTTCTGGATTCACGTACATTTTCACGAATCGATTTGGTTTGTTGTTGATGTTCTTCCTTCAACAATTGATAGGCTGCCTGTTGTTTTGCATCTAATTTCAATTCATTCATTAAAAAATCAGATGCTGCACTGCCACCATTGCCGGGTGGTGGTGGCGGTTGCAATTGTTTTTCTCTTGTCCACCAATATGTTCCCAGGCTCGCCATATTCGCCAGCAGTAACAGTATCACAACGGTGGTCAATAATCTGTTTTTAGCAATATTGTTCATAACAAAAATTTATCAGTAATTGGTTGTTTCGTTTAAATGATACTCACTTGCAAAGTTTTGCAGCGAAGAAGTTTCACTTGTATCAGTCGTTTTGGTTTGTTTAATCTGCTGAAAAATGAGATACATATTTGCCATCAACAAACAACTCAACACGGCAATGACCCAAACAGGTTTGCGTACGGGCATCCATGTATTTTCTGCGGCCGTTTCTTTTTCCAATCTTGCCATTACTCTGGTATGAAAGAATGGTTTTACTTCAGCGGTCTGTATACCGTCAAAACTGTTGAGTATCTTTTCTATGTCTTGTATATTTTTCTTCATAAAAAATGATTTAATCATTTGCTGAATAATAGTTGTGTAATATTTTTCTCAGGTTTTCTTTTGCACGGTGCATCAATGATTCTACTGCTTTTACAGAAACATTCATCACTGTACTTACTTCATCATAACTCAATCCGTCTGCCTTGATCAATGTAAAAGCCACACGCTGTGTTTCGGGTAATTGTTTTAATGCTTTAAATAAAACAGCGGCCGCTTCTTTATTATCCAATGCAATACCCGGATGATGAAAATCGCTGATCGTTTCTTCTTCTCTCGTACCAATGCCCACTAAGTTTTTTATAAAGCCGATCCTTTTTTTTGTTTTTTTCTTACGCTCACAATCCAAAGCTTTGGAAACTGCTATTTTGTACAACCAGGTTGACAATTTTGAATCACCCCTGAAACTTTTAATGTTTTGATACACCTGCACAAATACTTCCTGGGCTGCATCTTCTGCTTCTTCGGTTTGTTGAACAATATTCAAAATCGTATGGTACACTAAATGCTGATAGGCTTCCACCAATCGGGTAAAAGCCTGCGCATTGCCCTGTTTCAGTTCCTGTATCAGTGCCGTTTCATTCAAGGAATGCCTGTTTAAATAGTTAGACGTTGTAAGCTAAAGAAACCTTCGGTGCGAAAAAAGAAAATAGTATAGAAGAGTTGTATCTTTAAAAACGATTTTAAACTAACCGTAAATCTTCCGTCATGGCTGCAAAAAAATTAATCAACATAGATGATTTCAAAGTTAAACCGGGTAAAAAAATTTCTTTGAAAGACTTTAAAACAGATATTAAGAAGAAAGTCATTGATAAAAAAACGGGCGAAACACTTGTGGCAAAAGGTATTGAAGAATTGAGCATCCTTCAGGATAAATTATATGCAGAAGGCAAACACAGTATTCTGATCGTATTACAGGCGATGGATGCAGCGGGCAAGGACGGAACGATCAAACACCTGATGTCAGGCTTAAATCCTTCGGGCGTAAAAGTGTACAGTTTTAAATCACCTTCTTCAATTGAATTAACACATGATTATTTCTGGCGGCATTATAAAGAACTTCCGGCAAGGGGTGAGATCGTGATATTCAATCGGTCACATTATGAAAATGTGTTGATCACGAAAGTGCATCCTGAATTTATTCTGAATGAAAAATTACCGCATATTCAATCTGTAAAAGATATTGATAAAAAATTTTGGGAGACTCGTTATCAACAGATCAATCGTTTTGAAAAAAACCTGACAGAGAACGGAACCATTATTTTAAAATTCTTTTTACATGTTTCTAAGGATGAACAAAAAAGAAGATTCATCGACCGCGTAGATGACCCAAAGAAAAACTGGAAATTTTCTGTTGCCGATATGAAAGAAAGGGCATTCTGGGATGATTATCAAAAAGCTTATGCAGAAGCATTAAGTCATACCAGCACTGATTACGCACCCTGGTTTGTCATTCCGGCAGATGATAAATGGTACACAAGGGTTCTTGCAGGTGCTGTTATTTATCAGCAATTTCAAAAACTACATCTCTCTTATCCTAAAGTTTCTAAAGCAACCAAAGAAGGTTTGTTAAAAGCAAAAGAAGCTTTGCTGCAGGAAAAATAATCGAATTTGATATTTTTTGATTCATACAAGATCGTTGCAAAATGATTTGTTGCATGAGTGTGACCCGAAGGGGTTCCTTTTGAACTTCGCAACCCGTTACCATAACAAACCGCAGAAGTATCAAAAACATGATATTAATCATATTCAATTAGCAGCATTCAAAGCAAATTTGCCCGTTCTTTTAATTGTCTACTAAAATCATATAGAACTTGAAAAAGACGAGCATCTTTATTGTTTTGTTCATTTCATATATCAGCTACAGTGCCTGGGTCTATACCGATGGCACCAACACGGCTTCGGTGATGAGTTTGCAGCAGCAGGCGGGAAAAAATATCTATCAAAAGAATAATTGCACTTCCTGTCATCAGTTGTTTGGCATGGGAGGTTTTTTAGGACCGGAACTAACCACCGTTATTTCCGACAAGAACAGAGGTCCTCTTTATGCCAGAACATTTTTGCAGTACGGAGGAGCCCGCATGCCTAATTTTCATTTCTCCAAAGAAGAAGTAGATGAGGTAATCGCATTTTTAGAATATGTAGATACTAATGCAAGCACTTATAAAAACAATAAATAGTATGGACCATAAAAAATTAGGAAGCTTATTTATTGTATTGGGATTAAGTTCTTTACTGCTCGGACTTTTCTTCGGATCGATAGGCGGCTTGCAATACATATTACCTCCATTTTTAAAAGAGCAGCTTTCCTTTCAAAAAACAAGACCACTCCATGTATATCTTGTCATTAATTTTATTTTTTCTACTGCGGCAGGTTGCATTTATTATTTTCTTCCCGCAGCTACCGGGAAAAAATTGTATTCGCTAAAATTAGGCATCATTCAATTTTCATTACAAGTATTCATTCTGTTGATCATCGTTAGTTTTTTCTTTGCCGGAAAATTCTCAGGAAGAGAATACTTAGAATTCCCGCCATGGATCAGTTTGATCATTCTCGGTTCCTGGATCTTATTCATGATCAACTTTTTTAAGACCATTCCTCTCTCCTTTAATCATGTTCCGGTTTATATATGGAGTTGGTCAACGGGTTTGATCTTTTATTTCATTACCATGACCGAAGCACATTTATGGTTGCTTCCTTATTTCAATAATAATATTGTGCGTGATCTCACCGTTCAATGGAAAGCACTGGGATCGATGGTCGGTTCCTGGAACATGCTCGTGTATGGCACATCCATGTTTGTGATGGAATCTATCAGCGGCGATAAAAAGATCAACCAATCAAAAACAGCTTTCTTCTTTTATTTTCTCGGACTCACCAATTTAATGTTCAATTGGGGGCATCATACTTATATCGTTCCATCATCACCTATTGTGAAAGAAGTTTCATTTATCATCAGCATGACAGAATTATTGATCCTGGGAAAGATCATTTATAATTTCAGGAAAAGTTATATCGAAGCAAAGCTCAAGTTTCATCATCTGCCATTCAGGTTATTGTCATTTTCTGACGGATGGATATTCCTGAATCTGTTATTAGCCATCACCATTTCCATACCTGCCATCAATTTATACACGCACGGAACACATATTACAGTGGCACATGCCATGGGTGCCACCATTGGAATCAACACGATGCTGTTATTAGGTTCGGTGTTTTTTATTCTGGATGAACTCAATGAATCATGGATGGAAAAGCTGAAAAAATATTTCGGCTTCTCCATTGTGTTGCTGAATATTTCATTGATCATTTTCTGGATCTCATTGATCGGCAGCGGCATTGCCAAAAGTGTTGATATGCAGCAAAAGAATTTCTTTGCTGTTATCATGGATCATTTGCAACCTTATTTCAGGGTATTTACTTTTTCAGGGATCGCCGTGATGCTTGCTTTATTTCTCACTATCATTCCGATCTTCAAAACTTTCAGCAAGTTTATCTTGCTGAAAGAAAAATAAAATGACCCACAAAATGTGAGTCATTGTATCAATCAATACTTTTCTAATAAGATCAATTTATTTTTTCCATTCCACCGCAGTGAAGTTTTTTGCCGCGTCTTTCAAAAAGAAGTCTTTACATTCTTTGCTGCAAAAGCCGATGGTCTTATTATTATAATGTGCTGTATCTCCAATTCCGGCAGTTACAGGCATTCCGCAGGATGGATCTTTTAGATTGTCCACCAATGCAATATTGTACTTCACAGGATCCACTTTGGGGTCAACTACCATTGTGGTGTCTTTTTTCTCAGCAGGGCTTTCTTTTTGATTCTTGTTTTCACAGGCAATAAAAAGCAATGTTGTGAGGGATATCACTGTTGCAATTTTCATTTTTTTCATATAGTTAGTTTTAAATTAAAAATGCTTCGTCAAATCTACAAAGCAAAACTTATATGCAGCATCCCTTTCACATTTAATTTGGTTTGTCCTGCTGCAAAATCCTGTGCCAAGGGTAATTGCAGATTGGCCCCGATGGTTACTTGCTTTATTGTTACTTCTGCACCTGCCAAAGCATTCAATACATGTCCGCCTGTTGCATACGTACCTGAATTCAATCCGTCACTTAAATAAATTTTTTCACCATTTAATTTATTGCTTGCTATGTTCTCGAAAGTAAGTCCTGCATTGGGTGTGATGGTCAATTCTTTTTTATTGATGCGATAAAAAGCAATACTGTTGATCATTAATTTATTGCCGTATTTGTAATCCTGACTGTTGGGCAAACCAATCTTATAACTTACGGATGAATTAATACCGAAGCTGTTAAACTGAATCGTATGCCTTGCATTTAAAAACAGATCAACACTTCCCGTACCGATCTGTGCATTGATATCGGCAAGGGTTGTTGTGCTGTCATGCACATCCACATTAAATGAACCGGTTGGTATTTTAATGCCGCCGCCGATCCATATTTGCTGGGATGATGTAGTGGAAGCATTTTTCAAATAACGTGTATCGAATAATTTATAATTGGCCAGCACAGTAATATCGCCCAATCCGCTTTTGGTTGCATGGCCCATATCATCATCAAACTGAACATTATAATGATAAGGCAGAAAAGCCAATACCTGCCAGCGTTTGCCGATATTGAAGCCACTCCATATTTCAACTGTGTTATAAAAATTATGACTGAATTGAGTAGGATCGTTGATGAGATTGGTATGATATTCCGCATAACTGTATCGTACGCCGATAAATTTGCTTTTAAAATTGGGGATCAGTCCCATATAAAAATTCCCGCCGCCGCAACCGCAAATGCTGCATGCATAATCGTTAGATGCTGCTAATAATAAAATAGCGGCAATGAATAACTTTTTCATTACAAAATCGAATTAAAATGAATTGAATTAAATGATACTAACTGAAAGTGATGATCTACACTTGCGGAGGCTGAAAGAAATCGACAGCAATGTCTTTGGTAATAGAATCATTAAACCGGGGGTATGCTTTTACAACAGCTATATAATAATGTTGCAAATTGAGTTGGGGTTTGGAGCAAAACAAAACCTCATTTCTATTTTCGTTTCTGCGTTCGGGATTTTGTTTGTCTTTATTTTCTTCCTGCTTTAGTTTTTTCAGCATCTGACAACGTCCGTTACAATGCAGCATGGGCTTTGCTTTGTTCTCGCAGTTTTTCGCAAAGGCGGCCGTATTCGTGTAATAGTTTATAACAATAACAGCCCTGTTAAAGGTTTGCACTGCAAAAGCAGTCAGAAGCAGAAAAGTGGCTATTTGTTTAAACATAATAATTGGTGCAAAGTAAACATAGTCGGCAATAAAATCCAAAAAATCAGACGTTGAAACAATAATATTCCTTCTGCTGCAGGATAAAATGATATGAGAATTAAATAACAATTTAAAAGAAAACAGCAAATCTGAGTTTTGGGAAAAATGGAACACCGGGTATATAGCTCATTTGGTCAATTGCGGCCGGCTCTCCTTTAAACTGAGAAGTATATTCTCGTTGTATCTCGTCCCATTTTACATTAAATAAGTTTTCGATTGTCAGCCCTACTTCATATTTTTTCTTAGTATAATTAACAGCCAAATCTGTTACAAAATAGCCTTTACAGGTTAAACTGTAGTCTTCATTGCCAGCCCTGTCGTGCATATAACGATAATTGATTCCGCCATTCCATCCGCTTTTGAATCTGAAGTTTAATTCGCCGGTACTTGTAAAAGTTGGAGCTAAAGGAAGATAATCCTGCCCTTTAGGATCATCAATACTTCGGGGATGCGCATAATTTAAATTAATGCCTGCGTATAACCAATCATTTATTTGATAGCGAGTAGCAATATCAATACCATATCTTACCGTTCTGCCGCTTGCTTCCATAGGGCCGCCTGGTTGATCAATTAAATCAGAACCGTATGTAAATTCGGATTGTAAAAATAAATACCACAAAACAGTATTAATATATAAGCGCGGTGCGGGTTTCCAGTTAAAACCAAAATCAACACCATAAGCCGATGGCAGTATTTCCTTTCCCTGTTGCGCAATCACAACCCGAACATCGTTTGAATGAAACCCTTTTCCTGTCTTAAGATATAACTGAAAAACAGGATTAAATGTGTACACAATATTTATTTTGGGAGACAAAGTTCCTGCATGCGCATGCGGATTTAAACCCCCAAAAATATTTGTTGCAATGGTATCTGTTGCTAAATTTTGATAATAAAAATTAAAATAATCGTATCGTAATCCAAAATCAAATAACCAATTTCCTGTTCTTATATTTTCATCTGCAAAAGCAAAAGCATTTGTTTCTTTTGCATTACCTAATTGAATATTCTCTAAAAAATCACCATCTTTTGTGTGATCTAATCCAAGTGGTGAAATGATATCTGTTCTAAATCCAATTCCGGCATCGGTATTAAAACTTGTATTTCCGATATAGCTTGTTTTTGAAAGTGTTGAATGATACCCAAAAAGATTTCTGTTTTCAAATTGACGAAACTCATCTCCATCGACCGGAAAAAAATAATTAGCTGTAAAGTTGGTGTACAGATTCAATGAATAATTTGAATAATAGATCTGATTATTCCATGTAAGATGATTCGCTATATCCGTTTTTAATTTAGCAATAAAATTAGTGCGTGTGGTGTAGCCGGATTGAGTGGAATCAAATGCACCCCAACGACCATCAACATATCCTTTTTCTACAGCTCTTTCGGGTATTTCACCTGATGAAAGCCATTTAGACCAAAGTGTTGAAGCGGTTACAGTTAACGTATTTTTATTTCCTAAAGGAGTTATATATTTCACAAATAAATTATAGCGTTTGAAATTTTCTGGAACCTGCGTAAACGGTCCTCCATCGGTATACACTGCTTCTCCGGAAACATAGAATGATTGCTTTTTATCTTTTGCTTTATTATTTAACAAATTAAATGCACCAACGATACGTGCAGTGTTAAATAAACCTCCTTCTATCTTAACCATGTTTTGATCTAAAAAATCTTTGGTAGTATAATTTACAAAACCTGCAGTTGTAAAATCCCCTTTGCTTGCAAAATAGGGTCCCTTACCCCAATCGTAACCGGATACCAATTCAGGAATTAGAAAATGTAAATCAGCGTAACCCTGACCGTGTGCATGAGCGGGTAGATTTACAGGAACCCCATCAACAGAAACATTAACATCGGTTCCATGATCTGCATCAAAACCTCTTAATGCAAGCCCCTCTGCCTTTCCGCCTCCCTGATGTTGTGCAACAAACAATCCGGGCACAAGTCTGAGCATATCCTGAGCAGTTTTTGCAGGGTGCGCATCTAAATCCAATAAGCTTAATGTTTTGTTGGTGCTTAAAATATTTCTTTGATTGGTAATAACAATATCCTTCAGATTTACAACACCTTTTTTTAAAAAAACAGTATACTTATTTTCCCCAGAATTTATTCGTAATGTAAAAGGCTCATAACCGATTAATGTTACGAGAAATATTTTTGATTTTGCATTCTTAAAAACAAAAGAACCATCTTTATCAGAAAGAGTGATAATGCTGTTAGCACTGTCTTTAACAATAACCATTTCAAGAGGCTCTTTTGTTGCAGCGTCAAGAATTTTTCCTGTAATAGTCTTCTCCTGAGAAAAAAGATAATTGCTGACTAACAAAAGCATTAAAAACAGAGACCCTCTCATAAAGTTTATTTTCAAATTTTTGTAACGATATAAATATATTTCACAGGCTTTGTGCTGTTATTTTTTACATCATGTATAGTGTGTGCAGGTGCATAAGAAATAATGTCATTTCTTAAATGAAATATCTTCCCATTTTTTATTATCAAATCACATTCTCCTTCAAGAACAACTATCATCTCTTCATTATTCTCTGTGCTGTGTTCTCCAACATTCTGATTGGGCATCAGAGTAACCAAGCCCGATTTTAGTGAAGCGGTTTGCGGAAATCCTTTTAATATTTCCTGATAGTTGTTTGTTGTAAGATTTATCTGAATAATTTGAGGATTCAGTTTAACTAAAGCAGAATCGTGTTTTTGCGCAAACACAATCGTGGCAACAAAACCTGAAATGGATAATAAAAAGAATTTCGTCATAAGCTTTACATTTTTAAGAGAACCTAAAATGTTATCTTTTCAAAAAAAGTGTTACCGGTTGTTTATAAATAAAACCCTTTCGGGTTGATGAGTAATACGAATTTGTTTTTCGTGTTACTTCTTCAGCAAAAAAAATCACACCGTACTCATTACTAAATCACCATGTTTTACTCCTTTCGCACCGATTAATTTATCAGACAATTCAGTTAATTTATCTGCCGGTCCTTTTACTGCGATAATCTCAAGACAATTATCATGATTTAAATGAAAGTGCTGTGATGCCAATATGTATTGAAAATAATCGTGCTGTACTGCATTTAATTTTTTTGATACATCGCTTTTGTGGTGATCATACAACATAATAATAGCACCCGCTACAACACTATTGTTTTTCCATTTCTTTTCAACAAGATTTTTTTCGATTAGCTTTCTGATAGCCTGTGATCTGTTAGGATAATGATTTTCCTTTACGAATGCATCCAGCACTTTCAGCATATCTTCTTCTAAACTAACTCCAAAACGGCTTACAGGCATATTTAAAAATTATGAGCATCAAATGTAGAGAAGCGATTTCCCTATCAAAATGATTTTTATCATATTTATTTAACCGGTTTCGGTTACATTTCGAAATTTATTTTATCAGTTTGGACAGATATCACATACGTGAAGAATTCTGCCAAAGTAAATATGAAAATATTAGATTTAAATAAGAGCCCGTCTTTTCAAGTAACAAGATATTCCACTTTGATTCAAATGCAGCTAACAAAATATCTTTTGGTGACAAGTATCACTATCCATATTCTCGCTTTACAACATCTTTGCTGCTCTTCAATTAATAGTTATGCAAAAGATGAAAGGATTGCTGAACAACTGGAACTTCATGCGTGTGTTACGTTTGTTGCTGAGTGTGATTATCATTGCACAGGCAGTATCTGTTCATGATACAGCGATGAGTATTGCAGGCATACTTTTATTGGGAATGACTTTAGCCAATATTGGCTGTTGCGGAATCAATGGCTGCGCTACACCAATCTATAAAAAAACAGAAAAGAAAAAAGAAGAAACGATATCTTATGAAGAAATTCATTAGTGAAAATAAACTGTATTTGATGGGTGCAGTTGCCGGTGGTATTGGAGGATTCCTATATTGGAAATTCGTTGGCTGCAGCAGCGGTACTTGCATGATCACTTCAAGTCCGAGAAACAGCACTCTTTATTTTGCATTCATGGGTGCAATATTATTCGGGATATTTAAAAAAGAAAACCATACTTCCTGATTTTTTTTTACAGCCTACGCTAATTGTGACATTAATCACAATATTCTCCTTTTTCAAAAATTAGTTTTACTTTAAACATCAAATCATTGTTTACCTTAAAACAAACCACATGAAAAAGAACATGGGCATTGCCGACAGAGTGATCAGAATTTTAATTGCTGTTGTTATTGCAATACTTTATTTTACAAAGACAGAACCCGTTACCGATACTGTAGGAATGGTATTGTTAGTGATAGGCGCTGTACTTCTTTTAACCGCGCTTATCAATTTCTGCCCACTCTACAAATTGCTTGGAATTAAAACACATAAGACAGAATAATTCTATTTATTCATTTTTATTCAATTGTAAGACCTTTATCAGTCAACTGCTGATATCAGGTCTTTTATTATTTCATTATCTAAATGGTATTTTTGCAAACATGATGCAGCCCATTCATAAACTCTTCTCTCAATTAGAACCTGCTTTATTGGAACAAATAGAAAAACAGGGCAGCATTAAAGAGATCCCTGCCGGTGAAATATTAATGCGTACCGGGCAATATGTAAAAAGCACAATGCTTGTTTTGGAAGGCATGGTGAAAATTTTCAGGGAGAATGAAGATGGGAATGAATTCTTAATGTACTACTTACAACCGGGCGAAGCCTGTGCCATTACAATGGTTTGTGCATCAAAAATGGAAGCCAGTAAAGTGATGGCTAAAACAATGGAGAACACTACTGTACTCATGTTGCCCATTCAATTAATGGATGAATGGATGAGTAAATATAAAAGCTGGTATTATTTTGTTTTAGAAACTTACCGAAACCGTTTTGAAGAACTGCTGGTATTGATAGATCAGGTCGCATTCAGAAATATGGATGAGCGATTATTATTTTATTTAGAACGACATGCTGATATCAATCATTCCAATTCCATTCAACTCTCACATCAGCAGATCGCTGATGAACTGAATTCTTCGAGAGAAGTGATTTCCCGATTATTAAAAAAGATGGAGCAAAGAAATATTGTTTCATTGCACAGAAACGCTATTGAATTAAAACAAAATGCCGCAGTAAAATAATTTTCAGTGTAACTTTTATCACTGTTCGTTTATTTTTTGGGCCGCATTTTTGTACTAAATATCATTATCATGGGATTATTAGATTCATTATTCGGAGCAAGCAAGAAAGCAGCTTATTTAAAAGAGTTATACAGCAACGGGGCCCTCATTGTTGATGTAAGAACACCGGAAGAATTCCGCACGGGTCATATCAAAAATTCCATCAACATTCCTTTACAAAGCATCACACAAAAAGCGACTGATCTTAAAAAAAAGAATAAGCCGCTGATCGTTGTTTGCCTGAGCGGCGGCAGAAGCAGCATGGCTGTGACCGCCTTAAAAAGTGCCGGCATCGAAGCTTATAACGGTGGTGGTTGGAGTGGTTTGGAAAGCAAATTAAAATAGGTTGAGGCTTCTATGAAAAAACGCTGAACTGATCTTTCGGTTCAATGTTTTTGTTTTATACCAGCTGCAATTTTTAATGGCATCGCCTGTTGCGTTGCAATCCTTTCATCTGTATTGAATCCGGCATCATCGACGGAGAAAAGAATCATGTAAAAAGTGATAGTTGTCACAATAAATTACAATTCACAGCAACAACTTTGCGCTCTGAAATAATCAGATGAAATGAAATACATTATTGTTGGTGCGGTTGCAGGTGGCGCAAGTACCGCTGCGAGATTAAGAAGAATGGATGAACATGCTGAGATCATTATTTTCGAAAAAGGGGCATATATTTCTTATGCCAATTGCGGTCTTCCTTATTATATCGGCAATGTAATTACAGACAGGAATAAATTGTTTGTACAAACAGCTGCATCTTTTCATCAAAGATTTAATATTGATGTGAGAGTGCAGACTGAAGTAACTGCAATTGATCCTGCGTCAAAAACAATCACGGCTAAAGATCAAATAACAGGTGAAGTTTATAATGAGAGCTATGATAAGTTAGTTTTATCTCCAGGTGCAGAACCCATTCGCCCACCATTCCCAGGCATCAACAATGAAGGGATTTTTACACTAAGAAATATAACTGATACAGATTACATCAAAAGCTATATACAGCAAAAGAATGTTAAGAAAGCAGTTGTAATAGGTGCCGGTTTCATTGGTTTGGAAATGGCTGAAAGTTTGCACGGGATAGGATTGCATGTATCTATTATAGAAATGGGAAATCAAATCTTAGCACCACTTGATTTTCCTATTGCAGCGATCGTGCAACAACATATCCGTTCTAAAAACGTTGATCTTCGTTTAAATACTGCTGTTACCAGTTTCACTAAAGAAGCGGACCAATTAACAGTTCACTTGAAATCAGGAGATATGATCGATGCGGATATTGTTATTCTTTCCATTGGGGTTAAACCTGATACAAGATTAGCCCTTGCAGCAGGATTAAAAATCGGAGATATAAAAGGTATTTGGGTGAATGAATATTTACAAACATCCGATGCAAATATTTATGCAGTGGGCGATGCAATAGAATTTAAAAATCCCATCACAGAACAATCCATGATCACCTATCTCGCAGGACCTGCCAATAAACAAGGAAGGATTTGTGCAAACAATATTGTACTGGGCAATGTTCAAAAATACAATGGTTCCATCAACACTGCTATTGTTAAAGTATTTGACATGACCGTAGCGACAGCAGGAACAGCTTCTAAATATTTAACAACTGCAAACATCAATCATATTGTTTCAACGACTCATAACGGTTCTCATGCCGGTTATTATCCCGGGGCAAAACAAATGAGTATTCAAATCGCATTTTCTCCCGAAGATGGCCGTTTATTCAGTGCCCAAATTGCAGGATTTAACGGTGTAGATAAACGGATTGATGTGCTTTCATCAGCCATCAGAAGAAACAGTACCATTTATGAATTGACAGAATTTGAGCATGCTTACGCACCTCCTTATTCTTCTGCAAAAGATCCCATCAATATGGCAGGCTTTGTTGCTGAGAATATTTTGTTGAAACGATTAAACATCTTTTATTGGAATGAATTACCTAAAATATCAAAAGATGATCTGTTACTAGACGTGCGCAGAGCTGATGAATTTGCCGCCGGCCAGATTGTTAATGCCATGAATATTCCTGTTGATGAAATCAGAAGCAGGTTACACGAAATTCCGAAAGACAAACAAATCTATATTTATTGCGAAGCAGGCTTAAGAGGATACTTGGCCCAAAGAATTTTATTGCAAAACGGATTTGATAAGGTATCCAATTTATCAGGGGGCTATTATTTGTGGAATGTTTGTATGAATGAA
>Ga0316232_1001637_pt1 | contig 26322 bp, 19 predicted proteins | sample TBHtaG_FD_206006 | JGI IMG/M metagenome (GOLD analysis project Ga0316232, IMG submission 206006) | Freshwater microbial communities from Trout Bog Lake, Wisconsin, USA - TBH18025_13 | ecosystem: Environmental > Aquatic > Freshwater > Lake > Hypolimnion/Profundal zone | place: USA: Wisconsin... | reverse complement strand
TGGTGCTGCCACAGCCGGCGCAGAGCATCGCCCACAAACACATGCTCGACGATTCTCTCGCGCAGTGTTGAGTGGAGGTAATGCGAAGTCTCCCCATCCGTTTCGATGTCCACCTCTGGCCTCCCGTTAAATCTGTTAAGGGACACTATCATTTGCGTTCAATCCCGGACGGGAGCAGCAAACCGCCTTGCAACAGGGATGCTGTCTCCCGCGATCGGTCTAAGCAAGTTGAACTTCGAAGACGCGAGCGGCTTCGTCAACGGTTGCAATTACCTCGAGCAGGAGGTGTTGCGGTCTGGAGCCCCGCGTGCTCCCGTTTGAATTGTTCTAAGAGTTCAGAAGGCAACATCCCGCTTAAGTTAGGTCTCTTCGCCTGGTCAAGTTGTTCTCCCGGCAGAGCAATGCTATAGGGGACATAAGTTATCTCCAATTGCCCGATCGAAAGAGAAACAGTTGGAGCGCAATCGCGAATCTTGGGTGTCCGGTAATGGGAAAACTCGGAAGGAACACGACACAGCTTTGGATTCTCTGAAATAACCGTCGGAATCTCGATTTCTCTCTGTTCAGGCGAGTATTCCTGATATGGCAAGCTCAAGTCAACCACATGAAAAGGCGGGACTCGCAGCCACGCATGGCCGTAAACCACATTTGCAGGCCCAGGGTCTGGGTAGAAGATCTTGGGACGAATGGGTGATGGGAACTTCACAATTACTCCCCCGACTGCGACGTAACTCCAAACCCCATACGTTTCGAGCAACCTTGACAAGAAGATGGAGATGGGAACACATTCGCCGATATTATCGAGCCCAACTAGACGGCTTGCGACAAACTTCGAAGCCGCTGTCACCAATTCGAGAACGAAACTCTCCTCCAATTGCGAAGTCATCCGCTGCTCTACAAATCGAGCATAGTCGTCTCCTGACAGACCCTTGCTTTCCTCCGCCTGAATGAATTGCGGCCAGTCGTAAAAACCGGGAGAAAGCGGAAGAATGTTCACGTAGCGTCGGATTTTAAGTTCTGATTCGGAAAATGCTCTTGTGAAGGTGCGCTTTCCATTTATTACTGTTGGTGCGAAGTATGCTGTTTTTTCAGCGAGTTCAGGTATTGTCTTGCTTAGGATATGGGGAATCTCGCCATCTAAGGCAATGGTGTTTTGATCGATCTCAGCGGCGAAGCACTTGACGGCCGCCCGAAAAGGTGCGCTCGCCGTCGTCGCGAGCAAGAGATGGCCGACGGGTCCACTCAAAGAATCCCAAACCGCTGTGGAATTAGAGGTAGTGCAGCCCAGTAACCATAAATACTCCACCGGCTTTACGAGTGCCTCTGCTAGCTCATCCCAGGTGATTCGCGTTTCCTTACGACCTCCAAGCGAGTTTATGCCGAGTTTGCTTGCATGCGAATAGATGCACAAAAACGATCCCTGCGGCTCAATTTTCGCATTCCAATCACGGATGGCGGCAAGAAATGGGTCCTTGGTTTTATGTAGCTCGCCACAGATGGGCCCACTTCCATCAGCAATTTCCAAGACATCCGACCACGCTTGTTCGGCCGTGTTGTCATCTTTGTAAATAAAAATTGCAGCATAGTTATCCCGCTCGTCATCTCTCTTGTAACTGAAGCACTATCGTACATCCTTCAGCCTGCAAGCATCCTGATGCCGGGTGGCAGTAACACCACCTAGCGTCAAACTGAGATGTTCATTAGGTAAAGTGACAGCAACATACGCAGCCGCGACTAGTCTGCCCTGTGCTGCGAACTTGAAGGACAATCTTCTTCGTCTATTCGCGGTCCTTGCCAGTGAGTTGATACTCGAACAGATCACACGCAGCAGCCGCACTGCGTAAGTAGAAAAGAAACTCGTCGCGCGTCAGGCCAGCGGTCGGCACCCACGACTCACCGACGAGGCGACCTCGATCATCCACTCTGAATCCAACTAGACTGCTGGCGCGATTGCGCTCCCAGGCAACCAGCGCCATGCGTTCGATCTGCACTGCCACCGCACGTCGAGCAACGACGCCTCGAAGTTCAATCACGCCGTCTCCTGGGCGAACGTCGATTCGCTGCCTTCTCCCGTCGCTGAATTGGATGGTTACACCGGCGTCGTCCGGCGTAAGGTCGGTTGCGCCCACGCAAAATTTGCGCCACTCAATCACGGGAACCGATACCTTCCTTACGCAGATCGTCCACGAACGAGTCAAGGCCGCGATCCGCGTCGGGCAGATGAATCTGCTCGAGACGGTCAGCCTCTTCTGCCACGCGTCTTAAGAGCGCGATTACCCGCGCTTCGTCGTGCGCGCGGGCTCCAAGCAGAACGTCTTCCTGAACCGTGAGGTTGTATGATCCCTCCTCGGTGCCGAGGACCGCCCCGACCCTGACTGGCTTTGCCCTGACGCTGTCTTGAATGGCCTCGAACGACGCGGCAAGATCAACAACACCGACGGGACTTATACATCTGACCAATAATCGTCCTGCGAGTGAATCCAGCAACAGCGTAAAGGGTTGAATCCGACCGCCGGCGAGGTTGATCGTGCCAAATAACTGGTCCTCCGTATTGCGGGGACTCCATTCGATGGCCAACTGTTCGCCAGAAAGCTGTTGCAATGCAGTCAAGCGGTCGAGCGCTTCGCCTGCAAGCGTCGGGGATACGATCACACTCGTTACGTTGCCTGCGATCATGGCAGGCTTTATTGGGAATGCAGTCTGGAGTTTCTCACAATAGGACGCGACTGGGCGACGTGCTCTAGCCATGGCAGTCGCTACGTCAATGTGTTTGAGTTCTGGACCGGGCCCGACAAGGCCCTCGTGCATCAACTTCAGGAAAACGTTCATCCTTTCAAGCACCACCTCAACCTGCAGAATCTCGACCGTGTCCTGCAAGTACGGGAAATAGACTTGAAGGAGCTCGTCTCCATGGGCATCGCGATGAAGTTCCGATAGACGGCGGTCCGATTGGGAGCGAACTCGGTCGATGCGGCCGATCCGCTGCTCCATCGACGACGCGGTCCAGGAAATACCATAGTGGTAAATCGATGAGCAGAACGAATGTAGGTCCTCGCCCTCTTGAAGTAGGTCGGTCGTGATGAGGACGAAGGGGTACCCTGGCATCCGGAACTGCTGGACTAGCGTTCGGTTCACCTTACCCCACATACCCCCAACCGGCTGCTGGCTGCCGAGCAAGGAGCCAAACAGACGCGCGGTGTCGGTGACGGCCAGTTCGCGCGTCTCGGGGGCATTAACGTCGAGGATGAGGTCAAAGTTCGTCGCCAGCTCACGCAATTCGTCGAACGCACCCCAAGCTCGGTCGGAAAGGGGCGTCGTACGCTGCTTCTCGAGGATCGCCAGGTACTCCGTGATGCGCCGTTCATCCCGGCTCTGGCCGACCCCTGCATCAGATTCCAGCGTGCGGAGTTCGAGACTGCCAAGGCGGCTGATCGTAAGGAGGTAGATGTCAATCAACCCATGACCCAGCCGCGCTACCGTGGATAGCAACCGCGAGCGAATTTCTTCTTCCCGAAACATGGCTGCGGGCCTCTGGACTCGCGATGCAGGCCATAGAGCGTCACGTAGCGCCGACCACTCGGGACGTTGAATCTCCGTGAAGAACGTTCGTTCTCCCAACCACTCGACAACCTCAGGGGGTTGCGAAGCATGCGGATTCTTCTCGGTTCCTTGATACACTTGTTGAAAAATGAGACGCGCTGGCTCGGCCAGAGGACCACCTAGTTTGACCAATAGTTCGATAGCCCCCGCCTGAGCGGCGACAAATCGATCATGGCTCGGATGCACCTTGGCCTTTGCGGAGAGATACTTCGTAGCACGAGTGCGAACCTCAGCAGCAACTTCACTGTCACTCAATCCGACAGTCCTCGCGAGCGCTTTCGCCACGCCACCGGGCTCAGCTCCGAGCAGTTCGGCCACATGGTTTCGGTCAAAAAAGGTGGAGTAAGCGCTGCTGCTTTGGATGAAACGCCGCTGGACGTTAGCCCCGCTCACGACCCCCTTCGGTCCATCGCCGCGAAAGAACCAAGCGAAGAACGTGTCGACGCCACCGTGGTCGCCGTCAGTCCCCGACCGCTGAGAGCCAGTGGCACGCTTGGACTGACGCAGATCCTGCGCCGCCTGTTTCTCGCGGCGGTAATCGTCAACAACTCGATCAAAGCGGTCGCGCACTGCCTGAGGCAGGTGATCCTGCATGTATCTAATTAACCACTTGTCGTAACACTCATTGAGCTTCTGCTCCAACTCCGTCACCGAAGCCACCCGGCGGACAAATACGAGTGTCTTCCTTCCATTGAGCCATGACGACGCAAGCGACTCCACAACCGCGTCCATCTTCGGATGCGGCATGTGATAGTGGAAAGTGCTGAAGAAGTTACTGGCTAGATTGTTGACAGCGCGAACGTCGATCCCGTCTTTCTCAACGTCAGAGAGGTCCCGCTGCTGTTCCGCGTCATCGAAAACCGTGTCCTCATCGTCATTCTGGAGTTTCGCCGTCTGCAAAAAGCTTTCAAATGACGCTAACATGCCGATCTGAAACGACATATTAAACTTGCCGGAGCCTAGTAGTTCCGCAACTTTTTTCTGAACGAGCGCCACAACCAACCGCCTCTTCGGGTCGTCGACGGAGATGGGTTCGTCGTGACGAAAGACGCCTCCCTTGCGCCACTCGCGCCGATATTGGTTCTTGGTCAGCTCATGGCCATTCACTTTTAGGGTCGTTACTCGGCGAACCAAGAACTGAGCTGCTGTTTGTTTTTTCTCCTCATCGGTAGCACTGCGCCCCTTCAGGTCTGAGAACAATCCGCCGAGGCCGAACACGTCCAACTGATTCCACAGTTGCTCGTATGAGTCCTCGATCGGCGTCGCGGAGAGGAAGAGCACCCGCTGCGCCCGTTTTCCATATCCCGGGAAAAGGCGTCCGTCGATCTGATCAGGTGACCGACCGAACGCCAGCGCCATGATGCGGTTTCTCGCAGCCACGCCGGTTCGGAAGCCGTGCTTCAGGTTGTGGCCCTCGTCGACGATTACAAGGTCGAACCTCGGGAGCGCGCAGCAGACCGCCCGCGCGAAGTTGTCTTTGAAAGCCTCCTTACTCCGAAGATCGAATACCTCGTCAGCCAGCCAGGGCAGTTCGCGACGTAGGTTGTCGCGCGGCGTCTTCCACTGTTCAGGGTCCTTGCCCAGCCCGAAACTGAACGAGGACATCCGCAGAAAAAAATCGCGACGTGAATCTACGCTCACTTGGTGAACGAAGTCGCCGAGGCTGTTGCACATGACTATTGGCCTCGCCGGACCGCCCCGCAGGGACTTGACCCGGAGGTCCGGAGACTGGAAGTTGTTCTTAACGAAGTTGCCCCATTCCTTCATCCATTTGCGCTGAATATTCTCGCGTGGCGCGATGACAAGCACACGAAACTCGGGGTCAAAGTGTCTAAAAAGTGCCATCGCGCCAAGAGCGACATACGTTTTGCCCATCCCGACCTCATCGGCGAGGTACGCTACGTTGTAGCGCTCTAGGATGTTATGCATAGCCACGGCGCCGGCAAGCTGGGCGTCAGCGCGCGCCTGTCCGATATTGCTGGCGTTGAAGTTGATCAACTTCTGCGCGGTAGCTATGTCGATCATGCGCTGGCCTCCTGGCCGACTGGCGCCGCGCGGCGCAAGAACCATTTTTCGAACCACTCCAGGAACTCGGTCATCGCCGGATCATCGCCCTCGATGAGGCGAGCTCGTAGGACTTCCGCGATCACGAGTTGATGCTGCAGCCGCTGAGCGTCGGCCGCGTGTTCCTTAAAGAAGTCCACGAATTCTCGGCGAAGCTCCGTCACGGTCTGCCTCGCACAAAGCGACATCACGTAGTGTTCGACCAGTTCGTTTCGGCTCTTTTCACTGTCATCGCGTACTCGGTCGAGCAAGCGGCCGAGCGAGTCATACTTCTGGCCGAACAGTCGATACTCGGCCGGGCGGCTATTGCCTGCATTCAGCGATTCCCGGATGTGGCTTTCGAGGTTGCCGAATGAAATGAAGATGCCCGCAAAGCGATCGAAAAATGTGTCCTTTTCCACCGCAAGCGCATACCTCGTAACGAGGTTCGCGTCATCGCCAATTGCCCCCTCCGGTGCCTGGGCTTCGAGGAATGCAGCACGCTGTTCGGTAGTCAACAGAGACCAGTAGCGCAGGATCTCGGCCGGTGACAGGTCGAAGAGGATAGAAGGCTTGCTCTTCATACCTTCCTCCTGTACTAGGATCGGCACGGCCTCCGGACGGTCGCCCTTCACTAGGAGAATCGACGTGGACCGCAGCACCTGCTCCAGAGCCGCAGCTGTGATCACCGGGATGTCAGTCCACTGGCGGGTCTCCAGCGGGTCGATTTCAAAGAGCGCGCCACCGCTCCACAACACTGACAACCCGCGAGACCTTCCGGGATCGTCCCAGTAAGCTTGCGCAAGCTTAGAGTCCCACGAGTATCTGAGGGACAACCGTGATCCTGAATTGCTGACCGCACCCTCATCTTCTCGATGTGGGGCGTAGATTGCGGGCTTGCTCCCGTCACGGTCCATCCACCAGTCCGGCCGACGCGGCGATTCGACTTCAACCAGAAAGCCAGTCTCGAGATTGCCGCCACGGCGGTGCGCCGCGCTTGTGAGATTCACCGAGCCAACGAACAAGAACTCTCGCTTCGGCTGGGCCGAAAAGAACCGATAGACCTTGGCGTGCACCATTCGTGCCTTGGCGTTCTCCGCCTTCCCGCCGCGTGTCAAGTCCTTCGGGAGGCGGGCCCAGCTCACCCCTGATTGCGATTTGACCCATTCGAAGATCTCCTCCGAACAGAGGGCTTCACCGGTTTCTGCCTTTGGTAAGAACACCCTGACCTCTCTAAGTGAGAACCGCTCGATAAGATCTGACAACGGCGTTGATGTCGGAGCGACGTCGAAGTATGGCGAAATTATCTCGAGGTTGAGTCCGCGAAGTTCCCGACCAGCGACCTCAGAAAGAAAGTCCACAACCGTCGTGCCGCCGTCGAAGAAGTGCGGCTCCAGCCGGCCGCCGGAAGAGCGCAACCGGCGTTGTGTCGTGGATCTGAGAAATGCCTTGATCGCCTTCAAAGTGGCGTGTCCGTCAGCGGCCTTCTCAAACGTGCGCCGCTCGATGCCCTCTAAGAAACCGGAGACATCGTCTCTCAATCGCGTAAGGTCGCCCTCTTTAACCTGCTCGATATGACAGACTTCGACGTTCTCCCACCAACCCGCGCGAGTCAGGTTAGCAGACAGGCTGGCGACAATGAGGGTTTGTGCATGTTGGCCATCCTTGTCCGGCTCGAGAGCTTCGACTAGCGCAAAGACATTCTTAGGATGGAAGATTCCAGTGTAATGGCGAACGGCGATTCGGCGAACGTCTAGGCGGGCAGGCTTGGCATCCGCCACTAGGCCGTTCTGGTCGTAATAGACGGCGACGCCGTGCGGGACGTCCCTGAGCAGGTCTTCCATCTGCACACGCTTAATTGCATCCGCGTGGCTCAACGAAACGTCGAAGAACAGCGGCAAAACCTGCTGCTCGAAAAACTCTGGTTCAAAACGGAAGGTTAAAAAGACGGCCGCGACGAGTCGACGGCCAGCGGTTGCGGCCTTGAGCTCGTCGGACAGGACGGCTGTTGGCGGCTTCTCAGCCATGGTGGCCCTCCACCTGCATCGCCACCGCGCGCAGGGAGTCGAGGAAGTACGAGTTGGTCCACAAAAAAGGTAACTCGGAACGGGTCGGCAACACGGCACTGCTCTCGTCGAGGAATCTCACGTGTAACTTGCCGTCGCGGATCTCGACCCACGGCGCTGCCCCGCCCCTCGATAACATCACTGCGCGATTCAGTTCGATCAGTATCGACAGGGCGGCATCATAGTCGCCGGAAGTCAGCGCATGTGCGAGCCTCACCCACCGGTCGCTCGATTCTTGGTTGTCCGGCGCGTTGGCGAACTCACCGCGAATGTCCTCGATGGCATTGGCATCGATTGAAGGAATTTCCGGTCCCCACTGCCTTTTCACCGCCGCCGAAACGTCGCACGGTAGCCGACCGTCACAACTGAGCAACAGCATGAAGAGTCGGGCCGCCGGAGCGACCAGTTGCTCCGCGATACGAATATGCTCGAGATAACCGGCGACTTCCGCTCCGCGACCACCCTGCGTGCGGCACCGCTTCGCAAGATGTTGTATCGACATCGGGTTGAGCGACCAATCCTCGACGTCAAACGTCGTCCTGAGGGCTTCGACGAGTAAGCGCTGCCCGCCTTGGGTTCGGTCCTCCGGACCACCTTCTACAAGGTGTGTCAAGTAGAACTCCTGTTCACGGGGGGAGAGCTCTCTCCGCAGCGTTCGGCCAACAGCCTTGAACAGGGGCAGGTCGCGATCGCGTGGCAGCAGCTCCGGGCTCTTCTTGGCCAGCAGGTTCACGATATCGGAAGCGTCACGGCCCTTCCCCGACAGCGTGGATAAATACTCGTCTTCAATGAACTTCCGGACCGAAGGCGTCACGCGTGCTGGATCGCCCGTCAGTAGGCCAGACGACCTCGAAGGGACGGAGTAGAGACCCCACAGACCGTAGGTTTTCTGGTCGCTGAGGATCAGCGCGGCCGAATCTGTTCCGAGCCTAACCCTCGCGTTCTCGTTGAAATTCTTCTTCGCGCGCTCAGTGCCGCGGAACACCCAATCCTTATTTATGCCGCCGCGAGCGTAGGCGGCCAATTGTTCCCAGCAAAGAAACACCGCGAGATCGGTGCCTCCGTTGTCCTCGTTGGACACACGCTCTGCAAAATAGTAGCCGAGGATAGTCGTAGTGAAATCGCGAACTGATGTACTCACTGTCGTCAGATTACCGACGACGTGACGGCCCATGCGCGTCCAAATAGGCTGGATACCTAGTGGATCGCGCGATCCCTTGATCGCGGCCTGCGGATCGAGGTCAGTGAGGAACGGAACCGTCAACACAGACCTTCCTCGTAGCTGGCAGGACTAGCATCATCAATCGCCAGAGTAGCGCATTCAGTTGTCTCTGGGGCGTCACTCATATTGAAAATTTTGCGAATCGTCGGTCATAATCGCCCAGGAACTGGTTTCTCAAGTTCAGTCTAATCCCTTCATATCGCCTTGCTCCGAGAGAGCGGCGCTATATGCGTCGCAGCGTGACGATCAAGATTGGGTGAAAGGGGACCGGCAGATTATGTACCACGCGCATGGGGGAGTCAAAGTACCACATCGAAACGACACCATGATGATCATGGTCATCATCATGATGGTCAAGGGATCATGGAATGACTCGACCAATGGCGCGTACAATCAGCCGCGCTTCCTGATCACGAGCATCTACATCTACGATCTGCATGTGATCGAGAGCCATCTCAACCCACTTCGAGCCTGCATGCGAGAACATTCTCCTGAGCGAATCGATCGTGACTCTGACGGCGGGTTCGGTAGCGAACTCTGCCAATCTCTGCCTGATTACAGACGGTTTTTTCCGAGTATCGGCAGTTCTTCGAGAATTGATGGACAAAGGCGGATTCGCACTCAGGCTCCTCGATGCCGATCAACGCGACCCATGGGGTAAAGACGAAGACCATCTCCGTCCGGGCTTGTCCGCGGCACATTTTCCTCGGCATAGCGATTGCCAAATTCCCCCAGAAGTATGAGTGCTGGCACCACACCTTCCTCACGTCTATTGCTCCCACCCATGAAAGGAATTCATCTATTGAACATCACCGTTCGTTTTGGTCACCCGTTGCTTGTCACGATCTATACCGCCACCTTGCTGATGATCGGTTGGGCAATCGGCGCCTACTGGGGCCATAGCGTTCCCGCCGGCTGGATGCTTCTGTCCGCAACGATTCTTTTGCTTGTGCACGATGCCACCGCCGCCATACTGCTTGGGGTTGCCGCAGCAAAGATCGCATCCGACGGCCGGCGTTGCAAGAAGCAAGAGTAAATTCTGCGTCATCTCCGCTGTGCCAGATGTTCCCGAATACCAAAGCAAGCTACCGAACAATAGCTCATCCATCAAGCGGAAGACTTGCAATGCAAGCGATCTAGTTTTGTCGGCCCGAGCTTAACGTCAGTGGACTCTAAACGTGAGGAGATGGCACCCGCCTATCCACGGCCTAGCTATTTCTGCCGTGCACCTGTTTCTGAAGCAAGCGATTGAAGTGTCCCAAGAAGTTCGCCGTGATTGCGCTCCAAATAGCGGACGACCTTTTGGCAGGCGAGCACTTGTTCGACGTACGCACGGGACACGGTCAAAGTCAGAATGTCGGTGCCATAGGATGCCTCAATCGCCTTGAGATTCCGAACCAACATTTCTGTATCGTCCTCCAGCTGCATTTGAGCGGCGGCTGCGTTTGCTTTCTGCTTTCGCTTGCCCGTGAGAGAAGAGTTCAACAAATCAGGTGGCGTCAGCGCAAGCCGCGTTTTCGCAAACGCAACAGACAGATCATTTCGGAGGATCATTAGCTCGGCTGTGGCAATCTGGATCGCTGGCTTCATCTTTCGCAATACCTGGAAGAGCGCCGGGCTCATTTTACGATCGCGCAGCAGTTCCACTACTTCGTCGCAGATGCCATCGAGCATCTGCGCTTTCTGCCGGACTGCATAGATATTTACGTTTAGCGCTGCAGCGATCCGTTGTTCTGAGACCCCGCGATTCAGAGCCTGCAAAAGCATCAAATGCTGTGCTACCGGAGGGATGTAGTTGACTCGCTTGTTGTAGGTGTAGCCGTCTTCATCAGTAGCGACCAGGGATTTCACCTCAGCGGCGCCCAACTCCTTCAAAATGGCGAGTCGCAGGTGGCCATCGAGTAGGAGGAAGCCTTTGTTATTCTGGGCGAAAACAACTAGCGGTTCAATCAGCCCAATCTCTTTCACTGATGCCTTGATTTGGAGGTAGACGCGTGAGTTCTTGAGGCTCGAGGTGAGCGGCCGGCGCGGAATTATCGAAGTCAGCGGCAGCGTGAAGACCTTTTCCTTGAAAGCGGATTGTAGGCGATCTGGCATGGTGCCGTCCTTTACGAGATTCTGGCGGCCAACTCGGCCGGCATCTTCTGCAACCCTTCAGCTCTCAGAAGGGTCGTGAAGTTCTCGTCAGCGATCAGTGTTCGAATCACCGTGGTTAGAAGTATGAGCCGCTCCTTTGTGCGCTCTGCCTTGGCGACGAGTGCCTTCTGTTCGCGGATTTTCTCTTTGTATTCCTTTACGAGGGCTTCTCCCGTCAGACGTTTAGGGTCCCGTTGCGCTTTACCTTCTCGCCTTCGCTTGGCAATGCACTGGGTTATGATGCGGCGAGCTGCAGTAAGGTGACGCCCACGGAGCTCTCCCTTCTCATACGCTTCCGAGAGCGCGCGGCTCACCTCTTGGTCATGCCCTGCTGCGATTTCGGTTGCGACGGACAGAGGTATGCGTCCGCCCTCAACGGAGCGCACGAGGAAGTCCTCTCCGCAATCAATCAAATGCGCGATTCCGTAGATGTATGTCTTGTCCATCCCGAGCTTGGCCGCAATATCATCGGTTGTGTGGCCGCGCTGCCGCAAGGTTCGGACCTCATCAAGGATTGCTATAGTCGACGATGGCCTGCGGGCGATGTTTTCGACCAGACTCATCAACAACAAGTCCTGCTCGGAGGCATCTATGACGATCGCCGGGATCACTTCCTGACCGAGTGCCAGAAATGCCTCGACGCGGCCTTGGCCACATACAAGGTCGTAGGTTGTTCCATTCGCGTCGGGTCCAGGCCGCTTTGTAACGGTGATCGGACGCTTTAATCCAAGTGCGCCGACACTCTGCACGATCGATTGCCACTTGACCTTGCTTCTTGAGCGCGGGTTGACGATGCGAATAGCTGAAATCGGAATCTCGATAATCGCTTGTTCGGTCACGCAGCCTCCTCCACGTTAATGGTGCGCGCGAGACTCTCGAAAAATTTGAGGTTCTCAAATCTGTAGAGATCGAGCACAACGCCGTTGTCGGGACGCAACCGGAGCGTCTGCCACAAAATGTCAACGCGCGGAAATAAATAATAATCCAGAATTTCTTGATTGCCGGGACTTAGCCGCGCGGCGATCGTGATATCGGGCAAGAGGCTTGTGTCGAAACGAAATTGCCAACGGTAGGAATGGCGGGGCATCTCATGACATCGAGCCAGTATGAGGGAAGCAGTAAAGGCTTCGTTGATCCTGAGAAGTCCAGAGCTCAGCTCCAAGTGGATTCCAGCGCCGACCGATTGCAGTTGGCACACAATGGACTTTACGAAGTCAGCATGTTTTGTGCGAATAGCGCGGTTGATTTCGACATAGCTAAAGTCTCGCTTTGCCTCCCATCCGATGAGTTGATATGCCCGGTACAATCCGCCGAACCGACTTGCATACAGGGAGCTTGACGGCATCTCGTCAGCTTCGTCGATTAAGAGACCCGAGAGATTTCCGTGACGTTTCAGCAACGACCGCAACCGCTCAATCAATTCATCGTCGGAAAGATGGCGATAGCGGGCTTCGATTATAGCGTGAGCTTGCACAAACAATTCGGCCGGGACAATGGGTTCGAACGCTGCATTTCGCATGATCCACATCTCAGGAGGGTTGTTGATCCGCTTCTGTTTTAGCTTGAATGATTGCCGGTTGTAGACATTCGTTCCAACGTATTTGGGATTCGTCAGGACTTGATGGATGCTCGCGCGCGTCCAGGGCCGCTTGAGATCGGATAGTATCCCTCGCTGATTGAGACTCGAAGCGATTTGCAGTTCGACCTCGCAATGCCGAACAAATCGTTCGTAGATCTCGCGCACCACAGTAATCTCCTCATCCGGGCCTGGAATTAGAATTACTCGATCTGTTTGAAGACTTTTTCTGTCGCCTCGACTTAGCTGAGATTTGCGAATTCCGTTTCTATCAACTAGCTGCCGGCGCAGACCGTATCCAGCCGCTCCTCCCTGCCGAAATCCCATTTCGATGAGCCGGCACTGCCCCGCGAACACTTTACATGACAATTCCCGGCTGTATTCTCCGGCCATGGTTCGCTTTACGGCTTTCATGAGGTCGGAGCTGAGGCTCCCGTCGTTTTCGAACTGCTCAGCGCAATAGTGAACTGAGATATTGGCCCGCTTGAGGATGTATTCGTAGTACGCGCTTTCATCGGCATCCTGAAAGCGCCCCCATCGGCTAATGTCGTAGACGAGGACTGCATTGAATCCTGCTGCCTCGCTCTCAACATCCTTCAACAACTGCCGGAGGCCGCCTCGGCCAGATAGATTTAAGCCGCTTCGTCCGTGATCAGCGTACGTCTTGACGATGTCCAGTCCATGGCTTTCGGCGTAGCGCCTAATGACCTCCGCCTGGTTCTCAGTGGAGTATTGCTGTAATTCCGTAGACATGCGAACGTATTGTGCCGCACGATTCGGGGGCTTTGTGGTCAGCCGGGGTGGAGAGGGCATGACGACCTCCGCTGTTCGAGTGGGATTCTCAGCTTGCGCCGATCAGACGGGAATAGTGTAAGACCGGAAAAAGAACGGGATGTGAATTCTCGCTCTTACAATTGAGGCTCAGATGTTGCAACCACGTAAAGTCACTGATGGTCTTCGAAAGTGGCGCTTTCTAGAACTCCTGCGACGAACGGCAGAGAGTCGTGAGGAAACGATCGCTCCAGCTAGAGTCCATAGTCTCTTAGAATGGCTGTTCTCGCCGTGGCAACCTCAATTCTTAAAAGCGCCTCGCCGAGGAAAAGCTCTTCCGTTCCCACAACGAGTCCGCAGTTAGTGCAAGCCAACTGCTTCGGGACAATATTGCCGGCGCGCAGTTTGCTTTCGTCCAACTGGCAGACGAGGGCCTCTAGGGCACAGCACAGGGGACAATCAAAAACCCACTCTGGGCTGAACAGGCGCTCAAGCTTTTGGCGCCGCTCATGCTTGAACTCGAACCCCTTCCCTAGTTCGTCTAATTTGATCAACTCGTGGATCTCCCAATCGGCGGAAAAGCTTACCTTGAGATTCCATCGAATGAGGTGACCAAGGCTTTTCAAGCAATATGAACGGTCGAGCCCTACCACTTCGATTCCGCTGATGTAGACTTCTGTGCCAATCCTGAGTTGCTCCAGATACTCCGGAAGGAGTGCATCCCAGAGATCGAACGAAAACAACTGTAGATAGCATTGACGGAGGAATGGAAGGCCGACCTCTAAAAGCAAACAGACAGACTCGCTATCGTCTCGCGGGCTGAAGCCCTCGTGGGTCATGCGATTGCGTGCTGTCCGAAAGTCTAAAAGCGCTTTATCGGCGAGCCCTTCCAACTCGCTCGACGCGCGCTTCGCGGCTTCGATGAGCTTTTGGAAGCCAACTCTTTCCGGCAGAGTTTTACCGACCGAAGAAGATTTGATCGCACTCTCAATAGCCGCGTCACACGTAATTAGCGCGTGTGGGTAGCGTCTTAATGCAATAAGGAGAAGGACGCTTTCCAGAGATTGCATCGAACTGACGAGCGCAATGCGGGCTTCTTCGCTCGCCGGGTGTGATCCAAAGAACATGAACGAGGGCCCAGGCATCGTCATAGTACGAATCTACATCGAAAGTCACTGCCAGGACCGGCCCGTAGCGTTTTTGCGGAGCCGCTGTTTTCACTTTGCTTGATGCCCATGTTCAGTACCTTCTTTTGCAAGTGATGGTTCCACCGTCCGCCAGGGACGCGGGATCTCGCCACTTCGCGACATTTTTGTTCCAAGAGAACGAATCCTGTATCTGGATTGGGGAAGCAATGCGCACGCGGTACGGATAGTCGCCAATATCGATAGCGTTGACACCGGCGGCGTACCGTTGGTAGAGAGTCATCCAGACATGGACAAACTTACGGTATACTTGCGACTGCTTTCCAATGGTCAAGCCTGGTTCTGGCTGAAAGAAATCAGTTTTGTCGCACCGAGGAATGATTGTGCGGAATAATGCTCTCCCGAAGGGGCAGAAGTGGCACTTTGAATGTGACCACTGGCCGACACCGGCGCCGTTTGGAGTGCACCTGAACACTCTGACTCTGATGCCTTCTCTCGGCCCAGAAACGGTGCTGGTTTTACGAGAAGAGCGGAAGTTCATGAGCGAGCTGAGGGAACATGGCCCGTTCACTGTAAACATAAAATCAGGTGCAGTTCGGACGAGTGCAGGCCCGGTGATCTTTATGGTCTGGTGGTTCTCGCCCATAGTCAACGGCGTACCCTTTGCTGCGTATGAATTGCTACTTCCGCTCGCGCCAGAGCCCGGCATCTCTCAGGTGCTGGAGGAAGGATCGCGCCAGACACATCTGCATTTGGTGATTCTTGACGAGACTCACGAGATCTTCGACGTAGTCGAATTTAAGAATGTGTATGGTCTCGGCGGTCTGCTTAACGCGGCACGCGAGATCGGCGCTCAGATAAAGGATTATGATTTCGATCGGGCAAAGCAGGCGTTTAATCGCGAGTACTCGCTCGATGAGCTAATGGTGCTCCAGTAAGCCATTACATTGGCTCCTTCCACATCCTGCGCAAAGGGCATTTGAAATCGCCCTTTCTCGCGTTGCATCGTTGACGATCGCAATGGACACTTGATCGCTTCCAGAATCGAATCGATGTTGGTCTGTCCCTTCGCCGGCTCTCCATAAGGCGATTCGTTCCATTGTGCAAGAGTTCATCATTGCCGGTTGCGGCTTCTGGCATCCCTTCATCGACTGCGCGAAGAGTGGCACCCCAGCCTGAGGCAGTCGCGACCACACACATGTGAAGTCTACCGAGCCACGGCTCAACTCAGAATCACATCCATATCAGTCGCCAATGTGTCGACGACATCCCAGACCTTGCCCGATGGCATCAGCTCTTGAGAAGTGCTCACAACGGACAAGTCCGACGGGGCAATACGGTTGCCGAACAATACGACTGCTTGGCACCGATCATCTTGCCGCGATGTCCACAGCAGCCCTTGAGCTGTCGGATATTCCGCATAGAGCGCTTCTGCCCAACGCCGCGTTTCGGGGTAGTGCGCTTTGGTGGTGGAGATGAGATGTTCCGGTTCTATGCCCATTTTGCGAAGCGCCACCTTGCTCAAATCAATCAACTGAAAGTCCGTGTTGAACTGAACCTTGGAATAAAGCTTGTCCACCAGGCGCGTCTTGAAAACGGTCTTCAGACCCTTCTTGTAAGGAACATCGTGAAAGATCGTCTCCATCAGTGCTCCCTGCATCGTCGTTGCGGCATACAGAGTGGGAATGACCTTGCCTTTGGGGTCGAGGATCGGGCTGAAGCGCGCGTTTCCAGCAGTGCTCGGATTGAAAATATTCGGAAGATAGGCGCTGTCATGCACACGGTTCATGGTTAGGCCGCAACCCCAAGGGAGGAGGCGCGCACCAAGTGGTGGTAACGGCAATGGAGGGCCGGCAGCCGCCTTAGCCATGCTGGATTCCAGCACTTTCGTCTTTAGCTGCCTCGACAACGCGATCAGGATCAGTCGCTAATACATCCTGGGGTCTCTCATCATCGAGAAAGCTATTCAGAGAAGCGAACCATAAGGCGATGGCCCAACTGTCTCTTGTGTTGCCAAAGACTCGAAGCACTTCCGCGATTTGAGGACGAGGTTGATACCTGTTCTGTGGATTGAGTGCATAGAACGGGAAATAGTCATTGCCTTCACTTTGAATTGCGAAAATCTTGCCGCTCTGTTTCCACTTGTTTGGATACACCGAGGGATTCGACGCACTGTAATTCGCCAATTGAGTGACTTCTTTCGGAGAGATGAAATCGCCACTTTGCAGAATCGAAGCACGGGCAGCAACGAGCATCTGAATCTGTGCCCGAACCGCCGCGGACGGCGAAACGCTTGGCATAAACGATTCAATAATCTTCTTGAACGCCTCTTGCTGTCGTGTCTCGATGAGTTGGGGAAGAAACTCGGCAACCCGACAGAATACCCGCTGTGCTGCAGCAGCTTGCTCTTCATCTGCATTTTCGATTCGAACAGCCACAACTCGTGCATCTCGCGTTCGATCGAGAACATGCGCAACTTCTTCGCCGGTCCCGCTCACGATCATTGGCAATTCAGTGGAAGCGCCCACCCAATGCTCGGATCTCGTTTCGGTTCCAGAAGCTCTTTCCCCAACATTCCAGGTGAGCCTATATGGCTTTTGGTGATGAGGAACATTCAAAATTGGTGTGTAGAATGCGTAGCCCTTTTCTATGTCTCCTTCTTCTAATGAGGGATCTTCGCCTCCGCGGAATCTGAGCTCCATGGGAGCGCTTCCTCCATAGAACCTAAGTTCGTCTCTTTTGATCGGGTGTCGCTGTGCCCGGGGCTCGGTTATGAAATGCCCTGTGTCGGGATCAACCGAAACCGCGTGGGCAAACAAAATGTGCTCCTTGTTCGCCTCATTCATAATCCCGACTTGCCCTGCCAGCGACGTTTTGCCCGCCCCTTTGCTACCGACGATTATGACTTCGTCATTGATGGGTAGATAGCCTTTCTTATTAATCGAACCAATCACTAGGTGGCCTGTTTTGGAGTCGCGTCTGATGTCAGTGCCGACGTAAATGCCTCGCCTCTTCGGATCGGAAATGCCACCGGCCATCTTGGCTGAAATCGCGTGCGCCTCTCCACCGGCCCCGACGATAACGATGTCACCGCTCGATAGCACCAAATCTTCTATCTTGCCCCCACTGGCTTTGGCCTTGAGGGTTGCTGGGGGTTGATGTTTCGCGGTTGCCATAGCTCAAGTCCTCCCTGGACTCCATATTTAGATTATACGGAAAAGCCATATCATTCAAATAATTTTCGAGTCTGTATCTCTCTGATTTCGTTGGATAAATGGCCTTGACGCCAGTTTGATTGGTCTGGTTGCCCCAACGATCGGAGAACGACCTGATCTTTTCCCGCTATCCTAAACGCCAACGGCACCTCACACGCGAGGCGCTGCTCCGTCTTGCCGCGCATTATCAATAACCTGTAACCCTATGCATGAGCGGCAGCGCTGGGAGAACCGGGCCGCACCGATGTCGTCAGGCTAATGAACCTCCACGAGGCAAAGGGGCTGTAAGCCGTGTTTCTTATTTGTGACCTGAAGGGGTGAACATATCGACACCCACGCCAAAGACACCGGGCCTCGCTACTTCGGGTAAAGCTCATCGACGTCCGGCCTTGCTCTGGAGGCGAGTTGGTTCATCGATTCAACTTCGCGCGGAGGAAAATACTCCCAGTCTAGGGAACTTGCTAAGCCGCAGGCAATTGCGAGCAAATCGAAGTTTGACTCGAACTGCGCTCGATCCTTAAGGCTCACAGGCGACTGCAACGGTCTCAATCGCTCCAAAGTAAATCCCCCCGGCAGCTGGCTGTCTTTCAATCCCAGTTTGAGCGCGCTCAGTCTACCGCCGCCGCCAATGACAAAGAGGTCGAATAGCTTGTCATTCCGAGACGTCAACTTGTTCTCTCGCACGACTTCGGCGCACGTCCTTCGATATTGGAGGCAGATACTTTCAATTGTCGGAGTTCGCGGACAGTTTCCTATCCCGTCCTCTTTCCGTCGGCGCGCTTCTTCGGTGTCGCAGCCCCAAACCTGGGCAAGCTCCAAGTCTATTTTGCCGCCGCCGATAGCCTCTGTGGAATCCGCCAAATAAGAGGGTTTGAATGGGTGTCCAATTTCGGCCATCGCTCTGCCATTGAACAAAAACGAAACTTCTGTGGTGCCGGCCCCTACATCAACAATCGCGTAGGCCTTTGATTCACTATGAGGGGACTCAAGAAACGCTTTTACCGCAGCGAACCCTTCGGGCTGGACAAAATAGTTGCGTTCGCTCTTAGCCGGCACACTTATGGTTTTCATCCGTTCGAAGGCTTCTGCAAGCAGTGCGCCGTTGGCCGGATTCGATATGTGCGGGCGCAGCTCCATCGCCACTCCCGCCATCCTTTCCCACTCGATTTGCCGTTCTCTGTCGTCGAGATGATCCATAGGACACCCCAGGTTCCAGAGAAAAATCAGATCGTCGTTCGGGAAGCGGGCTGTCAAACGCGTCTCAACTTCACGGAATACAAACGACAAGAACAAGCATGTGATCGAACTAGCCGACGTGGGATGTTCTTGGCCGGGCAGCCGAATCATCCCACACGCCGCATTGGCATTTTGACACCGGCAGATGGAAGGTATGCCGCGACATAGTACACATAGCTTGATGGAATTGAGTCGGATGTCGCCTAGGACAGCGTCAGACTCCGGAAGGCCAAAATGAAGGTTTCCCGCCTTAAGAGTCACGGTCGACGGGAAACGTATTGACTCGTCGACCGTTGACGCGTTCGACCAGCGAAACACCTCGAAACGGTTGTCGCTTAGATCTTGCCAGATGACCTTTGTCGCGCTCGTTCCGAAGTCAACCCCAACGACCAATGTTCGCTCGCTACGCGACGCCCCTGGCACCGGCGACACTCTTTTCTGCGCGTCAGAGACTTCTCGAGAGAGGAGGGCTTCCTTCTGGACGGGCCCTCGACGAATTTTATTGCGGAGAAAGGAGAAAATCTTACCGAGGGACATTTAGTCTAGTGACTCCCGAACCTGCAGAATACCAGCAGCAGTGATAGCATGTTCGGCGGTCAGAGAACGCAAGCGCTCGATCCCCGATTCACGGCTCTCGCGTTCTGCCTTCAAGTTCCTAATGCCTCCCTCGAGCATCCTTATATAGGAACGCTGTTGGTTGGCGGCTTGTGCTCGGTCCAACAGGTTATCCTTGCGCTGTATTTTAAGCCGGTAAGACTCGCGAACGCTGGCTAGCCTGGCATCAACGAAGGCTTGATTGAGCCGCTCGATACCATCGCGTCGGAGCTGAAATCTCTCAGCCAGAATCGACACCGCGGTTTTGAGGGCGCGTTCAATAGCGGTCACGTCGAAGGCTGATACCTGCATGTCTGTTCCCTCGCCGACCATTCTGCCGAGGCAATGCTCTGAGTCATCCTCATCGATTGCCTCAAGAGACTGCAGGTTAACGACGATCGGGAGCAGTGCATCATATTCTCGCGCAGCGCGAATCGTAGCCCGAGCAACCAGGTACAAATAGTCTCCTGCTGGAAGATCATGAGACGATGCCATCTGAAGCCTAGCGATTGGATGAAAGTGACTATCAGCATGGCTGTATTCATTGACGATTGCGCGAATAAGGAAATGCCGGACATGGATAAACGTCAGCTCTCTTTGACGTTCGGCGACTTCAGAATCGAAGGTGAGTTGCATTGAGTCAAGTTGCAGCTTCCCACAGAATCCGGCCTTCTGAGAGTCTTCCGGTTGACCAATGACAAACTGCACCAGTTTCTCGCTCGCCTTGAGGCGGTATATTCCTGGGCCATCTTCGGACATTTCCGACCGCTTGTCATAGTGTGAAAGAAAATCAATCACGAAAGTGGCTAGATCTTCTGGGCGAATGAACCTTCCCAGCACTTGTGCCCGGTCGACCTCTTGTCGGTAGTATTCATCATGACCGATAAACTGTGGACTCGATTTCTCCCACTCCTCGAACTGCAATTTTCTCTGTTCGAGTAGTAAACCAGATCGTTCAATTCGCTCACTGCGCTGTTCCTCTGAAAGTTCCGGGTCAAACAAGTCTCTCGTAAGGCTGGATACTTCATTGCCCAGTATCGCCTCAAGATCGCCCACATAGGACTCGAACAGTCTGATGCGCCCGTATAAGCGATGTAAGATCTCGTCTTCTATGGTTCCTGGCGCGGAAAGATTGAAGATGAGGATCTTATCTGCCTTCTGTCCAAAGCGATCTAGTCGGCCAATCCTCTGCTCGACTACCATAGGGTTCCATGGAAGATCGTAGTTAAAGAGAATGTGGCAAAACTGAAAATCCAGGCCCTCGCTACCGACCTCGCTGGATAGAAGAATCTGGTACCTCCCGTGGCGGAATAGAGAAATCCTCTTCTCGCGCTCGCTCGGGGGAAAAGATCCACTGATCACTGTATTCGAGTACCCAAGTGCTCCGAGTTTTCGAGACAAGTACTCCAGAGTTTTTTTGAAGTAGCTGAAGATGACAATTGGCTGTCCCGGCTGCGATTGCTGCAGCTCTTCGAGGCACTCTCGCAAGACCGCAAATTTGCTATCAGGTTGACCGGACCGATACCACCCTTGGATTATCTCCTGTAAGGACTGACGTCCACCGTCGAATCCCGCAGCTGAGACACTGCTCCAATCTTCCGCGTCTGCGTCGGATTCCTCGGACTCGAGGCCGCCAATGCCGCCTATGCCGCCTCCAATCTCGCTTTCGTAGTACTCCACCATTGCAGGAATGCAACTGGCCAACTGTCTTTGCGGCATCATCAGTCCGAAGAGAAGTGCAGCGTCTTTTCCTTCTTTACGATACCTATCGCGAACAAACTCCAGGACGGCCTTGTAGAAACCCCGCTCGGCGTCTGTCATGTTCACTCTCTTCACTACTGCAACACGCTCCGTCCCTATATGGACATCTCGCCGCCGAGTGCGACTGAAGATGCGGGAAAGGAAGTTCAATTCCGCCAAGTTTCTTTGAATCTCAACGGTGACTCGCCGATTCGCTGGATCTGCATCCGCCAGTTGGCGAAGCGTTTCTGAGTACAGAGGATTTTGGCAAAGCATTTTGCTAACGGCGGTCCATCCCTGCGCAAGCTCGAACGACAGTGAGCGAAGCCCATCTTCGCTCAGCGTGTTCGCCAGCAGGGGGCTATTTGGTTGTCCCAAAGCCGTCAGAATTCCATGAACCACCCGGAAGCGATCGGGGTCGGTCTGAGTGATCTTTTGTTCAGCTTGGACAATGTGTCGATTGAAAAGCATACATGCCTCAAAGTACTCGAATGAGGCAAACTCCTCAGCGTCAAGCAGCGACAAGAGATTGAACAGATCTCGAGAGCCCATTTGTATCGGCGTGGCTGTCAATGCAAGGACGGCATCAGCCGATTCCGAAGCCACACGGCAGGCCTTGTGAGCCTTCGTCTCCGAGTTCTTCAGGTGATGCGCCTCATCGATGATCAGCATGTCGAGCGGCGGCGGCATTGCTTCCCATTCCTGCATCACGGTTGAGCTGCGAAAGGACTCCAAGCTGCAGATTGCCCGAAGTTCGAGGTCTTCGTCCTCCCGATATCGACGGAGAAAGTCTTTAAGCTGCTCGGCTTTGAAAATGTCAAAACGAAGATCAAACCTCTTTTGCATCTCCATCTGCCACTTGATGCAGAGCGAAGCCTTGCAAACGATGAGGGCCCGCCGGAAGTTGTGCGGATACCTGGCCAGCATTTCACAGAGAATAAATCCAGCCTCGATCGTCTTCCCGAGACCGACCTCATCGGCTAGCAACAATCTCTGTTTCCCCGATCGAAGAAACTTCAACAGTGGCTTGAACTGGTATGCCTGGAACTCCGTCCGGCTGGCACGTAGCGAATAAAGAGTATCCTGAAGGGGATATCGGAGGCGCTCGAACGTCAGAAGGCGGGAGAAGGTGCTCTTGTTGCCGTATTCTCCGTTTAGCAATCTCTCCTCAATTGTCATGTCGAGAGTGACAGCTTCTAAATCAGCCTCCCCGACTTGTACTGGATTCGGACCGCTCGGGAAAAGCACGCGATAATAGTTCCGGCCGGCGAGTCGTTGCGCAGAGCCTCTAACAGTTCCACGCTCATCACGCTTGTTGCGTCGAACTACGATGTCGCCGTGCTGGAAGTGTGGCTCCACTATCCTCCTATTACAGTCCAATGAGATGATCGGACAAATCTCTCGCTAACCGCTGCTAAAGCCTGATAAAACATAATCCTAATGCACATTCTTCGTTCCGTGCCCGAGCAGGGACAACTGGCCGTGGTCCGCCAGCGCCGATATGTCGTGACGGATGTCCAACAGAGCGTGTTGCGCAAGGAGTTTTCTGGACAACCAGCGCCCCATCTGGTCAGTCTGACCTCAATCGAAGACGACGCTCTTGGCGAGGAGATTCAAGTCGTCTGGGAGGTCGAGCCCGGTGCATATGCTTTCCAGAAGATGGAACTCCCGAATCCTGATGGATTTGACCGTCCAGCCAATCTGGAGGCATTTCTCGACGCGGTGCGATGGGGGGCCGCATCCATCGCCGATACTCGTCAACTTCAGTCGCCATTTCGCAGCGGCATTGAAATTGAGAGTTACCAATTAGACCCCGTAATTCGCGCCATTCAAATGCCGCGTGTCAATCTTCTTATCGCGGATGATGTAGGGCTTGGGAAAACCATCGAGTCTGGCATGGTCGTGTTGGAACTGCTGCTGCGCCATCGCGCAAATCGAGTTCTCATCGTGTGTCCGTCATCACTCCAAATCAAGTGGCGTGACGAGATGCTGGAGAAGTTTGGGCTCGACTTTGCCATCGTCGACAGTGCGCTGATAAAACGACTCCGCCGCGAACGCGGCTTATACGCGAACCCATGGACCCATTTCCCTCGACTCATTACTTCGATGGACTACCTGAAGCGCGAGTATCCTCTGCGGATGTTCAGAGAGGCTGTGACTCACGATGATGCACGACCAGGGCTCCGAGACTTCGACATTCTTATAGTCGACGAAGCTCACAATGCCGCACCGAGTGGCAGTGGTAACTTTGCCCTCGATTCCCAGCGAACTCAGGCACTCCGCGAAATCGGCAAGCACTTTGAGCACAAACTCTTCCTCACCGCCACGCCCCACAATGGATATAAGGAGAGCTTCTCCGCTTTGCTGGAGCTACTGGATGACCAGCGTTTCGCACGAGGCGTTGCGCCTGATCCAGCCCAGCTTCGCAGTGTTATGGTGCGTCGCCTCAAAAGCGAGATCAAGAACTGGGATGGTTCTGACAAATTCCCGCGCCGGACGCTGGATCACCTTCCCGTTGATTACACCCTCGAGGAGCAGCGTATACACGCTTTGTTGACGGATTATGCCGAATTGCGTGCAGCTGGATACCGTGATAACTCAGAACGCTTCGCCACAGAGTTTGTTCTGAAACTGCTCAAGAAGAGACTATTCTCCTCGCCGCAAGCGTTCCTGACCACTCTGAATCGCCACTGCATTTCATTGCGAAGGTCCGCGCGCTACGAGGCGCTCACGCGTTCCACTGGCGTCCTGGCTCGAATTTTCGAGCAGACTGAAGAGGACTTCGCCGACGATGCCGAGCAACAGGAAGCAGAAGTTGAGGCACTGGAAGCGGCTGCACGCGCCTTTCGCCCCTCAGCGACTTCAGAAACTCAGATTCTCAACGAACTTGTTAGCTGGGCCGAAAGAGCCAGCGCCCAACTAGATAGCAAGGCGCATAAGCTTTTCGCCTGGCTGGAATCCATCGTCCGCCCCCAAGGGCGTTGGAGCGATGAGCGTGTGATTATCTTCACCGAGTATCGAGACACGCAGAAATGGCTCCATGATCATCTGGCGGCGCGAGGCTTCAAGGAAGGCGGACGCCTTGAACTTCTTTATGGAGCTCAGGACCCCGATGAACGTGAGAGAGTCAAAGCCGCTTTTCAGTTTGATCCGAAGGATTCGGCCGTCCGCATCCTATTGGCCACCGACGCTGCAAGTGAGGGAATTGACCTCCAACGTTATTGTCACCGTCTGATTCACTATGAGATTCCTTGGAATCCAAACCGTCTGGAGCAACGCAACGGTCGCATCGACCGTCACGGTCAGCGCGCACCGGAAGTCAATGTGTACCACTTCGTTGCCAGTAGTTTCCGCGACGAGACTGAATGGGCCGAAGGCTCGGGCAACTCCCTGGCAGCGGATCTGGAATTTCTCTATCGCGCTGCCAAGAAAGTGCAACAGATTCGTGAGGATTTGGGCAAAGTAGGCCCGGTCATTGCCGAACAGGTTGAGGAGGCAATGCTCGGTAAGAGACGGCGTCTTGACACCGCCCGGGCCGAGCGCGAGAACGAACCTGTAAAACGGTTACTCAGGTTTGAGCAGAATGTGCGCGAGCTGTCCCGGCGCCACGCTGATCAACTAGATGAATCACGTCGGGATCTCCATCTCACACCAGCCAATGTTGAGGCTGTCGTCCACATCGCACTTGATCTGGCACACCAGCCAAAGCTCATCCCCGCCACAATTGATGGCATTGACCACGTTTTTGATGTGCCTCGGTTCTCGGATCCCTCTTGGCAGCCTTGCCTTGCAGGCCTCATACATCCCCACACCGGCAAGCAGCGGCCGATCACCTTCGATGCAGAGGCCGCAGCAAGTCGGGATGACGTAGTGTTGGTCCACCTCAACCATCGCCTTGTACAGCGCTGTCTCCGTCTATTGCGCGCCGAAGTCTGGGCGCCCGTTGACCGTCAAAAGATCCACCGAGTCACTGTTCGCACTGTTCCAAACTCGGCGTTGCGATCTCCCGCGGTTATCGGCCATGCTCGACTGACCATAGTCTCAAGCGACAGCCACCGCCTGCACGAGGAGTTGATTACAGCCGGGGGTATCATCCAGGAAGGTCGGCTCGATCGCTGGAACGTCACCCAGACTGCTGAAGTGCTCGCAGCCGCCACGAATACCGAACCGGCAGACTCGATCCGTCGCCGCGTGGCAGATATGTGGCCGCAGCTGAGCCGGAACGTGCTTTCTGCTCTCGAGGCACGAGGACGTGACCGTACCGATTCCGTCCGTAAGCAATTAGCGGATAGGGCCGACGATGAGACCCAAAAGATTACAGCCGTTCTGAATGAACTCGAGAACTCGATTCGCGCGGAGCTCTCGCGGGCGCCTGATCCACAGCTTTCTCTTTTCACCGACGCGGAACGCGACCAGGAGCAGCGAAACCGGGATTCTCTAGTAGACCGTCTGGCCGAATTGCCTGCTGAGCGCACCCGTGAGATCGAAGCTATCCGCCGGCGCTACACTGACCCTCAGCAGCGCTTATTTCCTGTAGCGGTCACTTTTCTCGTTCCAGAGGGACTTTCTTAGTGTCGTCGAAAGGGCTTGCCTGATGTCCGCTGCTTCTGAATATGCAGAGCTTCTGAAGCTGATCGAGGTTTCTGGCCCATTTGTTAGCCTGCCAGTCTTTAAGGAGGTCTTTCCTCAAGGATTGGTTAAGGATTCTTCGGAGCTTGCCCGTGAGCTTCGCACCCTCTATGACGAGTGGAGAGAGGCCCGGCTGCATTCTCTAGCGCTCGTCACTCCTGCTCAAAGAGACTGGCTACGTGCCGTATTCGTCAATCTGCTCGAATGGCCCGTGGAATGGCTTATTGAACACAATGCCATTCCACAAAACCTTAGAGCATGTTTCATAAATAGGTTCGGCCTCAGATCAGGCACTTCCGGTTGAGGGGGGTAGCTGTTGAACTTCTGTCATGAAGAAGCGGCAGAAGCT
>Ga0316232_1001636_pt1 | contig 26333 bp, 18 predicted proteins | sample TBHtaG_FD_206006 | JGI IMG/M metagenome (GOLD analysis project Ga0316232, IMG submission 206006) | Freshwater microbial communities from Trout Bog Lake, Wisconsin, USA - TBH18025_13 | ecosystem: Environmental > Aquatic > Freshwater > Lake > Hypolimnion/Profundal zone | place: USA: Wisconsin... | reverse complement strand
GATCTAAAGGGAGAATCTCTGAGAAAGAAAATTTAAATTACATTTGCATCATAAATCATCCCCAGTTCCGGTTGTACACTTTGCACCGGATTCGTTGTACACTTTGTCCGAAATACTCAATAATATTTGGTCTCAATTTCTTTTTATGATTTCCTTTGCTCTATACTTGTTGCACACATGTTGCACCCATAAAAATAAAGAGAGTCAGAAACTAATCTAACTCTCTTATTATCACTGTGGGAACTGATGGGTTCGAACCATCGACCCTCTGCTTGTAAGGCAGATGCTCTGAACCAACTGAGCTAAGCTCCCTTTACGTTTAAGTCAGATATGCAATACCTTCTTTAAAAGTGATGCAAAGATATACCTTTTTTGATTCACACCAAATATTACTGTAAAAATAAATGCTTTTCCCGGCCAAATAATTCACTTGTAGAGTTATTGCCTGAGAAGTCCTTTTGGTATTTCCTTAATTTTTTCTATTTCAAGGCTTTTTACAAAGAGCTCACCCCCTTCTGACTGAATCTGAATCTTACCTCTCGTAAGAGGAACTACTTTACCTTTGACTATTTTTCCGGAGTTATAATTTATCAGGACTACCTTGCCATTGACGGCATGAACAGCTGTGCGGCCGAAGCAATATAAATCAATTACATTCCATTCTCCCTTAGGCTTCTCGTAGTCACAACATTTTGATCCGTTTTTAGCTGCCTTGCCATCCCCAAATTGTGTCATCTTACCGATTGGAGACCATGTAAAAGATTTTCCATCGCTACCCTTAACAACCGGAATTTCGAAATAGCTCCTCCCCATGCAATAAGAGTCGCCCATCTTGCCGGTGCACAACTGGAATTCATGAGAACTCATCCACACATCCAATCCTTCGCCAAAGGGTCCAAAACTATGATACAAAAGTCCGGAATTCATTTGCCGGTATACCTTTTCACCCCACTTAAAGATCATCCTTACATGATAGTTTTTATAAGCTTTTCTGGTTGTAATTGAGCCATTCACCTCTCCCGAAATACGTAATACATTCTCTTCGCCTAGAGGAATAACAGTAAATATCTTTAAAGGATCGGCATTCAGTCCAATAGGCTTTTCCCCTTTTTCTTTTGCCCCAACATAAACGTTAAAACCTTTAAGATCTTTCCCGTTTAAGAGCGATTTCATCCCATCCCGTGCGTAACTGCATGCAGCCATGGATAAAATAATACAAAATAAAATATGTCTTTTCACCTGATATTTATTCAATTATATAGATACAAAAACTGCCCCAAATCTGAGGCAGTTAAAAGATGTATCGAATTATTTAAATTATTTTCCTCCAAGAATTTCCTGAGCCTTTTCTAAGATAGTCGTGTCGTCGAGCAGAATAATTCCTCCCTGAGGCCCCTGTTCGATATGCATACCAACACTGGTACCTTTATCATAATGAGTTCCACCAAAATAATTCCTCACGGTTTCAACTTCCATCCCAAGCTCCTGAGCAATCCGTTGCATCGAACCGTGAGGCAAATGATCCTTGATATCCCGAAGCTCATTGAAGGTAATTTTTTGAGTCATAGCGAAAAGTTTTAAAAAGTTAATAATGAATAGTCAATATAAGTAACCTGATTCGATTTGTACACGCCGAAAATTAATACTAAATATCCAATAATGTAACCTTAATGTAATATCTTTTCAGCCTGAAATCCCAAATTTAGAATTATTAACAATTGAAGGATTCATCCACCTAAATAATCAGTTGTAATTCAAACTATTAAAGATATTACAGAAATACCAAAGGTGTAAACGGCAAAATGTGTTATACAACAGTTCTGATACTCATGGAAAGAATTTTAGTTTTTCAGGATTTGATATGCTGCTTGTTGTATCGACTCCCGAAGGTTTAGCTGATTAAGCAGGTGATTATTGCGTGATGGGTAAATCCGGTTCGAAAAGAACAGAAAGAGTATTCCTGTTCCCGGGTCTGCCCAGGCATAGGTCCCCGTAAAGCCGGTATGACCAAAGCTGACATCACTACATAAAGGGGCAGGGTAGGAATGTTCACCGCTACTCAGATTATTGCCCGGACCGGGCTTGTCGAAACCAAAACCCCGCCGGTTATGCTGTTTTTCAAAATGACGGGTTGTCCACTCTTTCATCGTCGCTTCCGACAAATAGCGATAGCCGCCATACCACCCATAATTCAGATACATCTGCATCATTTTGGCTGCATCATTGATTGTACCGAACAAACCGGCATTACCGGAGATTCCTCCCAAAACCGCAGCACTCTCATCATGGACAAATCCTTGCAGTTGCTCTTTCCTGAATACATCGTCGTTTTCGGTCGGAACTATTTTATCAATTGGCTGATACAGATATGGCCTGTAAGTTAATGAATTAGCACCCAGCAGATCATAAAAATTAGTTTTAACATACGTCTCATAATCCTGGTGAACTATAGCGGCTATGATTTTTGGAAAAATAATAAACCCAAGATCAGAATAAACAAACCGCTTTCGCTTTAAAAGTGGTGACTTACGAATGGCAGCATACACAGAATCCGGAAAACTATCCAATATAAACAGACCTTTACATACCCTAAGTCCAAATTGTGCTGTTGAATCTTTAGAACAATATTCAGGTTTAAAATTACCTTGAGAATCAACGGTCCTCAGCCAGAAAGGAATTCCCGTTTTGAGCCGTGCCTGGTGCGAAAGGACATCTTCAACCAGAATATCCTTTTTATTGGAACCTTTCCAGTCAGACCAGTACTCGCTCATCTTCTTTTTAACATTGAATTTCTTTTGATCATTTAACCGCATTAATGCAGGTATCGGAGCCAGGATTTTGGTCAGGGAGGCAAAATCAAACAGATCATCCTGGTGCAAAGGTCTTTCGTTACTGTAGGTCTGGTTGCCGTAGGCTTCATTTAGAATCACCTTCCCATTTTTGGCAATGAATACCGCACATCCCGGAAAGGCCTTTGCCGACAAACCTACATTTACCAGTGAGTCAATTTTTTTTTTTAGATAGGTCGAATCGATTCCAAGCTCTTCGGGAAGGGTATACTTAAAACGATCAAGCGAAATGGTTGGGAGGCCATATCCTGAATGATAAGCGTTGCTTACAGTAACGGGGAGTTTTCCTTCGGCAGAGAAGGCCCCAAAAAGAAGTTGTCCGGCCAGATCCTGAGAATCAGAGCTCTCCTGATAGGCGACCACTAACCCACTGGCTTTTTCAATACCCTCGAGGTAATTCAGGACATAGGGATTGCCAAAAAGGACAAAAACTGAGTTTTTGAATGTCGCTACCTGTTCTGTAACTTTCTGCTGAATTTCAGTAATCCGAAAATCCGACGACACAAAATTACCCAGATTATCCAGCTCAGCAATCACCAGGTTATAACTCTTTAGCTGAGCCATAAGTTTTCTAACTGCTGCGGGTTCAGCCTCCTTTGAAATCGAAAAATGGTCCATACGGGTATAACGCTCCAGGGAATGTTGGAATGGGGTAACATTTCCGCGACCAATACTCAACGTTGCGATTTTTAAAGTATCGAGGCGACGTATTGGTAACAACGCGTTGGCGTTCTGAAGAACTGTCAGGGATTGCTGAGCAACATTTCGTAAGGTCATGCGATAGGCCGATTGATTCAAATCGGCATACAGTCCCTCAGATTTTATTGGTACATATCGATTGAGCCCTGCCCACCTTTTTAGCATCAGAATTTTCCGGCATTTCCGGTCAATTTCCTCCATCGGGATCTCTCCATCTGAAATTGCTTTTTTGACTGCCTCGATGACTTTTGCAGGATTGACCACAAATTCGAGTAAATCATTTCCGGCAATCAGAGCTTTCACCTCCGAACTGTTATTGTCAGCCGAATTCTCCTGATCAACAGCCCCTTCCATATTCATGGCATCGGTCACCACAAGTCCCCTAAATCCTAAATTGCGAATCAGTAAATCCCTAATAATTGATTTTGAAAGAGTTGCTGCCGTTCCACTACTATCAAGCGCCGGTACATTTAAAAATCCCGTCATCACACCCCCGATGCCTGATTTAATAGCTTTACGAAATGGATAAAGTTCAATTGAATCAAGCTGAGCCCTGGTGTGTCCTATTAAAGGGAGTGTGTAATGAGAATCTTTTTGCGCATCACCGTGTCCGGGGAAGTGCTTGAGGGTTGCCAGCACCTGTTCAGACTGAAGTCCCAAACCAAAATGGAGAGCCTTTTGAAAGACTTTCTCAGGATTATCCCCGTAGGATCTGAAGCCAATTACCGGATTGAGGGGATTGCTGTTTACATCTGCAACGGGTGCGAAATTGACATGGATTCCAAGCCTTTTGCATTGTCTTCCCAGATCGGCTCCCAAATCAAAAATCAATGTGTCATTATCGATGGCTCCGAGTGTAAATCCATAAGGATATCTAATGGTGCTGTCAAGGCGCATGGACAACCCATATTCTGCATCAATAGCTACCAGCAATGGAATTTTTGATACCCCCTGGAGCTGATTAACCATATTAACATGTCGCATCGGTCCACCCTGCATCGAAATGATGCCCCCAATTTCATTTTCCCTGACCATTTTGATTAAACGCGTCCTGTGCTTAATCCCTTTTTTAGAATAGGCAGGAACCATAATTAGTTGTCCAATCTTCTCATCAACCGACAGCGATTTAAAAACAGAGTCAACCCATTGGTCTGTTTGGTAGGCCAAAAAAGGGGGACGAACTTCAGGCTGTGCAGATAATAAAAGACTTAACAGAGTAAAAAATATGAATATATTATGTTTAAGCATAGTTATTTTATCTTTAAAATATTCATACGATTATGATTTTTGGATCTGAATCGCAAAGCAGTGCGGAGAAACGATCGTTTTCCCGAAAATGCAGGTTTCCATACCAATTAACCACATCATTTTTTACGTATGAATTTGCCCAAAAATAGACAAAACCTGACAAATGGAAACCCTTCTCTGCTTTTTATCAAAAAAGAAGTTCTAAGTTCCCGATTTATTAAATCATATCAATACTTTCGCAGTAAAACAAATCCTGTTCAGTTATCACGATCAAGAGAATATATCCTATGAAATCAGTTATTGGAGTCAGTTTTTGCAATCGGTTGATTCATTTGGCATTTGTTTTGGCGATGCTTTGTTTTAGTCTGATTACAAATGGCAGACCTGAAAAAATCACTCCAGGTGCCGATCAGCCAGAACTATATCTTCCCAAACTGAAAGAGAAAAATCTTGCACTGGTAGTAAACCAAACTTCCCGGGTTGGCGATCAACATCTTGTTGATTATTTATTAAGCAAACATGTTTCTATTAAACGAATCTTCGCTCCGGAACATGGGTTTCGCGGTGAGGCTGGCGCCGGCGAACTGATCGGCAACTCAAAAGATCCTGCCACAGGCATTCCAATTGTCTCTCTGTTCGGTAATAATCACAAACCCACCGCCGGACAACTTGAAGATATAGACCTTGTAATATTTGACATTCAGGATGTAGGATGCAGATTTTACACCTATATCAGCACCCTTCATTATCTTATGGAGGCTTGTGCCGGGAGCCAAAAGACTTTACTCATCCTCGACCGGCCAAATCCAAACGGGGATTATTTTGACGGACCGGTTCTGCAACCTGCTTTCCGTTCATTTGTCGGAATGGATCCGATTCCTGTAGTTCATGGATGCACCATCGGTGAACTGGCGCAAATGATCAATGGCGAAAAGTGGTTGTCCAATGGGATTCAGGCCCGTCTTGAGATTATAAAGGTTGCAAATTACACTCACTCAATGCCTTATGAGCCACCAGTCAAACCTTCACCAAATCTTCCCAACTATTTATCCGTCAGGCTCTATCCTTCACTCTGCTTCTTTGAAGCCACAAGTGTCAGTATCGGACGTGGCACTCAGTTCCCTTTTCAGGTTTTGGGCTTTCCTGATCCATCCTTTGGTAAATTCAGGTTTACCCCGGTAGGTATAAAGGGAATGGAGATGGACCCGGTTCAAAAAGATCAAAACTGTTTTGGCGAGGATTTGCGTGAATTGCCTAAGGTTCCTCCTTTTACACTCTCTTATTTTATCAGTTGGTTTCACAAATTTAAAAACACGCAGGAGTTCCTTACCCGCACTCAATGGTTTAATAAGCTAATGGGGAACAACCTGGTTATCAAACTTATACTGGAAGGGAAAGAGGAGGCTGAGATTCGGAAGAGTTGGTCCGAGGAGCTATCTGCTTATGGAGCAATCCGACAGAAATATTTGTTATATCCAGATTTCAGGACCATCAAATGAAAACCAACGTAGTAAACACCGCAAATCCGGGATTCCGGAGGATAATAAAAATACAAATGATAGAATTATGAATCCGGTATTAGTCGCTTTCCTTCTCGGTGGATATTTCCTGATGCTGATCCTTATTGCCCACTTAACGGGCAAATCTGCCACAACCGAAACATTTTTCACTGCAAACCGGAAATCCCCCTGGTTTGTTGTCGCCTTTGGGATGATTGGGACAACCATCTCAGGGGTGACCTTCATCTCAGTTCCAGGTGAAGTGGGAAATTCGGCCAGTACCTATTTTCAGTTCATTATGGGAAATCTGGTAGGGTTCTGGATAGTTGCCCTGGTGCTTCTCCCAGTCTACTACAAACTTAATCTGGTCTCCATTTACACTTATCTCGAACAACGATTCGGATTTTATGCCTATAAATCAGGTTCATTTTTCTTTCTCCTCTCAAGAACGGTAGGAGCTGCTTTTAGGATGTATCTGGTTGCAGAGGTTTTACAACTTGCTCTATTCGATGCACTTGGAATTCCATTCGCCGTCACCGTGTTGATCAGCATCTTCCTGATTTGGGTCTATACCTATAAAGGGGGTGTAAAAACCATTATCTGGACCGATTCGCTGCAGACCATATTCCTGCTGGCAGCAGTGATTATGACGATCTACTATATCTTTTCAAGTTTCGGATGGTCAGCAGGTGAAACAATGCAAAAAATATATGCCCATCCTTATTCCCGGATTTTCGAATGGGATATAAAATCAAGTAAATACTTTTTCAAACAATTTTTGGCCGGTATCTTCGTGACCATTGTAATGGTTGGGCTGGATCAGGATATGATGCAGAAAAACCTCACCTGTAAAAGTTTGAAGGAGGCACAAAAAAATATGCTCACCTTCAGCAGCATATTTGTGTTGGTTGTTGGAATGTTCCTGTTACTGGGAGTCTTGCTTTATCTTTTTGCAAAAAGCAATGGAATCCCGCTGCCGCAAAAATCGGACTTTCTCTTTCCGATGCTGGCGCTGAATCATATGAACCTGATGATCGGAATTTTCTTCCTTCTCGGAATCACTGCTGCCAATTACGCGAGCGCAGACTCAGCCTTAACCTCGCTAACTACCGCCTTTTGCGTTGATTTTCTAAATATTAGCAAGCATGAACAGACCCGAAAACAAACGCTTCTGCGGCGTACCCATATCGGGTTTTCGCTTTTGCTGTTTGTGGTAATTATGATCTTCAGGCTTATTAATGATCAAAGTGTTGTTGTCGCCGTTTTTAAGGCTGCAGGGTATACTTATGGACCATTACTTGGACTGTTTTCATTCGGTTTGCTCACAAAAAAACAGGTTAAAGACCGGTGGGTACCCCTTGTTGCACTTTGTTCGCCTTTCATTGCCTGGTTTATCGATCTATTCTCGGCTCAGTTAATTAATGGCTATAAAATTGGTTTTGAATTGATTATAATTAATGGCGGGATAACTTTTCTCGGATTATTATTTATTCAAAAAAAACAGCACAATAGTTAAAAAAAGTTAAGGATTTCGCCAATTATGTAGTATCTTTGAAATGTACCGAAGAGTATTTGTTTTTAAAACAGGACCAAGGTAATCAACTAACATTCCGGGATGAAGTGTTTATCCGAAATATTGACCTTCTTCACAGTTTTAATTTTCTTTTGCGCCTGTCAAAAAGAGAAAATGGGAACTTCCTCAGAGTCAGCACTCCATTTTTCATCCACCTTTATTACATTTGATACCCTTTTCACTTCAATTGGCTCCCCGACAAAGAATCTTCGGGTCACAAACCAAACCAATGAAACTGTTGTCATTTCATCGGTTATTCTGGCCGGAGGAAATCAGAATGGTTTTCGTTTGAATGTAAATGGTGAAGCATCGAATGAAACATACAATGTCCAAATACCACCTCAGGATAGTATCTTCATTTTCATCGAAGCAACATTGGGGAAAACTGGAAAGAGTGGTCCGCTGATTGCCGAAGATTCAATTATTTTCAGGGTAAATAGCGTGGAGCAAAAAGTGCGGTTGATGGCCTGGGGGCAAGATTTTGTAATGATAAACTCCAATATTTCAAAAAATAGTGTTTGGACCAATGATCGCCCGTATCTGGTTTATAATGAAGCTACAGTTGACTCTGGTCGAACACTGACCATTGAGGCCGGGACATCCGTATATTTCCACAAGAATGCAGGATTGATGGTCAAAGGAACCTTAATCGTGGACGGCACCTTTGAGGAACCCGTAGAATTCAAGGGGGATCGTCTTGAGCCAGCTTACAGCGAAGTACCTGACCAATGGAATGGGATCATCCTCTGTTCAGGAAGTCATAATGATATCATCAACTTTGCAAAAATCAAAAATGCCAATACCGGGTTACAGGTCGGGACAATTGAACACAGCGGATTTGCCTCTCTGGAACTTTCAAATACCCTCATTGAAAACATGAGCTGGTCTGGAATTTGGGCTATGAAATCTAAAATCATAGCATATAACTGTGTTATTTCAAATGTAAGGTACTATTGTACTGCCCTTTTACTTGGAGGTGATTATCAATTCTACCATAGTACTTTTGCAAATTATTATAATGATTTATCGTCAGGTGTAAGAACCACTGAAACTTTAGTAATCTCCAATTACCTGGTTGACACCAACAGTGGCATCCGGTATGTGGGGGATTTAAGCCAGGCATTTTTTGGAAATTGCATCATCACCGGCAACCGTATCAATGAATTACTGCTCTCAATGGATACCAAAGGGGAGACAAACTACCTTTTCGACAGAAGTCTTATTCAAATCGCCGACACCTTTAAACTAACAAATCCAGGCAGTTTTACAGAAATCATCCGAAATGTGAATCCACGGTTTATAAGTCCTTATACCGGTAATTTTGAATTGGATACCTTATCCATTGCCAAAGATTATGGAAGAATGGATTATGCAAAAATATATCCAGTCGACGTAAAAAATGTAAGCCGTATAAGTGACGCAGGTCCCGACCTTGGTGCATTTGAACGGATTGAAAAGTAGGTGTTTTAGCTAATTAAACTGTAAATAAAACCTTTAACCTTCTGACAGAATCAGATTCAGCTACTGCTTTTGGCGACTGGCCTTAATAATTTCAGTTCTCCAACTTTTATTTCTGTTCCGATTCTGGTAAGACAACCCAATTTCCTAAAAATTCAATTATTTTTTGTATATTTATTTTTCTCTTTATTATTTGAATTGCAAAATACATTTGGTTTAATTATCAGAAATTCAATTACTAATTCTGCCCATAAATCTTAATTCCTATGAGCAAGACAACAGAAATCAGGAAATTCCATTTGCTTTTAAACCTTTTAATAGTGATGGTTTCATTCAATACGACATATGGTCAGGATGCCAGTGTAGTTACTTTTAAACATACTATCCGATGGCTTGAGGAATCCAATTTCCCCAATTATTTCCTGAATCCTGAGGTTCGCGATTCAATTAATACCCAAATTAAAGCAGATCTTATCCATCAGTTTAGGTTCAGCAACATTAATTTTCCGGATAAAATTGACTACCGGAATATTAAGGGTTTTGGAAAGCCGAAGGAAGATCTGGCAGGACCTTCATCCCCCAATGGTTATAATGTACATATTTTCTCCTTTCTCACAAGGGAAACGACAGGTTATGGTCTCATTTGGTCTATAAAGACCCTTATCCGAAAAGAAGGAAAAATAATTCTTGAAAAAGAGGTCAAACATAATATTATATATTCTAATGATATTCCAGCTTCCCAGCAGCGGTTTTCATCAAGGGATTTCCAAAGAATATTCATTGGGCTGATCAGGGAGACCATCAGCATGGAAAGTGAGTATACCGGAGCAATGACCATAGCTATTGGCCCCAACAGAGAGGAGCAGGAGAAGGAAATTCGATTGTGGTTTCCCAAATCAATACGTTACGTTTTGAAAACCAATGGAGCCTGGCCCAGTTTAGATAATTCTTCATCCCTGCTGGTCAGTGATAAAGACACGGTTATGAAGTTCAACTATAAAAATAAGCTGGATGTCGCAACTGAACAAATATCCTTAAAACCAATGCTGGCCAAAATGTTCACGGATGCAACAGGTGTTGGAATGGATTATACCGTTAAAGAAAAAGAGAGAAAAAGAGGAGTGATTCAATTTCCGGGCGGGAAAAGGCTCCTTATTCATATGAAATGGACAGAGGAAAAAACGTCTGCGACCAATTCCGATGAAGTTCAAAGCCGGATTATAAGCCCTTTGGAAGTTCAATTATTCAATGATTCGACCAGTGTTGGTGGCTTTTCTTATCAAAGAATATCTAAGGCTCTTCCTTCAGACCGGCCCAATGAGAAGTTCAATCTGACAAGCGGATCTTTTATCGAAAGCTCATCAGGTACTGGGGTTATTCACCGGGTTGTTGGAATACTAAATAATATCCCTTTTACAGCCGAATTCAATGCTATAACAGGACTAATAGAACTTAATTCTGATAGCCACACGTTGACAACCATGCTATTCTATAATTGCAATCCGGAAAGTAACCGGTCCCTCAAAAAAATAAATACTTCTGCAACTACAGGTGCCGGCTCAGAAGAAGATACTAAAGCCGGGAATCCTTCTTCAAAGAAAGAGGCGAAGCTCAAATGGTACCCCTATTATATGAAGGAGGGGGCATCCTCTGCCGAGGTGGTAACCAGCCTCGAAATACTCATTTGTTTATTTTTCGGTGTGGAAAATATGTAAAACCGGGTGATTCAACAGAATGTCTACTAAGTTCTCTTCATTGCTGCTATTATTTTTAATATTCATAATTGAACTGTCGATGCTTAGGATTCCTAAATGGATAATCATCTTTGCATTTATAATATCTGCAAATGGCGTAACAGTTTCAGCACAAAAAAAATATACTGTTATTTTCTACAATGTTGAAAATCTCTTTGATATCTGGGACGATCCAACAACTTCGGATGAAGAGTTTACTCCCCGCGGTGAAAGGCACTGGACGATGCAACGGTTCGAAGATAAAATCCGGATGATCTACAAGGCCCTGATTACAGCCGGAGAAGGTCAATTCCCGGATATCATAGGGCTTGCTGAAGTTGAAAACCGTTGGGTGGTTGAACAATTGATCAGTCATACCCCTTTAAACAGAGTACCTTATGGAATTATTCATAAAGAATCTCCGGATCCAAGGGGAATTGATGTGGCTTTATTGTACCGCAAGGATAGGATAAAACCTATTGATTTTCGATTTATACCGGTATCAGGATATGGGAAAAACCCTTTTCAGTCGCGGGATATTCTCCATTTTACAGCTCAGCTTGGAACTAATCAAATCGATTTCTTTGTCAACCATTGGCCATCACGAAGTGGAGGATATATCGAAACCAGGGAGAAAAGAAATATTGCGGCTGCCATTCTCAAGCAAGGCATTGATTCGCTGTTAAATGATAACATGAATGCAAAAATTCTGATCATGGGTGATTTTAATGCAACCCCCAATGAGGAATGTTTCGTTTCCATACTCAAGGCCGTCCCTTATCCGGGTGACAAAGATTCCAAGTCGCTAATTAATTTAGCCACTCTTTGGTCAAAACAGGCAGAAGGAACGATTAAGAACAGTGGTCAGTGGGAAATATTCGATCAGATGATCTGTTCACCTGATTTATTAATGGGCAACACTTTGAAGATAGTACCCCAATTGGGTGGAATTTGTGATTTTTGGTTTCTGTTAGAACCTGATCCCACATATCTTGGGAAGAAACCTTTCAGAACCTACCTGGGTCCGGTATACCACGGTGGAATTAGTGACCATTTGCCAGTCAAAATATGTTTATCTTCCAATTAAATCCCCTTAAAAATGAGTTGACTACCACAAACTATTTAAGTTAAACCGAAAGAGAAGGTTATTCACTCTGTATTCAGAAACCTCTGAACCGGGTTGTGCTAAAATCATAAAATCAAGGGGTAAGAAGGAATAAAAAAGCGATTAGCCTGATCCCAGGTGAGTTTCAAAATTAAAAATTAAACTTTAAAAGTTCTATTATTCAATTTCTTAAACAATGTCACAATATCTGAGCAGTTTACCGTTAATAAACCTTCATTACTGGTGCGTTAATTTTTAATATTTCATCATAACACGTTAAATAACAAACAAATACAATTGTCCTTTGATTTTGAAATTTGAATTGATTTTTCCTATTAAATTGAAACAGATTTTTTATCTTCGGGTATACTATTTCCAGAATACTTTTTTAGAAAAAAACGCTTTCCTAATGCCTGTCGTTATGAAATTTCAGATCACCGCTATTTTGTTTCTTGTGGTATTAAAGGGCATCGCCCAGGATGCCAGTGTCCCCTTTATCCGGAATTACAAGGCCAACGAATACAAGGCCAGCCAGCAAAGCTGGGCCATTGCGCAAGACAAGCGGGGTATAATGTATTTTGGCAACAACGATGGGTTGCTGGAATTTGACGGTGTAAACTGGAGGCGGATCAGGTTGCCGGGAGTGCGGAGTATTGCGATGGATAGTTCCAACCGTATTTACACTGGCCTTGAAAACGATATTGGCTACCTGGATCCGGATAACAACGGCAATTACCACTACTTTTCGCTGAAATCCAAAATGCCGGAAATCTACCGCAACATAACAACGATCTTCGATGCCCTTAAATTAGGTGGCAAAATCATTTTTCAATCACGCCACAACACGTATATTTACGAGAATGATACAATAAAAGTGATGGCGCAACGAGGGGGGGCCGTCAGGTCTTTTATTGCGAACAACAGTTGGTATTTATGGGAGGAAGGAAAGGGTTTGTTCCTAGTGGAGAACAATTCCCGGGAATTTATTGAAGGAAGCGAAATCCTGGCAAATCTGAATACTCGCTTTATTTTCCCATGTGGCGACCAGCAATTTTTGGTTACAACCACAAATGGCTTGTATATGTATTCCCCCAAACAAACTAAACGGTTTTATAAGGCTGCCGAATTCAGGGAAGTTGATCATTTCCTGTCTCAGAACAGGGCTTATTGCGGAACTGTTCTACCCAATGGTGATTTTGCTGTAGGTACCAGTAATGCAGGTATTATTATATTTGACAGACAGGGCAAAATTAAAAACACCTATAATGCCGATAATGGATTGCAGGAGAATAGCATCTACTATCTATCAACGGATAACAGTAATCAACTCTGGTCAGCTACGGACAACGGCATCAGCCTGATACAGAATAATCTGCCCTTTCGTTTGCACACGGATAAAAACGGGCTGAAAGGAACCCCGATGTGCCTTAAAATTTTCGATGGGCATCTGTATGCAGGAACAGGCCAGGGCTTATTTATCAGGAACCAGGCGGGTGACTTTGAGTCCATACCGGGCACCGAAGGCCAGGTTTTTGACTTGTATGATCATGGTGTATCCCTGCTGATGGCAAATAGTGCGTCCGGAATCTTTGAAATAAGGGGTAATCATGCAACGCAGGTACCCGGCACAAGCCATATTTCTGCACTTTGGTTCGAAACGTTAAAAAACAAATCAGGACAGGTGCTGGTCGGACATGGGGATGGGCTTGCAGTAGTGGAAAATAAAAACTCTCAGTGGAGGCTAAAACACCTTGTGAAAGGATTCAATGCCAGCTGCTATGAATGTGTTGAGGATAATGAAGGGAATATCTGGACTTCAAACAATGTTGATTTATTTAAACTGAGGCTCAACGGGGCAATGGACAGCGTAATTTCATACCGGCAATTCTCTATCAGCCAAGGTTTGCCTTCAACTATCATTAACGTTGTCAAAATGAACTCAGGGGAAGTCGTTTTTGCCGCTGAAAACGGGATCTATCTTTACCAGTCAGACAAAGACAGGTTTGTTCTTCATCCCGATTTCCCGATGATTAAGGGTTTTGCAGACCCGTTCTTACCGCTGAAAAACGGGGAGATCTGGTTTGAAGAAGGTCTCCCGGGGGGAGTTTACGAAAAAGGTCTTTTAAAATATGCTGACGGGAAATATACTGCGTTCAAAATTCCCTTCTACAAATTTTCCGATCTCAATTCTGCGGGAAACCAGCCAGACGCTTGTATTGACGCTGACGGAACGATCTGGTTTGGAACAAATGCTGGGCTAATGCAGTACAATCCAACCCTTAAACTACTGAATGATAAGCCTTTCAACACCCTGATCCGGAAGGTTGTCTCAAGAGACAGTGTACTGTTTGGCGGGGCATTGTCCAGTAATTCGGAATTCCTTAATATCCATGGTGCCCGTATCCCGTGGGGGCTTAATGATGTGATACTCCATTTTGCAGCCACTTTCTATGAGGATCCTGAGAATAACCTCTACAGCTACCGGTTGACAGGGGCAGATACGACCTGGTCAGCCTGGGTAAACGATCACAAAAAGGAATATACGAACCTGCCTGAAGGGAGCTACCGGTTTGAGGTACGGTCAAAAAACCAGTACCAGGTTACCGGCAGCACCGCATCTTATTCCTTTACCATCCTTGCTCCCTGGTATCGTACGTGGTGGGCCTACCTGCTTTATGGAATTACTACTGTACTGGTATTTTACCTGCTCCTCCATTTCCGCACGCGTCAGCTGCGAAAAAAGAGTCAGGCACTGGGAAAAGTGGTCGAACAACGTACCGCCCAGATCCAGGAACAGAAAAACAACGTGGAACAGCTCAGCCGGATTGGACGGGACATTACTTCATCACTCTCCATCGAGAATATCATCCATACCGTGTATGAGAATGTCAACAACCTCATGGATGCCTCCGTTTTTACGATCGGCCTTCATAATCCGGATAAAAATTGCCTGGAATTTCCGGCGACCATTGAAAAGAACCAGTTATTGCAGCCCTTCTCTGTGCTCCTTTCAGATGAAAACCGGCTGGCGGCATGGTGTTTTAATCACCAACAGGATGTCATCATCAATGATTATGCAAGGGATTACAGCACTTACGTAAAAGAGTTGTCCGCGCCGATAACTGGCGAAAACCCGGAATCTGTTCTTTATTTACCGTTATGGAACAAGGAAAAAGCAATTGGAGTGATCAGCGCCCAAAGCTTCAGCAAAAACGCATATTCTGACTACCATATCAACATGCTGAGGAACCTGGCAACCTACAGCGCTATTGCCCTCGAAAATGCGGATGCATACAGACAGCTCGCTACCCTGCTCGACAATCTTAAAACTACCCAGGACAGGCTGATTACCCAGTCTAAACTCGCTGCACTGGGAGAGCTGACAGCCGGAATTGCCCATGAAATCCAAAATCCGCTGAACTTTGTGAATAATTTTTCGGATGTAAACAACGAATTATTGGTTGAATTGAAAGATGAAATTCAAAAAGGAAACATAAATGAAGTTGGTCCAATTGCTGATAATGTGATTAGTAATGAAATAAAAATAAACCATCACGGCAAACGGGCGGATGCTATCGTAAAGGGTATGCTCCAACATAGTCGCAGCATTAGCGGGGTAAAAGAACCAACGGATATCAATGCTTTGGCTGATGAATACTTGCGCCTTGCCTACCACGGCCTTCGGGCAAAGGATAAATCCTTCAAAGCAACTATGAAAACCGATTTTGATGAATCAATCGGAATGATTAATATTATTCCACAGGATATTGGACGGGTTTTGCTCAATCTGATTAATAATGCATTTTATGCGGTAAACGAAAAAAAGGCAAACTTAGACTTTGAAAATTCCGATAACTCTAAAGGTCTTTCACTTTACGAGCCTGCTGTTTCAATTAAGACGATAAGATCAAATGGTAATGTCGAGGTGTCGATTAAGGATAACGGAAATGGAATCCCGCAAAATATTCTGGATAAAATCTTCCAACCTTTCTTTACCACCAAGCCGTCAGGACAAGGAACAGGATTGGGATTAAGTATGAGCTACGATATCGTGAAGGCACATGGTGGGGAACTTAAAGTGGAAACCAGACAAGGTGAAGGCTCTGAGTTCTTTTTCACTCTCCTTTCCTGATAACAATTCAAGGATGCACTTGCGGGTGTATTAAATTTTAACACTCCAGCAATAATAAACCTTAATAAAACCGTTGAAAATTTGTTGGTATGGTTAAGAACAAATATCTTTAGCAGTCAATTACAAACCATCAAACTTTATAAGATTTATTTATCATCATGAAACGAGCATGTTCGCTAAACACAACCACGGATGGAAAACTTACATGCGAGTTCCATCCGACCTTAAAAAAATAAATTAATTACGGATGAAAGAAAACAACAAAGTTTCAAGAAGGGGATTTCTGGGAACAGGGGCAGCCGCTGCTGCCGCAATCGCAATTGTTCCCTCAAACACAATTGCAGGTCTAGGTCACCGTGCCCCCAGCGATAAGCTAAATATTGCAGGAATCGGAATTGGAGGAATGGGCCATGGTAATTTAAAAAACCTGAAATCCGAAAATATCGTAGGTTTATGCGATGTTGACTGGAAGTATGCTGAAAGAAGTTTCAAGGATTTTCCTGATGCTAAGAAGTACAAAGACTGGAGAGTGATGTACGATGAACTAGGGAAATCTATTGATGGTGTAGTGATCGCAACAGCTGACCATACTCACGCTATTATCGCTTCTCATGCACTCACCATGGGCAAGCATGTTTATTGCCAGAAACCGCTTACCCATACGGTTTACGAATCAAGGTTGCTAACCAAATTGGCAGCCAAATATAATGTTGCAACTCAGATGGGTAATCAAGGGTCCTCACAGGAAGGGGTCAATCTGACCTGTGAATGGATTGCCAATGGTGAAATCGGGGAGATCACAAAAGTTGAAGCTTTCACCGACCGTCCTATCTGGCCTCAGGGTCAGAATACCCCTAAAAATGGCCAGTGGGTTCCTGAAACTTTGGATTGGGATTTATTTATTGGTCCTGCCAAGAAACGGATGTACAACGAACTTTATCATCCATGGAACTGGCGCGGATGGTGGGATTTCGGAACCGGTGCTTTGGGAGATATGGCTTGTCATATTCTTCATCCGGTATTCACCGGCCTTAAATTAGGATATCCAATTCATGCCCAGGGAAATTCAACCATGCTTCTGACTGACAGTGCACCAACTGCACAATCTGTTTGTCTGACTTTCCCTGAAAGGGTTAAACCTAAGAATTTTAAGATTAAACTTCCTAAAGTTGAGGTTTTCTGGTATGATGGAGGTATCAAACCGATGCTTCCGGAAGGATGGCCACAAGGAAGGAATCCTAATGATTCAGGCGGTGGAGTTATATTCCACGGGACTAAAGGCAAACTGGTTTGTGGCTGTTATGGAGTTAATCCCTGGATTTTACGTCCTGATGGTACTGTTGCCAAGCCGGAAAATGCCCCTAAATTCCGTCGCCGTGTAGAGTTATCTCACGAAATGGATTGGGTTCGCGCCTGTAAAGAATCACCTGAGGCCCGCCAAAAAACAGCTTCAGATTTCAGCGAATCAGGTCCTTTCAACGAAATGGTTGTTATGGGAGTGTTGGCTGTTCGTCTTCAATCACTTGACAAAGTATTGGACTGGGATGGCCCTAAAATGGAATTCACCAACCTTAACGATACTGAAGTGATCAAAACAGTTTTGGAAGATAAATTTGAAATCCATGACGGTCACCCAACATTTGACAGATCGTATACCGAACCAATCGCTGCAAAACTCTATGCGGCTGAACTGATTAAACATACTTACCGCGAACCTTGGTCTTTACCAAATATGCCGGTATAACTATCAATTTTCAGAAATAAAAAAAGGTGGAAGCAATTCCACCTTTTTTTGCTTAAATAATCTGCTTCAACTAATTTCAATCTACTTCTTTGCATCCTTTTCAGCCTCAGCTTTCTCTTTAAGGTTTTTCAATGCCTGTCGTTCAGCCTCTTTCTTTTTGATTGTTGCTGCGTCGGATGCCTCAACTTTTACTGAAATTTCTTTCTTCATCTGATGTTCATCGTGCTTTTTCCGGACAATGGTTATTCTTTCAAGTCCATTCCCAATATCCTTCTTTTCGTAGGATATCACAGATTCATCTTTGGTATCGAAGGCAAAAGGATCACCTCCAAATTGTTGATGCATCATCCCAAAAGCATGAGGTGGCATGGGTGGTGGCGGAGGCAGAAACTCATCCGAATCCCCCAACATCCTGCAGTTTCCCAATCGTTTCACATGGATATTCCGTCCTTCTCCGATTACCTTGCCTGAATCACCGTTTTGAATCTGAATATCAAATTGTTCATCCCCCGGCAGTGTATCCATCTTATTTTCATGATGAAATTTCCGTGATCTGTCAAACCGGAAAACCATTCGATTTGCTTTATCGCATGATGCGCCATTCACATCAAGCTTTTTAAGCATTGAATCTACCTTGTTGTTAATTGTTGTTTCGTCTGGAAGGTTAAAGGTGGTATCTATTCTTGTCTCTTTACCATCCACAACGACCACAACTTTCACCTTTTGCTCCTTTTGCTGGGGGTCATCGCCAACCAGTTGGGCACTTTCTACCGGACCAAAGGTAAATGAGGAGGCCACAATCAACAAACCTACTAAAGCCAGGGCAAATCCCACCTTGTTTCGCAGACTTAAAACTCGTTTCATTTGAATTAATTTTTAAAGTGAACTTTTTTTATCCTTTTAATCACTCAAAAGTAGTTGGTTTAAAAATTCAATCCGGTTAAGGTTTTGCAAAAAAGTGTTAAGGGAAAGTTAAAGTTGAAAACTTGCTTAAATTATTGTCTAATTTTGGATTATGAAGAAACGGACAATCATAGGACTGGTAATTCTGATGGGAATATCTCTGTTGGGAATAATTGCGGTTCAATTCTATTGGTTTAACAATTCTGTTAAGGTACGAAATGAACTTTTTGACCGATCCGTGAATGAAGCGATGAACAAAGCGGTCAGACGACTCGAAATGGGACATGACCTAAAGATTATCCGAAATTTAACCACCGGCGATTCCACAAAATGGGATGAACAGATGTTAATTCCACCTCCCCCACCGGTTCGGGAATCTGAAGATATGGATGTGATCATAAAAAAAGACAGCCTGAGAGGAGAGCTGACAGTTATTGCGTACAAATCCGGAAAATCAAAAAAAGGAATTCATTCCCTGAACGTCCGGGCATTTATCCGGGATGCACACAAAAAAAGCAGAAATATAAAGAATCCCGGTTTTGTTTTTCCCGATACGATAATAACCAAAACAGATTCAGTGCAGATTTCCGAATTCCCGGGTGACAGAATTAAAATTGGGGAAAAAATGAATCAGCTAAAAAAATTCTCACGGCAAATTGCCATAGAATATGAAGGTTGGGAGTCTGGCCGGCATATCGATGAAAACCAATTGAAGAAACTTCTATATGAAGAGCTGATCAACAGGGCGATCCCAATCAGTTTCAATTATAACATATTCCCGTCAGATAGTTCCCGACAAACCCTAATTAACAAGACCTATGGTATCAGATGGTATAAAGTCAACCTTTTCCCGGATGATATCTTCCGGAAAAATGTGGAACTTGCCATTTCATTCCCGGAAAGAGACATGTTTATCGGCCGGTCCACCAACCTGCTTCTTGGATTATCCGTGGTGTTTTCCCTGATTATTTTCCTCACTTTTTCGTTAAGTCTCTATCTCATCATCAGGCAGAAAAAGATATCGGAAATGAAGTCCGATTTTATCAATAACATGACCCATGAGTTTAAAACGCCGATCGCCACAATCTCAATAGCCTCCGACTCCATATTAAATGATAAGGTGATCGGGGATGAAGAACGGCTCAGGTTCTTTGCAGGGATGATTAAGAAAGAGAATATCCGGATGAATGAACAGGTTGAACGGATCCTTCAAATTGCCAGGCTTGAAAAGAAAGAGTTTGAATTCAACTTTCAACCGGTCAATGTCCATGAGCTGATCGAAGAGGCGATTGAAGGGATTTATTTGCAGGTTGAGAAAAATGGCGGGCGGATTATTTCAAAACTTGAAGCAATGAATCCGGTAGTTACTACCGATCCCATTCACTTCATCAACCTGGTCTATAATCTGCTGGATAATGCCAACAAATATTCTCCCGAATCACCATTAATAACTGTTCACACAACCAATACTCCAAAAGGATTAATCTTGTCGGTTGAAGACCAGGGAATTGGAATGAGCAAAACCGTACAATCAAGGATATTTGACAAATTTTACCGCCTCCCTTCCGGCAATATTCACAACATCAAAGGGTTTGGTCTTGGCTTAAGCTATGTCAAGGCAATCCTGGAGATTAATGGAGGAAATATTAAGGTTTACAGTGAACCTGGGAAAGGAAGCCGGTTTATGGTTTTCATTCCCTTTTTAATGAACAAACGATGAACCCTAAGAAATCACTTTTTTTTGTTGAGGATGATCTCAGTTTCGGAGCCGTTCTTAAATCCTATCTCGAGATCTGCAATTTTTCGGTGACCTGGATCGATGACGGGAAATATGCTTTTAGCGCGTTTCAGGCCGGATTATTCGACTTGTGCCTGCTCGACGTGATGCTTCCCCATGTCGATGGATTTTCTCTTGGAAGGGATATCCGCACAATTAATCCCGAGATTCCTATGATCTATCTGACTGCCAAATCATTAAAGGAAGATATAATTACCGGTTACCGTATCGGTGCGGACGATTACATAATCAAACCTTTTGATACAGAGGTATTACTCTATAAAATTGCAGTAGTATTGAAAAGATCAGATAATTCAGAAAACAATGATGATCATTTGGTCCAAATTGGAAATTATATTTTTGATCCGAAGTTGCGTGAGATTAAATTAGGGGATTCCCGGCAGTTATTAAGCCCAAAGGAGTCAGCTTTACTCAAGTTACTCTGTGAACATAAAAATGAATTGCTTGAGCGGGAGATTGCTCTCAAAAAAATATGGGGTGATGACGGCTATTTTACCACACGCAGTATGGATGTATTTATTACCCGTTTGAGAAAATATCTTAAGGAAGACCCATCAATAGAAATACGAAATATTCATGGCAGTGGTTTTATAATGACTCACAGCTCAGGTTAATCGGGTTAATTTCACCGGAAAACTAAAAAAATGATCGGCTAAAAGGGTGTAAAACCTAAACAATAAGGAAAATAAATGTGTATATTAGCATCCGATTTAAACTATATTAATTTGTTCTTTTTGTCCGTTTTACCGGACTAAATATCAAACAATATGGAAACAACAGAAAGTGAGATTTTGACAGAAGTAATTGCTGACTGCGCAAAAGCCGATGGTTGGGCAAATCTTGCTGAAATAGGAGTATTGCTTCGCAAGAAAAATATTGTCTATGGCAAATTGTCAAAATTCATCCTTAAATTCCCGGACATTATCGAAATAAAAATTGATGAATTAAGGCAGCCACCTGTCACCTATGCCCGGCTAAAAGCAACTTAAAGCAATGTCTTGAAGCTGCCGCTCCGATTAATATAATCATAACCTATGATTTTCTAAAGCGGAAATGTTACTTTTGTCGCTCATTAATCCGGAGGTAGCTTATTAATTAATGAAGACCCTTACTTTTGATTTTATTGTAGTAGGCAGCGGACTTGCCGGCTTGCTTGCCGCTTTTCATGCGGCAGATTATGGCAGTGTTGCACTCATTTCAAAATCTGAACTGGACATCAGTAATTCCTATCATGCACAGGGAGGTATTGCTGCGGCAATTGGTGAAGATGATCATCCTTCCGAACATTATGAAGACACGTTGGTTGCCGGACGTAATTTATGCGACCACGATGCAGTATCACTGCTTGTTAATGAAGGCCTTGAAAGAGTCAGGGAACTTATCTCCCAGGGAATGGATTTCGACAAAGATCCTGAAGGAAAACTGATCTTAGGGCTTGAAGGTGGCCATTCGAAACGAAGGATCTTACATGCGGATGGCGACGCAACAGGAAAAATGATGACCAGTTTCATGCTCAAGAAGGTTTTGAACAAACCCGGAATAACAACTTTTGAGTATTGTGCCGCATTGAAAATCATTGTTGAAGATAACATTTGCAAAGGAATTCAAACACTCCAATATATTGACGGAGAGAATATTGTATTTATTGGTAAAGCTACAATCCTGGCAACCGGAGGTCTTTCCAGACTTTATTCCCGTTCAACGAATCCATATACTGCCACTGGTGATGGTATCGCCCTGGCATGGCAGGCCGGAGCCAAACTCGCTGATATGGAGTTCATCCAGTTTCATCCCACTGCCCTTGCTATTCCCGGTGAAGAAGCCTACCTGATCAGTGAGGCAGTCAGAGGTGAAGGTGCCCATTTACTAGATGCGAACGGAGTTCGTTTTATGACGGAGATACATCCATTGGCAGAATTGGCTCCGCGTGACGTAGTAGCTTCGGCTATTTTTAAAAGAATGCAGGAAACCGGTAATAATATCTTTCTCAGCTTAAGGCACCTGAAAAATGACACGCTGGCTGAACGGTTTCATTCGATCGATTCAAATCTTAGATCATTCGGAATAAATCTCCTGGAGGACTTGATCCCGATAGCCCCTGCGGCTCATTATATGGTTGGCGGAATCAGGACTGATATTTGGGGCCAAACAAGTATTCAGGCTCTTTTTGCCTGCGGAGAAGTGGCCTCAACAGGTGTGATGGGAGCAAACCGGCTCGCCAGTAATTCATTGCTCGAATGTCTGGTTTACGGGAAAAGAGCAGTTCAAAAAGCCCGGAATCTGACGGTTAATCAACCACTATCAATCCAACAGGATACTATTAAGCTGAATCCGGATACTGATCAGGAATATCTTCAGATTAAAAACGAATTGGCCAATATAATGAGCGATCAGGTTGGGATTGTACGCGATGCAGCAGGTTTGGAATCGGCACTCTCCAAAATAGAATCGATTGCTGCACAATACCAAAATCCCGGTCTGGACTACAATCATCTTAAAATAGTCAATCTCACCGATATATGCCGGATCATCACCCTTTCAGCTTTGGAACGTAAGGAGAGCAGAGGGGGGCATATCCGAACAGATTATCCTCTTGAGATCGAAGAACAATTGCATCATATTATACAGGAAAAAGGTAAAAAGATTCAATATGAAGCAGTCAGAATATCTTAAGGGAGGATTAAACATTGAGGCGATTAAGCCAATCATTGAATATGCCCTAAATGAGGATATCGGAAACGGCGATATTACCACCAATTCACTGATACCCGTTGATCTTCAGGCCAGAGCAACCATGGTTGCCAAATCATCCGGAATAATTGCCGGACTTTCTGTGGCTGAAACTATTTTCCGTATGTTAAGTCCTGATATTAATTGGAAAGCTTTTACCCATGATGGGGATAAAATAAATTCAGGGGACCTTATACTGGAAATTTCCGGATCATACAGAGCCTTGCTAACCGGAGAACGGCTGGCTTTAAATTTCATGCAACGAATGAGTGGAATTGCCACCATGACCAATAAATGCGTAATTGAATTGGCAGGTTATCAAACAAAAATACTCGATACGCGAAAGACAGTTCCCGGATTACGCCTTTTGGATAAATATGCAGTCCTGATGGGGGGCGGAACGAACCACCGGATCGGGCTTTACGATATGGTTCTGATAAAGGACAACCATATTAAAATTGCCGGAGGAATAACCAATGCAGTAATGCAAATCAAAAAAGGAATTACAGGCAACCTTAAAATTGAAGTCGAGGCAACTAACTTTGACGAAGTCAGGGAAGCTATAGCTGCCGGCGCTGATATTATTATGCTCGACAATATGACAACCCCGCAAATGGCTGAAAGCGTAAAGATTATCAATGGCCAGGCCAAGGTGGAAGCCTCGGGAAATATGACCATTGAACGTTTAAAAGAGGTTGCAGGCACCGGGGTGGATTACATTTCAATTGGAGCACTCACCCACTCGGTTACGGCATTTGATATTAGTATGAATATAGAATCCTGAACCATTGAATCTAGTCATCGATATAGGGAATAGTCAGACCAAAGTTGCAGTATTTGATGCAGGTGAGATTGTTCAAACCATTTTCACCAAATCTTTTGATAATACTCAGCTTAGCCACCTGAAACTTATTTATCCGGAATTAAATCAGGCCATTCTTTCATCAGTAGGCACTACTGAGCCAGGTTTACCCGACGCTCTTATTAAGGAATTCGAACTTTTTATTGAGTTTAATCATCAGACACCGGTTCCCATCGGTAATCTGTATCACTCAAAATCGACTTTGGGTCTTGACAGACTCGCTGCAGCAGTAGGCGGAGTTTGCCTTTTCCCGGGGAAAGATCTTTTGGTAATTGATGCGGGTACCGCAATAACTTTTGATTTAATTGATAAAAACAATCGCTTTCTGGGGGGGAATATCTCTCCCGGACTGGCAATAAGATTTAAGGCGCTTCACCAATTCACGAGTAAACTACCTGAAATAGCTGCCGAAGATAGTTGGGAGGATTTTGGACGGACTACAGAAGATGCAATCAGAAGTGGCGTCCAGAACGGGATGCTCTTTGAAATTGATGGAATGATTGATCATGTAACTAAGATCCTGCCCGGTTGCCTGACTATTTTAACTGGTGGTGATTCGTATTTTTTTGATAAAAAATTAAAAAACACCACCTTTGTAAAATTCGAGTTGACCCTGATCGGGCTAAACAGAATTCTGGAATATAATGCAAAGAAAAAATAATCATTCATGAAAAAACTTATTTCATGAAAACAATACGACCAATGAACACTGTTTCTTTGAAACTAGAAAAACTTTGTCAACGTATAGGTTTGGGGGTAATTTGCATCGCATCAACCGTGCTGCTCTTTTCGTGCAGTTCGAAAGTTGCCTCAGATATACCTGTGGATCTGATTAATAATAAAAAGATCCCTTCGGTAGAAGCCTTTAATTTTCAGACTTTTTATACCGATTCAGGAGTGGTCAGGTATTTTCTGAGAACCCCAAGGCTACTTATTTTTGACCGTGAAAAATCACCCTACAAAGAGTTTCCTGAGGGCTTTCATCTTCAGCAATTTGATACCAACAAGAAAATCATATCTGAATTATCTGCCAATTACGGGAAGAATTTCGAAAAGGAAGAAAAATGGCTGGCCACAGGGAATGTCGTTATGGTAAACAACAAAGGAGATACCCTAAGATCAGAAGAGCTGATCTACCTGATTAAGGAAGACAAGATCTATTCGGAAAAATTTGTCAATATAAAGAAAGAGGATCAGGATATCACAGGTTCCGGAGGATTCGAGTCCGATTCTCAAATGAAAAAGTGGGCTTTCAAAAAAACCACAGGACATATTTATATCATAGATCAGAACAACAAATAAAATTGAAAATTATGAACGCTCGTAATTTAGAAGCTGAAATTTACTATCTTCGCACGCTTAACAGAGATTAAGTAAAATAATTATAAAGTAACCAAATATCGATGGCAACATTACAGAAAATCAGGAACCGTGCCGGAATTGCGATTGCAATATTTATTGGTATGGCACTCGCAGCTTTTATCCTCGGCGACTTGTTCAAATCATCCAGCTCGATCATGCGTGGCAAGAAGATGGAAATAGCAGTTATTGATGGTAATACAGTAACCTACCCCGAATTCCAGGCAAAAGTTGACGAGCTGGCAGATATTTACAAAATGAATTCCGGCAAAACTTCGCTTGACCAGAAAACCACTGACCAGATTAAAGAGCAAACCTGGCAAAGTATGGTTCGGAATCTTACCATGAATGATATCTATGAAAATCTGGGAATCAGCGTCTGCTCAACAGAACTCTTTGATCTGGTTCAGGGAAAAAATCCTCATCAGATCATTCAAAGCATTTTCCGTGATCCAAATACCGGAGGCATTAACCGTCCTGCTTTGATCCAGTTTTTAAAATATCAGCAGACCAACGGTAACGACAAATACCACAGATATTGGTTATTTATTGAAAATCAAATTATTGAAGAACGTTCGTTCTCAAAATACAATAATCTACTTGCTAAAGGGATGTATATAACCTCCGAAGAGGCTAAGAGT
>Ga0316232_1001632_pt1 | contig 26367 bp, 53 predicted proteins | sample TBHtaG_FD_206006 | JGI IMG/M metagenome (GOLD analysis project Ga0316232, IMG submission 206006) | Freshwater microbial communities from Trout Bog Lake, Wisconsin, USA - TBH18025_13 | ecosystem: Environmental > Aquatic > Freshwater > Lake > Hypolimnion/Profundal zone | place: USA: Wisconsin... | reverse complement strand
ATCTATATTTCTTATAGCCTTAGGGAACCCCTATATTCTTAAAATAGATTTTTTATAATAACCTTAGGGAACCCCTATTATTCCAAATTCAAAATATTAAAAATCTACCTGTCTACCTATCAATTTTTTGAATATAAAAAATGTACCGCCGGGAATTTTCAATAAGGAACCCTATTATTTCCAAAATCAGATTTCCATATACTATATTACTATATTGTCTATATTGTCTATATTGTCTATATTTTTAAAGAATAAAATGTTAATTCAAATATAAAGGTTCGCTAAACTAGTCGTGGGAACCCTTAGAAATAGGAAAATGAAAAAATATTCGATAGTACCCTAGCATAGGCATTTTCCACTTTTTAACATATTCTCTAGTGACATTCCTATCACTTTCATTAATTTCTACAAAAATGTATTAATCTATTTCTAGATGGAGTAGGTAGAACTAGGTAAAGTCACTAGAGATAGTGTAAAGTCACTAGAGATAGTAATACATTCGATAGTGGGGATAGGTTGTAATGTTAACGATAGGTATACGAGGTAGGCATAGTACTCCTTTCCACTATAGAAGATTAAAGAATCAATAGGCCATTAACACCTTATAACACCTTAGCATTAATAGCCTATCAAAATAGACACAGAAAGTCAAGGGGAAAATTAAAAAACTTTCTGTCCCTTGGTGATAGCAGCCTTACAACCTGCGATAGAGGCGTCAGAAACCTTGGTCATAGAGAGGGTATGCAGGACACGATTAATGTCACTCTTATTCCTGATACCTTCTGAGAGACAGGCATAGATTACAGCCTTGCTTGCAGCAGATCGAATCTTGGATAAGGGGATAGTCCTTATCTTTTCGGTCTTTGGGGTTTCGACGATACATGGCATGATTCTCATTGTTGCACCTTTACCCTTTTCTGTTTATTGTTTGTTTAGGTTTACCAGTTTTCACTAGTCCCCCTATGATTTTTTAATCTATCATAGAGGGGCTAGGAAAGTCAAGGGGGAAGTTAGGAAATTTCGTTCATTTCATATCCGTTTTTAAGGGCAAAACGGACGATTCTTTGTATGGCTGATGAGCAAGCTTTATGGTCTTTGGCATGGTTGGCAACTAGATACTTAAAGAATTTCTGATAATTTTTCTCAAAGGCAATAGAAAGGTTTGAAGGGTTTTGAATTGTTCTTATTTTATCTTCTCCTTTATATTTGGCAATAAATTTATATACTCTTTCTCTAAACTGAGAAATTGTCATTTCTTTTTCACTTGCTTCGTTTAACAAATTTTCCTTATCATTATTTGTTAATATTTCATTACAAACGACGATAAAATGAGTCATTGTTAGGTTTTTTAGCTTGACATTGACGTTGGAATACAGTCTATAAACATTGACATAGTTCCTTAACTGTACTGTCCCATAGGGACAATCAGGGGAAGAGGAAAGGATTTTATAAGGGTCAATACTGGCATGGGCATTATTTCTGATAGTTTCTATAAAATTAGTAATTATTCTTCCTTGATTTATCCAAGCCATTGCTTCCTCTGTTGCTCCCTTAACAAGATCGTTTATTGTCATTGTTGTTAAGGTTTGAATTTGTAATGAGTTCATGGTTTTTCTTTCTTTAGGTTATTAATAGGTTATCAAGTAACGTTCAATGAGTCAAGCCAATTCTCCACATTTTTTCCTGTTCGACATTTTTCTTATAACTCTTTTTATCAAGATATTCTTCTTTAACAGGAGAGAATGGGATATTGATAGGGAGTTCATGAAGGGATTTCCAGAAATTTCCATTTTCTATTTTACCCATATTGCAAGCGAAACCAAGAGTAATCATCGTTTGATTTCCTGTTCCTTTGTAAATAACTTGGAAGATAGGGATAACTTCTAATTTTCTTGCTTTCGAGGCGATGATATTTTTAAGCTTTTGAGCAAAGCCAAGGGGGTTCAATCCTTTTCTGGCGTTTTTAATATTTCGACCATTAAGAGAGAATGTTAAATAGTAAAGAAACGGATCGGTTCGGCTTTCGACTTCGTTAAAAAATGTATAAAGGCGGGGATATTTAATCTCAAATCTATTATCCCAATTTGTCTGAAAGCAGCCGCAGTAATCAGCCCAAAAGAAATTAATTTCTAGTTTATAAAAATTTCTTTGTTGGCAGAATTTTTCATAACAAGTATTGAAGGCGTTAATATTTGTTCCTTCTGGCTTATTGCAGATGGTTTTTTCAAAGACTTTTTTAGATTTTTCAATGCCAAAAATATTACAAGTAAAATTATTTTCTTGACAAAATGCAAGTAATAATTTTTCAATTATCCACTTAGTAGCAGGGAGGGTAAGCATTGAAAGTCTTTTATATTTTCTTATAAATGGTTCAGTTTGTTTACAAATAAGGGATCGCACAATATCTTTATAAGGGTTATCATCTTGAATTTTTTCGATTTTTTCGACAGATGTTTCAATGGTTGTCATTTCTTTCTCCTAACCTTCAATGAATAAAGTATGACAAAATTTCACAGTAATTGCAAGAGAAATTGTTATGAATTTCTTAAGTGGTTCTACAGGGTTTTTACACTCTTTGGGGGTTTGCGAGGCCACGCGAGTTTTCGGTTAGTTTTGTTAATGCTCTTATAAACCCACTAGAGAAATAATTAAAAATAGTTCTTGACTTCTTAATAAAAAAAGAAACCCCCTTGATAGAGGATTTCTTTTTTTTCGTTTTTTCTTGACTTTTGGTTTTAAGCCATAACAGGTTCTTTTGTAGAGACAGGGGAGGTTTCCTGTTTGACTTCGGGGATGACTTCATGATGCAAGCGTTCAATGTTGGCGATATTGCAAGTAAAGCAATCGCCATCCTTTTCAGCAAGTTCAGAAGCCAGCAAGAGAGGCGCGATCTCGCCTTTTGCTACTTCCAAGCCATTGCGGAAGAAAGTTGTTTTGGGGAAGTTCAAAACGCTTGTCCCAAAATAGAGGCGCAGATAGACATTCCCCTTATGTTCGATCAGATAAGGGTATTCCATCCATTGACCCCAAGGTAGACCAGCATTGATAGCGGGAAGCGTACCCTCTTCGCGCTTTTCTTGAACATCATTTATATTGTCGTATTCAATACCCATGCGCCCGACCATGCGAACGTGCTTTGTAATGGAATCAGTAACCCCCTTGCGAGTCTTACAAGGGCGCGTCCATTCCAGAATGATATTGCAACCTTTTGGCGTAACCTTGATTGCTTCTTTGACTTGTTGAAGTAACATTGTTGAAACCCTCATTCATTGAAACCCTATTGTTTCTTTGAATATCTATAATCTATCAAAAGTATCATTATGCGTCAACATAATTCTTTATTAAAATAATCTAAATTATTATGTTATTCTCTAGTGACTATTTGTTTTTTGTCTTTTTTGTCTTATTATATGTCTCATTATTGTGTCTCAATTATGTCTCAAAGATAGGTAGAAGAACTATACAATATCTCCTGGTCCTATAAATGTTTACAAAATATTTATGGGTTGTCAAGTAAAAAATAGAAGAAAATTTTAGTATTCTTTAGTGGGAAGGATTCAGATAGTAGAAGTAGGTCTTACTGTGGAGAAATGGGTTACTCACGGTAAGCTTTCAGTTGTGATGTGGAGAGCTGTGACCCAGTTCTGGAAAGTTTTTACATTTTTACAAAGACACTAGAGAAATAATATAAGTTGGAATAAAAAGATAAGTTGGCTGAAGAGGGGTACTTGGATTTTGGATGTACCTAGAAAGGAATTGGGATAAATATGCTTAAAAACAATGATATTTGAAAGATAACTAAGATGACTGAAGGTTGAGGAAAACCAAGGGACGAGTTTTGGATGTTCTCGAATTACTAGGATTCACTAGAGAAATAAAAATATAGAATACTAGAGAGAAGATGAGGCTGTGAAAATCTGGGGAAGAGCTGGGCGAAAGTGGTGGTCATTGGCACGAATAATGTGAGGATGAAGTGATGATGAAGAAATTTTTATATACTCTTACAAAGTCACTAAAGAAATAATTAAAAATAGTTCTTGACAAATATAAAAAGAAAGGGAAGGGAGGATTTCGTCCTCCCCACCCTTTGTCAACCGTCAACTTGGCCGATTGTTGCCGCTTGTTGTCTTAGGCTTGAACAGGGGAAGCGGATGTCGGATCAACCTTTGCGAGCTTCTCCTGTTGCGCAGCCATTTCCTTGCGAATCTTCTCCGCTTCCGCCATACGCTCAGGTTCGCGCAAGGCATAAGCGGCGTTGACGGCAACACGCGCATCCATCAAGTCAGTGATGGAGAGCTTGTTGACAAATTCGTTCCAGTCCTTGACCTTTGAACTTCCCTTGGCATTGCGGATCGTCAGAGGAGCCGCGAGCTTGGCGCGAATGGTCGCCTGAACGTCTGCGGGGAGCTTGGCGCAGTTCTTTTGGAACCACGCATCCTGCTCCTCCTTGCTCATGCGCTTCTGGACGTTCGTAACCTTCGGAGTGTTCTTGCGGGTCTTGGCAGGGGTCGCCGTTGCCGCTGTGGTTGTACTTGTTTTGGCCATGATCTTTTCCTTTTCTTACTTGGAACTATTTTTACAAGGGCAAGTTCCATTTTCCCTTTCGATGTGAATAGTCTCGCATAAAACCTTTTGGATAGCAAGAGAAAAAGTGAAAAAACTTTTTGGGGATGATGATGGAATAGAGGGGTTTGCACTGGTTATTGCAAATTATCAAGGTATTGTCTTTTGGGTTCATAACCTTCTCCTCTATTCCCGCTTTCGATAAAGACAGTATTACATAATAAGATGGGATAATCAAGAAGAAAAAGGGATAAAATATAATTATTTATTAAGTGGGAATGGGAAGATATGGGATAGACGAGAAGATAGATGTAGAGGTATATAGGGTATATAGATATAATTCTACACACGTATTATTCAGTGGGTAAGGATGACTTAGGATCGAGAAGGTCGAGCAAGTCGAGAAGGTCAAGAAGGTGGCGGTACGAAGGTTGGTCTTGTCTTGAGGATTTGAATTGCACTGATAAAATCACATCTACGGAGGTAAGACATAGCTACATGGTTTCCAGACTGATAGGTTATTTGATAAACCACTTTAGAATGTTTTAATACTTGTGGTTTAATTCCAGTTGTTCTTTGGAATTCTTTAGTCCAATCATCAGCTAGTTGTTGGGTTGTAGTTGTTTGTTTCATGGCTGACAGATTAACATAGAGAGAGAATGTTTGTCAAGGGGTTTCTTTTGTTTCTTTAGGTTCTTGATATTCTTGATATTCTTTAGGGCGCATAGAGACATATTTATTTATAGCAGTTTGGGCAATTTCTTTTGCTATTTTCAAAGTAGTAAATCTTTGAACAAGATTTCTCCAAGTAAAACCTTCTCCAGTTTCGGGGTTAGAAGGTTTGGAATAATCAGCGATTCTGACAGTTAAAGGGGAATGCTTACCTTCTTTGACATTTGAGGGGATATAGGGGTCGTCACAATAGATATTTATTGCGCAATTACCATTTGGATAATCAGCAGAGGGGCAACCTCTTTTATCAAAGGACTTATATCTACCTGTTGGAGGTGGTTCTACTTTCCACTTAAGTTTGATCATGTAAATTCTCCTATTTTCTCTTAAAGCGACAAGATTATGACATATCTATTATACAGAGTCAACAGGAAATTTAGGAAATTTGAGAAAAATGATTAAAGAGAAAAATATTCTAAAAGCACTAATGAACTAATCATGGGGGCAATTAGACAATACAAAGAGGATAATGACATAGGGGAGGAACAAAAAGAGTTTGGTTCTATTGAAGATATCAAGTATGTAAGACATTTATTTACCCCGTATCGTTATCGTGTTGGTAACAGAAGACGTGACCGCAATTTGAACAAGAATCACCTTCCACTGCTGAATAAGGAATTGATTCATTACAATCGGGGCATTTTCCTTTAGGGTAGCAGGAACGAACAGGTGATTTCTTTTTTGATTTACTCACTTAAATTCTCCTAAATACTACTAAACGCTCCAACCTTTTTCTTGTATCCAGTCAAGATAGCATCTACAGGAACGAAGGTCAAGGTGATTATGTCCTTGTTTTTCGATAGCATCTTGGGATATTCTACCTTTCCAAGATCTGACATGGAATTTAGAATCCATTGAGCCGCAAGAAGTTAGGGCTGATCTGATACCGATTTCATGATTCTCCATAATTTGCCAGAGTTCCCAATCTTTTAGATTTTTGGGATAATCGGGATAATTATCTCTGACTTCAACTCCTTGGATGGATTTAGACATTGGAATTCCACTAAAGAAATTAGAGTTGGTAGAGTTGGTAGAGTTGGTTAGAGTTGGTTAGAGTTCAAAGATAAAGGGAAAGAAGCAACCATCAACATACTTTGACATATACATTTTTCCTTCAAAAGAAAAATGAAGAGCAGGTGCGGTTTCGATGTAATAGCAAGTATGGGAACCACCAAAAAAGCCTTTTAGTTTTTTACCAGTATCTTTGTGGAAGGTAATGATACCGGCTTTTTGCATTCGTTTCAGGACGCTCAGATTGTTTACTGGTTTCATGGATTTTTCCTTTGTTATGTGAATAGCGTATCACAATCAGTGGGTAGAGTCAAGGGGGAAAGCGATTATTTTGCAATGACGAGATAACGATGTCCTTTATCGAGGATACCAGCAGCCTTTCCAGTTTCTTCTCTGGCAATTTTCACTTGAGAAATTTCATGGAATTCGTCTGATGTATCCATGATAGAAACATGATCATCAAGTCTTTCTTTTGGCATTTTATCAAGGATAGCTTTTAATTCTCTAAAGGTCATAGACATGGCCTTTCTCCTTTGTTATGTGAATAGCGTATCACAATCAGTGGGTAGAGTCAACGAAAAAAGTGTTTACAGATATAGATTGCTATTCCTAAGAGGGCAATGATTCCAAAAAGGGATAAGATATAGGGAAGAGCTTCATCAAGTTCCTTATCAGTCAAATAGCACTTGAAAAGAACAAGATTTTTGAATCTTTCTCCATCATCGCCATCAAAGATACCCATGATTATTTCCCTGTAAGGCGTTTTTGGAAAGCGGCAATAGGGTCTTTGAGGTCATTAACAAGACCTCTAAGATGATTGATACATTCTTCCATACCCGAATGATGTCCACGTTCATAAGCCATATAAGAAAGTCTTGAATGAAACTCTTCTGGAATATCTTTAAGAAGTTCTTTTTCTTGGGCATCATGTTCTTCTGGCGTCATAGGGGGAGGAGGAGTAGGTTTCTGTTTGAACGAAGAACATTCATAATATCCTTGACTTTTAAGAAAGTCTTGTACCTTTCTGTCAAGGTTATCATAAGGACATTCATTACATAAATGATAGTTTTCACATTCTCCACATACAGTTCTTTGAGGGAATGTAATTGTTGTTTTTTTTAGAATAAATTGAGGTGGCATGGGATTTTCCTTTTGTTATGTGGATAGCGTATCACATTCAGTGGGAAAAGGCAAGGGAAATTTTGGAATTTTTTAAGAGGGTAATAGGGGTTTAACAATCCAAACAATCCAAATAATCCAAACAATCCAAACAATCCAAACAATCCAAACAATTCACTAGTGAAAACGACATTTTTTGATTTTTGAAGTTAAGTTCAGGGACTTGACTAAGAGGGCGACTGGGACAGGAACTTCAAGAGAATAAAAAGACACTAGAGAAAGAGAATAGGGTACTGGATAGGATAGGGGAAAGGGATAAAAAAAAGGCAAGGATAGGGTTGTAATAAATGACAAAGGCTCTTACAATTCGTTGTAAGAGCCAAGTAATAGAATCAACTTTTTTGCTTCTTAGGCAATAAAAGCGATCCAAGAGTGAGCGAATTGGTCGCCGCCCATGTATCCTTCATCGAAAAAGATAATCTGGGCACTTGGGTTCTTGCCATAGATGGTTTGAACAACTCGCCGAGCAACATCATCTTCTTTCGACTTTGGAACGAAAGATTCATACATTTGCTCAAAGAGGGTGTGGTAACAGTTTTCAATCTTCTTATTCTTTGCGAAAATAAGAGTATTGTCATCCATGTTCGTTGTCCAAATCTGAACATGTTTACAAGGGTTAATTTGCCCTTCTTTGTTTCCTTCTTGAAAGAGAAGATGTTGTCCGCAAACAGGGCAACGAATCTTTGATGTATCTTCTCCTGCGTCAATGCGCTTGATACGCTTGGTGGTACTCATAGGAACCTTTCATTGTTTGGATTTTTGAGTTGTTGTACTTTTGTACCGTTACGTTTCAGAGATTAGCAAAAATGGGTTCAAAGGTCAATAGAAAAATTAAAAAATTTCTGTTAGCCAATGGATTTTTTCAGCTCCTCTTCACACTTTTGTTTGATTTGAACAGCAAGTTGTTCTAATACTAAAGTCATTATTGCATCTTTTGATCTTTGAGAGTTATCAGAAGAAAGTTCTTTAGTCAAGGTAAATGATCCAATAATGGCAGTAATTCTGAAATTAGAACTAATATAGAGATAATCAGATCCTTTCCCCACTAATGTTCCTTTACCAAATCGCTTACAAGTTACAGTTCCAACCCCACACCATGATAACATTTCCCCTAATGTATAACCTTTTGGTTTTTCATTATCTAATTGCTCTAAAACTTCAATAGGATGTTGAAGAAAAGTATCAGTATTTTGTCTTGCTATTTCAGCTCTTTTAATTTCCACTTCAAATTTAGCAGCCTGAATAGCTTCTACAAATTCCTTTTGAAATTTATCCTTGACTTCTTGTTCTGCATGTTCAAAAGATGGAAGTTTCTCTAATGTAATAGGCATGATAAACTCCTAATTAATCCATTTGATTCTTTTGCCAAGACTTATAGCCCTTGATTGAAGATTTACTTTTGCTTCTTTCCTGCTAGAAGCCATTGTAAACATCATAAATCCTTTTCCATTTGTAGCGCAATACAATGGAAGAGATTGATAACCGCCCCAGTAGCAACCACCATCATCATAGTCTCCATTAACCATAATGACTTTGAAACATCTTGCTTGACCAGTAAAATCATTTAAGATTTCTGGTCTTCCCATAGGTGCGCCATACTTGCAATTAACTTTTTCAAATTGTTTCATGTTATCTCCTGAAAACCGATACCAGCAACATAGAACTTTTTACCAGTAGAGTCAATAATAATATCGCCACAAGAAGTAGAACGAATATTGGCTCCCGTTTCACTTTTCCAAATCACTTCTTTATTCTTTGTCCAGTCATCATTAATGTGATTTGTCACTGTAAAAACATGTTCAAGTCCATCACATTCAACTGTTGCAACATGCTTAAAAAGAGAATCGTTAAAAACAACTCCCTCTTTAGAAAGGGCAAAAGTTGGATTGATAGCATGAAAAACTTTGTATTGACTACTCATGATTATATCATTATGTCTTTTTAACAAGCAAACTAGTGGCATAAGGAGGATAACTCATGATTAATCCAACGCCAATACAACGAAGTTCAAAACCCTCTGGAACAATGGGTTTAGGAATTTTGAAACCATCATACCATTGACTTTTTGGATTCTTGCAAAGCATATCAAACTTACCCTCTGGAGTCAATATAATGCCGCCATTATATTTATAACTCACAGGATAAGTAACTTCACATGAACCTGTCTTTTCAAGTCTTTTTTGTTGACGCTTAGAAATGTGAAGATCAGGTTGACGACAAACAAAAAATTTGCCAATAGGATTCATTCTAATTCTCCTTTGTTGACGCCTATAATAATATGTATTTCTCTTATAGTCAAGCATTATTTCACATAATTATTGAATGGTTTTCTAGTGAGTTTGGGGGGTTGGAGGCGTTCACCCGACTCCGCCTTGCGTACCGCCAAAGGAAGCGAGCTTGGCGCGAATGGTCGCCTGAACGTCAGCGGGGAGCTTGGCGGAGCTTGGCGCAGTTCATCTGGAACCAAATCGCCCTTAAAAGTCACTAGAGAATAAAAGTACTGGAAATGAAAAATAAGGAATAGGCTTATATTAAAATAAAAAAGGGATTAGAGGCGTTAAGCCCCTAACCCCTTCATGCCCGTGGTGGAATCAATTATTCCGCAACGCCAAAGGCAGCAAGCTTCGACTGAGCCTCTTCGATACCCTTGCGGATCTTCTCCGTTTCGGCATCAACTTCCGGCTTGCGCGAAACGAAAGCCTTGTCAATGACCGTCTTCGCAGACAGAAGCTCCATGATGGAGAGCTTGGCAACCCATGCGCTCCAGTCCTTGACCTTGGAACTTCCCTTGGCCTTGCGTACCGTCAGAGGAGCCGCGAGCTTGGCGCGAATGGTCGCCTGAACGTCAGCGGGGAGCTTGGCGCAGTTCTTCTGGAACCACGCATCCTGCTCCTCCTTGCTCATGCGCTTCTGGACGTTCGTAACCTTCGGAGTGTTCTTCTTGTTCGCCATGATACTACCTACCTTTAAGGACTCTTTGTTTACCGTCTTGAAGGGCTGTCCTATTGTCCCTTTCAATAAAATCAGTATCTCACATCTCTAGTCTACTTGCAAGAGAAAAAGTGAAAAAATTTTCAACTTACTTTTTGACATCTTTAGAGATTACCAGTTTTTGTAGGTTTTTGTAAGTCAAGTAGGCTGAACGGGTTAGGAGGATGAAATGGGTTAGAATTTCCACTACAGAAACGATTCATTAATGTCACAATAGGAAAGAAAGTGACATTAGTATATTACTTTTCAAGAGCTTTTTCAGCCATTTTAGAACAGGTAAAACCAAATCCTGCATTTTTCTTGCCAAAGTCTTTAATTTCTGTTAGAGCTTTTTCAAGAAACTCAATACGAGCGAATGGATCTATTTCTTTATATTCAATACGATCTAAAAGAGCTTTATCGAATCTGTTTTTATAGTCGCTCATTATTGCATCTTCCAATCATATTTTTTCTTACAATCTGAATTATAGATTGTTTTGTTATTAGGGAGGATAAATTCCAAATAACCATCTCCATCCCATTCATAACGCATTTTAATATCTTTAATTCTTGCAACAGTATAGATGATATCTTCATCTGTTTCGTTAGGCAAACAAATTACTTCATCATTAAAGTCGAAAGATCCATAGCAACCAAGTCCTTTTGACTGATCAAAGAACATATCTCTTAACATTTCTCCTAAGATATCAATATCTCTTTCTGAGAAATCTTGATCTAGAGAAATTTGAATAGTTGACTTTGAAGGAATTGTAAATTGCATTATTTTATTCTTTCTTCTTTTTTGATTAGGAGAAGGTCGCCATAACCATTATAATCATAGCAAACTTCTCCTTTTGATTGAAATTCTTTTACAAGAAAGTAAATTCCTGGTGAATGTGCTCCAAGCCATTTATCAGCATAAACAGCAGCCCATTCTAAAGAATCATATTCATTTTGCTTCCATGAAGGATCAACTTTACAAAAGGGATGTTTTGCTGGAAGATTTTCTTTACCAGCGTGACCTTCATAAACAACAAATACAGTTTTTTTCATAATCTTATCCTTATGTGTGACATTCAGTGGGCAACAGGAATAATAGATTCAGGAAACTCTATCATAGTGTCCACTCTTGACTTTGCATCTTTCAGAACCCACCAGTCATCCTCTTTAGGTTCATATCCATAGTATCCCCAAACAGATTCAAGGATATTAGTTTCATCCTCTAGTTTAGAAATTTCATAACCATAGACTGAACCTGTCAAATAATCATCATAGGTTCTAACATCTACTTTAAGACATTCTTCTACTCTTGCCAGATTCTTTTTAGTAAAATACTTGATTAACAAATCTCTCTTTGCTTGTTCTTTTGTAATCCAAACAAAGCCGACTTGTCCAGAATCCCAAGGACAAGAAAAGGGGGAAGTTGAAATGGTAATGCCTGAATGATCATATAGATACAGTGGAAGGATTATGGCGGGGTGTTCTCTTTTGATAATATCTGCTTTCATTTCTTCCGCAGTATTATAGTTCTTTTTAGGGAAGTCTTGATTAACAGACTTATCACCAAGTGAATAACGGGAGTGCCAACATGCCATTTTAGTTATGTTATCAAATTCTGTTCTTGGATCACGAGGGTTTTCATCCTCTTTAATATTGATAACAAAACCTTTATACTCATAGCGTTTCATGGGAAAATTCCTTTTTTATGCGTTATGGGAATACGTTATCACATTCCGTGGGTAAGAGTCAACAAAAAAATTAAGAATTTTAAGGGGAAAGGTGGAAATAAAAATGGCTTGCTTCGCAGATAGCTGGATTAGAAATCTTATCATGAACAAATTCCACTTCTAAAAGTTTTCTAGGCACACCCAAGGTATCAAAGATAGTGACTTGATTATCAAGTTTATCTTCTGGGATTGTATTAAGAAAACCTTTAAGTTCTCGTAGAGTCCACATGGGTATTCTCCTTTGTTGCGAGTACTATAACACAGTAGGATAGAACTGTCAAGGGAAAAAGTGGCACCTCCAAGGAGGATCGAACTCCTCTTCATAGATTGAAAATCTATTGTCCTAACCGATAGACGATGGAGGTAAGACCAGTACGATAGCAAAAATGGATAGAATCTGTCAATGGCTATTCTAGTTTTTCTATAGGGTTCAGAAAGCCACTAGAGAATTAACAAAATTAACAAACAGTATGGGCATAAAATATTTGTTGACTTTTTCTTCTTAGTTCAAAAGTCATAGCTTCAATTTCTTGCAGAGTAAATTTAGCTTTACCTTTTATCAAAAAAGTAGTATGATCTTTTGAGATATAGGCAGAGGCGTTCATAACTTTATCCTCTTTATAAAAATCAAAGACAGTAGTTTTTCCAGTTTGGCGATTCTTTTTTAATTCTATATTCATTTATCTCCATAGCGATCAAAAAAGGCATTTACTAAATCATTAGCCTTATCGAAAAGTTTTGAAGTAGGAGAATCAGATTTGAATTCTTCTTGAACAAAATTTGATCTACCATTCTCATTTTCACAATGCATTATAACTCCATCTTGTTCTTCCCATGTTACCATAGTACAATCAGGATAAAGTTCCTTAAACTCTGCTAAAATTTCATCTATAATTATTTTCAATGTTTATCTCCTATTTATGATAATCTTACCATCTATTGAAGAAGCTTCGATATTTATATATTTACCAGTATCCCATACATCTTCTGTAATTGGGTCCATGATCCATAAACTACTAAGATAATCAGAACATTTAATATTTAGAAATTTGGCGATTCTTTTGAATAGTTCGCTTGGAATTCGATCAGAATCAACTGTAAACTTCAAAAGGAAAAAGTTTTGCATTTCACCGGAAGGTTGTTTAATCTTCTTATGAAGATGAACAGATACTAGACCTGTGGGGAGATATTTCATTGGAGGTTCGCCAGGCTTTAATGCCCAGAATAAATCATTATACACAATGTTGCCAGTTTTGTATATTGTACGTTTACATTTATAACCGAGAAGTCCTTTATTTACAAGATTAATGGCTATTGCTTTATCACAACCAAAACAAATCGTTGCGGTGTCTTCATTTATATTCTTGTAAAGACTCATGACTTCTTTTTGTCTTTTTGTTAATTTTGTTAATTTTGTTAATTTTGTTAATTTTTGGATGTTCTTATTCATATTAATGTTTTTCTCCTCTTTGCATTTCTTGCTGAGGAATTATTGTAACATCTTTAGCTGCAACAAGATGTGCTTCATTATCTTCTCCAACAAATTGACATAATCCTTTTTTTCTAGCTTGAACTAGAACAGTACGTCTAGTAGTCCAATTTTTAGAAAAGGAGCCATCCACAATCTCTTTTAACATTTCTGATAAAGATTGTTTTGAATAGGAAAAAGAATCAAGTTGTTGCCAGTAAGGTATCATAGTAGTTCCTTATGAACTAAACATTAAAGAAACAGGTTTAGTAGGTTTTTTAAGCATACCACTTTCCAAGTCTCTCAAACTATTGGTAAGATTGACTGAAATTGCATCAGAAATGCTAAAATTCTCTTGAGTCATTTTTATAAAATCGAACGAAGTTATACCATCTTCGTGTAATTTTCTTGCTACTCGATCAACAGGAGTTTCTGAGAATTCCTCATTGATTTCTTTTATTACAAGTTTTATTTTATCTTTTGTAACCATTAGAATATCCTTTTTTTAAGGAAACTAAAGAATTTAGGAAATTTATCTTTAATTAGCACATCAGATCTATCCAATATATATAATACAAGGACAAAGAACATTATAATTCCTGTCCAAGAACAAATAATACCTAGAAGAATGTCTGAAATAACAACTTCTTCATTATCTAGTTTTTTTAAGATTAATACACTAATAAAACCTAGAATAAACCAAGAATAAAGGATGATATGAAGGTGTGGCATGATACTTTCTCCTCTTTTATGCGTATACTTTATCACATTCAGTGGGTAAAGTCAACAGAAAAATCAAAAAGATTTAGTTTATATAATATATACGCTAGGCTATTCAGTGGGTATTTGCTTTTTTAATTTGATCTTCAAGATATTTAATATAATCTTTGACTTTTTTATTAACATCTTCTGCAAGACTTATGGGAGTAGTTGCATCATGAAAAAGATGCTCAAGGGCTTTATAACAATTATCTTCCAAATCTCTCATTTCTTCTACTCTCTTGAAAGCCCAATCATTAGAAGGAATATTTAATAGTCTTCCTCCAAATGCTATTTCAAGATAATTATCTCTTGTAGATTCATTAGCCAATATATCAATTTCTTGGTCTGAAAGAATGACGTTATATCTATTCATTTTACTTCCTAATCATTTTGAGTTTTATCAAGGAAATAAATGATAACAAAGAGGCAAACCATTAAGGCGATACCTTTTTGAATACCCTGAAAATGTTTAACTATAAGCATTCCTATGAAAGTACTTATAGCCGCTAAAAAATAGTAAAATCTTTTATTCATGAATTTTTTCTAAAGTATCTTCAAGACAAAGATCATAATCCTTGTCGTTCCACACGTTAGGCTTATCTGTTAATCCTGTTAGTAACTCGTTCATGATGCCTACTATACCCTATCCCTATAAGCCTGTCAAGGGGTATTTTCCAATCTTTTTTTGGGTTCTTGATCTCCATTACTAAAATAGCATATGACAAATGCAATAACAACAATAATTGTAAAAATAATTATTGGTGCTTCGGCAGGAAATCCTTCTGATTCTTTAGTTACGCCCCAATGCCAACCATATTTTGCTACTGCCCACCAAAGAGAAGTATAAGCTGCCCAAAACAAAATCATTCCAACGGTTCCCCAATATTCAATCTTTTCTTCCCATTTATCTATAATCTCAATAATTCCCCAAGCCAAAAGCCCAATTGTAAAGACAAGAGTTAAAGGGAAAATAGGATGAACAGATTTATCTTCAAGATAAAATCCGAAAACAGATAATGCCCACCACGAAGAGGTATAAGAAACTGTCAAAAAGATCAAACAGATATTGCGCCATGTCATTGTCTTTCTCCTAGTTCAGTCTGTTTTAGTCTGTTTTAGTCTGTTTTAGTCTGTTTTAGTCTGGTTTAGTCTGGTTTAGTCTAATTCAATCTTTGTAATCTTTTAGAATAAGATCCTTATGTGTCCATTCTCCATCACAAATAGAGATAGCCCCCAGTAAAACTTCTTCTGGTTTACGTTTCATAATTACTGGCAAGTTTGTCCATCCAAGAGCTTCAGTTAAAACCCTAGATTGAAGATGGGGTCTAACTGTTACAGAAAAGGTTTCTACGATAAATTCTCTGATATCATTTTCACTTATGCTTTTAACATCTATTTCTGACCATTTAGAAAGCAATTCTTTCAGGTCATCAATAATAGACGTTTTTTTGTACCATCCTTTTGCATAGAGGACAACATGGGCACAAAATGAATGTCTAATTTCTTGAGAATTCATTGTTTTTCTCTTGTTAATGGATAAATAGGATTCAACAATGTGTATCTTCCAAGTCCGTGATTCTCATAAAGTTGACGTTTTTTACATCCTTCTACTCGATCTTGGGACATAGAACAATGTGTTTCGCCACCTGAAAATGCAAATTGACTTTTATAAAAACAATGATCACATTGCTCGTCAATAAAAGCAAAATTATCTTCTACGAATTTTTTGGCAATGGAAGAAACATCAATATCTTCTTCTTTAATCTTACGAATGGAAAAGTCTTTGATAATGTCAAAAAGACCTGTTTCTTGAAGGACATCTGAACATCCCATTCCATCTCCAGTGATTTGAGCATAAAGAATGGAAAGATTAAAACCTAGAGTCTCTGCTACTGATTCTCTTGACGATATAAGATCTTCTATGTCTGGATCTGTTGAAATAACATGATCAATTACTTCAATAGCAGAAGTAATCATAACTTCCACTACAAAACGAAGTTGTTCTTTGGAAAATCTTTGTTCGTCTTTAGGATATGGAAAGAGTTTTTTCATAAGATAAATTGATCCCTTAACTAACAGGTTTATTGAAAGTAATCAGCGAGTTGGGACTAAACACGCTGCCATGTCCGTAGGTTTTATTGGCACTGTTAGTCAAGAAACCAAATTGCCTTTCACGCGTACTACCTTACTAAAAATCCCCCTACCTGTCAATGGAAATTTTTCAATTTTTTCAGTTTGCGATGTATTCTGCATCCAAGCCCTTTTGCTTCCCATCAGCATTTACACTATTGAAAAAAAGACTTGCATCTTTATTCCAGCGTACAACATAAAATGACTTTACTTTTTCATATTTTTTAGCAAAAGTAATTATTTCTCTTCCAATTCCATTTCTTCTATAATCTTCTTTTACAAAGATTTGAAGATTAGTTACAGTAGGATCTCCCTTATAAGAAAAGGTCAATGCAGAAGCAATAGGATGAATCTTTATTTCAGATTGATAATAAATATAAATTGTTGCTTTTTTGTAAATATTTAGATTATCCATAATTTCATAATAATTACATATCAATGCTCCATTTTCAAGACATAACTTATTTTCAAGAGCTATATTGGCTCCTTCTTGTAAAGTGGATTTTTCAAAAATGTCAATCATTTTTGTTCCGATTTAATTCTTGCTCTAAGTTCCTTCAATTCATAAGCCATATTATCAGCTCTATTTCTCATTTGCATAATCTTTTCTTCTTCTCTAACTTTAAGATTATGTTTAAAGTATTGTAGAGCATCATCAAAAGCAGATTCAATATCACTATTAACTCCAAAAGATATCTCTCTATCATCTGCCATTAGAATCACTCTGAATCCAGAAGTGTGAAATTTAATTACAATATTTATGCGCCGATAAATAGATTCTTCTGCCAGAAAAGCTTTCATTTTATCATTAATATTCATGATTATTCTCCTTGAGCAGAGTAAATTACCTGTGGTTTGATTAGAGATTTGGCTTTTTTCTCTTCTTTATCTTCAAGATTCTTTAATAAGTTTATTTCTCTTATTGCATCATTGGTAGAAGAATACACAACATTTAATGAAGACCAATTATCATATCTGTAAAGTTTTCTTTGGGCTATGATTTTACCTTCATTTTCAACTACTCTATATTCACGATGAGGAGCAGTTATATAGTGAAAAATATAGGGAGTTATAGCTCCTATTACAGAAATAATAAATAGAGTTATTAGACTTGTTGTTCTTTTCATTTTTGTTTCTCTTTGTTTCCTCTTGTGGGAAAAACCTTAAAATGGTAGGAGCGGAGGGACTCGAACCCCCGACTTGCTGATTCAAGTTTGTGTTAGTTTCCTAACTCCTTAGACTATCCCTTTACCATGACTTATTACTAAGTTTTAGGTATCTGCCGTCTAGTCGTTGCACACGCCCAGTTTTTCAACTTGCTTGGTTCAGGATTGCCTTCAACCGTACTTGTTAAGGTTTCCCTGAGTTTGGCAGATTACATTTGTAAAGTTTCCTCTACAAAGCCCTTATTTCTAAAGAAATCAGCTATTCTATCCGACTGAATTACGCTCCCATTTTTTTCTCCTTTGAGTTACAGATTACCATATAGCCCTATTGACGGCAAGAGAAATTTTCAAAAATTTTCTTGTGAATTTCTCTATTCAGTTGGCTCATAGTTATTGAAATTTGTCAAGCTTTTTCTGTCTAATCCTAACATTTTTTTGCACAATACCAAAATTTATGTTACATAACAATTCACTTATGATCTATTAATTATTTCTCTAGTGATTTCTGTTTCCTCTATAGCGATTTGCCCGGTTTCCCAGGAACCAATGGCCTAAAACAAGAGTTTTTGAGGAAACCTGCTAATCGTATAAGTCATTGATTAGTAACAGGTTATACAATAGACGAATAGGTAAGAAATAGTTAACAGAAGGAGTATTCGGCACTGTTGGTAGACTCGTTAGCTAAAAAAGTCACTACAGAATACTACAGAATTATCTTGGATTATCTTGGATTATCTTGGATCATCTTGGAGTAAATTTAAGGACTAAATTTCTACCAGTCATTTTTAGATGAAGTTCTTGACAATCCATTCCTTTTCCAAGTTTTTTAAGATGATTTATCCAATTAGTAAAATCATAATGGCCTTGAAAAAATACTGCATCAGGTTTAATACAACAAGGACAAATAAAACAAGGAACATGATGATTAGAAGCATAAATTATTGAATGGTCAGAAGCTTCATCAGGGTGCATGGCTAAAACACAATCAAATTCTTCTTGAGTAGTATAGTGAAAATATCCATATTTATAGCCAGAACGAAGTTGACATTTAGCTGCTTTTTTATTTTTATCATAGGTTATTACATTTTTATAACCTAATTGAAAAAGGGCGGCTTTAAGATAACCTTTACCTCCTGCCACATCTACAATTCTTGCATTTCTATTGGAGAAATTAGAAGATACAAGTTTAGCAAAGAGGTCAAATCTACGAGAATCGCCCATAAGAAACCTCTAAAATTAAAATTGAAGAATTCTTTTTCTAGTTTCTTCTAATGCAACAAGATAAGGATTTTCATTATCTTGAAGAGGTCTTGATGGAAAATGAGGAATGTTGTAGAGATAATTAACAGATTCAGCAATAACTTTTTGAGCTTCTTCCCAGTAATTATTTTTAGCCAAAAGAATAACTAAAGGCTGTCTTCCAATAAATTTTGCTTGTCCGATCACATATTCTATAACATTTGCTTCTTCTTGTTTATTATATTCTTCTTGTTTTCTTTTACGAGTACAAGAATCTTCACAATCAATAGCATCATCCATTAACTTATAAAGTTTTTTGCAAAGATCACATTGATAGGCAGTTATCATATCCATGACTAGTTTTCCTTTATGACAGTATAATCCATTCCTTTATTAAGAGCATAGGGGATATTAGCGCAAGAATGAGATTTGATCACAGACTAATTTCCCATAAAAACCATTTTTATCTTTTTTAACAATTACTTTATAGCCATATCTGCAAAGGAGAGTATTACCTACAAAAATAGGATTACCCTGATCATCTTTAAAGCCGGTATTGATACTACGCTTTTTCATTTTCAATGATTTTCTCCAGAATCCAAGACCATTTCTTTGTATGTGGCTTATTCTTTTCCCAATCATCCTTCATTTGTGGGAAATCCTTATTATCAGAATAGACTTTAGAGCCATCCTCTAGTTTTAGATACTCTAGGTAGCCTTTCCGAGTTCCTGATTCTGACGATTCTGATAATTCTTCATTCATGCGTCCATCCTATCACATTTAGTGGATAGAGTCAAAGCAATTCTTTGGAATTTTTTGTAGATTGATCAATTCTTTTAGCTTTTTTATTTTCATTAACAACATGTTTCAATTGTTTTTCAGCAGAAGAAAGCATTCTTTTAGCTTTTTTAACAAGATCTTGAGCCAATTCAGGATTACGTTTAATTAGAGCTGTCCAATCATTTTCAAAAGCTCCAATCACTGTAAATGAATTACCTGAATGAATAAAAATAGCTTCATGATCTGCATGACGAGAAGGCTCAACAGCAAGATATCCACAATAATTATCAAAAGGAATGGATGTTTGGCGATTATTATGATTAGCTTCTCTTATTCCCTTTAAGATAGCTTCTCCGAAAGCTTTTGGATTTGCTTCAAACTTATGGAGAGCATCATTCCATATTACAATCTCTGTTTGAAAGCCCATAAATACTTCCTTTCTTTACTCCCAATAAGCTATTGAAAACATCCATGCAGGACAAACAGTAAATTTCCCTCCAGAAGCTTGTCTAAAAAGATCATCACATTCTTGTTTAATTTCAAGCCACTGTTCTTCTGGTATAACTTTTACAGCTTGTTCTTTAATCTCATTCAGATATACCCAAATTCCATTAAGCGTTAAGCCATTTTTATCAAGTCTTGGCCCATAAAATATCATACCAGAACTTCCAACAAAAGGAACTTCTTGAAAACGGGCTTCAAGACTTTTATTTGCTTTTCTAATCTCATTAGTGTTCATTATGTTCCTGCTTCTTTCCACTAGAGAACATAACATGAATGACAATAAAGCCAATAATGAAGCAAATAACAGAAAAAATGGCTTTAGTAGAAGCAAAGTTAGAAATAGGTTCAAAGGATGCAATCATTATTTTACTCCTTTAATTACTTTGATTTGAGTTGCAAGAGCAGTAACAAGACTTGCAAATCCACTTGAAATAAGAATAACCCCAAAAGGCATATCTGTAAAAAAGTATGGAAAAAGAAGAATAGAAAAAGAAAGAAGAAAGACACAAATAAAGGTTGTAATAAAACCCCCTAAATGATCTAGCATCCAATCAACAATCCTAGAAATTAAATTAGTCATAAGATTAAATTTCCTTATCTGGATCTTTATTTGGATCAATATAATCCAAATCTTCAAAATGCCAATTACGAGTAATTAGCTCAATAATATCTATTCCTTGATATCTGTTTTTAAGTTCAGAAATATCTGCTTTATAGATTCTTCCATCTTCTACATGAAAAATTTCAACTCCTTCGTTATGACAAAGGGTTTCTAGCAACATAGGATGATTAGTCCACAAAACTATATTGGTATCAATAAACTCATGAAGTTCATTTAGGATACCATTAACTTCAAACAAGGATTTATTCTTTGTAGGTTCAATAATAACCAAAGAATGAAAAATGTTAATGGCTTTTTCATTTTCTTCTGTGATATTCCCAATAAACAAAATCATGGCTTTCTCCTTTTCCGTTTCAATCGTTAAAACATAGGATAACAGAAAGGCTAGTAACAGTCAAGAACTTTTTTAGGAAAAATGGTAGGAGTGGTGGGGATCGAACCCACGGCCCCCGCCTTAACGTACTACTATAACTTTCGTTACCAACATTTCTGTTGTTTGTAGTCTGGAATACGCCATAACCTTTTACCTTTCGGCATTCAGGTTTCCTCCGTCTACTCTCTACACACTTCCTAATTTTACTTAGGGTTGGCTCGGCGTTGGGTTGACGCATTGTAAGTGGGTTTGTTGATTCGTTTTACCTAAACATTAACAGTATGTTTTCAACAGCCATAACTAACAACTCTAGCCGTTCACCGACTTTGGAGGATTCTACCTAATAATTTCTTACTAGGCACTCTTAACTTACGTTCAAGGGCGGTACTCTGCCACTGAGTTACACTCCCATTTTTCCTTTCTTTTCTCATGTCATGCGTATACCTTATCACATTCAGTGGGTAGGCGTCAACAGAAAAATCAAGAATTTTTTGTTAGCCAAAGGGGGTTAATTTTGATTATTTTCGCCTTTGGAAGCCCCTCTGCCCCATTTCCTCAATCACTTTACAAAGTTCCTTAAATTAAATCCTAGAGGCTTTAGGGATTTAATAAATAACTGCATGACAACAGCATTTTTAGAATTACATCCTATAAAATAGAAACCAGTAGCAATAACATCTTCTGGTTTAAAATAGACTTTGATAATTTTCTCATCTCTATAAAGTGAGAATAAATTAAGAGGACAAAAACGAAAATATTTATAATTTCTTGCTCTAAATTCTTTTTTAGTTTCTTTAAGATCAAGAAAGATATGAAGACCTGCATCTACTTGTTGATTTATTGTTTCATAAGGTACTAATTCTTTAGAAACTCTACCAGAAACATTTAAGCCTAATTTATATTTAAAGTGATCAAAGAAGAAGGAAGAATTATTATACATGACGATTTTATAGCCTACACAATAACCATCTTTATCAACAGTGGGTAATTTAACATCATTATTGATCATCATACACATATTTATTCTCCTATTTCTTAATTCAAATTTTTAGTCATTTCTTCATATTCTTTTCTATCTTTTTCAGCTTCATCTTCATTAACATCATTAATAACTGTTTCAAGTTCATTAAGAAGGATGAGTTTAAAGGCTTCTTTAAGAGCTTCCCAAGGAGAAACCACTAAAGAATCCTGAACATAATCAATTGCAAGAGTTTTATCTGACCAAATTTCATGAGTAATACTATAATGAACTACATGAGAAGGTTTTAGAAAAATACTTAAAGGAGTAATTTCTTTAAGAAAGAGTTCGATATTAACCCATTCATTAATAGAAAGAATAGGCTTATCTGGATTAGAAAAATTCAGAAGAATATTACAAGGGACAGGTAAATTTTTAGCAATTTTTTCTGCCAAAGTTTTGAATTCGATAGCGACTTTATTCATGTCTTGCATTAGATTTTTCCTTTATTGGAGTAAGAGATTTAATAAGAACTTTCATAACTACAGCATTTTTAGAAAGTATAGTATTATAAGAAGTATAAGTACCTGTAGCTACAACATCTTCTGGTTTAAAATAAACCTTAATAACCTTCTCTCTCCAATGTTTTGCTTCGACTCTTGCCTCTTCAAGATTAAGAAAAACAAGAATGCCTTGAGAAATTCTATTAGTAATTTTTTCTTCATTAGTCAATTCTTGATAAGGTCTATCAGAAACATTAACCCCTTTATTATATTTAAATAATCTCCAAGAAGAACGATTATCTTTTCTAATTGACTTATAACCTACACAATAACCTTCTTTGTTAGGTTTAGGGATTTTTACAGTATTATCAATTGCCATTTCAGAGTTTTCAGAGTTTTTAATATCTTCCAGAGATTTAACAAGGAGTTTGGTAACTACAACGGTTTTTAGACCTGTTTCTTTTCCAGTTAAAGCTAATTCAGCAGAATAAAAATATCCAGTATCTACAATATCTTTTTTCTTAAAATAAACTTTAATAATCTTTTCTCTCCAACAATTAGCAAGATTCAAAGCATCTTTAAAGTCAAGAAGAATATGAAAACCTTCATTAATCTGTCCAAATCTTGCCTCTGCATCAGTTAAATGAATAGTTAATCTACCTGATTCATTTAATCCTAATTCATAAAGATAGTTACCTTGATATGAAGCATGGTTATTATGTCTAATCATCTTATAACCCACACAATAACCATCTTTATCATGATCAGGGATTTTAACTTCTTTTGAAATACTTAGACACATAGATTTACTTTCTTACTTTGTTTAATGATTTAACAAGAACTTTTAGAACTACAGCATTACTAGAAATATCACCATCATAAGTATAAGTACCTGTAGCTACAACATCTTCCGGCTTAAAATAAACCTTAATAATCTTTTCGTCCATCCACCTTTTCTCTTCTCTTCTTGCCTCTTCAAGATTAAGAAAAACATGAATACCATTTTTAATTTGTTGAATACTTCTTTCATGTGAATCTAACTCTTTGTAAATTCTATTAGAATAGTTTACCCCTTTTTTATATATATGATCATACCATGAAGATCTATTATCAGGTTGTATTACCTTATAACCTACACAATAGCCTTGTTTATTAACAGGAGGAAGTTTAACGTCATTACAAATAGCTAAACACATGGTTTTACTCCTCCGGCGCTAAATTTTTTAAAGATTTAACAAGAACTTTTAGAACAACAACACAATGTCTTTCCGCAAAAGTACCAGTAGCTACAACATCTTCTGGTTTAAAGTAGACTTCGATAATTTTATCTCCATTATAACGGATAGAAAGATCTTTGGTATTTTTAAAGTTAAGAAAAACATGAATGCCTTTTGAAATGCTGGCGAGAGTTTTTTCTTCATCTGTTAATTCTTTAGAAGGTCTATCAGAAACATTAATCCCTTTACGATAAATGAAATCATTTCTAAAAGAAGCTCTATTTGTCCCTCTTAGAAGAAGTTTATAGCCTACACAATAACCTTCTTCATTGACTTTAGGAAGTTTTACAGATTTATTAATTTCCAAGCACATAATTTTACTCCCATTCTTGAACGATTCTAAAACCCCAATAAATCAAACTCCAAGGTAAAAAGACAAAAGTTAAAAGAATGGCAATAAATAATTCAACGCCATCCCACTTCATAACAATTTTTCTAATAGTTCTAAAAAGCTTATCTAACATTATTATTCTCCAATCTCTGTCCAAAGATAAGTTATTGGTTTTCCACAATGAGAACATTTTGGAATTTTTTTTCCTGCTATTTCTTTTACATTATATATTTGATAAGTTACTCGATGAACACAAGCGCGATTATTACATTGAAAGACTTGTTGAAGGTTTTCATCTTTAACCATTCTCCAAACCTTCTTATGAGGCTTTTCTTTGATTGTAATTGGCATGGTTTTATTCCTTTTTACGATTAACAATGTTTCCAGCTTTTACCCAATTACTCTTAAGCCACTCTTTAAGAGCCATAAAAAGCCATGAAAAAACTATTGCTCCAAGTATTACAGCCAGTATCCAAAAAATAATATTTACAATTATATGAAGATAATGAGGACAAGAAGTACATGACATATATTTAATCAAATAAACTATAACTATGCCTAAAACTATTCCTGCTCCTATTGCAATTATTCCAAGAAAACAAACAATTTCAAAAATCTTTAATGCAATAAAAACAAGAATTCGCTTAGACAACATAATTGTTTTATCTATTTTCATAGTTTACCAACCTTTCATGAGAAAATGAATTACAGCATATCCAAGAAAACATAAAACCCCAAGACTAAAGATAATACCAATAATCCAGGAAATGATTATGCCTTTAGCAATACGATTAAGATCCTTGTTGAATTGAACTCTTCCACTCATGACAATTACCTTTTCACGCCCCTATCCTACTCTTTTCTTTCCTGCCTGTCAAGGGCTTTTTTCCAAAATTTACGCTTATTAGGAATAAGATAAAGATTAAGAGCATAAGCAACTAAATAGATAACTATACAAGTCAACAAAAAATAAGAACGTTTACCACAACGATTATAATGGTAATTATAAAGATAAGCAAACAATGAAATATTCCAAATACATATGATTAGATCCATTCTATTTGCCGTTATAATCATTTTATTTTTTCTTATGGTTTGTATATTATTAGAACAATTCCACATAAGAATAGTATAAGCAATAAGAATTGGAATTATAATCCAAATAGAGTTTTTTAAAGCAAGGTTACTAAATCCAATAGAACCAGTGATAAATGTCAAAACAAACAATATCCAAGTATTACGAACATAATGTGGATTTATCACATCACATTCAAGTTGTTTACTACCATCTTGATTGTATTCGCCTGTAAATGCCATGATACTTACTCCTTTACTTTGTTTATTTAGAAGAAATTAGATAAACAGAGTAATTGTTATCTGTCTTATTTGTCCATTTTTGAAAAATAAAAGCTTGTTCTTTTTCATGCTTGTACTCCTACTGGTTCTACTGCTTGACCTTCTTGATCTTCTGTTACTGGAGCCAAATAGGTTTCAATTTCAGTATAAACTTTTGGGGAAATATCTGTGGTCTTCCCCGTATCAGTATTGAAAAGTTTAACATCAGAAATAGGAACTTCAAAACTGAAATCCCTAGTATTGAAAAGAACTTTATCTTTTGTCTTTTGAAAAGTTCTAGGAGTTATCTTATCTCCAGCATTGTATTGAACTTTTCTGGAAAGATAATGTCCAAACATTCCCCTACTGATTACAACATCATCAGGTAATGTTGGAAGATTACTTATCGTGTGACCAACCAGAGAAACGCCTTTTTGGAAAATTAGTTGACGCATAAACAATTTTTCCTTTCAAAGTGAGGGGTTCTAATCCCCTTTACATGCCAACCACTATAACACAGAGCGTAGACTGTAGCAAGCACTTTTTTCAGGATTTTTCAAGCCCTAGAAGCCATAGTAGCTCTAATAGCTTCATTGGCCTCCATAGCTTCTATAAATTCGTTAGATTATCTAGCAATTCTTTCACTATTTATTCTAGCAATTTCATCCGCTTTTTTATTCTTATAGAAATCATATACAGTAATAATAGACATAGTTATAACATATCCTGCAATAAG
>Ga0316232_1001625_pt1 | contig 26440 bp, 26 predicted proteins | sample TBHtaG_FD_206006 | JGI IMG/M metagenome (GOLD analysis project Ga0316232, IMG submission 206006) | Freshwater microbial communities from Trout Bog Lake, Wisconsin, USA - TBH18025_13 | ecosystem: Environmental > Aquatic > Freshwater > Lake > Hypolimnion/Profundal zone | place: USA: Wisconsin... | reverse complement strand
GGGCAGACCTGCTTGAGTGGGAGCTGCTCGATCGAGCCTGAAATCGAGGATGCCTTTCGGTCTCCATGAGCTATGACAACCGTTTGACGAAACGATTGGCCAAGTGGATCAGTATCCATATATGCCGATTTCAACTTCGACGCGGTCCTGATGTCGGGTTCTAGGAAGCCAGCGCTAACAGCATGGTTTGCGCGCTGGGTTAGTAACGTTAAACGCCGATGGGACAGCGCATCTAGCCGCCGCCCCGAATCCTAGACGCTGGCCGACTTTTGAGGACCTATCCGTTTTTGATGAGCGCATTGGCGATTTGGCACTAGTTGAGAAGTTGTATTCGGGTGCCGCTGAATACAACGCATGAAAGGCGTCGTTTCCCGGTACGCTTTGCCAATAGCTTCAGAAGCGGCGCGGCAACCAAGTGAACCGACTGTTTCTCAAGGGACTGCAGAAGTCGGAACACAACCCTTTGAAAACAGCTGGCCGAAACCGGACGCCTGACCTGTCTACAGGACTCTGGGTTTAGAAAGGATAGCTTGACATGAACTTTCAGGGAATGTTTCAATGCTGGATCAATCTGTTCACATTTAGATGAGGGTATCAACGTGGGCGGCCCGACGGGTAACCAAGTGGCTCTTTGCTTGGAGAGCTTTCTCGGAGACCAGCAGGACGAGTCTTCGGTACACGAGTTCTTTAATGAGTGGTTCGGAACAAAGGGCAGCATTCATTTCTTCCTCTTCAAAAAGAACCTCCGCGTTACCAATATTCAGATAGCCGAACTGGTTGCCCTGTTAAGAACCCATGTCACAACGGGCACTGCCGATTCCACTGCGATCCAATTCCTTACGGTTTCGGAATTCAAGAATAGCGTACGAAGGCTTATAGAAACGCTAGGGACAACTGCAGGCACCGCACTCGACGAGTATGCAGGCCTGCTCGAACGCGTGGTTGTTCTTGAACCTAGATTCGGATCCTGCACTGTCTACGCCCCGCCTACTCTTTCATTCAACGTGGCCCTGATATGTCGTGAGTCGGGGTATATACATTCGTGTGGGGAGTGCATCTTTGTTAGAAACGTATATAAGACTGAGCCCGAGGAATTCTTTCGAGATATCGATGCGTATTTCGCGCGGAATAGTGCTCTGACCAAGCCTCTACTATTCCGTGTCTACGCGCACGAGGACTTTACTCGGAGTGATCGAAGTCTCAAGACCGAGCTGCGACACGGCCTGGATGACGTCAAAGTGTTTGTCGAAAAGTTCTACATGGGCTCCAAGACGCTGTTGCAGACCTTGCGCGAACTCGCCACTCGTTATGCAGGCAAGCTGGTAATTGCTGAGGGCGATTACAAGAACGACGAGCTCTTGCGATCAAGTTCCAATGTCGATGTTGATCGCACGTTATGGCTCGTTGTGGATCATGACATTGGAGAAATCGGAAAACATCCCGGGGACCGGCATTTTTTCATCTGCTATGAGCAGACATTCATCAACGAGAGTCCATTCCATATTACTGACGAAAACAAGCCCGCATGGATGGACCACACTACTATTCCTCAAACGCTAATCGCCGCGATGTTGAATATTACGCGACCTTACTGGCCAAACCGCAACCCAGTATGTATTTGTGATCCGTTCGTCGGCAGCGGAACAACACTTGTAGAGGCGTTGAAGTACCAGGATGTTCACTTTTGGGGCTTCGACTTCGAGCATTTTGCGCCACTTCTTTGCGAAGACAATGTCTCCTTCTTTGCTCGATCGAAGGCCGAGTTAGAGGCACTCAATAATCATCTGGGCTTACTTCTGTCCTACGATGGGCAGTCCGAGGTGCCACACAACCCAGCATTCGCTGCACGCGAATGGGCTTCAGATTATTACCAGCAAGTTCCCAAGGATTCAGAAACTGGCACCGTCGAGCTACGGGCACACGAAGTAGCCTTTTTGCGCTCTCGGCCATTCTTGGATCGCGTCGTTTTTTATTTAGTGCTGAAAACGAAACGCCGGAAGATTTCCGCCAATAGTTCAGCGACTTTCCATGCAGCATTCAATGAGCAGGTATGGGAGTTCACTTCTCAGCTGAAGCGCCTCATCAACTTGCGAAACCGTCAAGCAAACGCGAGCGGAAGTACTTTGATATCTGGAGACTACTCAAAAGCATGCTCGTACCCGCCAGAGCACTTCAGGGCGATTCTTGACTCATCGGCCGAAATATTCAGCCTTGCGCGGAGGCCTATTGAAGACGCAAATGATCAACAAATTTATGACGTAATCGTGACGGATCCGCCTTACGGTTTCAACACGGAGGACAAGGTCGAGAGCCTGGCGAATCTCTACAGGAAAGCAATTGCAAGCATGATCATGTCTCTGAGAGATGGCGGCCAGCTCGTCTTCGCTGTGCCCGACTGGTCACACATTGGTCGACATCTCCCAGCGTTCGCCCAGCGGGACTTTATCACACATCAAGTCCTGGTGGTTTCTGAGCGGCTTGGTCGCGAAGTGTTCAGTACTGCGGCCCAAGCCCCTCGCTCAAGTCAGTTGATGAATCCGCCGTACTATTGGGAGTCTGAACGCGCGCTGCGCAGGGCAATACTCCACTTCCGTTTTCGCATTCGTCCAGATTACAAATGCTGTAAACTTCCGGTAGACAACAAGTGACGCAACCGCGAGGGTGTCCATGATCATCAAATCGTCAGTCAAAGGTGGAATGAGCACCAGTGTGCCACGGTGCCGATCAGGAGCACAAATTATGGGGCATTCGGTGAATGTTGACTCAATTAAGATGCAATGGTCGGAGCTTTCCGATGAAGAGAAGGCATGTCTTTTGCCTGTACTGCTCAACAGTATTGTCGCTTGGCACGGATGGTCGCTAAATGATCTAAGTCGCTTGGACTGGCTCGAGAATCAGTTCGAAAAAGCTGGTCTGCCCTTTCGGTCCAGCTATCCAAGTTCAAAGTAGGACTTTCCTACTAGTTTTCTAAAACCAGAACTTTGGTGACGATGCAGGCGGTCGATTTCGGTCGCCTGTTTTCAGCGGGTTGCGCTCCACTTCTGTAGTGGCTTCCAAGACAGATTTCTTCTGGTCTGGCCGAGTTTTCGTGTCTCCAGAGGGGTGGCCGCCGACAGTCGGCCACATACATGGATAGACCGCCAAGAATCGCCTAGTCGAGGCAAACGCGGCAGTCCCTACTTCGCGCGAGATCGGTCCCGGTGCATATTTTTTGATCGCACAGGTGTTGTGAAGTGTCAGTTGGCGCCAACAGGGCAAACCACTCATCCAGCGTGGTTTACTTGTCAAAAGACCGGATTACTATCGATAAACTCCGATCTCAACCGCGACGCGGGCCCGAGTCGGGTTCTGGGAGGCTAGCCCGTTTACTGGGTTTGCTTGCGCGGAGGTTTGCCTGCGAGAGCGAGTCGGCGGCGATGACCTCCGTCGATCGCCTCGGCTTTTAGATGCGATTAAGAACCGCGGAAGGCGTGTGCGGCTCACGCATCGCACTCCTGCGCTAGGTGGTGCAGCCCGGAACAGGCTAGAAGCATTCTTGTCGAAATGGTGGAACAGTCGCGGCAACGTTGAGTGAAATTCGAATCCCGGAGGGAAGATCGGCAGGCAGAGGAGTAAATCACTTTGTTGATAGGCTCCGCTAGTAGGTAGATTACCCTAGGCACCGAATGTGCATGCATTAACCTTCCAGATTCCTATCGCGAATGTGGCATATGGACAGGTATTTACCCTATCCATCGTCATTGCCGTGTTCTATTCTGCTGACAACATTGCGATTATTGTGATCACCGATAGGCTTCTGCCTTGTTAGCGAAAGGAGAAGTTAGGCATTTGGTAGATTGCACATTCTAAGTAGTTTACGTGAGGTAGTGCGTGGTAACCATCCTCGTATTCGACCGCCAATCGCTATACCAGGCGTCGATCTCAACCCGGCTTAGCCGACTTCTCCCAGAATCCACACAGGTAGCTGACTGTGCCACTGAAGCCGAGCTTGCAAGCCGTATCACAAGCAACCCAGGGGCTACTCTATTTCTCGGTCAAATATCCTTACGTTCAGAAGCAATGAAGCTCGCGCGGCAGTTTTCCTGCCCTGTGGTCTGGATTGCCGAGCGTAAGGATGAATACCTGCCTCTACTCAACCAACCTGCGATTTGTGGAATCCTGTTTCGCACAGCGAATGCAGCTGACTTGGCGGAGTGTATTGCAGCACTGCGGGAACACCGGACGTGGATTCAGTCGCTGGATTGCCCAGATGACACCACATCCTCCGGCCAGGACAAGTGGGGCCTGCTAACGCAAAAACAAAGATACATAACGGCCTTGCTGGTGGAAGGCAAGCAGTGCAAGGAAATCGCGGCTCAGCTTGGGACAACCTGCCAAGTTATCAAGAACCGCGTCGTTCTGATCTACGACAAACTCGGTGTGCGTAACCGCTACGATCTGCTCAAGGCACTTCTGGAGGCTCCTCCGACCTGCGAGAGCGCTTCCATGAGACCCCGTGCACCCAAGAGGTAGCCGCGTAACAGACGATTGCTCAGGTCGATTATCCCCACTCGACCTGAGCACACCCCCCTGGTCGCTCGCGAACATCAGCAGTGACATTCTTCCGCGGCATCAGAACGCAAAGGATGTACCATCGGTTCGCAGCCTGCTACATCCAGGTAATCTTCACTGTGGTGACCGGACGAACTCTTCCTCTATATCCTCCCCCCACGTTTTGATGCGCATTTTCATAGACTAATAGTAATAGTTATACTATTGTATATATGAAATGTTCAAGAACACGGAAGAGACCCTTGCCGCGCTCGAAAAGGTTGGCTATTTCACTACTCACGAGATAGCCAACACGATCTATGCTGCCGGCGACACGAATCAGCCAATTCTTCTGGAAGGCCCCGCAGGCGCTGGAAAGACGGAGATGGCCCTTGCCGTCAAACGCGCAACGGGCATGAAGCTCATGCGCCTGCAGTGCTACGAAGGTCTCACTGACAAACAGGCAATTGGATGCTTCAGTGATGAACTGCGTCAGTTGTTCGTGCGTTTTCACGATGGGACCTTTGACGAAGCCGCGAAGAAGGTCTCAGACCGTGCCTTCTATTTGGCTGGGCCGCTGCTGAGCGCGCTCGAAACGACAGATCGATGCATCCTGCTCATCGATGAGATCGACAAGATTAGCCATGCTTTTGAGGCTCAGTTACTTGAGTTTCTCGGCGAATGGCAGCTAACAATCCCTGGCCTCGGCGAGATCAAAGCAATACATCCGCCATTTACTATCGTCACGGCCAACGACGAACGGCAACTTGGCTATCCTCTTTTGCGGCGCTGTGCCCGCATATACATCGACCACCCGACACCTGAACAGGAAGCGGCTATTGTCGCAAGCCGTACGCCGCATTGTCCGAAGGCCATCCACTACTTTATCGCGGGTTTTGCAAGGTCGTTGCGCTCTTTCAAGATGCAAAAGCCTCCTTCGATTTCGGAGATGATTGCGCTGGCTCGCGTGCTCGACAAAATGAAGCTGCAAGAACTTCGGGATGAGCATAAGGCCGTCATGCTTCCGTTCATTGCCAAGACTGAGAAGGATCGGGCCAGCCTGTTAGTCCCTGGGCGATTCGAGAGCTTCATGGACAATGCACGAATCATTGCAGACGAAATGTGTCGGCACGACATTCAGATGGCGGCGCAGGCGGCTGCACCTATCCAGGCGGATGATGCCACCCGGCCAGCGCCGGTGATGGCGTTAAAGGCGGTGACTCGATGACGCAACTCTGGGCTGGAGTGTTCGTATGGTTGGCGTTTTCCGCTTCTGCGGCTGCAGGCATTGTTTCGGAGACTGGCCGCGATGAAGTGGTCTACTACGCCGACGCGTATGCCGCTCACTATGAGATTCCAAAAGAGCTGGTCCACGCGATCATCACCCAGGAGTCTGGTTGGAATCCAAGAGCGGTGTCCCCAAAGGGCGCCATGGGACTGATGCAGTTGATGCCGGCGACCGTTGCAGCGTATGGTGTGCAAAATCCCTTCGACATTTCAGAAAATCTCTCCGGCGGGGTTCGATACCTGGCCGATTTGATGCAGCAGTTTGACGGAGACTTCCGTCTGGTGTTGGCGGCATATTACCGTGGCAGCCGCCCAATCCTACGTCGTGGTCTCCACTACTCCGGCGCAGATGTGTATGCGTACGTTGCGTCCGTTCGACGTCTCTACCTTGCGGAGCTCGCTCTGCACAAATCCCCAGCTAACCTCGTCCTTGGAGGCGATTAATAATGATGAAGCTATTTGTCTTCTCTCTTGCTCTATCTATGACTGCAGTGGCCGCATCAGCTCAGTCGGCATTGCCAACTCCACCCGTCACCGCCCCTCCATCTGCCACTGGCGCCACCGTGAACACATCTACGGCTGCAGCCCCAGCGCCAGGACCAGCCTCGCAAGCAAGACAGCAGATCCAGGCGGTAGCGTCACCTTTATCAATTGACGCTCGCATTGAAAGCCGCCCGGTCGATAGTTCCATCGTTGGCGAGGTTCATTGCAAGCCCCTGTACATCAGTACAATTCATCTCCCTGAGGCGGTCACCTCGATTGCAGTTGGTGCGCCCACGCTGTTCACTGCCGAGCACGTCGAAAATGAGCCGAAGTTGGTTTACGTGAGTCCGCTCACCCACGACGTTGCAGAGAGCAATCTGCTGGTCGCACTGGCCAGTGGCGAAACGATCAGTCTGAAATTGATTTCGTCAGGGAAGTCCGCTTCGCAGTATGACGTCGACTTTGTGCTCGACTACAGGACTGAAAAGGCTTTATTGGCTTTTGCGGGGCCACTTGAGTCCGGCATTCCCCAGCCTGAGTTGGCGGCGACGAAATCGCTCTCGGCGCCGTTCGTGAAAAGCTATCCGGTTCGATCCTCCTTGCGCACCGTGCAACCTGTTTCCGTGATTGACGCTGCGCTCGCGGATGAAGCAGAGCTTGCAACGCCCCACTGGATTAGTGCCGACGATCTCGTAAAGATGGACAAGGCGAACGCCACCGCGACCAGATCCATCGCCGCATCTCTAGGACGAGAGGTGCAGGTTGGCGACACCATGATGGTGTCCTACTCCGTCTTGAACGTCAGCAGAGATTGGGTCCAGGTGTTGACACCACAAATTCAGCTCGGAAACCCAGTTCAAAAGAAACCCAGCAAGAAGGGAATTCTCGCCGAGCCGGTGTCGATCCAGGACTTTCGCCAGAATGTCTTGAAACTAGCACCCGGCGAACGCTTGGACGGAGTGGTGCAGTTCTCGCGTCCTGGATTCAAGCAGAGCAGGGAAACGCTACTTCTGCAGCTCGCGACGGCCGATGCTGTCGACCATCCCGTAATGATTCCACTTCCGTTTGTTGCACCAGGATTCTAGGAGGAGAAACCCATGGCCCAGACGACACCGGAACAACCGACACTCATTTCTCCGACATCCGAAACGGAAGCTAAACCCTTCATGCCACCGGCGAAGAAGAATCATGTACCAGCCGGAGTGGAAAAATTGATCATTGTTGGCATTACACTGCTCGCGACCGTGCTAGGCGTGGTATTCATCTTCTCGCATAAGATGTCGCCGACCAAAGCACACAGTCAGGCCGCCACGCGAATACCTGCTCGGCAGCAGACCTCCGCCGCTACTGATGTAATGCCAGCCGACCAAAACAACACACCGAGCGCCGCAACGGCTAACGATCCAGATAGCATCACGCCGAACGCAATTCTGGCGACCAAAAACAGTCTGGAAGCGCTTAAACGCCACGCGAAAGAGGCAGCTGCTACCAAACCTTTTGGAACGGGGAACGGAACTGCCAGCAGCATGCAACAGGCGCCAGGGTCTGCTAGCTTTAAGGCGCCAGCTTCTAAGCAGTTCAATGCTTCACCAAGAACGATCGGCTCCATCGCCCCCTTTCAGCCCCCGCCATACAACGGATCCGCTACGGGGCAAAGCTTCAGTGGGCTTGGGGCCGCAGGGGCGCAATACCAATCCGGAGCCTCCTATAGCGAGTCAATGCGCACATGGAACGATGAGGTGACCAAGACACGCATCGTCTTCTCGCACAAGAGTGTGCCTGCAGTTGACGCAACACAGTATCTGGGACCCGCGATCACGAACTTTGGTTTGGAGCCTGGCTTCCACGTTGCCGCCCGGCTTGAAGCTTCGGCTACTACGTCGGTCGCGGCTCCTGTCACCGCCGTGATCGAGTACAACTACGAGCGCACCGGGCAAATTGTCCTGCCAGCGGGGAGCCGTGCGATTGGGCGCATCAACAGCGCCGATGCGCACGGCAACATGGCAATCTCATTTGATTCCGTCGATCTTCCCAACGGCTCCACTGTGCCTATCAGCGCGGTTGCGGTCGATACAAACCTGCGCTCTCTGAAAGGTCAGGTGACCGGCAGCAGCCGCGGCAAGGCCATGCTCGTCGCTACGCTCTCCGGAATCGGCCAGACAACGGCGATGATGCTTGGGAACAACACAAGCACGGCATTGAGCGGCCAAGACATGATGCGCTCGCAACTCTCACAGAACATGGGCAACACCGCCGATACCCAGATTGCCAAAATGATCTCGAACGAGAGAGTCATCGTTACGCTTGCCGCAGGCACCGAGTTCTATATGGTGTTCACCAAGGCAGCGCTGCCACAGAACTTAGCCCAGCAGTCGCCGTTGGCAACTAATTCCAACCACCTACAGGCCGTTTCAGCGCCACTGTCTGGACGATAGGAAACTAGCTGAAATGGCTTCCCATCACCTGCGCCGATCGTCCTCGGAATTGGCCCGCCGCGAGTTCTCCAAACGCGGCGGGCAATCAGGGCCACGTAAAGTTTTTTGAATGCCCTTCCTCACGGTTCCCACTGAATTCCCGCACCAAAATGGGCATCATGGGTATCTCTTTGGCGGCTCCAATATTGCGTTGATAGAATGAGTCACTCTCCCGCGAAAATCGATTTCCTGAAACTTTCTTGTTCCTGCACGTAACGATTCAATGCAGCACTGTTGAGTTCGTCGATATCAATTTCCAGGTAGTTCTGTCGGATATATTGCAGGAGAGCTTTCATCGCCTTATGTAGATCGCCGACGCCTTTTTGAATCGCTTGCCAGGCCTTTTCCTCTTGCTTCGTCCAGGCACGGTTCGGAGGCACCGTGAAAACACAGTGATCAGCCCCGACTACTTGTTCATATCTCGTCCCGAAACTTACTGTGGTATTCCATGCTCGATGCATCGCGTCCACGCGGGCCAAAAGTTCTTGATCGAAGAGGTGAAAGAGATAGGACTTGCATACCCCGTTGAATCCTTCAAACAGGTAAATCGCTCTGCCATGCATAACTTTCGGCGCTTCTTCGACGTGTTGTTCGAGAGTCGGCCAGTGAACATTCTCGAGGAGCCAGCGCAGGTTATTGATATCCCTCTGCCTTTGGATTTGCTCCGGCGTCAACTTCCGAAGTTCGGACGGCCTCTTGGGATCGGCACTAATGACAGACTTGATCCCTTCTGTGAGCAGGTCTTCCAACGGTTTGTAAGGGCCCTTCTTAGGGACGGACGCCTCGCTCAATGTATAAGGCGACGCACGGTGACGATCAAAATCAAAGGGTAGCTCTTGCGGGAAGAGCCCAAACTCTTTGTTGAAGAGGAGGATGATGCGATTCCATCCAAGCTGCGCCACGGCATAGCCCAACTCAAAAACGACATTCGGATTCGGACTGCTTTTTGCGGGCTTTCCTGAGGTTTTGTAGATGGGCGTCACATCACACACGAAGATATCGCTTGCGTCGATTTTCTCCATGATCGAGAGAGGAATATTCGGACTACCAGGCACCCTCTTCGTAGCCTCGTCCAAAGTGATCGTGAGGTTCTGACCAGACATTTCCGCTTCCACCCTGGAGCTCGCACCACGAAGAGCATTGCGTATAGCGTTAAGGTTGGTCGATTTTGGCGGATCGCTTCGCCAAGAATAAAAAATGATAACTTCTTTCTCGTCGGACATTGAAAACCCTTCCTCTGGTGACTGGCTCGATCTCTGGGGATAACTGTGAAACAGAACGACCGGTACAGTATCTCTTGCTCAGATCATTACGCAAAGGAAAGCCCCTCAACTGCGACGCCCTCGCGAGATGACGCTGTGGGGAGTCCTGGAAACGTTCGCAGGTAGTGAGACGCGCTTACATTCAACCCTGTCGAGTGACATTTTCATAGAAGCCCACTAGCCGGCGAACAGGAGCCTTGGATCGGGGCATCAAGGTTCGGTAAAATACTCGGCATCATGACGCGCAACGATGCCTGGAATCTGTTGACGGAATTTACGCAATCAGAGAGCTTGCGGAAGCATGCGCTTGCCGTGGAGGCCTGCATGAGAGCCTATTCCCGCAAGTTCGGCGAGGACGAAGAAAAGTGGGCCGTCACCGGCCTCATTCATGACTTCGATTACGAGAAATATCCGACGTCGGAGGAACATCCGTTGAAGGGCGGCCAGATTCTGGCAGAGCGCGGCTATCCGGATGACATTCGCCGGGCCATCATGGGACATGCCACGTACAGCGGTGTTCCGCGCGATACGCGCATGGCGCAAACGCTCTTCGCCTGCGACGAACTCGCCGGTTTCATCACGGCTGTCGCGCTGGTGAAGCCTTCGAAGTCACTCCGGGAGGTGGACGCCAAGAGCGTACGCAAGCGGATGAAGGACAAGGCATTTGCTCGCTCGGTGAATCGCGAGGACATTGTGAACGGCGCGGTGGAAATGGGACTCGATCTGGATGAGCACATTGCTTTCTGCATAGAGGCAATGAGGAGCGTGGCGAGTGAACTCGGGCTAGCGGGAATCGCCCCGGTGGCTGGTGCGTAGGACGAGACTGCTGAAGGCACCCAATGAAGGAGGACTGGAAAACGCGGCTATTCGTAGCCACCTCTGGTGGACGGCGCGTTGGCGATTTTCATGCTTATCGCTTCGTGTCCAGGCGGTTGAAGATCACTTCAAATGAACGATTCGCAGGACAGCGAGGCTCGCCTCAGTATCGTTGGGATCAAACGAAACCGTCCCCTCGTTATCTCCGTCTTGAACCACCACACAGCCCGCAGTTATCAGTTTGTGCCGGGACGAAACCCAACGGGCGGTTATTGTCACTGTCAGCAGATCGTCCGTGTGTTGACAAATGTGTCCGCTGATCCCTGTGACCACAGGTCCGTCGTCGGTTGCGGCCACCTCCAGACGATAGTCCCGCGCCCATGACTCCAAGTCCGTGGGGCCTAGAAATCTAAGGAACATAGCTGAATCCTAAACGATCTGAATGCATTCTAGGATGGAAGCCGGTCAGCGCCTCGGCATGATTCCGATCAGGTATCGGAGCTCAGCGACGTTGGCGAGTTGAATGTGTCCGATTCGTCCGACCATAGTCGCGGCTGAATTGCCGCAACCCCCGCCCGGTCCAAGTTCGCGATTCTCGTCTGCCACTTCTCTACGAGCTTCGCAGCTCTCACTTGTTGGAGTTGTGCCCGCTTGAGCATCCGCTCTGCGTGTTCTCGCTCACGATTTGTGCCTGACGTCTTCATGTTCGCCATACCAAAACGATCGCAACCAGCTTACCGGATGGCCGACATCAGTTCTTAAGGCTATCGACAGCCATTTGCAGGATATGCTCGACGCCGTCTTTGTCGGTGCCTTCCAGCGTCTTCACTGAGCGAAGGAGCGCGAGAACCTTTTCAATGGCGAGTAGGGCGGCTTGGTGACTGGACTTCGACATTGTGATGTTTGCTTATTCCTTGGTGTTGATTGTAGCGGAACATCGCTGGCTACTACGCCCAGCGATCTTAGCGCGCAGGAAGAGGGCGTTCCGGCTGACGAGCTCTGAGCCATTTTCGTTCGAGCTACCCCGCAAGCCAACCGACTGAGATAGATCTCCGTCCGCCTCCGTTGTCGAGGTGGAATCCACCGTCATGGAAGAAATCTTGCCCAACCCGAGAATTTCAGCATTATTTTCTTGCGCAATATAATCAATAGTGACACTATGACAGTTATTACATATTGCACACGGAGGGTGTATGAACTGTTTTCTCTCGCGCATGAAGATCCGCTACGGAAAGTTCATGGCGATTGTCTCTCTCTTTACACTGTTGTTGTTTCCGGTCGCAGGCACTGCTCAGAATCTTGGTAAGTCGCCAGCGGTCGGTCAGGCTGTGCAAGGACAACAGGCAACTCAGGTTGAGGGCACGGTGCTCAACGCCGTCAACTGGATATGCAACGTGATCTGCCCGGTGATCGCTGCCGGCTGTTTTGTCGCCGCCGCATTCAAGTATCAGGCGAACCGGCCATACATGAGCAGTATCGTGGGTGGCGGTATTTTCCTCGCGGTTTCTGCCGTCACGCGCCTCATCGAGTATTTCATCGCACAAGGCCAGCAGGTCGGAGGCAGCCTTCACCAACTCCCCATCTTCACGAATCATCCAGTGGTCGCCGTGCTGCACCACTTCGTGAGGAATGTCTAATGACCACCGCTCTACCGGATTTTGTGTCGGAGATCTCCGGCATGATGGTGACTCTCCTTCCGGTCGCCGCCCTCGGGTCGATCGTGCTCGCGGGTTTGCGATTGCGTGGGGAAGGAGGCATTAACTACGACGCCGGTGGGGGCTTCTTCAAGTGGCTGTTCTGGGGAGCGCTCCTGCTGACCCTGCCCGCAATCTTTTCTGCGACCATCCCCGGACTTTTCTCTGGTGGGCCAGCTCCCGTTCCGCCTTCCGGCGCCGGAACCGGGACGTTCGGTGCGGTTGCGACCAGTCTCACCACGGGAATCACAAGCTTCGTCAACAATATCCTCGTCGGTCGCATTGTGCCTGTGATGGCGGCTGCCCTGTGTTTCAAGTCCATTCTCGATAGTGCCGAGGGGCATTCGCCGTTGCCGTCGATCATTTCAGCACTCTTTGTGCTTGGTTCCCAGGCATTCTGGACACTTGCAAAGACCTGGTCCACCTCTTCCAGCAGCACAACCTCCACCGTAGCGTTCGCGTCCGCCGACGTCCTCGACAGCATGTTCAACTACCTGGCCATGACGATCAGCCCGTATGTAGCAGTCCTCTGCTTCGTAGGAGCGGCGATCAACTACCAACGCTCAAAGCCGTGGGGCGTAGTGGCCCTCTCTGGACTCGCATTTCTGAGCTTCAGCGGATTGTGGTCACTCGTTACGGGTTGGATGGGGGCCGCGATCACATGGTAAACAACCTCCGTCTCATCAGACTGCGCCAGCTCGTCCTCTTCGCGGTTCTCCTAGCCGTCGCGGCGATTGCTGTTGCGGTGCTGGCGCGTTTCCGGATGGGCCTCATAGTGCTTCGGGCCGGGTTTGCGGTGTTCAACGTTCTCTCGTTTTTCTATTGCCTATCGCTGGTTGGTCAGAAGGCGTGGGAAACCAGCGCCCGAATCGCGAACGCGTTTCGCCACCCGGCCAAGGAGTCAAGCAATGTCGAGTGCAACTGATCCGGCACAGGCAATCCTCGCGATGGTGAACTGGATTGGCCTAATCGTAACGCCGGTCATGGCTGCCTTGTTCCTTGCAATCGGAGTTTACAAGTACTCCAAAGGCGAGAGTATGGAGCGCTCGGTGATCGGCGTCATGGTTGCCATCAGCATCTCCGGCATCACCCGCCTTGCGGAGTACTTCGTCGCAACGAGTGCTGGAAACTCAGTGGTCACCGACACCTACTCCAATGCACTACTGAACCTGACCAATTGGGTGGCGAACGTAATTCTGCCCGTCTATGCGGCGATTGAGGTAGTGCGTGCCGGAATTTGCTTCGAGGACCTCAATACCATGCGCACCGATCTCAGACCCGTTAAACACTTTGCCACGGCGATGATGTGCTGCATGGTCTCGGCAATCATGCGCTTGATCGAGTACTGGGTCGCCAACGGCCAGCAAATAGGGAGCTAATCGAATGTCTCTGCAAGTTTCTCAGGTATCGCGCAACCTGCACAATCCGGTCTATCTCATGGGGCTCGAAATCGAGGACATGATGATCATCGGCATCGTCTGCATCGGGGCCCTCATGGGCGGCCAGTTTCTCTTCCCGGACCGCTACCTCGTATTTCTTCCTCTCAACTGGGCACTGATGCTGCTGGTTCTGATTCTTGGAGTGCCCTCACTGTCCATCTTCAAGTACGGCAAACCACGCGGCTATATGAAGGACCTGATTGCGTGGTACACCAAGCCGCGCGCTTATGCAGCGTGCGAGCGCGATGAAGAATTTCCCGCTCAATATCTGTCCGGGGAGGAGGACTAATGCCAATTACAACCGCAGAGCATAACCGTTCTCTCGTGACCCCGGGAATTTACTCGCTGCTTCCCATACGCGATTTCCTTCCAGGAGCACTGACAGCTGCTGATGGCGTCATGGTCCGAACCGATGGTTGCTACGTCGCGGGCTTCCACCTCGGCGGCTCACTGACGTACTTCGGCGACGACGCCGCCATGAACGAAATGAAGGCGCGGGTCGAGGCCCTGCTTCGCACCGTTCCCGAAGAGAGCATGCGCGTCCAGTTCCGCTACGAGGTGGTTGAGAACGCGAACGGTCTCATCGATCGCTACGAAGCACTCCAACGCACGGAGTCCGAAGTCGCAAGACGAATGGATGCGATTCGAATCGAAGGCTGGAGAAAAGAAGAAGAGCACAGCGAATTTCTGACGCGACTGGCCGCAGTGTATTTCATCTGGGATCCCGCGCTTCATGAACGCCTGAATCGCACTACGACCGGCGTGCTGGACGGTCACAAAGGTGAGGCGAAGGCACAGGCGGCGCAATCGACGGAGACTGAGCCGAGCGGCGGCTTTCCAGGTGCTATCAAACGCCTCTTCAAGAAAACTGCGGCGCCGGTGTCGGCCGAGTCTCAAGCACAGATCGGCAAGAAAAAACACCTTTCCATTGTCACTCAGTTTGAGAGCTTCCTCCGCGGCATTGAGTCGTCGTTGAAGACGGCGGGCTTAAATCCATCGCGCATGGCAGCGGATGAGTTTTTTGCGGAGGTGAGCCGTGCGCTCAGTCCAAACCCGATATCCCGCCGAGGCTTCCGCCCCCCGAACCACCTAGACACCTGCCCGCTCACCGCGCGCGAGCAACTGGGGAGCGTCTCGATCCTAGATGAGACGGAAGACTACCTCAATATCGACGGCCTCCTGTACGGTTGCATCACGATGAAGGTGCCGCCCGAGGCCACCTTCCCAGGAATCATCCGGGAACTGCTCACCTGCGGATTCCCGCTAACGATCTCCGTCCACGTCGTCATCCCGAACCAGCAAAAGGTGATTGAGAAGTACAAGAGCCGCTACAAGAAGATGCAGGCGGCGCAGTTGGACAAGGATGGCAATCACAAGGTGGACGTGGGCGCCGCTGTCCAGGCGCGCGAACTACTGGAGATCCAGGAGCGGCTCATCTCCGGCTCCTGCAAGACTACGCAGGTGTCGTTCTCCATTACGTACCGCACATCCAAACCCGCAACGACTTCCAAGGAATATGAGCAAGCGGAGCGTCAGCTCGCAAGCTTCCGCCAGCAATTATTGCAGGTGATCGCCAGGAGGAACGGTGCGAATGCGCTGGCTGAGACGCTGGCGAAACGCCGCATCTTCTTCGGCACATTGCCCGGTCTCGCAACGAGTGATCGTCGTGAAATGGACCTGCTCAGCGAGCACGCCGCCGATCTGGTCCCGCTGGAGATGCCGTGGAGCGGTATGCAGCGCGAGCCGCTGACCTTGTGGCACACACCGTACCGCCACCTGCTTCCGTACTCACCCTTTGACGCGAGCCTGGAAAATGCCAATGCGCTGATCTGCGCTAATTCCGGCTCCGGCAAAAGCGTTCTCATCGGCAAGCTGCTCCTGACGTGTGCACGGCGCGACACAAAAGTTTCCATCCTCGAGCGCGGTGATTCCTACAAGACCGCCGTCGAGTTGATGGGTGGCCAGATGCTCAAGATGTCGCTCGACTCCAAGTTCACGATCAATCCATTCGATCTTGAACCGGGACAGACAACTCCTTCCAAGGATCACGTCGCGTTCTTGAAGACGCTCTCTCGCTACATGATTGGCGGTGGTGGCAACTACGATGCGGACATTCTGGACGGAATATTGGATCAGGCGATCAAGACCACGTATGACCGCATCGCCTCCAAGCGCTCAGGCTCCAAAATCCCTGTATTCAGCGATCTCAAGGCTGACCTCGAAACCTACCAAGAGCGCGGCCAACCGAAGATCGAAGAGTTAGCCCACATCGCGGCCTTCAAACTCGGCTCATGGGTTGGGCAGGGAATGTATGCCAATCTTTTCGACCGTCAGACTACCGTGCCAATGACAGCTCCCTGGCTGTACTTCAACATCGAGCAACTCAAGGACGATCCCCGTCTTGAGACCGCGATGAGCCTGCTGATCGCGTATGCGACGACGAACCGTGCGGCAGGCGAATCGGGGCGACGCTCGATCGTCATCCTCGATGAATGCTGGTCCCTGCTCGACTCGCGGGATTTGTCCGTAACGGTGGAACAGCTATTCCGCACGGCCCGTAAGCGCAACGCCTGCGTGTGGGGCGTCTCCCAGTCGGTAGAAGACTTCACCGGGACGCCAGATAATCCCAAACCCATCGGCGCGGCGATCCTCTCAACGACGGCGACGCGCCTCATTGGCCGCCAGAAGGGCAACATCAAGGTTCTGGAACACTTCTTGCACTTTAATCCCATTGTCTGCAACGCGGTCAAGAGCATTGGCATGACCGAGAAGGGCAAGCAGAGCCAGTTTCTGTTGGCCGTAGGCGACAACCCGGAGACGACGCAAATCGTCTTTGTGCGCATAACGCCCTTTGAATACTGGACCATGACCACGATGCCGCGAGAGAAGACCTATCGCGACTACTGGCAGCGTCTGCACCCGGACCTTTCCATGTTCCACCAGCTGTACTCACTGTCCGAGCTATATCCCAGTGGCATTTCCTCCATCCCCGAGTTGCCAGAAGAGGCATCGGGCGAGGTCTATCAGTCCAACCCAGCCGTATTCACGAGTTCACAGACGGAAGAGGCACACGCATGAGTTCATCTCCCACGAAAACCACCTTCATCCGGCGGCTTGCGTTCGCCGCCGCACCGCTCGTTGTATTGCTGTTGGTGTGGCCGGCTACACGTGCGCACGCAGACATCCTCAGTGTGTTCACGGATCTCTTCAATACTGTGACTAGCACTCTCGGAGGCCCCAGCTCGGCCATCGACGGCGCCAGTTCTCAGCAACTTCAATTTTTGACCAACACAATCTACCCGCAATCTTTAATCGACCAGTTGCACTCGTCGATCTCTACAACGAGCACCACATACCGGCCATGGATGACGAGCGTGATGGCGCTTCCTACAAACAGCGCCACCGCAGCCAGCTCTCGCCAATTGGAGTCTGCCACGCGAGGGGGATCGGGCGTGTCGCCGTCCCAATTGCAGACATCATTCCAAACCACATATGGCCCACCTGTAACAGCCAAGGGGGCTGCACCATTTACGCAAACCGTGACTGACATGTCCGATTCGCAGGCACTGGATGTCTTCTCTCTTACCTCGGCCTCCGATTTCACGGCAAACACTCTCATCTCCCAGTCCCACACCCTTGAGGATTCCGGTGCCGCGATTGCACCCGGGAATGCGGATCACGCGGCACTCCAAGCGAAAGCATTGGAGCTGTACTCGGCTGCGATCCGCCACAAGCTCCTGGCTGCCAATCTCCGCTTGGAGTCTGTCGAGCTGGCGAACACCACGGGAGCGATCAAGCAACAGATGGTTCATCTGGTACCAGCAAGCACCTATCTGGTTTCAGGTTCCAGCGCCTCAAGCACAGCCGGTATATCTGGCAGTGCCAACAATCAGAATTCCACACAGACCGCGAAATAGAGAGGACTTTATGTCACTACGGAACAAACTAAAGCAGTTCGCAACGCACCCTGCAGCTCGCCGTTCCGCTTGGATCGCTGGCGCGGCCTTGTTTGTAGCTTTGTGTTCGCCCGCTCCAGCCCACGCACAGTTCGATACGGCTGCCATCCTCGCTTATCTCGAGCAGTTGAACAGCATGATGCAATCGAGCCTTGGCGTGCCCCTCTCGTCGATCAGCTCGACGGTGGCAAGTATGAACTCGTTTACGCAGAGTTCTGTGTATCCACTGGATCAACTGCAACAGGCGCAGCAGATGGCAACAGGGCTGCAGACACAAGCCAGCTCCGGCGCGCTAACGATTCACACTCAACGCAGCAGCTCCCAGAACCCCACAAACCAAGCATTCGAGACGGCACTGTTGTCAGGTGATCCCAATGCAACCGCTGCCGTGCCGGCTTACTACACGGCGACCTACGGCGCCTCCTCGACGACCAACATTCCGCCACAGATTCAGACGATTGTTGACATGAACGACGCACTGGCCCAGGACGCCATGAAACGCTCCATTCAGATGGACGCGGTTTCGGACAGGGAACTGGATCTCGTCCAGCAGCTTTTGGGGCAGGCAAGTTCAGCGTCCTCCGGTACGGCACCCATATTGACGGTGCAGGCCGATGCCTGGCTGGTGCAAGCGAATGCCTATAGCCAGCTGGCGGAAGCGGACCTTCTCCGCGTGAAAGCCGGGCAGCTCGCTACGACGAGCGCGATTTACAAGCTGGGAGCTTCCACGCAGTCAACCACGAGCGGCGCATTCACCGGAATACTCGGCTCCAGATCGTCTCAATAACCGGCGGACTCTCATGATGCTATTGCAGGCAACACCCACAAACTTCGCGTCGTACCAGAGCACGATCACGAATATCTTGTCGAACGCCAGCATCACGCCCATCGGTACCGCGATCCAGGGCGTGGCGATATCTCTGGTGGCAGTAACGGCGCTGGTTGGCATCTACGAGGCTTTCTGCGATGGCGGCAATCTTCGTGCTGCTGCCATCACCATGCTGAAGTACATCATCGTCGCCTACATCATCACCAACTGGACCAGCCTGTTTCAGACGATGATCACGGACATGGCGACGGTGACTAATACGCTGCAAGGCGGCGCGAACGTCAACACAGACGTTTACGATGCCTTCAATCAGTCGCTCCAGACCTACTACGCAAGTACCGGCGACGGAATACTGACGCAGCTTTTCAATGCCGCCAGCGGTCAGATCCTTATGGTTGTGCTGACAGCGATCTGCAGCTTCATTGAGTCCGCCGCCTACATGTTCTTCTGCTTCTGGTACACGTTCTGGGGAGCGATTCTCTGGGGCATCGGGCCCATCATCATTGCGCTCTTGCCTAGCTCGGGGCTTGGCAGGTATGCGACTGCATACCTGAGCAAGGTTGGGGAATGGCTGATGTGGCCAATTCTCTACGCCATTCTCGGCGCGATCATGGTTGCCCTGAACATGAATACCGCCACCGCCATTCTCAACACGAACAGCAGCCTTTCTCAGCAGTCTCAACAGGTGTACATCATCGCCACCTCAATAGCGTTGGCCATCTGTCTTCTCACCATTCCGTTCACGGCTCACACCCTAATCTCCGGCCACTTCGCCCTCGCCGGCGGCGTGCTGGTCGGGTTGGTCATGAAGACGACCAGGATCGCGCAGTCGGCCGGTAGAGCCGGGGCCAGCGGCGGTGCCGTTGGCGGTAGCTCCGGCGGCGGCTCTGGCGGCGCAGTGTATGCCGCCTCCGGCGGTGGCGGCAGCAGCGGCGGTATGCAAGCCGGGGCACGGTACCGCAGTGATCTCTCCGGATCGGGCGGCGGGCGAATGCCCCCTCCGTACACTCCACCACCTGCTGTTTAGCCTGATCGCATCACCGAGGACCTATACGAATGGCTACTTCTGTTATGAGCGACGAGTCACCCAAGTTCTACGAAGCCGATGGCGCTCTGCGCGCGTTTTCCAATCGCGCCATCATCATCTCTGTCATTGCTTGCGTTGTGGCGCTGGTTGCCGTGGCCGGTTGTGTCATCGCCCGGATGCAGCCCCCAACCGTGATCAAAGTGTCGCCCACCGGCGATGCGTTGGTGGTGAGTCCCAACGGCTCCATCAAGAGCACGCTCACTCCCGGCGCTCTGCAAAATGTCGTGGCGGCCGAGGCTCCCACGGCGTTTGAGAAAGAGGCTTACGTCCGGCTGTTTCTCGAACACTACCTAAACTACGACCAACACACGTTGCCGAAGAACTGGTCGGACGCTTTGAACATGATGACCGCGAACCTCCGGCATCAGGCCGTCTTGCAGATGCAGAAGAACGACGCGGTCGGCAAACTCCAGGACGCGCAGGCACGTTCGGAGTCCAAGCTCAGCAGTGTCGAGGCCAGTCAGGATCCTCTCGTCTATAGCGCATTCGGCGTCCGGACGCTCCACCACATGAGCGGCAAGTCAGAAGCCGTGGATGAAATTGTGGAGGCTTACAAGATCCGTCTGGCCGTGGCGGAGCGCAGCGCAAAGAATCCAACGGGTCTGTATATCGCCGAGTATTCGACGACGCAAATCCATGGCGAACAAAAGACCCCTCACTTCGACGATGGAGGGGCACAACAATGACGACCAGCACGGAAGCAGTTCCGAGCACGTCTGCGGCACTAGAGCCAAAGCGGCGCGGAAGGAAAACCGCGGCGGCATCGGCCGGCAGCTTCGCTTATTACGACGCGACGGTTTCATCCGATGGGAGTATCACCGCCATCGGCAAGCCCTTCGGCTCGGAGTTCGATGCGCAGAAGTCCTGCGCGCGAACGGGCAAGCCGTATCTGAAGATTGAGACCCTTTGGGTTGAGTTCACTGTGGTCGACGGCAAACTGGCCGTCGTCGCATCAACGGCAAGAAAGTAGTAGGGGCGGCGAACAAGTTTACCTGAGTCCCGGCACCGTCAAGCAGTCAGTGACCTGGACCATGTAGCGAACCTTGCCCGCACGTTGGCAGGGAATTGTTTACCGGCCTGGCATTCGCGCCTTGGTCGCCTTTGCATGACGAACAAGCGTGGATGTTGGGGCGGACTCTAGCCACCTCGTATCCACCAGTTCGCGTGCGCAGTCCCAACCCTTGGATTGCAGTACGTAACGGGAGATTACGATGACTGGCGAATCGACGATGAACGGAATTCTGATGCTGGACATGGACAAAGCGGGCAACATCACGGAGCGCACAAAGTCAGTTGTTCAGGACGAGTGGCTCAATGGTACGGTGCTGGGTGAATGCTATCCCGGCATCAAAGTTGCTCTTTTGACCGTTCCAACCGACGCAGTTGAATGGGGCGAGCGTGCGGCCGTTATGGACCGGATGTGCTCCATTGCACACGATGGAATCACGTACCGGCTGGTGGGTGCGAGCGGATCGGCAAAGAATGGGAAGTTTTACTATGCGGACACCAAGCATGCGCCCGCCCTACGCGCGCGCTTTCTTGCCTGGCCGGAAGCGGCAATCACGTATTTCGGAATTCTGACGAGCAATTGCAGCGTCGTGAAAGCGATGCGCAACTCCAGAATCCGTGTCGTGCCGGACAACGAGTTTGGCACGAATGATTGCCGCGGCTGGATTCGCCGCTCCTGGGTCGATGAGATGAGGCTTCGGCCTGGACATGTTTATCAGACGCGCGAAGCGTTTGATCTCACCATCAACGGCAAAGCAATTAGCACGCAGGCCAAGGGCTTGTTGAAGGCGATGGAAAACGATGTTGCCGATTTCATCGGTGCAGACCTCGTTCTACCGGAGTCCTCGATCAAGCCTCTCCCTGCGCTGCCTCCGTTTTCGACGGGCACTAACGAATACCGGCTGTTCGTCAGTGACGTCATCATCGGGGTGCGAGAGACTTCGCGCACCCTGGAGTTCGGCTCCTCCTACACCGTTCTGCAACATGCATCACGCGAGGTAATCGAGTGCGAGATCATCCCGAAGGCCTCCGCAGAGATCAAGGTGCTCTCGGATGCGTGGCGGACCAAGAACCATGTGAAAGTCCTCGAACTGATCGGCAAGAAGGTTTCGATCGACGAAGATCAATTCGATGAGGTTGCCGCCCGCGAACTTGCTGGACAGGAAGACGCCTACCAAGCTGTCGAATCAATTCTGTTGGCTGATGGAAGCGGCAAAATGACGCGCCATCCCTACGTCCACAAGACGCTGTCAAAGCTGATCGCAAGGTACGCTTTCAAGCTCTGCACAGGGGGTGGATTGCATCTGCCGGGCTTCATCCTCACGGATGACGGCTACCTGGTCCTGATTGGCGGAAAAGTCTGCAGCGGCTCGAATTGGCTGCCGACGGACACCGCGATCGTGACCTCTCCATTGGCCTCCCAACGCGGTCTTTGCTGTCGCTACCCGGTTCGCATGGTTGAGGATTTGCTGCCGATGAAGCACGCAAATCTGCAGGACACTGCGAGCTTGTTGGTCGAGCGGGGATTCACGGCCGAACAGGCGAGTTGGATTGCTGAAAACCAACTATGTCTCAACGGAACGTACACGCTCCATCAGGACACCGCCAAGCGGAACGGCGGTGACTTCGATGGCGACATGATCTGTGTGATCGACGGCGACCGGTATCCGATGTTCACCGATTTCCGCTTCACTCTCACAGAGCATCCACCGATCAAAAAGAACAAGGCAGCCCGTCTGAAGTCGGACTGGTACAACATCGAAGCAATTGCCATGGGAGCGATGGGCAATCAGATCGGCGTCATTACCGATTTGGAGGCAGCGGCCCTGGCCAGTGGCTTTGATGAAGACATCTATGTACTGGTGCCCGAACTCCAGAAGGAGATCGACGGCCTCAAGCACAACACCTGCGCAGACCGGTCAGTGTTGAAAGAGATCAGGGAGAGGGCACCGAAGCCGGTGTGGTTGAGCCTAAAAAACCCAACCTCTCTGAATGACCTGCCTCTCCAGATTGATGTTCTCCCGACTGACCGCATTGGCAGGTACTACAACAGCCTGCGCCCGGAGATTGCATTCATGATGGGCGACCCGATGCAGGTCAGTCAGTTTGCCGGCCTGATTGTCGGGAATAGTCCCACCCAAGAGATGTTCAACGAATGCGAACTGATTCGGTGCATCTTCAATTCCGGGCACGACATAATCCGGACAAAGACGAACGCCGAAGCAGATCGCGTCACCCGCGCCATAGCCTCGCTCGTTGCCGCCCTGAAGTCAAAGGATGAGGATGCCATTTCCGTTGCCCGTAAGGCACGCACCAAGGCGCTCAAGTCCCAGCAGGTCGCTGAAAAGTGGGCGAAGGAAAAATCCCGTTCCCTTGGGCACATTGTCGCCGCCTGGAGCATGTCGAAGCGCACCAACCGTAAGGCCTGGTGCCAGGCGATGCACAGCATCGTGCACAACAGCAAGTCGCCCCTCGCAACTGGTTCGTTGGCCATTCACGCGTTTCCGCAGGAATTTGTGGACGCGCTGGCTGAACGTACAAGCGGGGTTCGCTCTGTTGTGGCAATGCCCAAGGTGCTGGGCGAGGTAGTGGTTGAAGATGAAGCGCTGTATCTCTACGGAGCGGGCAGAGCGAAGTCCTATCTCTTCCGCTACGACCAGAAATCGCGCGCCATCGTCAAGTAGTCGAACCTTATCGATCTTTCGGGAGGACGTTACCGTGTTCCAGCGTCCTCCCGGAAGGGTGGACCTGGATATGACGGCAACTTCTCTTAACTCGTATGAATTGGGCTTTGGGAGAGTCGCCATGTTTCTCACGTCCTGGTTGTTTGTGATTGGCTCGCTTCTGCTGTTGGCGCGCCTTGCCATTCACGCACGGCTGTTCACGCATTCATTTGTGCACGCCGTTAAGCCTTCCCATCAGACCGGAGGATCTTCGAATCTTCCTGGTGCCTCCTCGTGGAGGTATCAGGTACAGATCGATTTCGGGAAGGCCGCAATGGCCGACGGCGCCATTCAGTTCCACTACCAATGGAAGTTGATCCAGAGCCAGTCCGGTCTCCGGATCACGAAGGAAGACAAGGAGGTGCTTGACAGGAAAATTCAGGCTTACTGCAAACACGTTGTAGAAGACCCAACAGTCGCAGCCGGTGATCACCGCCTGCTGCAGTGGTTTAACTAGCAGTAACACATCGCGTGGCAGGGAGGCGCAGTCTGGCCTCTCTGCCACGCAGTCAAGAAACGGGGACCGCTAAAGACAAATGAAACTGCCGACCAGAATCCTGATTTCCGCCGTCATGTTCCTCATGTTGATCGGTGTCAGTGTCGCGGACACTCACATCGTGACCGAAGTCATCCAGCCGGGCAAGGTGACGCGCGTTGCCACCGCTTTGAATCACATCACGATCATCGAACTTCCGGAGCCCGTTGTCTCTTATTCGATCGGCAGTGATTCGATCCGCGTCGAATATCACGACAACCGCGTCCTCATTAAACCAACCAAGCCAAATGTTTCCACCAACCTTTTTGTATGGACCGCGACGAGCCATACCGTCTACGAAATCCTTCCTGCCGGTGATCCGGCCACCATGTCGTATGTGCTCGATCAGGTCTTTCCGGTGCCGCCACCAACGCCCGAGCCCTCCCGGGAGGAGGTAGAGAAGCAGACGGACACCATGTACTCAAGCGCATTGGCGAACCAACGCCTGATTCGGAGTGGCAAGCTGCCGCACGGTCTCCGCTTCTGGTATCGCCATTCAGGAGAAGATCACTGCGACGAGTGTGTGCAGCTGCGCGTGACGCGCATCACCGAGGACTCCAGTAGCTACTATGTCCGCGTAGTAGCCGAGAACAAAGCCGCCCACCCTTACCGCCTGCGCGAGGCCGCCGTCACGGCTCTGCGCCCCTCCTTCTCGGAGAACATTCCCGCTCACTACATGAACCAGCAGATCTCCGTGGACGCGCTGCGCGAGATGGGCAGCTTTGCTCCGGAGCCGCTTCGCACACACGGATCGACGCTCAAGGCCCCGCGCGACCTAAAAGCCGGCGAGCGCGCCGAGTGGATCGTTGGCTTTGCGAAGCCAGGGCGTACCCCGGCCGTCTACCAGTTCAGTCTCCCGGACGACGAGCAGCACCCTGTCACCGCGACCGTTGTGTTCTAACTTCACGGCAGTTTCATAGTCGGCCTGAAAAAAGAGGCCGGCTATTTTTGGCCAAAAACAGAGAGGAAGTGCGATGGAAGCTCTAATTACGTCCGCTGAAATGCCACTGAAAACCATCAGCGCAGAGGAAGGTGTGGTTCTCATCGGAAAGGCGTTTGCGAGGGGGCAGGTGCGGGATTTCCCGACCAGCCTGCTCGATCGAATCACGGATCCCATCCAGCCGCGCTCATACAGGCCTGACGCCGATACCGACGATCCGGGACGGCGCCGCCTGCACCCGATCCTGGTTTCAGGACTTGTCTGCTTTGGCTTGATGTTTGTCATGTTTATCTACTTCTCGTATTGGCGGTAGACGTTGGGGTGACTCCGATGGCCCACGAAGCTAGCAACACGTTCACAACAATTCGCGAGATATTTCATCACATAGCGCTCGTTGGAGGCCGCCAGTACGCGGCGTATCTACGTATTCGCAAGGTGGAAGGGCGGCTCTATATCACAGAGCATAACCAGTGGCTGTGGAGTCCCCTGAGCGGCGAGGAGCATCGCATTTTTACGGACTGGCAACTGGAAGAACTGGTCTCGCCTCTTGATGTCTGCCGGACTCTGCTGTTCTCAGCGCAAGACGCTATGAATGAACTCCTACGCCAAATCGAGTGTGTTCAAGCCCCTTTGACACCTACGTGGACGGAGCCTGGTAGCCGCTATGCCGACGAAATCATCAGCGAAGTGTTTCAGCTAAAGGGGCGGTCAGATGCTCACGTTACCTGTGGATCGGAGCGTGACTAATGGCTGAACAGAAGATGACGCAGATGGAGGAGATTCGAGAGCGCGAAGCGCTAGTCGTCCTCTATGTTCTGGCCGGAGGCATCGCAGCGGCGATCCTTTGGGTCGCCCACAACCGCCTTTATCTGACGAGCCAGCAGCTGATTGAACTATCGGTGTGGCCCGTCCTAACCATCTCTCTTGCGATATCGATGCTGCGCTACTTCGCTACTCGCGACTTGCGCCGTGAAGAGCTTTGGCCGCGGACTACCCCAGTGATTGCAGCAGATCAGGACCGGGAGCACGTCGCCGAAGCGGCCACCAACGATGCTGTCCTGGTTGGATATCGCACCAACGGATCGCCGTTTTATTGGTCAAACCAACTTCGTTCGATGCAGGCCATCTGCTTCGGCATGAGCGGATCGGGTAAATCAACCCTGTTGGAAGCGCTTACGCAACAGGATATTGCGCGTGGCTGTCCGATCATCTTCATCGACGGTAAAGGCGATCAGAAGCTTCTCCAGAGCCTCTTGCCTGCGATAGATGCGGTCGGCAGGACGCACCAGCTTCGCCTGATTGACCCGCAGCATTCTGATTATTCGGCCTATTACAACCCTCTCTGGGTTCCCAATGGAGTGAGCCCGGAGGATCAGG
>Ga0316232_1001612_pt1 | contig 26538 bp, 16 predicted proteins | sample TBHtaG_FD_206006 | JGI IMG/M metagenome (GOLD analysis project Ga0316232, IMG submission 206006) | Freshwater microbial communities from Trout Bog Lake, Wisconsin, USA - TBH18025_13 | ecosystem: Environmental > Aquatic > Freshwater > Lake > Hypolimnion/Profundal zone | place: USA: Wisconsin... | reverse complement strand
CCCATGCGGCCTCCTCCCCAGCTTCCCTGCTTTTCCATTTCGCTTGCCGTCCTCTCTCTCATCCAGCCGCAAGCAGCCTTCCCAGCCCATCCCTAGCTCCACCCGTAAGCAGTTATCCCCTCTTCAGGTTGCTGCAAATCGCCGCCAACCTCGCCACTCCCTTACCGTCTAACCTCTCGCAGCCGCCATCTCCGGCGAAGGTATACTATTGGTTGGCAATCGCCGTTGGAAGACCCCGCTGTAATGGGTTCTTTTTTCGCCGTTGGGGGGCTTCTCCCCTGGATGCCCGGCGTTGTCCCGGGGGAAGGATGCACATGGGAACACTGCTGGAGTCCATCCAATCACCCGCTGACCTGAAGCGCATGAGCGATGTGCAAATGACTGAGCTCGCCGCTCAGATCCGCGAATTCCTCATTCAGTCCCTCGCCAAGACAGGTGGCCACCTCGGCCCCAACCTCGGCGTCGTCGAACTCACCTTGGCCCTCCACGCCGTCTTCTCCACCCCCGCGGACAAGATCCTCTTCGACGTCAGCCACCAGGCCTACGTTCACAAGATCCTCACCGGCCGCCTTGACCGCTTTCAGACCATTCGACAGCCCGGCGGACTCAACGGATTCATGCTCCGCACAGAGAGTGAGCACGACGCCTTCGGAGCCGGCCATGCCGGTACCGCCATCTCCGCGGCGCTCGGCATGGCCGTCGCCCGCGACCTGGCCGGCGGAACTGAGAATGTCATCGCCGTCGCCGGGGACGCCGCCTTCACCAACGGCATCACATTCGAGGCGCTCAACAACATCGGCGAGCACACCCGCCGGCTTATCGTCGTCCTCAATGACAACGAGTGGTCCATTGACCGCAACGTCGGCGCCATCGCCCGTTACTTCCACAAGATCGTCACCAACGAGCACTACCAGCACCTCCATACATCGGCCGGTCGTATCATCGAGCGCTTCGGCGGCAAAACCGCCGTCAAGGTCGTCAAGCGCGCGGAAGAAGCCGCTAAAGGATTCCTCTGGCCCTCCATGATGTTTGAGGAGTATGGACTCGAGTACTTCGGCCCCATCGACGGCCACAACCTGCCCTTGCTCATTGAGACCTTCAAGTTCCTCAAAACCGCGGACCACCCCGTCCTGCTCCACATCCTCACCCAGAAGGGCCGCGGCTACCAGCCTGCCCTTGAAGGTCAGAAGAAATTCCACGGCCTCGGGCCCTACGATCCTGAAACCGGCGACACCAAGCCCGCTGGCCTCCCCACATACTCTGAGGTCTTTGCTACCACACTCGCTGACCTCGCCGATGAAAACGACAAGATCGTAGCCATCACCGCTGCCATGCCCAGCGGCACCGGCCTTGATCTCTTCCGGCCCCGCCATCCCAATCGCTACTTCGACGTCGGCATCGCCGAGGAGCACGCCGTCGTCTTTGCTGCCGGAATGGCTACCCGCGGCTTCCGCCCCGTCTGCGCCATCTACTCCACCTTCCTCCAGCGCGCATTCGATCCCATCGTCCACGACGTCTGCCTCCAGAAACTTCCCGTCCTCTTCTGCATGGACCGCGCCGGCCTCTCCGGCGACGACGGCCCCACCCACCACGGCCTCTTTGACATCGGCTACCTCCGCTCCGTTCCTGACCTCGTCCTCATGGCCCCCAAAGATGAAAACGAACTGGCCGACATGATGACCACCGCGCTCCAGCTTCCCGGCCCCAGCGCCATTCGCTATCCGCGCGGCGTCGTCGTCGGCGTCACCCGCAAACCCCACCCTGAAGTCCTCCCCATCGGCAAGGCTGAGGTGCTTCAGGACGGTTCGGACGTCGCCATCCTCGGCCTTGGCCCCCTCGTAACCATGGCAGCCGAGCTGGCCGCACGCCTCCAGAAAGACGGTTACTCCGCCGCCGTCATCAATCCCCGCTTCGTCAAACCGCTGGACCACGACATGCTCCGCCAGTACGCTGGCCGCGTCGCTGCCTTTGTCACATTTGAAGATCACGTTAAAATGGGCGGCTTTGGCACCTCCGTCGTCGAGGCGTTGGACGAGATGGGCCTCGCCGTTCCTGTCGTGCGCATCGGCTGGCCTGACCAGTTCATTGAGCACGGCAAAGTTGATGATCTGCGCGCCAAACACGGCCTCAGCGTTGACGAGGCGCTCAACCAGGTTCTGCCTCTCCTGGTTCATCGCCGCCGTCCCTCGCTCGTCGCCAGTTAGAAATGTTTCGTCGCTACAACAGGGGAAACGCCATCTATTTCCGCACCGCTAGCCGTTTCAATGGATTTCCGCTGTCTTTGTGCGACAATCCTCAACAGGCCAGCCACTTTATGCGACTTGTTCCTAACGCTCTTTTGAGTCTGATAACGATGGCTCTGGCCAGCGCCTTGGCGTGGTCCCAGGCAGCTCCTGCCGTCGTCCCCGTCCCACCGCTTTCAGTCCCTTTGGCCCTCATCGGCGGAACCGTTATCGACGTCTCCGATTGGGGCCGCTCCGCGCGTGACCTCAACGATGCGGTCGTCATCGTCCGCGATGGACGCATCGTTGAGGTTGGCCTCATCGGCGTAACTGCCATCCCCAAAGGCGCGCGCGTAATTGACTGCAAGGGAAAGTTCATCATACCCGGCCTCGTCGATGGCTTCGCCGGCATGAACTCCCAGCCCCAGGCCAACGCCAACCTATATATGGGAGTCACCACCCTGGTCGCCCGCAACGACCGTCATCACGGCCTTGTCGACTACGCCGCCAGCCCCAGCCCTCATCTCTATCTCATTGACAGCATCGGCACCACCGATAACTGGAGCCTCCTCGCCAATCACCCCGAGTGGAGCGCAAAACTCAAAGAGGGTGTCCACCCCGTTGAACTCAGCCCTGAAGATACCGCCCGCCAGTTGGCTGACACTCTCCGCCTCGGCACCCGCGTCCTGCTCCTCGGCCACAACCTTACCGCCGCCAATACTCAGTGGATCATCGCCCGTGCCCATCAGTCCGGCCTCGTCACCTATGGCGAATTCGTCTCCACCCCCTACAAGGTAGGCATAGAGGCAAACATCGATGTACTCCTGCACATCGGCCGCTATGAGCTAGGCGTCATCCCTGAGGAGCTGCAGAAGCCGCTCGTCGACGACCCCAACGGTCCCCCGGCAAACACCGCTTACGACTACTCCCAGCGCCTCCCGCCCACTGACCTGCATCTCCGCACCTATGCCCGCCTCATCGCGGCCCACCATGCCGCGCTCATGCCCACCTTCAGCCTCTACTTCCTCAATCTGCCTGACCATCGCAACCTGTGGAAGGAGCCAGTGGCCGCGATCCTTGACCCCGCCCACATGTTCAACCCACCCAATCCTGCCACCGGCGAATTCGATTACCCGCTCTCCTCCTGGACCCGCCGCCTGCCCGCCGCCGGGCAGCGCTGGATGCAGGAAAGCCAGCGCAAAAAGGCTGACCAGGACGCCATGCGCCTCTGGCTCATCAACCAGACCATCTTTTCCGCTTATCCCCACTACCTGGCCGGTTCCAGCGCACCCGTCCTCGGCGCCATGCCCGGCATCTCCCTCCACACTGAGATGGAGATGCTCGTCCGCCTCGGCCTCTCTCCCCGCGAAGCCCTGGCCGCCGCCACCAATAACTATGCCCTGCAGTTCGGATGGAACGAGCTTGGCCTCATTGCCCCCGGCCGCCGCGCAGATATCCTCGTCGTCGACGCCGACCCCACCGCCAACATCTGGAACGCCCGCCGCATCTCCACCCTCATTGAAGACGGCAACGTCCTTGACCGCGACGCCCTCCTGAAGATTAAGAAATAACCCCCGCGCCAACCGGTGCCCCACACCTCGATTCTGAGATGTGGGAATCAATAAGGCTCAACTCTGCGCCGGATACCCCATCCATTCGCGCCCTGTGCGAATGGATGGCACAGCACCGCACTCCATCCGCGCCATTCATCCTGCTTCTGCCAATGCCCTTGTCCTTAAAGCCGGGCTTCACATCCTGTGGAAAGACTCTTATCAAGGCACAGCTTTGAAAGGGCACGGCTTCAGCCGTGCCGCAAGCAGCTGAAAATAAACTGGGCTTCAGCCCCTGAGGGATGCTTGTCGGGCTTGGCTCAAAATCATGCCCACTCCGCAGTCATGCTGAGCAGGGCGCATGGAACGAAACCGGCGAGTCGCTCCCGTAGAAACATCAAGCTGGACAAGGAAAAGTCCCGCGAAAGCCGCATGGACCGAAACCGCCTGGTTGCTCCCGTAGGGAGCCGCAGAGAATAGCCCGGGTGAAGCGCAGCGAAACCCTGGGTTAGATGCGGATACATAGGATTCCGCCCTGTAGGGGCGGATAGAAAGTTGGCTTGCTGTTGGACCGTCGCCGGCCTCGTATTCTCGCTTCTCTCCGCCCCGAAGGGGCGGATGGCTTCAATGGAAATGAAGCCGGGTGCCCTCGATTTTGAGATGTGGGAGTCGATCAAGCTCAACTCTGCGCATGCCCCTCATCCAATGCCCAAACAAAATCCCGTACACCACATCCAGACCCTCGCCCCAGGCATCTTCCTCGAAAAATGGGTGCGCCTGCCAACTCATCCTCGGATTGCTTCCATAGTAACTACCGATCAGCAGCTCTCAACTCAAATGGAAAACCAATCCAATCTCCCAAATTGAGACGGACTCCAAAGACGTGTAAGTCTCGCTGTTACAAGAACCGTCGCGAGTCTCAAGAATTACCCTTCGTGAGACTTGATCGGGCGGACCTCATCCGTCCATTAGAGCCGGAAGCTAACCTCCACATTCATCCGAACAGGAACAGGCTTGCAATTCTTCATTCCGGGCTTAAACTTCCACTGCCCCACAGCTTCGATAGCCTTTTCGTCGAGGCCCATGCCAAGAGAACGTACAACATTGATGTTTTTTGGCAAACCGTCAATGTCTACGACAAACGAGACCAAAGCAACTCCTTGATATTTCGCTCGCCGGGCTTCATCGGAAAACTCAATCTCGACTTGGTGGGTTAAAACAGGTGCGGACGCGCCGTCCTTCAGGGTGATAATCTCCTGCATTGGGACCTCTTTTCGATGGTCCGCTGCCGCCAAGTCAACTGTACTCACAGGGCACGTCAGGCTCATACCAACGTTGGGAGCCCTTTGGCGCGGCGCAACTTGGTCTCTCGAAGGCGAATCGAAATGAATATCTCTTTCACAGGCTGAAGGCCACACGACAATGAAGTAATGACCTAGCTCTATTTGCGTTTCTGAGAGAGCGGCCCCAGCATATTTCCCAGAAAAAGTGAACCCTCCGGTATAGGTATCTTCCCAACCTCTAAGGTCACTTTTTTTACGCTCCATACTGGTAATAACGATCTCGCCTACTTTCACGACCTTGATTTCCAGCATGCCTCCAAAGGCATTCTCTTTGATAGCAATTTTCTTGAGCAGATCGAACCGCTTCCCCTGCGTGAAATTGCAATACTTGTCGTTCATGGACAGAGTTGAATTGAAGGACAGTACATTGCCATCAAGCTCGTATGCCGGAACCGCGTGGTCCATCATCCACATGGAGTCGTTATACCTTGGAGTCTGCGCCGCTGTTTGGGCGCAAGCCGCCAGTGTTCCGATTGATGCGAAGATGAGAAGAACGCCACAATGGCGCATGAAGGAGAAAAGCGGATGAATCTTCATGCGCAACATTTTAGCAGCGCGAAGGCGCGTCTCATAACCTAACCTTTTTGAGACAGCACGAAGGACCCTCTTATGAGAATCACAGTTCTTGGTTCAATTCACTAGGCTTAGTTTGTCGCCTACTCAGAAGCAATATTCCCGCAAGCACCGGTCAACCCGCTTCAATACGACGGCATGAGACACGCCAAGCCTACCCCATCTCCCCTGCCTTCTTCATTGCATATAATTTCCATCCATGCGCGCATAATCATTCCATGCAAACCTCTCCCGGACCGATCTGCCAGGCACAAAAAATCGCATCCCCCCCTCCCCTCGATCAAAAACCCAATTTTTCAGGCCCAGCAGATTTACTAACATACTATTTGTCATCAACTTGGCAAACTACCCTACTAACTACTTAGTAACACCTCACCCTACAAATCCGTCCATTTTCGTCATCAAAAAGGCCGTGTTTCAACCCTTTTGAGCAGAATAAGTGGCTATTTCGGAGCTTCCGGTCCAGGATGCAGCGCCAAAAACAAAAGCTCAGGCTCCGATCTCGGAGCCTGGGCTTTCCGCATTTTTCTAGAAAGCTACGCGGTTGTTCATCAGCGTAATCTCCGGCAGCTTTCCACCGCATTCCACCGTCACGCTGCCGCCAGAGTAGTCCGCATTCGCAGGCAGCGTGAGTGTTGCAACAGCGGTCTTGGGTATCAGGTCCGTGGGCGCCTTCAATGCCGGGACAGTCGCCGTTGCCAGCGTCTTGCCCGCGCGGTCGCGGAGCACCACGTTTGAGGCAGGCGCATCCACTGCGCCAACCGAGTGTACGGTCACTGTCATCGTCGAGCCCTCGACCTTCACGTCTTCAGGATCGATGCCGAGGTCGGGGCGAGACCAGTAAGGAACGCCCTTGCTCGCCAGCTTCAGTTCAATCACCGTGGTCGTGCGCGGCGCAAAGGTCACGTCCACTGTGCTGCTGCGCTCAAATGCAACCGTGCGCGTGGTCGCGTCCTTCACCGGCGCATCCGCGGCGGGCGGCGCGTTGCCGATTCCCTGCTGGGTTCCCTGCGTCATCGTCCACTGGCCGGGATCAATCTCCCAACCTGTCATGTGCGCGGTCACAGGCACGAGGTCGAGATTGTAGGCGATGATCTTGATGTGGTCCGTCGTCGCCTCGGGGATAAGAATGCCCACGCTCTGATCGTTGGCAGGCTTCTCGAACCGCCAGCTCACGGCATTGCCGGGATAGGCGTAGTTGCGCATCAGCGCCACGCCGCCCAGCCGCGAGCGCTGCAATTCGCCGTTGTTGAAGTAGATGCGATCAATCCACAGGCTGCCTTTGGTGTTGATGAACTCGCGTTCATGAGCAGTTTGAATCTGCGCGCCGTAGACCTTGTTCAGATATGAAGTGTCGCCGGTCGCCTGCCACGCAAGCTGCCACTCGGTCTCGCTGCCTGCGCTGGGCTTCGCCGCCGCGGCCACAAGAGCCTCGCTCTGGCTCTTGCGCAGGTTCAGCATATCCAGCGCGTCGGAGTTGATCAGTTGCAGCGCCTGCACAGGCGCATCCACAAAGGGTTTGATGTACTTGGGGTCGTTGGTCCAGCGATAAGCCGCCCACAAGATGAACCAGGGCCTCATGCCGGTTGCAATGTCCTCGTCAGACTTGAAGTTGACCTGCACATGCAAGGTCATCTTCCCGTCAGCGCCTGGCTTGTAGTGAGCCAGGAATCCGTCCGCCAGTTCCAGAACCATCTTCCGCGTCTCTGGCGAACCGTTGAAGAGAACAAGCGAAAGCGCCGGGTGGAAGACAAAATACGAATATTCCTTTGACCAGCCCCAGACGCCGCCCTCAGCCATCTTCGCGCCGTTGAAGTAAGCGGAGCGCACATGGCGATGACCGGCGGCATTGACGCCAGTAAGCCACTCCAGCCGTTTGGCCGTAACAAACGCGCGCTCTATCTGCTTCGGACTGCCAAAGTCCAGCAGCATTGACTCGCCGAGTACGTTGATGCCGTCCTCGTAGCTGTGCAGTTCATCGGTCTGGATAGTGGCCAGTCCGTTCGTGAACATATGCTGCGCATACATCACGTCCATTTCCTTCAGCAGCGATGCCTTCAACTTGTCAGGAGTCGAGCCCATCATCGCCAGCCCCGGCCACCACTCAGTAAAGTCGCTGTCGTCTGAGAGCCCGCCGCCGAATTCGCCGTTCGTCAGTTGGCGATTGTCGACGTACCAGTTGATCAGCCGTTTCAGATAGCCAAGGTCTTCCACTTGCAGAAACGCCCATTGCGGCACGCCTGCCGGAGCCTGCGGCAGGATAAACGGCGGGCGCACCTGCTCCTTGTTCAACTCGTGCCAGTAGTTGCGGCCAAGCTCGTTTTGCGGATCGACGCGAAGCAGGTCCGTCATGTCGCCGTCGATGCGATTGAAAAAGTTCAGCCGCCGCGAGCTTACTGACTCTTCCACCAGGTTGGCGTACTCGTCCCGCACCTGCGTAAGCCGGTCGGCAATGTGCTCCGGCAGTGCATCCTTGTAGGGCTTGAAAACGAGCCGAACCTCGGCGCCTTCCAGGGTCTCGGTGTTGAACTCCGCATTCTGTGAGGCGATGGTAATGTACAGGCTCTTGCCGTTGGGCAGAATGCGGTCCCGCGTGTCGAGCCACAGCGTATGCGGCGCGCCGGGCTTCACGGCAAACGTGAAGTAGAGCATGTCGCGCATCGGCCACAGCGGATCCTTCACCTGAATATTCAGAGGAATCAGGCCGTCGGCGTTGGGCTGCAGATTAAGCGCGGGCAGGTCCAGGGCGATGCCATCCAGACCGCCGTCCATGTTCTCCCAGCCGTAGGTAAAGCCGTGACCGGCCTCCACCATCTCCGAGCGGAAGTCGGCGGGAATCAGTAGATGCACAATTGGCAGGCCAGCCTGCGTCTCCTTGCGCTTCGCTCCCGGAGCCGCAGCCGGCATGGCCATCATGGTCATCCGTTCGTCGGCTGGATACACACCGGCGATAAAGTCGACCAGCGGCTTGGTCGAGGGGTTTTCCTCTGGCGCAATCTTGCTTGTCAGCCGGTAGTGCAGCGAGGCAATGCCGGTTGGTTCCATACCCGGATGCACGTAGTACGCTGAGAGCTCGCCGATGGGCTGCTCCTGCTCCACGTTGGTAAAGCGAATCTTCTGCCCGGTGAAGGGCTCGTCGAAGTGGTGGTAGGTAATCTCCTGCCCTTTGGGCCGCTCGAAAAGGGTCTTCTCTGAATCGGTTCCCTTCTCCAGATCGTGCCCAAGCAGGCTCATGTTGCCAAACGCGCCACCGGCGATTTCAAGATGGTTCCAGGGCTCGTCCGGCATGTTGAAGGTGACAGCCTTGCCGGAGAGCGAGTAGCAATCCCAATCGGGCAACTCGAAGTAGTCGTCCCGGCCCGTCAGGCGCGAGCGATTGTAAACACCCGGCCACGTAGTCTCCCGAATACCGTCATTAGCCTTCCACCACCAGCGCTTCAAATCGTAGGCATCGTGAATCTCAACCTTGCGAATCGTCGTGTAAGAGGAGTCAAGCACCACCGGCGCATCGCCCGCGCGGTTCCAGCCGTACTTCAGATTCCACTCCTGCTGCCACGCTGAAGAATTCGCCGCAACCGTACGCTCAATCGCCGGTACAGACTGCGGAGCATCCCCCTTGGCCAGGGTAGCGACGTTGTCATCTGACAGCGCGCGATCGTAGATGCGCAGCTCGTCAATGTCACCGCCGCGGTCGTAACTGTAGGAGCTTTCAACACCGGTCGGCCCAATAATGCGCGAATGAGGGCCAAACTGGTCAAGATTCGTATCGAACAAACCGGTGGCAGCCTTGGTTGCCGCAAGCTTGCCGTTGATATAAAAGCGAATACCGCTCGTCTCGTCCCAAGCCAGCGAGAGATGCACCCACTCATCAGCTTTCGGCATCTCCGGCAACCTCACCGACACACGCGTCCGGCCCAGGTTCACATCGGTTACAAAGGCATCAAAGCCGTGGCCGTTCCAATCAATACGCATCCAGACCATGTCCCAACTGGAGTGGTCCGCATAGCCCACGCGAAAGACCGGAAATGCAGTCTCATCCAGAGGCATGCGCGCCCGCCAGAAGAAAGAGAGTGTGCCGCGCTGCGCGTAGACATTGCCCGGTGCCCAGTAAGAAAGCAGTTGCGTATCACCGCACTGGATGTAGGGTCCATGCGGGCCACCGGGAAGAACCTTCACGTCCTTGACGTAGTTGGGAACGGGGTTGCCACCGGCCGCGTAGTCGGCGTTGAAACCGTGATCGCCGGAGAGATAAAAGAGCAGGCCGGGCTCGGATGCATGCGGGTTAGCAGGCAGAACCGAAGCCGTGCTGGGCGGCGCATATTCGCTTGCGATCTGTGCCTGAGTTGCGGAAGTAGAGATAATGCCAGCGAGCAGGCACAATAGGAGCGAAAAACGCATGCGAACCATGACAGAAGACCTCATTAGCTAATCTTGGTGACTGTGGAGTATTGCGTTCAGAACGACGCAAATTGGTCAGACCACTTTGCGAGATTGTCGCCCCTGCGGCTGTCGTTTGGCAAATGCAGCACGCGCATGCGTTGTCATGCTCAGCCAAATTGTGCAAAATGCAGCGTTTGCAAAATTACATCTCCCTGTCAAGGTATTCTTGAAGAGGAGTGATGCGATGAAAGCTGCCGTGCTTTATGGCGCAAGAGATTTGCGAATCGAGACGTACCGTAACCCGGATTTGCAGCCGGGAATGGTGCTGTTGCGCAATCGCCGCGTAGGCATCTGCGGCTCTGACCTGCACTACTACGAGCACGGCTATTGCGGCGTGTTTGTGCCCAAACTTCCCTTTGTCCTTGGCCATGAGCTCACTGCAGAAATTGCTGCCATTGCCGACGGCGTAGACAAACTGCACATAGGCCAGCGCGTCACCGTGAATCCGGCCCGCTCCTGCGGCTTCTGCGACTACTGCAAGGCAGGCAGAGGCAACCTGTGCGCCAGGACCATCATGCTCGGCAGCGCCAGCACCACCCCGCCCACAAATGGCGCCCTGGCGGAGTTCGTCACTGTTCGCGCCGACCAGGTGCATGTGCTGCCCGATGAAGTGGATGACAGCCTCGGCGCAATGATGGAGCCGTTTGCCGTAGCTCTGCATGCCATCAAGCGTGCGGGCGTTGTCTCAGGCAAGCGCGTTCTGGTTACAGGCGCGGGAACCATTGGAATGCTCGCGGCGATGACCGCGAAGGCTTTCGGTGCGGTCCCTGTTGCCATCAGCGACGTGGTAACCTCGCGCCGCGCCAAAGCCATCGAGATTGGCGTCGACACAGTGCTCGACCCTTCAGCAATGGACATGAACGAGCAAGTGCGCGCATTGACCGGCGACGGATTCGATCTTATCTTCGAGGCATCCGGCTCACCCGTGGCGCTTCGCGGCGCCTTCGATTTTGTGCGCCCTGGGGGAACCATCGTGCAGATCGGCACATTGGGCAATGAAGATGTTCCGCTTCCCGCCAACCGACTGATGAACAAGGAGATCAACTTCATCGGCACAATGCGCTACGGAAATGTTTTCGACGAAGCTATCAGGCTGGTAGAAAGGCGACGCGTTGATCTGCGCCAGCTCATCAATGGACAGTTTGCACTTGACGAGTCAGCAAGGGCTTTTGATTTCGCCGCAGATAAAACGCAGTCGTTCAAGGTGCAGATTGAGTTGTAGCGACTAATGTTCTGGATCTCCTGAGGCGATGCACCTACATCGCCTCGGGACTTTCAATGCCCAGCCATCCCAGCACAACAATCAGCTCTCTTAGAGCGACGGCTGCCGTTGCCAGCAGAAATGTCTTCCGCGCTGGGTCTTCTTCCGTGAGAATGTGATGGCGATGGTAAAAGTTATTGAACTCTTGCGCTAACTGGAAAGCGTGCTTGGCCAGATACGCAGGCTCAGAGGTTGTGATGCACTGCTCCAGTACTAGCGTGCGCCGCCCGGCCCGCAGCCACAGCGACCAGATATCTTCGCCCGCCTCGCCCGCGAGATAAGCCGTAGGATTGATGCCGGCAAAATCCGCCAGTACTGCTTCCGGCGTAATGCCCGCCTTGCGGAAGATATTCCGCGCGCGCACCACGGCGTACTGGATATAAGGCCCGGTCTCGCCCTCGAAGCTCAACGCATCTTTGAAGTCAAAAGCGATAACTGAGTTGCGCGTGAACTTGAGCATGAAGTAGCGCAGCGCTCCAATGGCAATCTGCTCCGCAATCTGCTGGCGCTCTGTTTCGTCACGGCCTGTCTGCCGTGCGTCCGTTTCTGCACGCGTCGCGGCGATCAGCTTGTCAATCAAATCATCTGCCTTGACGCCAAAACCCTTCCTGCCACTCACCTCAATGTAAGGGCGCGCAAGGTCCTCAGCGGAAACGTCGTAGCCCAACTCGACCGCGCAGCGCGGCGTGAGCGCAACCATCTCGTAACTAAAGTGCGTGTAGTGGTCTGCCTCAGCGGTGTGGCCCATGCCGCGCAGTGCCTGTATCACGTTGGACTGCGGGTCAGACTGCCGCGCGTCAATCACGTTGTAGATGGCCTGTGCGCCGCCAAAGTGCGGATGCTCCGCCTCACCGCTTTCGGCTGATATCCAGCACTCGTGATCCGGATAGGTGAAGAATTTCTTGTAGCCAAAGTCTTTGCCGGCCAGCAGCCCAAACTTCCACAAATGATAAGCAATGTCCTTACCGACATAAGTAACGGTGCCGTTGGAGCGAACAATTACCTTCGCATCTTCGTTCAGGTCGCCCTCGACAACATCCGCGCCGGGTCTCGTCATTACCCAGCAGCCCTTGTTCTTGCCTTCGTTCTCGAAGTACAGCACGCCGGACTTCTTCAGTTGCTCAAAGGCCGCATTCCAGAACTTGAGATGCAGAATCTCGCTCTCGCGAGGCAAGAAATCATACTCGATGCCGAGCCGCAGCATCGTCTCAAGATGGCGGCGCAGCACCGCCGTCGAGATCAGTTCGGCAACTTGCGCCGTCTCACTGCCGCCCTGCTCCAGTTCGTGCAGCGTGGCATAGCGCAGCTTTTTGCGGACCGCGTTTTCCTCTTCGCTGCCCTGCTCATACCACTGCGAAGTGCGCGCGTAAAGGTCCCAGCAGTAGTAATCGATGCGCCGGCCGCTGCTCGTAAGCTCTGCGAGCAACTGCCGCACCTCAGCCAGCGACTTGCCTTCAAGATGCTGAAAACCAACCACCACATCGGCAACCTGCACGCCAGTGTTGTCGATATAGTTCTGCACCGCCACCTTTTGCCCGGCGGCGGTAAGCAGGCGCACAAACGTGTCCCCAAGAATCGCGTTGCGCAGATGGCCAATGTGCGCGGCCTTGTTGGGATTGATACTGGTGTGCTCCACAAGCGCATGCAAGCCGCTGGCTGGCACACGGCCCGCATCGGTGCCAGAGGTAGAGCGAGCGCCTGCCGCGCGATCAAGCCGCGCATTGATGTAACCGGCTCCGGCAACTTCAAAGCTCGCAAAGCCCGGCAGCGAACCCAGCGCTGCGACCACCTCTTGTGCAATCACCTTGGGTGCCTTGCGCAGTTTGCGCGCCAGCTCAAACGCAATAGGAGTAGACAGCTCGCCGAACTTCAGATCGGGCGGAATCTCGAGCGGAATCGCTTCAAGCTGCAGATCGTACTTTTGTTTCAGAACCGCACGAAGGTGGTCGCCGAGCCTTTTCTGCAATTCAAGATACACGTCGTTAGGCCTCAAAATCCTTGATTTTCAAGGGTTATTCTAACAGGATTGCAGCTTTGGCCGCCCTTGCCGGTTGGCGCGGGTGAGGCTCCTTCCCCTCCGCCTTTCCCCCAAAAGGCACTAAAAGCAGTCCCTTCCGCTCCGCTGCTCTGCTCCCGGTCTCCCCGCAAGGTTGGGGCTGCAGTTGGTTTCGGAGCCAACCAGCACAAAGCCAATCCGAATGCCGTAAGATGTAGAGTAGATTGCCTTGAAATTCCCGGCTGCTGCCAGCGGAGGATTGAAGGCAGCGCCCCGCCCATGACCAATTCAACATCCAGCCAAAATCGTTATTACCTGACCACGCCGATCTACTACGTAAATGCGCGGCCGCACTTGGGACATGCCTACTCCACCATCGTCTGCGACGCCATTGCGCGGCGTAAGCGTGCGCTCGGCATTGAGACCTGGTTCCTGACCGGCACCGACGAGCATGGCCAAAAGATCGAGCGATCTGCCGAACTCGCCGGACGCACTCCCGCCGAGTTCGCCAAAGCCATCTCCGCTGAGTTTCGCGGATTGTGGAACCAACTGGGGCTCAGCTACGACGACTTTATCCGCACCACGGAAGAACGCCACAAAAGAGGCGTGCAAAAGCTCTTTGCTGCCCTCCGCGATCGCGGCTTCATCTACAAAGGCTCCTACACAGGCCAGTATTGCGTCTCAGACGAAGCCTATGTGGATGGCCCTTCGGGTACGGTATGCCCGGACTGCGGCCGCGTTACAGAGACGGTGAGCGAAGAGAACTACTTCTTCAAGCTCTCGGCCTTCGAGCACAAGCTGCTGGAGTTCTACGAAGCGAATCCCGGATTCATGGGGCCGGAGTCCACGCGCCGCGAAGTCATCTCCTTTGTGCGCGGCGGCCTCAAGGACCTGTCAGTAAGCCGCACCAGCTTCTCCTGGGGCATTCCCGTACCCGGCGACGAGAAGCACGTCGTTTACGTCTGGCTTGACGCGCTGGCCAACTACATCACCGCGCTCGGCTATGGATCAGACGATCCTGCGGATCAGGCGCGCTTTGAGAAATTCTGGCCCGCGGACATGCACCTCATCGGCAAAGAGATCAGCCGCTTCCACTGCGTCTACTGGCCGGCGTTTCTCATGGCAGCGGGCATTCCCTTGCCGCGCTCGGTCAAGGCCAACGGCTGGCTGCTTTTCGACCAGGGCAAGATGTCGAAGTCGAAGGGCAACATTGTGCGTGCGGAAACGGTACAGGAGATTCTGGGCGCCGATGCGCTGCGCTACTTCCTGCTTCGCGAAATCCCCTTTGGGCAAGACGGCAGCTTCAGCTTCGATGCTCTTGTTCAGCGCTACAACGGCGACTTGGCCAACGGCTACGGCAACCTGGTCAGTCGCGTCGTAAACATGGTGCACAAATACTTTGCCGGGGTTGTGCCTCAGACCGGCACAGAGACCACTGCCGAGACTGCCTTGCGCCAAAGCGCCGTAGCCGCGATTGCCGTGTTCGGCCCGGAGTTCGACGCACTGAACTTCTCTGAGGCCCTCAAGTCCCTGTGGACCCTGGTGGCGGAGACCGATGGCTATCTCACCGCCAACGCACCGTGGAAGCGGCCCCCCGAGCGCAGCGAAGAGGATCATGCGCTGCTACAGGCGCGCGTGCTGGCCACGGCTGCTGAAGCCATTCGCATCATCACCGCGCTGGTCTATCCCATATTGCCTGACTCGGCCGCCAAGGTATGGCGTCAGCTTGGCCAGGGCGAAATTGCAGACGCAGCAAAAAATTCATTTTTGACGAATCTCGCATGGGGCGGTTTGAAGGCCGGGACAAAATTTGGCGAGCCCGCGCCGCTGTTTCCCCGCGCGGAAAAGGACGCGACAGAACGCATGCAAAATCTTGAAGAGAAGAACACCGGCAGCGCCGTTGAAGCAGTCAGCGGAAAAACCAACACGCTAGAGGCTCCCGCTCCAGCCGCACCTAGCGTCGAGACTCCAGTGAAGTCCCAGGCTGCGGCAACGCTGGTAGCCCCTCCAATTTCTGCAGCGCCTGCCCCTGCTTTCCCTGCCGCTCCCGCAATCGCCGAGCCGTCCGCAGATGCACCGCAAGAGCCGCAGCACATCACCATCGACGACTTTGCCAAAATTGAGTTGCGCGTGGCGCAGATTCTGGTAGCCGAGCGGGTCCCCAAGGCTGACAAACTGCTTCGTCTTGAGGTAGACCTTGGGTACGAGAAGCGCCAGATTTTGGCCGGCATCGCCCAGTACTACGAGCCTGAAAAGCTCATCGGACGCAAAATTGTCATCGTTGCCAACCTGGCTCCCCGCAAGATGCGCGGCCTTGAGTCCAACGGAATGCTGCTGGCAGCATCGCTTGAAGGCGGCGCTCCCGTCCTTACCGGATTTCTCGAAGATGTTCCACTGGGCGCGCGCCTGAAGTAGCCCTAAAATTGCACCGACTGCATTGCGGCGTCGCCCGTTGCGCATCCCCTGGGCGATTCAGCAATCTTTCGCCGGAGGTCTCTGTTTGCTGATCGACTCCCATGCACACCTGGACAGCCTGCGCTACGCCGACGACCGCGCACCGATGCTGGCCCGCGCCTTCGAGGCGGGCGTGGGCACAGTGCTGACCATCGGCATCGGCGAAGAGCCTGACCAGATGCACCAGGCACTCGATATCTGCCGCCAATTTAATGGGCAACCCAATTTTCCGCGACTTTACGCCAGCGCCGGTGTCTATCCGCACACAACCCCCGGAATTGACGACGCCGTCCTTAGCAAACTCGACAGCCTTTTGGGCGAGCCAGAGGTTATTGCCTGCGGCGAAATTGGTCTGGACTATTACCACGAGGGCGCCGCGCACGATGTACAGCGCGTAGGGCTTATCCGCCAACTTGAGATCGCTGCGGCACGCAAGCGCCCGATCCTCATCCACTGCCGCCCAAAAGATGGTGAGACTGATGCCTGGGACGATCTCTTTGAGACTCTCGATGCGAATTGGCGCCCGACCGGCCTGGGAGGGGTAATGCACTGCTTTGGCGGTGGTTGGCAGCAGGCGCGGCACTCGCTTGACATGGGTTTTCTGGTCTCGTTTGCCGGCAATATCACCTATCCCAAGGCTCAACCGCTCCGCGACGTGGCTGCCCGCATGCCCCTGGATGGGATTCTGGTGGAGACGGACGCTCCTTGGCTGGCCCCCGTACCCGACCGCGGCAAGCGCAATGAACCCGCCTGGGTTACACACACAGCCCGCACTTTGGCCGCATCCCTGGCCGTTTCAGAGGAAGAAATCGCCTCCGCAACCACGAAAAACTTCAACAGGCTGTTTCGCCTTAAGCCAGACGTGGGAAACTGATAGAGTTGCACCGGTGAATCCCGCCGGTGAATTGAGGACAGGATAGCCATGGCTCAGGAGAATTCGTTCGACATCGTAAGCAAGGTGGATATTCAGGAAGTCCGAAACGCCATCGATCAGGCGCTCAAGGAGATCCGCCAGCGTTTCGACCTGAAAGACTCCCACTCGGAGATTACCCTTACTGAAGGCGACAAAGAGATACAGATGGCCTCGGCTGGGGAGTATAAGCTGGAAGCGGTCAAGGAGATTCTCGGGCAAAAGCTTGTGAAGCGCGGCGTCTCGCTCAAGAATCTAACCTATGAGAAGCTTGAACAGGCCACCGGGCAGAGCGTACGGCAGAAAATCAAGCTGCAGCAGGGCATCCCCACTGAAAAGGCCAAGGAAATTGTTCGCCTCGTCAAGGACTCGAAAAAGAAGGCGCAAGCCAGCATCCAGGGCGATACAGTCAGAATATCCAGCAAGGACCGAGACGAACTGCAGGGAATAATTGCGCTGCTACGGGGCAAAGACCTGGGCGTGGATTTACAATTCACCAACTACCGCACCAACTGAGAACGGGCACTGCCAGTCACTTGAAATGGCAGCAAAATTCAAGAAAGCAAGAACCGGAGAGCCTTGAGCACATTGGCGATAGCGACGGCGAGAGAAGTATTCGATCTGCTGCGGGACGATCTTGTGGCTATCGAGCAGGAGTTGGGCCGCGACGCCGCCTCCGGCGTAAGCACCATCACCGAGATCGCCGAATATCTGCGCGAGGGCGGCGGCAAGCGCATTCGCCCCACGCTGCTGCTGCTGGCGGCCCACGCGCTCGGCTATGAGGGCAAGGGGGCCATCCGCCTCGGCGCGGTCGTTGAGATGGTCCACACCGCAACCCTGGTTCACGACGACATTATCGACGGCGCGGACACCCGCCGCGGCCGCCCTTCGGCAAACACTACATGGGGCAATGAAAAGTGTGTCCTGGCCGGCGACTGGCTTTACATGCAGGCCTTCCGCGTGGCACTTGAAGAGAAGAGCCTGCGCGTACTTGACCTGCTCATCGGCCTTACCCAGCAAATGGTCGAGGGCGAGCTGCTACAGATTCAAAAGCTCGGCAAAGCCGTCTCTGAAGCCGAGTATTACGACCTTATCTTCCGCAAGACCGCCTGCCTGTTTTCCGTCTCCATGCGCCTTGGCGCGGTGCTCGCAGGCTCCAGCGAGGCTGTTGAAGACTCCCTGGCCGCCTATGGCCGGGCTGTCGGCCTGGCTTTCCAGATTGTCGACGACGTGCTTGACCTTACCGCCACTGAAGAGGTGCTGGGCAAGCCCGTGGCGAACGACCTGCGTGAAGGCAAGGCGACGCTGGCTGTGATTCACGCCATGGACCACGGCACGGCCAAAGACCGGCAGGCCGTTCAGCATGTGCTGGACGACCGCGGCTTTGATCGCGTCCCGCGTGCACAGATTCAGGAAATTCTGGTTCGCAACGGCTCGGTAGAGTACGCCATGACCGTCGCAGACCGCTACGCCGAGCAAAGCCGCCTGGCTTTGGCTGGGCTGCCTGACTCAGAGTTCAAGCGCGCCCTGCTATGGGTGCCGGACTTCGTGGTGGCTAGAGAGAAGTAGCGACACCCCGCACTCACCATCGACTATCATGCTCGGGAGCCTTCGATGCGCCTGCTCGCGGCATTGAATCCTTCTTTCCCGCCAGAATGACTTTGACGGGCCCAAGTCAGTGCGTCAACAGCCAACTCCAAGGATAGATGGAATGATCAGCAGACGTAGTTTTATTCGCGCCGCCTCCGCCGTTGCAGGAACAATTGGATTGAAGCGCGTGCGCGCTCAGATCCTGCCCCCCGGCGCGGTTTCTCCTTCAAAAGCAGACGTAACAGACTACGTAAAGATCAGGATCGGCACCGGCGGCCATGGGCACACCTATCCCGGAGCCACAGTTCCGTTTGGGATGATGCAGCTCAGCCCCGACACGTTCGATGCCCCACGGAAGCTTTACGGCTGGGACCATTGCTCGGGCTATCATATCGACGACCGATTCATTAGCGGCTTCAGCCATACCCACCTTAGCGGCACCGGAGCCTCTGACTTGCTGGACTTTCTGCTGATGCCCGGCACTGGACCCGTAAAAACGGTTCCGGGCACCGCCGAGCACCCTGAAGAGGGCTACTGCTCCCGCTACTCGCATCAGGAAGAGATCGCCGTGCCCGGCTACTACTCAGTGCTGCTCAAAGATTCCAATATCCACGCCGAGCTAAGCGCCACCGAGCGCGCCGGAATTCACCGCTACACCTTCCCGCAGGGCGCCAGCAGCCACTTCATCCTTGACCTGACCCACGTCAGCGGCAACTCAACGGATCGTGTGCTCTGGTCAAACGTAAAGGTTGTAGGCAACGACACACTGGTAGGCGGACGCAGCACCGGGCTGTGGGCTTCAGGCCGCGAAATCTACTTCGCCATGAAGTTCTCCAAAACCTTCGCGTCGTTCCAGATCGTCTCTGAAGACAAGCCGCTCCCCGGCGATACACGCCAGGCCAGCAGCAAGTCCATCAAAACGGTTGTGAACTTTGCCACTGCCGAAGGCGAAAAGGTACATGTAAAGACTGGAATCTCCAGCGTAAGCACTGAGGGAGCCCTCAAGAATCTCACCGCCGAGATTCCCAACTGGGACTTTGATGGCGTGCGGTCGAGCGCTCACAAGGCCTGGGTGCGCGAGCTTTCCGCGATTCAAGTGGAGAGCAGCAATCAAAGGCAAAAGGAAATTTTTTACACCAGTCTCTATCACGCGCTGGTAGCTCCCACGCTTTTTGACGATGTGGACGGCCAATACCGCGGCATGGATGGCAAAGTCCACACTCTGGCTGCGGGGGAGCATAACTACAGCACCTTTTCTCTCTGGGATACCTATCGCTCCGCCCATCCTCTCTATATCCTCATCCAGGGCAAGCGGGTCCCCAGCTTTGTAAACTGCCTCGTTCGCATGGCGCAACAGAGCCCGGCGGGCATGCCGGTTTGGCCGCTGCACGGCAAGGAGACCGCCTGCATGACCGGCTACCACTCCGTCGTGGTCATGGCCGAGGCTGTCGCCAAGGGTATTCCGGGAATCGACCTGCAAAAGGCCTGGAAGGTCGCAAGAAAGCGCGCGATCGAAGAAGACTACCAAGGTCTCGCCGCTTTCCGGAAGAGCGGCTACATCGCAGCCGACGTAGAGTCCGAGTCCGCCAGCAAGTCCCTCGACTATGCCTACGACGCGTGGGCCTCCGCATTGCTGGCCGAGAAAGCGGGAGCAAAGGCGGATGCGGCGGAGTTGCGCAAGCAGGCTGGCTACTATCGCAACCTATACGACAAGAGCACCACCTTCGTCCGTCCCCGCCTCGCAAACGGCGAATGGACTACTCCGTTTGCCGCCAATGAGATGGGCCACTTCAAAAAATGGCGCGACTACACGGAATCCAATCCCTGGGTTACCACCTTCAGCGTGCAGCAAGACCCCAAGGGCCTGGCGCAGCTTCTGGGCGGCCGTGAGGCCCTTGTAGCCAAGTTGGACGGCCTCTTCAACGCCTCGCCAGAACTGCCTCCGAATGCGCCCCCGGATATCGCCGGTCAGGTTGGACAGTACGCCCACGGCAACGAGCCGGGCCACCACATCGCCTACTTGTACAGCTACGCGGGGGCGCCTTGGAAGACACAGGAGCGCGTCGCCAGCCTCATGGAGACCATGTACGACAACCAGCCCGACGGACTGGCCGGAAACGAAGACTGCGGTCAAATGTCTGCCTGGTACGCCATCAGCGCCCTCGGCTTCTACCCCGTAGACCCGGTCAGCGGCAACTACGTCTTCGGCACCCCACTGTTTGACCGCGCCGTGGTCCACCTGGAAAGCGGCAAGGAACTGGAAGTGATTGCCAGGCGTACTTCGCCCAGGGACATTTACATCCAGTCAGTCACACTGAACGGCAAGCCGCATCCGCAGGTATGGTTCAAGCACTCTGAGATTGTGAATGGCGGCAGATTTGTATTTACAATGGGGAGCCAGCCGAACAAGAGCTTCGGCGCAACCGAACAGGACGCCCCGCCTTCAATGAGCAGCTAGGCTTTTCTTGCTATGGGCCTGAGTTCCCTCTCTGTTAAGCTCAGGTCCGCTCAACCCATTTGCAGCGGCGCCACGTTGGAGCCTGCACATCCTAAACGATTGTCCCGCTCATACATGACCTTCCTGCCGTCTGCAACTCCTGCGAGATCGCGAAAGGAAAGACCCGATGTCGAGAAAGAAGCTTCAGCATGCCTTCGGATTCTTGATTCTGCTTGGCAGCGTTGCGCTAGCCAATGCGCAGTCCACTTCGCCGCTACATCTGGGAAAGACCATCGTACTGCCCGGCGTAAGGGGACGAATCGATCACATGGCATTCGACCTAGCTCACAAGCGCCTCTTCGTCGCCTCGCTGGGTAACAACTCGGTTGAAGCCGTTGATATCGAAAGCAAGAAGGTCGTAGCAACAATCAAGGGACTCGCCGAGCCGCAGGGCCTGCTCTATCAAGCGGAGACGCAAGAGCTTTGGATTGCCAACGGTGGGGACGGCGTTGTGCGTATCTTCGACGCGCGAACCTACCGGCAATTGCGCTCCATCAGCCTGGGCGATGACGCTGACAATATCCGCCGGGATGCATCAACCGGCCGCGTCCTTGTTGGATACGGCAGTGGAGCAATTGCCATCTTCAGTGCCGAAGGCAACAAGATCGCTGACATCAAACTGGATGCCCATCCAGAGTCATTTCAACTTGAGAAGAGTGGAACCCGGATGTTTGTAAACCTTCCGCACTCTCATAAAGTGGCGGTAATTAACCTCGCCACTTCCACAGTTATAGGGGACTTCAAGACAGGCAATGCACAGTCGAATTTCCCCATGGCGCTCGACGAAGGCGATGGCAGGCTCTTTATCGTTTGCCGTAACCCGGCTGTACTCCTCGTTATGGACACGCAGTCTGGATCAGTGATCGCAGAGCTTCCCACGGTAGGTGATTCGGATGACGTCTCCTACGACAGTGCGCGGAAGCGTCTATATGTTTCAGGTGGCGAAGGCGCCATTGCCGTCTATCAGCAGCAGGATCGTGACCATTACCGCGAGATTGCGCGGGTGGCAACCGTGAGCGGCTCGCGCACTAGCTTGCTGGTCCCGGAATTGGGCCTTCTCTTGGTGGCAAGCCGTGAGCAAGGCAGCAGCCCGGCGGCCATCCGTGTGTTTGAAACAAGCAACTGACTCTCGCTACGCTCTCGCAGTGTGCTTCAACTGAAATACATCCTGATGTTCTGAGAGGTACTCGTGAAATCCATCTCAGCTTTGTATCCGGCAATCATTCTGTGTCTCACCTCAATTGCGCTCGGCCAGCAGGCTGGCCCGCTTGTAATCTCGCAGACCATTGCTGAGCCCAACGTGCAGGGCGGCTTCAACCACATGTCGGTGGATGCTGAGCGTCAGCGACTGTTTGTGTCAGCACCAACCAACAAGACCCTTGAGGTGATCGATCTCCTCTCCGGTACGCCCCTGCCCAGTATCGAAGGCGAAAAGCCCGCCGCCGCCCTCTACGCGCCTGAGTTCGACCAGCTTTATGTAACCAGGGGTCAGGGAGTTTCAATCTACGACGGAAAGTCTCTTAAGCTGTTTGCGACCATCGACCTGCAAACCAGTCTCGACGAACTGCACTATGACCCGCGCGCAAAGGAGCTTTATGTAGGTTGCATGGGGCCCAATAAGACCGGGATTGCTGTCATCCAGATTCCTGAAGGGAAACTGCTAGCCAAGATCGCGCTCCCCGGCAAGCTGCAGGGGTTTGCGGTAGAACTGAAGGGGGACCGCATCTTTGCCAACTTGCCCGAGCAGAGGCATATCGCCGTGGTGGATCTAAGGAGGCGAATTGCTCTTGAACCCTGGCCCTTGCAGAATTTGCAGGGCATCGCTCCCATCGCGCTTGACGAGGTCCGACATCGCTTGTTTGTCGGGGTGCGCCACCCGGCGGAGTTGGCGGTTCTCGATACGGACTCAGGTAAGCAGATCGCTGCGATTGGAATCAATGGCGACACTGATGATCTCTTCTATGACTCCGGCAATCGGCGCCTGTACATCTCGTGTGGCGAGGGATTTGTCGATATTATTCAGCAGGACGATGCAAATCACTACCATTCCCTCGCGCAAATTGCCACCACTCCCGGAGCTAGAACCTCGGGATTCTCAGCCCAGTTGAACAAGTTCTTTCTAGGGGTTCCAAAGCGGGCTGACCAGCCGGCTGAGATCGAGGTCTTCAAGGTCTCCAGATTGCCCTATTGATCCGCCACAGAAACCACGAATACGTGGCCGATCAATCAACAGACAGACAGTCTCTAACTATTCGTCCGCCATCAATGCACGAAGCGCCGCTGCATAGTGCTCCGGCAGCGGCTTGCGATTCAACTGGTCATCGCAGACCACGTGTATCGTCTCCCCTTCGGCCAGCAGCTTATGCTCTTCGCCCTCAGGAGCCTTGCACAAAATGCGATAGGCAAACTTGATCACCGTGCCACGCAAAAGCGCGGGCCGGGTTTCAATGAGTATCTCGTCGTCGTAGCGGGCGGGAGCGCGGTAGCGGCATTTGGCTTCGACAACCGGCAGAATGCACTCATGCTCGGTCTCCAGTTGGCTATAGGCAAGCCCCAGAGAGCGCAGTAGCTCCACGCGGCCAATCTCAAACCAAACCAGGTAGTTGGCATAGTAGACAATGCCCATCTGGTCGGTCTCGGCATAGCGAACACGAACGCTGGTCGTTACTGGCATCGGATGGTTTCTCTCTCAGGGATCAGAGATCCGTCATCTGCAACGGACCTCTCCTAAACTCTGATCCCTATGCCTGCTTCACGGCTTGATGTGCGAAAAAATTGGCAAATGAGTCACGTCGTTGAAGATGACAAACGCGAAGAACACCATCAGTACTACAAATGCCGCCTGGTAGATGCGCTCCTTCACCACAACGCTGATGTCCCGGCGAATCAAGCTCTCAATCAGCAGCAGCAGCAGCAAACCGCCGTCGAGAATTGGGAACGGCATCAGGTTGAGTATGCCAAGGTTGAGGCTGATCTCTCCGGCCAACCCAAACTTGGGGAACCAGCCCTTCATTTCAGCAGCTTCACCGGCCATGCGGGCAATTCCCACCGGACCAGAAAGCTGCGAAACTGACACTTTGTGCGTGAATATCCGCTTCAACACCTCGATGATGAGCGAAGAGTTGTCTACGCAAAACCCCGTGGCCTTGACCGCCGCTTGCCTGATTGGTAACGGGTTGTTGCGGATGGGAATCGGTACCGTGGCAAATCCCAGCTTCCAGCCGGTATCGAGTTTGGCCGGATGAGCCTCAAAATGCAACGTCGCGCCATTGCGCAGCACCTCTAGCTCAATCGCCTTGCCCTGCCCTGCCTGCATGTAGGCCAGCAGCGTAGTTACCGTGTGGAATGCGTGGCCATCGACAGACTCGATGGCGTCGCCAGCCTGAAGCCCGGCTTGCGCTGCCGGCGTCCCCGGCTGCACTTCGTGGACACCGATAGGCCCAGGCAGATACTGCGGCAAAATTCCCGCGTCGGTCAGGTCAAACTCTTCGCCCTTGGCTCCCGCCGGCACTTTCAGCGTCAGATCTACAACCTGCCCCGTGGCGCGATCGACAGTAAGCGCAATAGGCTGATTCGCATTCAGCTTCGAGCGCTCGTACACCTGTTCCCAGGTGGGCTTCTCAACGGTGTCAAAGCGGCGGATCACATCGCCGGGTTGCATCCCCGCTTGCGCCGCTGCCGAGCCTGGAGTTATCCACTCCACAGTCGGCGTAGTCACCTGCAATGAGGGAACCTCATTGATGAAGCCGAAGTAGACTATCATCAGCACGAAAGCCAGCACGAAGTTGGCCGCCGGTCCGGCAAGGCCAATCAGCATACGTTGCCAGCGCGGATGAGACGTAAAGGCCTCAGGGTCGTCTACCGGCTCTGCTTCCGTGGGATTCTCGCCCGTCATCTTGACGAAGCCGCCCAGCGGTAGCAGGCAAACCTTGTAGTCGGTATCTCCGTACTTGAAGCCGAACAGGCGCGGCCCAAAGCCAAATGAAAAGGCCTCGACGCGGACCTTGCAAAGCTTGGCGACGGCGAAATGTCCAAACTCGTGGACAATCACCATCACGCCGACAAGGACGATAAATGCGACGGCTGAAACCAGAAATTCATGCATAATTGTGCGGTTATTTCCTCGAAAAGGCGCGTTGATTCAATCCGGCCGGCTTATGCCAGCAGCGCATGAGCAGTTTGACGCGCTGCACGGTCGGTGGCGAGCACCTCAGCGATGGTGGCGGGATGCGCCTCCGGCGTGGATGCGAGCACCTTCTCAATTGTACGCGGGATACCCATAAAGGGGATGCGCCGGGCCAGAAACGCCTCGACGGCCACTTCGTCCGCCGCATTCAGCGCGATGCAATGCGCACCGCCCTTCTCCGCCGCTTCAAATGACAGGCGCAGGCACGGGAAGCGCTCAAAATCAGGCTGTTCAAAGTCCAGATGGCGCAGGGCGGCAAGATCAAAAGTCAGTGTGGATGCCGGGCGCTCCGGGTATGCCAGCGCGTAAAGAATCGGCAGCCGCATATCGGTAACCGAGATTTGCGCCAGGATTGAGCCGTCCACATACTCCACCAGTGAATGCACAGTGGACTGGGGATGCACTGTAACCCGAACCTGGCTTGGCGGTACGTCAAAAAGGCGGCAGGCCTCAATCACTTCCAGCCCCTTGTTGAGCATCGTTGCCGAATCAATGGTGATGCGCCGCCCCATCACCCACGTGGGGTGCTTCAGCGCCTGCTCCGGCGTAATTGAATCAAACTGGTCCAATGGTAGTTGCCGAAATGGCCCGCCAGAAGCGGTAAGCCAGATAGCCTTAACCTCATTGTGCTCGCCCACGCGCAAGCACTGATGCACCGCGTTGTGCTCGCTGTCGATGGGCAGGATGGGAACATTGTGCTGACGCGCGGCAACAGTCAGAATCTCACCGGCGGCCACCATGCACTCCTTGTTGGCCAGGCCAATCGGCTTGCCTGCAAGGATGGCGGCATGCGTTGCCTCAAGACCTGCCACGCCCACAATGGCTGAAACCACAAAGTCAGCCTCGGGCAATGTCGAGCAGGCCACGGTCCCGGCGGTTCCAAAAACCACTTCGATGCCGCTAACCCCTGCCTCTTTCAGGCGCGTGGAAAGCTGCCCGGCCAGTTCTTCCGTAGCCAGGGAAACAATGCGCGGCCGCCAGCGGGCAGCCTGTGCAAACGCCTCATCAAGGTTGCGCCCGGCGGCCAGCGCGGCCACCTCATAGCGGTCAGGAAACTGCTCAACGATGGAGAGGGTGCTCTGTCCAATCGAACCCGTGGAACCGAGAATGGCTAGTCGCTTCAAGATATGAAAATATCCTAAAAAAGCTGGTGAATTACCTGAGCGTACCACAACGCCGGAGCGGCAAGCAGCAGGGCGTCCACGCGGTCCAGAACGCCGCCGTGACCGGGAAGCAGGGTTCCGGAGTCTTTGACCCCCGCTGAACGCTTCAGCGCCGACTCTGCCAAATCGCCTAACTGTGCCGCCACATTCACCACTACAGCCAGCACCAGCCAGTACCAGAGATCGTCAGGAAACGAGAGTTTGGCCGAGTCCCACATCTGCAGCAGCGCGGCTAGCCCCAGCAAAATTCCAACCGCCGCCAAGCTGCCGGCCACTGAGCCCAGCGCGCCCTCCCAGGTCTTGTTAGGGCTAATCGAGGGCGCCAGTTTATGACGGCCCCAGGCATGGCCAAC
>Ga0316232_1001602_pt1 | contig 26665 bp, 27 predicted proteins | sample TBHtaG_FD_206006 | JGI IMG/M metagenome (GOLD analysis project Ga0316232, IMG submission 206006) | Freshwater microbial communities from Trout Bog Lake, Wisconsin, USA - TBH18025_13 | ecosystem: Environmental > Aquatic > Freshwater > Lake > Hypolimnion/Profundal zone | place: USA: Wisconsin... | reverse complement strand
TGGGAAAATATTTTTATCTTTGAACATCGTTTACCCTTTGGTAAAACTTTGGTTCAACTTGTACAGCATGAAAAAGATAAGGTATTTTTGGCTGCAGTTCCTTGGCAGGTGGAAGAAAACCAATTACTCAGAATATAGCAAGTAACCCAAGTGGAGGAGATTACTATGCAAAAAACGGCACTTATAACCGGTATTACAGGCCAAGACGGGGCTTACTTGGCTGAGTTTCTGCTGAAAAAGGGATATACGGTGCATGGGATCAAACGGAGAAGCTCACTGCTCAATACGGACAGAATTGATCATTTATACCAGGATCCCCATGAGACCGGCGTGAAATTTCATCTTCATTACGGGGACTTAACAGATGCCACCAACCTTATTCGGATTGTACAGCAGGTACAGCCAGATGAAATATATAATCTCGCTGCGCAAAGTCATGTGCAGGTTTCCTTTGAGACTCCGGAGTATACTGCCAATTCAGATGCTTTAGGAACCTTGCGCCTGCTGGAGGCACTGAGGATACTGGGCTTGGGGAATAAGACCAGGTTCTATCAGGCGTCAACCAGTGAGCTATATGGTAAAGTTCAGGAGATTCCTCAGCGGGAGACTACACCATTTTATCCCCGAAGCCCTTATGCGGCGGCCAAGATATACGCCTATTGGATTACGGTTAATTACCGCGAAGCATACGGGATGTATGCTTGTAATGGTATTCTTTTCAATCATGAATCGCCAATAAGAGGCGAAACTTTCGTCACCAGAAAAATTACCAGGGCAGTGGCCCGCATTAAGCTGGGGCTCCAGAACTCAATGTATCTGGGAAATCTGGATGCAAAACGCGACTGGGGCTACGCAGGCGACTACATCAAGGCCATGTGGTTGATGCTGCAGCAGGAGCAGCCTGAAGATTTCGTTATCGCTACAGGGGAGACACACTCTGTACGAGAATTTGTTGAGGTATCCTTCCGCAACGTTGGAATTGAAATTGCCTGGAACGGTAAAGGCGTGGAAGAAAAAGGATTGAATGCTGGCACAGGAGAAGTGCTTGTAAGTATTGATCCCCGCTATTTCCGGCCCACGGAAGTCGAGTTGCTGTTGGGCGATCCAACGAAAGCTAAAGAAAAACTGGGGTGGACGCCGCAGGTTACATTTCAGGAATTAGTAAAACTTATGGTAGAGGAAGATGTCAAGACCGCGGAAAGGGATTTGCTCTGCCAGAAGCATGGTTATCGCGTAAATCTAAATAATGAATAGAGTTGAAAACTGATGGGAGTTAGGGGTATGGATAAAAGTGCCAAAATTTATGTAGCCGGCCATCGTGGCTTGGTCGGTTCGGCCGTAGTCCGGAAACTGCGCAAAACCGGCTACAATAACCTGTTGCTGCGGTCGAGTCAGGAACTGGATCTGCGGCAGCAACAGGCGGTCGCCCAGTTTTTTGCATATGAAAAACCGGAATATGTTTTTCTCGCTGCGGCAAAGGTCGGGGGCATCTTGGCCAACAGTACCCGACCGGCTGAGTTTATTTACGAAAATATTATGATGGAAGCTAACATTATCCATGCTGCTTATCAGGTCGAGGTAAAAAAACTACTGTTTCTGGGCAGTACTTGTATTTATCCTAAGCTTGCCCCTCAGCCCTTGAGAGAGGAATATCTGCTTACCGGCGAACTCGAACCGACCAACCAGGCCTATGCCGTTGCCAAAATCGCCGGAATCGAGATGTGCCAATCCTATAACAAGCAATACGGCACCCAATATATATCCGTTATGCCGACCAATCTGTATGGCCCGAACGACAACTTCGATCTTGAGGCTTCCCATGTGTTGCCGGCTCTTATCCGAAAATTCCATGAAGCGAAAATGAATGGGAGCAAACATGTTGTCGTATGGGGAACTGGTTCACCCATCCGAGAATTTCTGCATGTCGACGATTTAGCGGAGGCGTGCCTGTTCTTGATGGAAAACTATTTCGGTAGCGAAATAGTCAACATTGGAACAGGCCAAGGCATAACGATCAAAGAACTGGCTCTGCTGATTCGGGACGTTGTCGGCTATGAGGGAGAACTGGTCTTCGATTCCAGCAAGCCGGATGGAACGCCGATCAAGGTTACGTCGATAGAGCGAATCAAAGCCCTTGGCTGGACGCCGCGGATCACGCTGACAGAGGGGCTTCGACAGACCTACAGTTGGTACCTTGAGAATATTGATGCCAGTCGGCACTAGGCCCCGGAAAATGAATTAGCGGGGGGATAGTTTTATGCGAATAGCCATTGTGCATGAGTGGCTTGTGACCTATGTCGGCTCCGAAAAGGTCCTGGAGCAAATACTGAATATTTATCCGGAGGCCGACCTCTATTGCCTGGTAGATTTCCTTCCGCCGGATCAGCGGAGTTTTCTCAAGGACAAGCCGGTCAAGACTTCCTTTCTGCAAAATATGCCGTTTGCCAAAAGTAAATATCGCCAGTATTTGCCGCTCATGCCCCTGGCGGTGGAACAATTTGATCTTTCAGGCTACGATTTGGTTATTTCCAGTTCACACGCTGTTGCAAAAGGGGTCATAACAGGGCCCGACCAGCTCCATGTATCTTACGTGCATACGCCAATTCGGTATGCCTGGGACCTCCAGCACCAGTATTTGCGGGAAGCCGGCCTGGACAGTGGCATAAAAGGGGCGGCCGCTCGCGCGATCCTGCACTATATTCGCCAGTGGGACTATCGTACGGCTAACGGTGTGGATAGTTTCATCGCCAACTCCAGGTTTATTGCCCGCCGCATCTGGAAGGTGTACCGGCGAGAAGCGGCTGTAATCTATCCCCCGGTGGACACAGAGGCCTTTTCGCTGCACGAAGAAAAAGAAGACTTCTATGTAACAGCTTCCCGGATGGTGCCGTACAAGAAGGTCGACCTGGTGGTCGAAGCATTTGCGGCTATGCCGGAGAAAAACCTGGTAGTGATCGGTGATGGCCCAGATTTTAGTAAAATCAGAGCCAAAGCAGGAAAAAACGTCACCTTTGTGGGGTACCAGCCTTCCGACGTGTTGAAGGATTATTTGCAGCGAGCCAAAGCGTTTGTTTTCGCCGCAGAAGAGGATTTCGGTATTGCCCCTGTAGAGGCTCAGGCCTGTGGGACACCGGTCATTGCCTACGGGAAAGGCGGGGCGCTCGAAACGGTGATGGGTCTGGGTAATGATAATCCGACTGGGGTATTGTTTCAGGAGCAGACAGTGGGTTCGCTAATAGAAGCGGTCGAATTATTTGAAAAAAACCGAGCCTTGATTAGCGCTCAGTACTGCCGGGTGAATGCTGAGAGGTTTTCAGTGCAACGGTTTCGGGATGAATTTAAAAAACACATCGAAAAGATATGTTAATTCCCCAAAAACAACTCTCCGCAGAAACGATGATTTACTCGATAATTAGTGCCAAAATGACTCTATAACCAAAATATTATGTCTGTCAGACAACGATTAGTGATTATATCCGCTTAATAGCTTACCGAAATAGCCAATATTTGTGGTTTTAGATTGGACAAAGATTATTATGCGTGTCAATTTTATGGTGCGCTTGAGTGGATTTCGGCAAGCGGTACTGACTTTGTGCTGAAGATTACAGATGCAAAATCTGCGGTAAGCCGAAGAGCTGCTGCTACATTGCTTACCATACGATCATATTTATGGCCTCTTACAAGAGTTAGGATGATCTATAATTGGCTGAATGAGATTCGGCGTCACCCGCACCTGAAACACAGAGTTTTTTCAGCCGTTACCCTACCGTACTATATTATAATTCGATACCCAGTTGAGAAGATAAAAAGCTTATCAGAGTAAGAATGGCACACTTAAAAGCATCAGAAAAATGGTAGTGAAATGTACCTATACTACCGTCGCAATTGATAAATAATAGACTTTGATATTGTTCAGATTGCGCGGCCTCATGCTTAGATTACGGCGACCACGGTGAAGGTGGGTGGGGGCTCTCTGGCGTGATTTGACTGTCTCCATCGGCTTATATGTTGACCATCGCCGGCTGGAATATCGATGCGATACTAGCTCAGCAGCGTTTTAGTACTGGGTGATACATCAATCGGGCAGCGAATTCATAGAAGTGTATCGGCGCGTAGCAGCTGTAATCTATCCCCCGGTGGACACAGATGCTTTTTTACTATGCGAAGCCAAAGAAGACTTTTACATAAGGCATCCCGGATGGTGCCGTACAAGAAAGTCGACCTGGTGGTCGAAGTATTTGCGGCCATGCAGGATAAAAAGCTGGCAGTAGTGATCGGTGATGGTCTGAGTTCAGTAAAATCAGGGCAAAAGCAGGAAAAAATGTCGCCTTTTGGGGGTACCACCATTCCCTGTACTAAAGGACCATCTGCAGCCGGCTAAAGCGTTTGTTTTCGCAGCAGAAGAGGGGTATTACCCCTGTGGAGGCGCAGGTTTGAGGGACACCGGTAATTGCTTACGTCAAAGGCGGGGCGCTGGAAACGATTATGGGCTTGGATAATGATAATCCGACTGGGGTATTTTTCAGGAGCAGACGGTGGGTTCGCTTATGGAATCGGTGGAATTGTTCGAAATAAGCGATCTTTGATTAGCGCTCGGTCCCGCCGAGTTAATGCTGAGTGATTTTCAGCGGAACGGTTTCGCGATGAGTTCAAAAAAATGTTGAAAAGACATTAGGCGGAGATTGTCAGCAATCAAACACTTGACAGGCAGCAGTATTCTAGGGAAAGCGCCGTTTTGGCGCTTTTTTTATAGCGATTTTACCTTATACGCAGAGCTACCTTGGTAAAAAAATACTTATTGCAGGACAATCTTTCATCGAGGACGAATAAATTTGCTGAGTATCCTGTAACATAAATTGGTAACTTGGCTAGTTCAGATAAGGAGAATGTGAGCATGAAAGTCATCATTCTTGCCGGCGGGGGAGGAACCCGTCTATTTCCGTTGTCGCGGACCAACTTCCCCAAGCAGTTCCTGAAAATCGGCGGGCAGCTGTCGCTGCTGGCCCAGACGGTGAAACGGTTTTTGCCGCTGGTTCGTCCCGAGGACATTGTGATTGTCACGAATCAGGAGTATCTGCATCATGTGAAGGCTGAGCTGGCATCCTGCGAAGCCGGGACCGCCCACATCCTCCTGGAGCCTGTCGGCCGGAATACCGCCCCGGCGATTGCCCTGGCGGCGGCTTATTGCGTACAAGAACTGCAGGCACCCAAAGACGAAGTTTTATTTGTCACCCCTTCTGACCACATCATTCAGCCGGTGGTCGAATTTGTCGAGGCGATGAAACAGGCTGTGGAAAAGGCTTCAGGCAATAATATAGTTACCTTTGGCGTTACTCCCGATAAACCGGAAACAGGCTATGGGTATATCCAGGCCGGCGCAAAGCAGGGACCGGGTTATGTCGTAGATTCCTTCCGGGAAAAACCGGATCGTGAAACAGCTGAGCGATACCTGGCAGCAGGTAATTATTACTGGAATTCAGGGATGTTTGCATTTGCCATCGGTCATCTGGAAGAAGAATTCAAGGCTTACCAACCCGAACTGCTGGCGATGATGGGTAAACCCCTTACCGAAATCAATGAGGAGTTTAGCACGCTACCTAATGTCTCTTTTGACTATGCAGTGGCGGAAAAATCGCAGCAGGTTGTTACCATTCCGCTGACGGCCCACTGGAACGATATCGGTTCTTGGGATGCCATTTACGAAGTCCTCGCCAAAGATGACGCCGGCAATGCGGTCAAAGGCGACTGTATTACCATGGATTGCTGTAAAACGTTGATGCTTGGACGCGACCGACTGATTGTCGGCATCGGGCTGGAAGACCTGCTGGTTGTGGAAACTGATGACGTGATTTTGGTGGCGAAACAAGGCGAATCACAAAAGGTCAAAGACGTGGTCAGCGAACTAAAGAAGCGACAGCGGCGCGAAGCTCACGAGCATACTACTACCTATCGCCCGTGGGGCAGCTATACAATTTTGGGCGAGGGACCAGGATATAAGATGAAAAAAATAGTCGTTGCACCCGGACAACGGCTGAGTCTGCAGCTCCATTACCATCGCAGCGAGCACTGGATTGTCATCGGCGGGACCGCAAAAATATGCATCGGCGAAATGGAAAAAATGGTGCATGAAAATGAAAGTGTATTCGTCCCCCAGTCCACCAAACACCGCCTGGAGAATCCGGGCCTGTTGCCGCTGGAAATCATCGAAGTTCAGAACGGTAAATACCTAGAAGAGGACGATATTGTCCGTTTTGATGATATCTACGGTCGAATATAAAATTTCGCAAAATAGCAATTAGATGATGTCGAATTGCTATTTGTTTTGTTGTGCTGCCGATACCTGTTTAACAGTTATCGGGTACAGGCAGCGTCATACAGCACAATTTTTGGGACAGCTTGGCTGTGGAATGCTGGTGAGAGTTTGCTGTCGTATACTTTTTTGTGTTTCCAAGAAGGTGTGTCAACCGGCTTTTTTTGCTCTTGCCCTGTCGGGGAGTCATTCTATGGATTGTGGCAAAGCGCTGAGCAATATTTCGGGTCGAGTCGGGGAAGAATGAAGAACGGCAGGAAAGCAACCGTCGAAAAGCGAAGTTTGAGAAAAGAGTCAGATCGGACGTATTTGCGATAAAGGAGGAATTGTTATTATTAAATTTGGCACAGACGGCTGGCGGGGGATTATCAGCGAAGACTACACTTTCAACAACGTGCGCTTGGTGGCCCAGGCCATCGCCGAGTATATAACCGATCGCCAGGAGGCCGCGAAAGGGGTCGTAGTGGGATACGATGCCCGATTTTTATCCCGGCAGTACGCCGAAGATTGTGCGGCAGTAATGGCTGAAAAAGGGGTCAAAGTATGGCTGACGGACGCAATCCTGCCGACGCCGGCCCTTACCTGGCAGGTAAAGGACCGCGCCGCGGCTGGCGGCGTCATGATCACAGCCAGCCATAATCCGGCCGAGTATAACGGCCTTAAGTTTAAAGCTTCCTATGGCGGATCGGCGTCACCGGAAATCGTCGCCGATATTGAAAAGTATGTGCACCGCCTGGAGGACGGGGGAAGAGAGTTTACCAAGGTTCCCCTGACCGATAAGGTGGAGATGTATCCTCCGATGGAGACGTATCTCGCTCATGTCCAGCAGTTGCTTGATCCCAAGATTCTTCAGCAGTTCCAGGGCAAAATCGTTTTTGATATGATGCATGGCTCGGCCAGCGGCTATGCCGCTAGATTAGGCTCTGTTTACGGCCTCGACCTGATGGAAATCCGAAGTGACTACAACCCATCCTTTGGCGGGATTAACCCGGAGCCGATCGAGAAAAATCTGGCGACTCTCCGGCAGGCGGTAAACCAGCACAAGGCGACCATCGCCCTTGCCACCGACGGCGATGGCGACCGCATCGGCGCTATGGACGCCGACGGCCGCTTCATTAATCCCCACCAGATCATGGCCCTGCTCACTAAGTACCTGGTTGAAAAACGCGGCTGGACGGGCGGCGTGGCCCAAACCCTGACTGTATCCGAGCTTGTCAAACGGGTTGCAGCCAAATACGGCCGGAAGCTTTACGAGACGCCGGTCGGTTTTAAATACATCGCTGAACTGATGCTGAAGGAAGATATCCTGATCGGCGGCGAAGAGTCAGGGGGCATTGGGGTTAAGAACTATATCCCCGAGCGCGACGGTATCATGCTGGGCTTTTTGCTCATCGAAACATCGGCCGCTTATGGCAAGACGCTGGGTGCTCTGTTGGATGAGATGATGGATGAACTGGGGCACTTCTACTACGGGAGGGAAGATTTGCACCTGGAGAATTCCCGCAAGGAACGGCTTATGGCTGGGCTGGCCGGGAGCCCGATAACGGAACTGGACGGACTCAAAGTATTATCAGCCAACTGCACTGATGGCTGCAAATTATACCTGGAAAGTGGCTGGGTCATGTTCCGGGCTTCGGGAACCGAACCGATTGTTCGGATCTATGCCGAAGCCTCCAGCCAGGAGATACTGGCGCAAGTTTTGACAAAGGCGGTGAATTATGCCAACAAAGCCTAACATTCGAAAAGCGGTCATTCCGGCCGCCGGTCTTGGTACGCGTTTTCTGCCGGCGACCAAGGCTCAGCCCAAAGAAATGCTGCCGATTGTCGATAAGCCGGCTATCCAGTACATCATTGAAGAGGCTGTACAGTCCGGAATCGAAGAAATCCTGATTATTACCGGCCGCAACAAGCGCTCGATTGAAGACCATTTCGACCGGGCGGTGGAACTGGAATTGACCCTCAAGGCCCAAGGTAAGTATGATTTGCTGGGCCTGGTGGAGGAAATCTCGAATGTAACGATTCACTATGTCCGGCAAAAAGAACCCAAAGGGCTGGGGCATGCGGTTTTGTGCGCCCGGCAGTTTGTCGGCCAGGAGCCGTTTGCGGTGCTACTGGGGGACGATATCATCGATTCGGCGGTTCCTTGTCTGAGGCAATTGATGGATGTTTATGATGATTGTCCTGGCACCATTCTCGGGGTTCAGGAAGTGCCTAAGAACAAAGTCAGCAGTTATGGTATTGTTAAACCGGTGGAGGTCAAGGAAAACTTGTGGCGGGCGGTGGATCTTGTGGAAAAGCCGGCTGAGGCTGATGCTCCTTCACGCTTGGCTGTACTGGGCCGCTACATCATTGAACCGCAAATTTTTGCTATATTAGAGGACACTCAGCCGGGGCGCGGCGGCGAAATCCAGCTTACCGACGCGCTGCGCACTTTGGCACAGGCAAGACCGGTATACGCCTACCGCTTTGATGGGCGCCGCTATGATGTCGGCGATAAACAGGGCTATCTCGAGGCCACCGTCGAATTCGCTCTCAAGCGGCCGGACCTCAGGGATCAGTTTCTGCGTTACCTGGTAAAGACGGTTGGACCGCTGATCACCGGGAAAGAAGCAGCCTGGGCAACTAGCCCTAACGGCAAGGAAGAATGAGGAATTTCTCATGAATATCTTGGTAACCGGTGGGGCCGGCTACATCGGCTCCCACACCGTCGCCCAGCTGCTTAGGTCGCAGGATCAGGTGGTGGTGTATGATAACTTGTCCAAAGGTCACCGCCCAGCCGTTCCTGAGGGGGTCCCTTTTGTTTCAGGGGACATCCGTGACCGGAAATCGCTGGCCAAGGCGTTTGGCGACTATCATATCGACGCGGTGATTCATTTTGCCGCCAGCAGCCTTGTGGGGGAATCAATGGAGCGGCCCAGTGACTATTACAATAATAACGTCTTGGGAACCCTATCGCTACTTGACACCATGCTGGAGTGCGGCGTCGCCAAGATCGTCTTTTCTTCCACCGCCGCGGTATACGGTGAACCTGAAGAATGGCCGATTACTGAAGATATGCCCACCGCGCCTACCAATGTTTACGGCCGGACCAAACTGACTATTGAGCAGATGTTGGCTGATTTCAGCCGTGCCTACCAACTCTCCTACGTGTCCCTGCGCTATTTCAACGCCGCCGGGGCGTTAGCGGGCGGGGGGATCGGCGAGGACCACAGCCCTGAATCGCATCTGATTCCCCTGGTGTTGCAAACGGCTCTCGGACTGCGGGAAGCGGTAAAGATTTTCGGCACCGATTATCCGACAGCTGACGGAACCTGCGTCAGAGACTATATTCATGTAAGCGATCTTGCTGATGCCCATGTTAAGGCCCTGCAGCATCTGAAAAACGGCGGGCCGTCCAAAGTCTACAATCTGGGCTCCGAATCCGGCCACAGCGTCCGCCAGATTATAAGTAGGGCGAAAGCAATAACCGGAATTAATTTTCCGGTACACGAGGCTGAGCGTCGGGCGGGTGATCCGGCTGTCCTTGTGGCTTCCTCGGCAAGGATCAGGGAAGAGCTGGGCTGGCGCCCCAGTGGCAGCGACCTGGATACGATCATCGGTTCTGCTTGGGTCTGGCACAAAAATCATCCGGGCGGCTATCAGCGGTAATGAGTCAGCTCAGAACAAAAGTCGGTTGGAAAACACTTGGTAGGGTCAAAATAATGGAGGGTTAATATGCGGCCTATTGTTGCGGTGATTGGCACTATTTTTATGGATTGCAAGGGGTTTTCGAAACACCAATACAACCCTGCCGGCCGAAACCTCGGCAGCGTTAAATTTGTCCACGGCGGGGTGGGCCGGAACGTCGCCGAAAATATGGCTAACCTTTGTGTTGATACTATTTTTGTTTCCAGTGTTGATAAAACAGGAATTGGTAAGGAAGTGGTCCACAGGCTTGGCAGGGCCGGGATCAATGTCGACTATCTGCTGGAAAGTGAAGCCCGCGGTATGGGCATCTGGCTGGCGATTGTGGACGACAGCGGTGAACTGGCGGGTTCTGTTTCGCAAATGCCTGACCTTGTCGGCCTGGAGAATTTTATTACCGAAACAGGCACGGAATTTATCCGGCGGTCCAGTCATATCGTTCTGGAGCTTGACTTAAACGAATATATTACCAACAAAGTGATGGGGCTGGCCCATGAAAACGCCAAACCGGTTTACGGCATTCCGGGCAATCTGGGCGTTATTCTCCAGGATATTAACATGCTTGCCGGTCTGGATTGTTTTATATGCAACGATATCGAGGCCGGGCGGCTGATGGGCAAAGAGCTCCGAAACGTGGACCCCGGCAAGCTGCAGCAGGAGTTGACCCAGTTTGTTGATAGAATAGGCTTAGCCTCGATGGTTGTAACCCTTGGCTCCGCCGGCTGCGTTTACTATGACGCCCGCAGCGGCGATCAGGGATTTCAGCCGATCTACCCGGTGACAGTAATCGATACCTCCGGCGCAGGAGACGCTTTCTTTTCCGGTACGGTCATGGGCCTACTCCGAAAAAAACCACTCAGGGAAGCGGTGGTATACGGCACCAAGGTTGCCAGTTGGACGGTTCAGTCTGACGAAAATACATGCAGGGATCTGGCTGACAAAATGGCCGAAGACGAAGTATTTAGCACGCTGATGGACGAGCTTGCCAAGAAACGTTTAACCAGGATATCTAAATAACATATTGCTGATAGGAGGGGAAGGCTATGTCGGCGAACTGCCTCAGGCTAGCCTCGGGGTTTGCCTTTGATTATTCCAACCTATTCGGGCCTGGTAAAGTAACCGCCGCGGATTGCGGTGAGTTGGCCTCGCGGATCGCTGCCGCCCATGCTGCTGTAGATCATATGCGAACCAGCGGTGAGGTACGGGGTCATCTGTCGAAAGACGGTACACCGGAACAGGTTTTGTTCACCCAGCTGCCGTATGTTGCGGCAGGGCATCTGAATTCACCGAGCTCGATCGCCAGGTTGAAAGAATTCGGGCAATCCGTCAGGCATACCGTGGATGCGGTGATTCATTTCGGCATCGGCGGCTCGTTTCTTGGCAATAAGGTTTTATTTGACGTCCACTGCGGTGAGTTTTGGAACAGCAAAGAGATTTCAGCCCGGGACGGCTACCCCAAGCTGTTTTTCAGCGGCAATAATATTGATCCGGAGCGAACTGTTGACCTTGTTGATTATATCGTGGCCGAGGCCGGGCGAAAGACAGGCGCTCCCTATAAAGTCACGCTCATCGTTGTTTCGAAATCCGGTTCAACTCTTGACACCATGTCTTCCTTCATGGTGGTCTATGACGCTCTGAAAAAGCGGCTGCCGGGCAGTGAAATCGCGGTGGTTGCGGTTACCGACCCGGCAGAGGGCGACAAGGCCACGCTGCTGAAAAAAATGGCCGGCGCTGAGGGGTGGCCAACTTTTGCCGTTCCTGACGGTGTTGGCGGTAGATTCAGCATCTTTTCTGAGGTGGGACTTGTGACTGCGGCCTGTATCGGACTTGATATCGACGCTTTTCTGGCGGGAGCGCGCAGTATGGACGAAGCCTGCCGGGCCGGCGATCTGTGGACCAACCCGGCCCTGCTGAACGCGGTGTTAAAATACCTTGCTGCCGACAAATATGGCCGCGATATTGAGGTATTTATGCCCTACGGCGATTACCTGAAATCCATCGCCGAGTGGTATGTTCAGCTATTGGCCGAGTCGCTGGGAAAACGGACAGACCGCGACAACCGGGAGATTTTCTACGGACGCACCCCCATTGTCGCTGTGGGCACCACCGACATGCATGCCCAAACCCAGCAGCATCAAGACGGCAAGAAGAACAAGATTGTTCAGTTCGTAAAAATCGCCCAGTGGCATAACGACCCAGTCATCCCTGACGCTTTTCCCGACGTCCAGACGCTGGCTCAGTTCGCATCGCTACGGATGAGTCAGGCGCTGGATACCGCTCTTGAGGCCAACGCCGCAGCGCTGAAGGGCGATAACCGGTTTAACGCCACCTTGATCCTGCCGAAGCTTGACGCCTATCACCTGGGGGAACTGCTCTACATGCTCGCCTTGTCGGTGGCCTACGAGGGAGAATTGTCAAATGTCGATGCATTCGACCAACCCGGGGTGGAAGCCTATAAGAAGATTATGGGCCCCATGCTGACTAAACTCAAGATTCTGGCGAAATAATAAAAAATTGTCGCTAGATATTTTGCATTGCATTCCAGAGGTTAACGGTTCGATCCTTCTTATCTTTACAGAAACGACAGACAAGGGTTCGCAGAAATGCGGACCCTTGTCGTTAGTTTTGCCGGCATGTACAGTAGCTCGGCAGTGAAAGTATGCTATGGGCTTGGTAGTGGGAACCATAAGCTGAACAGCAAGGGTGTCCTTCGCGAGAGAGAATCAGGAGGATGCCGAGACAAGTTGTTAGTTTGGTCCGACATGGCCTGTCAATTTGATCCGATATCGGTTGTCAGTTTGACCGAAATACACATACAAACAAGAAGCAACTATCTAGACGCCACGCGCATTGGCAGTGGTAGTTCACATGGTTAGGGTTTTTTACTTGCAATCGGGCTATTATATTGTTATACTTTGTTATACAAGGAGGCGATTATTTATGATTGCTATTCGTCTTGACCCTGAGTTGGAACAAAGTCTTGAAACATTGGCAAAGTCAACGGGTAAGAATCGTAGTGCCATTGTAAGAGAGGCATTAATGCGCTATCTAGAAGACTTGGAAGATGCTGAGATGGCAGAGGCGGCATATCGAGAGATGAAGACCGCAAAACCGCTTGCAGAATTGAGGCGTGATCTTGGCCTGGACAGTTGAACTTTCAGATTTCGCCCAGCGCCAGATAAAGGGACTTGACCCTCAAACTAGTGAGCGGATTCTCGATTACTTAAATGATCGCCTTGAAGGATGTAAGAACCCTAGACACTTTGGCGAGCCCCTGAGGGCGAACTTAGCAGGGCTATGGCGGTATCGTGTCGGAGATTACCGCGTTATCTGCCGTATCGAAGATGAACGGGTAGTTGTGCTGGTTTTGAACATCGGACATCGTAGAGATATTTATACATAAGAGAAAGGCTTGCCTGGCGTTGACTATGTTTCAATGAAAAAGGAGCTAAAGCCAGCCGTAGTAAGTCCACCACTGGAATCCAGCGTGGACTTACTTCCTCAACTGCGCTGTTAAAGTTATCCCACTAAGCATTATCGTTAAAGCTGAGAGGTATTTTTCGAGGTGGGACTGGTGACCGCGACAGGTTATCTGGGGGCCATATCGGCCCTGCTGAAGCGGTATTGAAACATCTTGTCGCCCGAGAAATACGGCCGCGATATAGGGTATTTGTACCCTGCGGCGATTGTCTCAAATCCATCACGGCAGGGTTTGTTCAGATATTGGCTGAATCGCAGGGAAACGGCAGGATCGTGAGGGGGGCGAGATTTCCTGCGGCCGCACATCGATTGTCGCGTTGGTACTATCAATATGCACGCCCAGACCGAGCAGCACCAAGATGGCAAGAAGATGAGCGGTTCGACCCCGCATATTTCCACCATGAGAACCCAAACGCCGGAGTCGGCGTTTTTCCTTTATTGGTTTGCAATGATCCGCGTTACCGCCACCAAAAGTCTTAAGGATATCGGGGACTATCCTGAAACGTCATGCGTTACATTTTGAGCTTATAATTAGAATAATGATGCAAGGTTACTACGAATTAACCAAGTACATATCACTTTAGTGGCGATTAGCTTGTCTCTATGGTTTTGACTGACTGTCTATCATTATATATTGCACGATCTCAAATTCAAAAAGGCACTAATTAGTGCTCAATCACAGTTCTTCACGCTAAAAATATTCGCGAGCAGACATATAAATGTATTCTTTTTTATGCCCCAAAAGCTACTTAATTGGAAAAAATATTATGCTCAATATAGGTATAATATTATTGGATAACATAAAAGGAGGAATGGTAAAATGACCATTCTCAGTGACCCGAAAAAACCTTCCCTTATGGTTGTACCCTCGTTGGAGGCAGCCTCCGCCCTTAGTCCTACACAGATTCATGCCATAGAACTCATCGTCAGTGGCAAGTCTGTGACCGAGACGGCTAGTCTTATCGACCGATCACGCAGCGTGATGTACCTTTGGCAGAAGGATCCACACTTCGTGGCGGAACTAAACCGCCAAAGAAATGATCTTCACAACTCGGCACAATCTCGTCTGCTTGCTCTATCCCGAGCGGCCCTGGACGTTGTTGAGCAGCGTTTGGCCCAAGGAGACCTGCGGGCCGCATTGGGGCTCTTGAAGCTCTCTGGCTTACAAGCCGACGAAACCGAATATCCCCTGCCCACTGACCCGCATCTCATTGTTAAAGCACAGGCTGAAGACATCGCCTTGCGTAACTTCTATGATCAGCCATTTAGTCAAGCTCCTCAACGGTACATGGTTAGTAACGCTTGTGTAAAAGGTGTAGCGGAAGACATTGCTGGGTTAATAAGTGAATGTTATAACGTTCACCACGGTGAGTTGCTGGACATTGTTGCCCTCAGTGACTCAAATGACAAGGCATTGGCTGAAGTTCCTGCGCAGAGGGCAACTGTAAAATAAGCGAATCTCGCCTTGGATAGATAAAGTTCTGGGATGCGCTATATATCTAATTTCCCTAAATCATCCATCTGCACTCACTCTTTATCCTTGCAGGCCATAAATCTGGCTTTACCTTTGTACACAAAAATAATAACCCTCTTGCTGCTGAACCAGGGAGAGAATAAAGCCTGTGGCTTTGTCCTCTCCCTGTTACGCTATTCTTATAGTCAGCTGGGGCCTCTTGTCGACTGGTTTTTGTCGCCGAAGACAAAGGTATTTAGCTGGTGACCAGCGTTAGTGCTCCGGCAATTTTGACCGAAATGGTGCCAATATCACAGTCAAATCGTTTCCGCTTGACCCGTCCACTGACATCGTTGTCGCCTTGCTCAAAAGGCTGCTGAAATCGACCCTGTCCAGATTGTTTTCCGTCTCCCCAAGGAGGTATCCTTGTCGAGGCCGGCACCGGCCCAGCCATCAAGTACATTATTGAGGCTATTGCCGATAATGACGTTGACGAGCTTGTTGTCGTTACCGGTCACGTCCGTCCCTGTCAAAGTCAGCTTTGCAGGCAAGATCCCCAGGCAGGGTATAGCTGAGGCCGAAATAACGCAATTGACCCACCTCCGACGACGTTACTTGGGTATCGTTGCCGGCGCCGACGTATTAGCACCTAGAGCGTCGTCCAACGTGTCGGTCCCGCCGTAGCTTATAACGCATTTAGACTGTCACCGATCAGGTAATTATCCAAGCTGTCTCCCGGGCCTTTGAGGGCTGCCGTCCCGGTCATAACCGGAGATCTTTGACGAGGGGGCTCGTGTATGACGCTGAGCAGCGAGCCACGTTCGCGTAGAATCATCCAGCCTTGGATGACGGAGTTTGGGTGACTAACCTTTGGTTTAAAATGGGCAGGGTAAAACATTAGTAGTAGGACCATATTCCGGTTCTATAATTCAAAAAGAAATGAATGACACTCCGTTTCAGCATGGGGATAGAATATTTATTGATACGGGCATGGGCTGGGGCAGGGAGCTTAAGTTATTTCAACTCCTATAACGGCTCTATTGGAAAAAAGGGCAAATTAAATGGTATAAGAAATATGGAATCTGAGCTCGCGCGATATGCTAGCTTCTTGTATTTCAGTAGGAAGGTGGTGTGGGTATGATCCAAGCGGCTCTCCGCGTAATTGCAGATTTTATAGACTTTTTAATTGCACGCTACAGATAATAACGCACTCAACCGAAAGGACGTGAAATCATGGAATTTAAGCTGGCACAACGCAAACAGGCAAAACTCCGTCTCGGAATTAGCGGACCGAGTGGGGCAGGCAAGACCTATACTTCTTTGCTCATCGCCAGTGGGATGGCAAAGTGGTCCAAAATTGCAGTCGTTGACAGTGAAAACGGCAGTGCGGAGCTATACGCCGAGCTCGGCGGCTACTCGTCGCTTATACTGGAACCACCTTACACTACGGATAAGTATATCGAGGCCATTCATCTTGCAGAGCAGTCTGGCTTTGAGGTCATTATTGTTGACAGTCTCAGCCAAGCTTGGAATGGCGAAGGTGGAATCCTTGACCAGCAAGGAAGGGCGGCGGAAACAAAATATAAAGGCAACAGTTGGGCGGCATGGCGTGAGTTTACTCCGAAACACAACGCTCTAGTTGAAGCAATGCTTAAGTCGTCATGTCATATAATTACAACACTGCGCTCGAAGACCGAGTACATCCAGGTGAACGAAAACGGCAAGATCATAGTGAAAAAGCTGGGTATGGCTCCAATACAAAAAGAGGGTCTGGAGTACGAATTCACGGTATTCTTTGATCTTTCATCGGAGCACCTTTGCACGACCAGCAAAGACCGTACAGGCCTATTCGACGGGCAATATTTCAAACCGAGTCAGGAAGCCGGAAGCAAACTACTGGACTGGCTCAACTGCGACAGCGGTACTCCACCGGAGAATGAATCGGCAGAAGCTCTGAGCAGTAGTCAATACCAAATACTCAACTCTGAGGCAAAAACAAAGCCAGACGGGCAGGTGTTTGCTCGCATTACCCTGATGGGAGAACATGGCCGGACAGTGGCATGGTCGAACACACCGGAAATCCTTGATATACCCTTCGGCTCAGCTATTCATGCAAAACTGAGTCAGCAAAACGGCTCGACAATCATTGAATCGTATACTCTTGCAGAAGGCGGCGAAGCGGCATGATCTTTAGCTACTCGCGCCTCAAACAATATGAGATCTGCCCGGCGGCATTTTCCTACAAGTACCTGCTGGAATTGCCGGAACCAGCGACAGAGCCACTGGTATTGGGAAAAGCTGTTCATGCGGTTATCCAGCGATATTTAAACGGTGATAACATGGATACCGCCGTTCAAACTTCTGTTGATGAGGCGGAGTTACCACTTGATGTGGAAGAGGTGGAGACCTTGGCAGGCCACCCTGAAGTGTTAGATATCATGGGAGGCGTTGCCGAGCAACATTTCAGTTTTGCGCTAAATGACAGCGGAAGCGTTGTTCTTCAAGGGTATATTGACTGGTGGAAAGATGACGTGCGCGGCATCGTCCTGAAAGACTGGAAAACCAACCGTAATCCGTATGTGCCGATGAACAATCACCAATTGGGGTTATACGCACTGGCTTTGAGCCGATTGACCGGCGTAAGTGAAGTTGATGGTGTACTGGTCTTCCTGCGCTATCCGTTTATGTCGTATCGCTACAGGCATAAGTATACGCAGCAAGATATGTATGAAGCTCAGCAGTGGGCGCTGAACCTCGCTGTCGAGATACAGGCGAAACTGGCACAGATGAACTCGGCGAGCAACACCCTGTCTGAAATTACTCTCTTTCCCGATAGACCCAATACTCACTGTCAATACTGCGGCTATGCCAGTCTGTGTATTAACTCGGTAAAAATTGAACCAGTTACCATTGCCGATTTGCCAGGTGCAAGAAAAGTCGCGGCAGAGGTGTTGCGATTGGAGGCCGCAGTCGATGACTTAAAACAAAAGCTGAAATCCTGGGTCAAATACAATGATGCCGTTCAGGTCAATGATGCCGTGTTTACCTTCGTCCCGTCCGCCAGTTGGCAGTTCGAAAATGAAAAATTGCGTGAACTATGCTCAGAGTTAGAAAGTAGGGGTATGAACTTTTGGCAGTACCTGACGCTTACGGCAGCCCAACTAAAGAAGACGGGACTGATGGAAGATGAAATTAAAAAGTTCGGCACGAAAAAAGAAACGTTAACATTTCGGCATATAAAAGCCGGTTAGAATGGGGGTTGATTTATAATGAAAACAAAATTCTTGCAGTTAGAGAGGGAACTCAATCAACACTTTGTGGAGCGCGAAGATATTATCAGGGGTCTATTAGTGGCTGCTATTGCCAGGGGCAACATGCTCATCCTTGGGCCTCCTGGAACGGCGAAAACGGCCTTGGCCGAAATGCTGTCCCAGCAACTAGGTGGTAGGTTCTTTTCGCGGCTGCTTACCAGAGTATCCTCACCCGAAGAGTTGTTCGGTCCATTATCCCTGAAAGCACTGGAGAACGATGTCTTTAAGCGGGTTACGACAGGAAAGTTGCCGGAGGCCGACGTTGCAGTCGTCGATGAGATTTTCAAGTGTAACAGTGCGGTACTCAATACCTTATTACCTATCCTAAACGAGCGGGTGTTCTTCGATGAAGGGAACCAGGCAAAGCCCATCCCGCTACAAGTCCTCGTAGGTTTAAAGCAACGAACTCCCCGAAGGAGGCGTGGACGGGGAACTGGCGGCACTGTGGGACCGATTCGACCTGCGTTACGAGGTGAGTTATATAAAAAATGAAAGAAACTTCACCGACATGCTGCGGCTTAATGGCGCGACAATAATGACATCGATTTCTTTCGCTGAACTGACTGCAGCGCAAAACAAAGCCAATCAAGTGATTATCAGCGACACAACAATTAACGCCCTGACGCACCTTTGGAAAGAGCTGCGCAATCAGGGCTTTCTTATTTCTGACCGGCGATTTCGGAACTGTTTGCGCTTTCTGAAAGCACATGCTTGGCTGGAGGGAAGAAGCAAAGTTGTCGAAGATGACATTGTTATTCTGACGCATATGCTATGGACAGAACCGCAGCAGAAAAAGTCGATAAAAAAGATAGTGCTTGGGTTCGCTAATCCCCTGGTGGTAAAAGCGAACGAGATTTACGACTCGGCGACAGAGCTTCAGCCCAAGATTAAAGAAATGTCGGAGGGACCGGAAAAGACAACAGCGGCGACTGAGGCAAATCATAAATTAAAAGTAGCGGCCAAGATGCTGGGAGGACTCATACATCAGGCACAGCAGGAGGGTAAAAACGCCGCTAAAGTAGAGGAGAGGCTAAAGCAAGTAAAAGAGATGAACGAGGCCGTAGTCAATGAATTTTTGCTAGGCATATAGGATGGTGTGCTAATGGAAGATGAACAGTATGTAATTCTCCATGATGCCCTAGACAAAATGATTTATGAGGGCTTACTGGAACAGGCACCAGCATTGAAGTCGGTGGTTGATGAGGGTCAGCAGAAATTAAAGACATTTGCGCCACTAAGCGCCGACGTCTTTTGCTCCTTGTATAAGCCATCGCCGGAATTCCGTGACGATGTAGCGTCGGAATACCTGCTAAACAAAGAAGAACTGACCAAGATGGTGGATTCGTCAGCCTATAAAGAACTGCGGGAGTACACCGTGCTTGATGAATTTGGCTCGGGATTAGGTAGTAAGGCCCTGCTGGAGGGATTAATAAGGAATATTCAGGGGGATGAATCTTTGCGAGAAATAGTTGATAAAGTGAATGAGGCAAAGGACGCACGGCAAGGTGCCGAAGAGTTTGGTGGCGCAAGTCAAGAATTCGCAGCTAAAATGCAGCGAGTAAAGGAAGCGACTGATGAGATAAAACGTCTGTTGGCAACTCAGCAGTCCAACTTGCGCTATGCTATTGAACAAGCTGCTGTTTATGCCGTACAGGAAGTTTCGGCAGTCGAGGGGGTCATAACCTCTTGGGGGGTTGACAAAGGCGGGTTTAACCGCTTGCCGGTAGATAAGAAATTGGCACTCTTGTCGGTGCTCAAAGGGCAAAAGAAATTCAAAGATATGGGTAAGCTGGTAGGTCGGATGCGTAATATAGCCGCCGCCAGCCGACAACTGAAATGCGAATCTAAAAAAGTTGAGCTTCATTCCATAACCACCGGCGATGACCTTTTCCGGCTCTTACCACAGGAGTTAGCAGCACTACGAAAGCCAGCGTTAAAAAGGGACTTCTATCGTCGATGGGCAGAAAAGCAATTGATGCAGTATGACTTGCAACATAATGAGTATAAAGGACGGGGACCAATTATAGCGCTGATTGATTCCTCGGGGTCTATGCGCCAAGACCTCCGGGAAGAATGGAGCAAAGCGGTAGCGTTGGGTCTAGCGGAAATAGCGGCAAGGGAGCATCGAGGTTTTGCGTACGCTCTCTTTGGTAGTGCAAGGGACGAATTAATCTGTGATGAATTCACACGTGGCTATCCGTCGCCGGAGCAGCTAATTACATTGGCACAGAGTTTTATTGGCGGCGGCACCGACTTTGAAAAGCCACTAAAGTACGCAGTGGACAAGCTCAGAGAATCGAAGTTCAATCAGGCCGACATCGTGCTTATCACCGATGGCGAATGCGCGTTGAGCGAGGAGTTTGGAGCTGACTTGATCAAGGCGAAAGAGGCTGAGGGGCTTAGAATCTATAGTATTTTGATTGGCGGCACACCGCATGAATTAAACCGTTGGTCGGATGAGGTCTGGAGTGTACATGACCTATTAGATGATAGTGCGGTCAACGACTTATTTGTAAAAATGTGAGGATGAGAGAGTATGAGTAATCTATACGCCGTTCAGGGCGGGTATAACGATAACATATTAGGGAACTTGGTTTGGTTCAGCGTGTCTGACTTGGAGATATTCCGGGACGACCTTGTAAAACTTGCTTGCCAGGTGGGGCTGCCGGAGCGGTTTATCCCATCGCCGATTCGTTCGGCGGATGCTTTTCGGCGGGCGACGAGCGAGATAGGCGGGATATTAAAATCAGGGGATGACCTCACGGAGGTGCTGATGGTCCGGGAAGTTCTGTCGGCAGAAGAAAGAATCGTACGTCATTTGGTCAAAGAAATACGGGACAAGAAGAACGTACGGCTCTCCTATGAGCAGGTGGGAACAATTGAGTTCGACAGGCAGTTCGAGTGCGTTAATGTTGTCGCTATTGCTGATGAATCTAAACCCGCATTGCACAAAGCAAAAGAACTGTATGGCCGCTACAGAGAGTACTTTGTAGCTGAGCACTTGCGCCGGATGATGAAGACCACGCTGGGAGCCTGTCAGGCCGTGGGTGTACGGCCAAGTGGTGGAGTTTTCTTCACACCGAAGTCTTACGAGACAACCATTAAGGCGTTGAACTCGCTTGTGAAGAGCCTACCAGGTGGGTCCGTGGAAATGCACTTTATGCCAGTAATCGACGCTGTGGAGCAAAGGGCGATGCTGGAAGAGAAACTACGCGCCCATGTGCTGACCCAGTTGTCACAAATCGGCAGTGCGCTAGGAGGCAACGCCGAAATTCTGGGTGTAAAGAAGTCACTGAAGTCCTTGTCGGTCGAGTTTGCCAGTGTTCTCAGGGCGCAGCAGACGGTCTCGAAGACGACAGCAAACAACGCAATTCAGCATTTGCAAAGCCTAAAGATGCAGGTGAGTGAATACGAGGGGTTGCTGGAGTCCAATCTTGGTGAGGTTCGCTCGACTCTCGACATCCTGAGACGCCAGGTGGAAACCATGCTCGCTAGGATAACGGTTGAGGGGGCAGCATGATGGACGGATTATGAAGGATCTCATTTCATTTGTTGGCAGACGAATTGTTAGAGACAGGGCGTTGTCCATACCGTTTGATGTATCAGCAGCTACATACTCTGGACCGACGGTTGAAGAGAAAGACAACGACAGGGAGTCTGTCGAACGTAACGCCGTGTATCTCCAAGGGCCAGAAAATGGGTTGCGGCTTGCTCGACTGATTTCAAATGGGGAAGGCGATGTTTGACGGGGCTAGGTTCATTACACCGGGTGTCTCTGAACGCGTTTCTGTCGAGATGCAGCAATTCCTGTGGCATCTGATTGACAAGTTAAAGGCGGAGCCAAACACCGAACTGGATTACCTTCAGGTGTTTGAGTTGACGCCTGGTAAGGGCGGGGGGCAATTAATAAAGCATTTTCAAGAGGTGCCTCTGTATTGTGCGGAGTACGGCTTTGAGAACGTAGAGATGCCCTTGGTGGTAAAAATATATATTATCGATGACGGCGCCCATTCGACGATGTTGCTGCCAGAAGAACGCTAAATAAAGTGGGGGAATGGTATGGAACAGATGCGAGAAATATTGGCAAATTGTTTGTGCGAACACCAAGATGGCTACACAGTTAATGCGCTGATTAGCAAGTTTCCTACGCTGGAGGAGTTACTCAACACCGACATTGAGGAGCTAAATCTTATAGAAGAGGTTGGGCCGGTCAAAGCACGCCAGCTAACAGCTATACTGGCATTCGCGAGATCCGTCCGGTCGCCGGTACTTGATAAGCGGACTATCATCCGCAGCCCAGTTGATGTATTTGAATTGGTGCGCGGAGACATGGAGTTTATGCAGGTTGAGCACTTCGATGTAATCGGTTTGTCTACCAAGAATCACGTCGTTTTCAGAGAAAACATATCTGTCGGCTCACTAAACGCTAGCATCGTGCATCCGCGAGAGACGTTTAAGCCGCTAATTAAGCGTGCGTGTGCCAGTTGTGTTCTGGCGCATAACCACCCATCCGGTGACCCAATGCCGAGCCAGGAGGACATCGAGTTGACAAAGAAACTGGTTGGGGCAGGGAAACTACTGGATATTAATGTGCTTGATCACATAATTGTTGGATTTGGTACTTATGTGAGTCTTAAAGAGAAGGGGCTAATTTGAAAATGATGTTTTGAATGTTCGGACGAATATAAGTCCGAGTGCTAAATATAGGGCAGCTTTGAGAGGAAATGCTCTTAAAGCTGTCCTGTATTACTGGAAAGGTAAAAGTGCCTCGGAAATAAAATAAAAAAGCCTTGACTAACACGGGCCGTGCATGATATATTGTGTTCAGTGGAGTATGGGAGAGTGAATAGCTTTGAGAAAAATAGAAAAGACTTGGTCGCTAAATGAAAAGACGGTGCTTCTTGCAAAAGCATTGGCTGCTATTTTTCAGGTTACCGACAGTCAGTTAATCGAAAATATAATTATAACAAGATCAATACGAGAGCATGCCTTCTTTGTAATAATCGGAGTGCGATTAGAATCACCGCGCAAGGATGGCAATGTGATAAAAAGCGACAAGACTGTACGCAAAACAGTCGCAGTAACAGAAGAAACGTATGCAAGATTAAAAGCAATTGCTGATGTTACAAAAAGGCGCGAGTCCGTTGTTGTTGAAACCTTCATTTATGATACGGTAAACACAATTCATAATTTCTATCCTGATTTGGAAAAACTTGTAGATGCAGTATTATCGCTCAAGAAAGGTAGTAACCTTGATGGTGCAGGGCAGGACGTACTTTATGAAATTTACTACGGCAAGTTGACCGAAAAACAGACGGAGCATCTTCGTGATACCATGGTTTTTTATCGTCGATAATCACAATTGAAAATCCGCGTTCTTTTTTGGACGCGATTTTTTCAAACTATATATGCACGGGCCGTGCAAGTTCTGATAGGGTGAGGCGATGCTTATGCTATTTGCTGGGTAATTCAGGATAACAAGTCGTAGTTCAGGTCGTTAAGTAAAATTGAAAGGATGATAATCAATGAACACTATTGATGAAAAAAGGAAAGAGGAAGTCCGTCTAGACTTTCAATTGTTTGAAGCAATTGAGGAAGGCGACATCGATGAAGTAATGAGACTTCTGGATGTAGGGGCTGCTGTCAACGCAGATAATCATATTGGGCTTCCCTTAATTAAGGCAGTTCAATGTGATCTCCACCAGATCGTGGAGTACCTCCTGTTTCGCGGGGCAGACCCTGCTTTGGAAGATGACGATGGGCTTATCGCGATTGACTACGCGTGCAATTGGTGGATGTTAGCAGTTCTACTATCGCATGGGAGCAAACCTAGCTTTAAGGGCGGGAGGGTAAGTCTATCTGATGTTAAGCAGGCTTTAGAATTCCTCTGGTCTGAGGGATGCGAATATGACTCCAGGTTGAGACCCAAATTCGAAACCACATATCATGCTCTCCTCGACGCACCCCTGTGTTAGGAAAGTTGTCGGCTGGGGTAAAACAAGTAGCCTTAACCTTAAAGCGGACATAAAAGGGTGTCATGCTCCCCCGACAATAAGACTGGTGTAAGACAACAAGCTTCCCGTTTGCATGAATTCAATAGGTGAACTATACCCCAACGCGGAGTGGATGCGATCTGCGTTGGGGTATTTTATCCACGCAGTAATGACTTTCTCGGCCTGACTACGTCCAGACACATCTTTCTCGATCGTCCGAAAAAACCACTCAATCAAACCATCGTTCTCAGGTTCCCTAGGCGTTTCGACCCGGACGTGGGACTGGTTGCTGTGGACAGCATCGGTTTCGATATCGACGCTTTTCTGGCAGGAGCGAGGGAGATGGATGAGGCCAGCCGGACAGGGGAACTGTGGATCAACCCGGCCCCACTTACGAGTGCTAACATACCTTGCCGTTGAGAAATACGGCAAGGTATTGAAGTGGGCGGGAGTATTCCAATTGCATTTTGTTAAAGTAGGCCCACGCATCCAGGGCCCTGGGAAATAAATTCTGGACCGTTGTCCACTTTGATTTTCTTGAACAACCCTTTGCTTTACTTGATTCCTTCCAAGAGCTCGGCTACGGTGTCCCCTTTGATTAGCCTTGTCAACGTATATGGCAATGCACTCTCGACTGTAGGTATCGATGAGTGTTAAAGCTCGGAAGAGCCCAAGATGGTTAAATATGCCAAAATAAGAAATATAATAATGAATTAAGAGCCCTGTAGGTGTGGAAAGAGTCACAATAACTGAACCTATACTTGCAGTTATTTGCTCAAAGGCTGTTGCACTAATTAGTGGATACAAGGAGGCCACGAATAGTCAAACAAATATCGGGAAAAGCGACCAATCTTGATAAGTGGAAACAGAAAAATACAAGATTAATATGCACCAACAATAAATTATTTAATGCGCAACAATAGAAGTTGGGATATTTGCAAAAAAAGTGCCACCACTAAAGTCCAGGCCAGCGTCTGGGCTTTAGGTTTTATATCGATGAACTTAAGAAATTATTATATTCCTGGAATTCTTCATAGGAAAAAGGTGGGGATTATGGTAAGCTTACAGTGATAGTTTACGCCAAATGTTGCGAGATTATCGATGACAAAGATTGAACTTTGTGTAGCATACCGCCGTCTAGGCCTAAAAACCGCTGTTTTGAAATTCACTTACTTTTTGGATGGCGATATAATATGTGGATATAAGCGTAACTTGTCGAAAGGCAGGGACGCAAAACCATGGGGCTACTGATCAAAGGATCTATGACTGCAAGTTGCGGATTGGAAACTCAATCCTCCAATAAGGCAGAAGTGAGGGGATTGTATGTATAAAAAAAACCTGATAGCAAGATTTGATCAAAAAGCCGCGGTAATTGGAATTATTGGTTTAGGCTACGTAGGGTTGCCCCTGGTCCTTCGCTATATTGAATCAGGTTATAAAGTAATTGGATTTGATACAGATTTCAAGAAAATTGCAGCCCTAAATGAAGGAGAAAGTTATATCGGGCACATAGCCTCAGAGTCCATTAGCAATGCTGTAGTTAATGATTTTGTCGCTACGAATGATTATTCGCGGGCCAAGGAGACCGACGCATTAATCATCTGCGTCCCTACCCCCTTGAATAAACGGCGGGATCCAGATCTTAGCTTTGTTATCAGTACTATGGAGTCTTTGCTGCCATATTTAGCGGCTGGACAAGTAGTTTCTTTGGAAAGTACTACTTATCCCGGCACGACAGAGGAGGAACTTAGACCCAGGATTGAATCTACTGGGCTTACAGTAGGAGTGGACACATTTTTAGTGTTTTCACCTGAGCGAGAAGATCCCGGGAATAAGGGATTTTGTACGAGGACGATTCCTAAGGTCTGCGGCGGTGTAACGGCTAACTGTTTAGAGGTTGGTATTGCGTTATATCGTCAGATTATTGATGAGATTATTCCGGTTAGTTCTACCCAAACGGCGGAAATGGTTAAATTATTGGAGAATATCCATCGCGCCGTTAATATAGGGCTTGTTAATGAAATGAAGATTATTGCTGACAAAATGGGAATTGATATTCATGAGGTAATTCGGGCTGCCGCTACGAAGCCGTTTGGTTTTGTACCCTATTATCCGGGGCCGGGGCTCGGGGGTCATTGTATACCGATTGATCCTTTTTATTTGGTATGGAAAGCCCGTGAATATGGAATAAATAGTCGGTTTATCGAATTAGCGGGAGAAGTTAACAGTTCGATGCCTGAATGGGTTGCGGCCAAAATTGTCGACGCTCTAAATAAGCGTCAGAAATCTCTTAATGGCAGTGATATATTAGTTTTAGGTGTTGCATACAAAAAAAATATCGATGACATGCGAGAATCACCTGCCATCGCGCTGATCAAAATTCTACAGGAGAAAGGTGCCGCTGTAGATTATTGTGATCCCCATGTTCCAGTTC
>Ga0316232_1001566_pt1 | contig 27170 bp, 20 predicted proteins | sample TBHtaG_FD_206006 | JGI IMG/M metagenome (GOLD analysis project Ga0316232, IMG submission 206006) | Freshwater microbial communities from Trout Bog Lake, Wisconsin, USA - TBH18025_13 | ecosystem: Environmental > Aquatic > Freshwater > Lake > Hypolimnion/Profundal zone | place: USA: Wisconsin... | reverse complement strand
CTCTGGGCGCGGGCGCGGCCCATGGCCGGCAACAGTATCGACATCAGCACGCCGATCACGCCCACTACCACCAGCAATTCCACCAGCGTGAACGCCGGTGGCCTGTGAGGTTGGAAATGTTTCATACGCCTGCGCCTCGCGTGCGGCCCGATGAGGCCGGTCACGGAGGGCAACATACACCGCTAACTGCGGGAGCATGTGTTTTGTGCAAGTTTTGCACGATGCTCCGCAGGCCGGCGAATGGGAGTCCGCAGGGAGATCTGCGCCCGTGGTCTATATTTCCCACCAGCATAGCAGCGCGGCATCCGCCAGCAATTCCAATTTGCAAATGGTCACCGCTTGATCGTCAGTAGCGTCGCCTTGCCGGGATCGATGGCGACCTTGGCCACCGTTACCAGGCCAAACTCATCAGCGGTGACGTTGCCGCTTGCGCCAGCCGAGGTCGTCCAGGTGAACTTCTCGCCGGCTTTGGCGACGAATTTCTGGCAGCGACGGGGGGTCACATCCACGGTCATCGGCCCTTTGCACAGGTCGTTGGAAATCTTCACCGACCATGCCGCGGCATCATCGGTCACATCGCTCCAGGCAAAGCCCAGGTTGATGCTCCCTTCTTTGTCGCCGTCGCCTTCCTTCAGATCTTTGCCGGCCAATTCGCCGGTTCCCATATTGTCATCGATGGAGCTGTTGCCTAGGGCGGGGTAACTGCGATCAAGAGCGAACAATTCGCATGGATAGTATTTTTTGATCTTGGCCATCGGCGCCGGACCATCGCTGTGGCCGCCATCGTTCCAGGACATGGCCAAGCCGTGGTGGGCGCTGGTCAGCGCCTTGACCATGTCGACCTCCTCCTTCCATGTGGCAAAACCGTCATGCCGCCCGATAGACCAGGCATAGAAGGGCAGATCTTCATGATGGGACTCGGCGAATTTAACGCTGTCCATGCGCTGCAGGTAAGGTGTTTTGCCGTCCGCCATGAGCACATCGTCAATCTTCTTATACGTGCTTATCCCGACCAGGCCGCGCTGGCGCGTGCGCGGCAGCGTCGGCCAGAGACCGGCAAACAGTTCGCTGTGGCGAAACAGCAGGCTGGTCGAACCCCAACCGCCCATCGACTGACCGGCGCCGTAGATGCGATTGCGGTCCACGCCATAAACCTTGCAAACCCAGTCGATCGTCCACAGGACACGATTTTCCGTAAATGGATAAGCCCGCGCCTCTGTCGGCGCAGCTCCCTGGGGCGTGCAATAATATCCGAACCAGTAGGTCTCCATCGCCTGCTTGCCGTTGGGATGCTCGATGGTGTCGCGGTTGCGCAGGACCAGCGTATTTGATCCCTTTCCGTCCGCCGGGCGGCTCTCCTCGATCGCAAACGCTCCCGGCAGGCCGTCACGGTAGCCCATCTCCGGCGTGCCGAAGTAGATGTAATAATCGCCCTGGGCGCCGGCCATGCCGCCGGTGGCATTGCTGGCGTGCAGGCTGACCATAAGCGGAAGATTCTTCGTACCGGTGATGCACAATTGTTTGGCGTATGTCCCGTAGGTCTTGGAATCGTAGATCTTGATCGGCTCGATGGGCGCGACCTGCTCCTCAAGGGCCTGGGTCGTGGCCGATTCGCCCGGCACGACCTGGCTCCTGGTCTGCCCCTTATCATCGGTGGCCACAACCGCGTAGTAGCTCTTGCCATTGGCGACGACCGTCCGCACCGCCAAACCTGACCACATCGGCAGAGGAGTGCCACCTTCCTCGAGGATCATGGTCGGCTTCTGCGGGTCGAGGCGATCCTTGGAGTTGTAGGCCATGCCGAACATCTTGGCGGAGTTGTTGAACACGCCGCTGTAACACAACTCGGCCTGGGCGAGACTCTCCTGGGTGATCGGCTTATCGGATCGGTAGAGCGAATAGCGAAAATCCGCACCGGCCTCGCCTTCGGCGACATCGGCCCAGGTGACGAAAGTCTGGCCATGCCTGTGGAGTGCCTTGATGCCATGCACGGCGGGATTGGCCGGCGGCAGGGCTGCGGGATGGGTATCCGGCCCAGCCGCCTGAGCCGCGGCCAGCGTCGCCAGGGATGCAATCAGCAGCACGACAATTCGCAGTGGAGTGCAAGACATCCCGGTATCATATAACTAAAAGGCAAACGCACAAAGACCGGAAACCGGCAGTCGCGTGCAGGACGCAATTGGCTTCAAGGCTGAGGCGGCCCCAGACGAACAGGCGCCTTCCGCCTTCTTTCAGAATGCGGCAATCAGCATTCCCTTTGACTCGCCAGCACTGGCTCGATACAGACAGCATTCCAACCGCTGAGCGACCGCCACGGCCCATGATTCTTGATTCAACCTTCATCCAAAGAACACCCTGAATTTACATGCGTTGCCGATATTCCTCATGTTGTCGGGTTCAGGCTTCTGGACAGGAAGCAAACCCGGCGAGGCAGGACAGTCGTCGATGAACTCGGGAATGGATCCCCAATGTCAGTTCCACGGAAGGCGACGGAAAGTTGTGTTGATCGCCGCCAAGGAAAGGAGAAGGCCGTATGTCCTCGCGCAAGCTCCCTGCATTACCGGTTCCTAAACGCATTGACCTTCACTGTCACAGCAATGCCAGCGGGGAAACCACTGATCGGCTGCGCAACGCCATCAATTGCCCCGAGAGCTACTCGGAACCTTACGAAGTCTACCAGCAGGCCCGCCGACGGGGGATGGATTTCGTCACCATTACCGATCACGACAGCCTCGAAGGCGTCATGCGCATCATCCATGAGCCGGAGGTGTTTATCGGCGAAGAACTGAGCTGCTATTTCCCCGAGGATCGCTGCAAAATCCATCTGCTGCTGTGGGGCATCAGCCGCCAGGACCACGATGCCCTGCGCTTGATCGCCGATGATCTCTACAAGGTGGCGGCTTATGTGGCCCGGCACCAGCTTGCCCACGCGGTAGCCCATCCCCTGTACCGCCAGAATGACATCCTGGAAGCCTATCATCTGCAACGACTGCTGTTGTTGTTCAAGGGTTTCGAGTGCATCAACGGCGCCCACAGCGCGCTGCACCGCCAGAGCCTGGTGGAAGTGCTGGATGGGCTTGGTGCCCTGGACATAGAGAATCTGTCCCAGAAGCACGGGCTGGGAGCTTTGTGGCCGCAGCCGTGGATCAAGAGCCGGACCGGCGGCAGCGACGACCATGGTCTTTTGAACATAGGGAGGACTTGGACGGAAGTTCCGGCGACCGCATCCACCGTGGAGCAAGTGCTCCAGTGCCTCAAGGAGGGCAGATGCCGTCCGGGCGGAGCCAGCGGATCAGGTCTCAAGCTGGCCCACGCCATCTACTCGGTGGGGGTGCGCTATGTCGGCCGGGATATCGAGTCGCCCCAGAGCCCCAGTCTGCCCACGATGCTGCTCCAGGCCCTGGTTGGAGACCGCCCGGTTCCCACCGAACGCCAAATGATCAAACTGGCCCTCAAACACAAGCTCAAGGGCTGGAAAACGAAGTTGCTCAAGCCCTGGAAGCGCAAGCACGCCAGCAGCGCGGGAAAAATCCTGGGCAAGGGGTTCCTGGAATCTGCCAAAGCGCGCCTGCCAGAACACGAAGCGCTGGTGGAGGCCATTAAGGAAGGCGCGGCCCCGCTGGCTCGCCACGCCGAGATGTTTCGTTTCGCATCGGACGTGAACCGCGACGTTGCCGAAACCATCGCCAGAGCGATCGAAAACGCCGCCCAGGACCATCGCTTCATAGGGTTTTTTGACGCTGTGGCGGCAGCCATGGCCCACCAGTTCCTCCTCCTGCCGTACTACTTCGCATTCTTCCACCAGAACAAGGAGCGCGACTTGCTCGACTCGATCACCGGACGGAGCCGGCTCCGCGATCCCAACGCGGTCCGGATCGGCGTTTTCACGGACACCATTGACGAGGTTAACGGCGTCAGCCGTTTCCTGCGCGACATGGGAGAGCAGGCCTATCGCAAGGGCCGCACCTTCATGATCCATAGTTGCAGCCGTGAATTGAAATATGACCTTCCCTTCCGCAAAAATTTTCAGCCGCTGCTGTCGCGGTCACTGCCATATTATCCCGAACTCCAACTCAATCTGCCGCCGGTCCTGGAGATCATGGAATGGGCTGACCGCCAGCAGTTCGACGTCATCGAGGTGAGCACGCCCGGGACCATGGGCCTGATGGGCATGCTGGTGGGCAAGATGCTCAAGGTTCCCATTGTCGCCACCTATCACACCGATTTTCCCGCCTTCGTGAAGAGCATCACCGGCGACGCCAAACTGGCGGCCATGACCAAGAGCTACATGCGCTGGTTCTATTCACGTCTGGCCAAGGTTTTTTCGCGGACGCGGCAGTACTTCCCGAACCTGCGCGAGTTGGGCGTGCCCCAGGCCAGGCTGGTGGCCACGACGCTGGGCATTGATACCGCCAAGTTCAACCCGCGTCATCGCGACCTGAACGCCTGGACCGAGTACGGAGTGAAGGAAAACTACCGCCTGCTCAACTGCGGGCGCATCAGTCTGGAAAAAAACCTGCCCCTTCTCGTCCAGGCATTCAAGAAACTATGCCAGAAGCGCCGAGACACGGCCCTGATCATCGCCGGCGACGGGCCCTACAAGAAGCAGATGCAGCGCGAACTGGAAGGGCTGCCGGCCTATTTCCTGGGCTACATGGGCGATCAGGAACTGGGTAGGCTGTACGCCTCCTCGGACATGTACATCTTCCCCTCCCTGACTGATACGCTGGGCCAGGTGGTCCTGGAAGCCCAGGCCTCCAGCCTGCCGGTGCTGGTCAGCGACGTCGGCGGCCCTAAAGAAGCCATGGACGATGGCATTACCGGCCTGGTGCTGCCGGGCACCGACCCCGAGCCCTGGGCCCGGGCTATGAATAACCTTTTAACCGATGAACCCCGCCGCCTGCGCATGGGCCGCACCGGTGTCACGCGGATAAGCCGCTTCTCCATAGAGCGGGCCTTCGAGCACCTATGGGCTGAACACGTCCAGGTGGTGATGCCGAATCATGTGACCAAACTCGCGGAGGAAGAAACTCCGGCGCAGGCGGAGAATCAAGCGTTGAGTCAGGCTGTAGTAAACGGTTAGACTGCCAGACGCTTGCGCTGCAGGTATTGCGGCCGAGGCGCGAGCGGCGCACTTGGCGCTCTATGATTCTTACAGCTTGTGCCCCATTTTGGCTTTTTTGGTTTCCAGATACCGGCGATTATGCTCGCCCGGTTCAATGCGGATGGGGACCTCTTCCACCACCGCCAGCCCGAAACCGTCGATCCCGTAAACCTTCTTGGGATTGTTGGTCATGATGCGCAGTTTGCGCAGTCCCAGGTCGCGGAGGATCTGGCTGCCGATGCCATAATCACGGCGATCGACCGGCAGGCCCAGTTCCAGGTTGGCCTCCACAGTGTCCAGGCCCTTTTCTTGAAGGGCGTAGGCATGCAATTTGTTTGTCAGGCCGATGCCGCGGCCCTCTTGGCGCAGGTAAATGAATGCACCCTTGCCCGCCGCCTCGATCATCTGCATCGCCGTGGCAAGCTGCCCTCCGCAATCGCAACGGCCGGAGCCGAAAATATCCCCGGTCAGGCACTCGCTGTGGACACGGACCAGCACCGGCTCATCGTGCATGATCGGTTTACCGGCGGCATCCACATCGCCCACCCCGCCCTTGCACAACGCCAGATGCGGCTGGGCATCGACGGGGCTCTGGTAGGCATGCAGCGTGAAAACGCCCCAGGTGGTGGGAAGAGTGACGCTCTCCACGCGCTTGACGAACTGCTCACGCTTGAGGCGGTAGCTGATCAGATCGGCAATGGTACACATCTTGAGCTTGTGCTGCTGGCAGAAAGCCTGTAACTCCGGCCGGCGGGCCATTTCGCCATCTTCGCGCATGACCTCGCAGATAACGGCGGCGGGCTTGAGGCCGGCCAGGCGGCAAAGATCCACGCTCCCCTCGGTCTGGCCGGAACGGACAAGCACCCCGCCCTCGCGGCACCTCAGGGGATTGATGTGACCCGGGCGGAGCAGGTCTTGGGGCTGAGTATCATCTTCAATGGCGATCCGTACGGTGGTAGCGCGGTCGCGGGCGGAGACGCCGGTGGTGACGCCGAACTTGGGATGGGCGTCGATGGTTACGGTGAAAGCCGTACCGAGTTGGGCGGTGTTGTTCTGGGTTTGGGCGGCAAGCTGAAGTTTGTCGCAGCGTTCGCCGGTGAGAGCCAGGCAGACCACGCCGCGGGCGTGGGTGACCAGGAAATTGATGGCCTGGGGATCGATGTGTTGGGCAGGATAGACGATATCCCCTTCGTTTTCACGGTCTTCGTCATCGATCAGTACGATGGGCCGTCCGGCCTTGAGTTCTTCGAGGATGGTTGGAATCGTAGAAAAAGGCATAAGTATCTCAGAGAATCTTATACCGTCAGGCAGGGAAAAACGCTAAACCCTGAACGCGAAACGGCTCACGGTGTGAATTGCCGGGTGCGCATGGTGGCCAGCGATGGCCGGGATTGGTACAACAAACAATGAACCGAGAGCCATGAATAATGAGCGATGAACCTCAAATAAAGAATGAAGCAACAGCGAACCGTGTTCAGCGTTCACGATTCACGGTTCACTATTCAGCGTTTCTTGTTCCTCTGGCTATTTTTCTGCTCAGCCGGGCCGTTATTTTCACGGTCACGGGTTTTTCCCTGGTGGCCGACCAGCATTTTCACAATTACCAGGCGCCGGTGGCCGGCAATCTGATTGTTCAAGGCCTGACGCGCTGGGACGGCGGCTGGTTTATCCAGATCGCTCGCGAAGGATATCCGCACCGGCAGCCGCCAAGTTCAGAGCCGGCGGCCCAGGCCCAGCGTCGCGAGGAATTGAAACGCACCAACTTTTTCCCACTCTTCCCGCTTATGGGCCGATATTTCAGCATGGTCACCGGCCTGTCGATTCCCGTATCGCTGGTCATCTGCGCCAACCTCTGCGCCTTGGCGGCGTTGATCGTCGTTTACCGCATCTTCCTGGAACTTGAGGGCCCGGCCGGCGCCATGGCGGCCATGGGGCTGCTGGTCGCCTGGCCTTTTTCGTTTTTCCAGGCGGCGGCATATCCCGAATCAATCATGATGCTCAGCACGGCGCTGGCCATCTGGCTGGCGATGCGCCAACGCCATTGGGCCGCGGGAACGGCGTTGGGCATCGGCATCCTGGCCCGGCATCTGACGGCACTTGGAGGTTTGTCCCTGCTGGCTCAACACATTAAGGAACGCGGTTGGTATCCCCGCCGTCTCATTAGGCATCGCGATTTTCTGGGGTTGCTTGTGCCCCTGGCTATTGCCGCCATCTACCCGATATTTCTGGCCATCCGCCTGGGTCAGCCGCTGATCTGGCTACGCATGCGCTCCCAATGGGGCAACCTCTCTTGGGCCGGCGTGTACTCATTCTTCATGCGCAGTGATGTCCACCAATACCCGGAGATAGTCTTTTACATCATCATCTCCATCTTTCCGAGCCTGGGCGCCTTCCTGCTGCTGACGCGCCGCCGTTGGCTGGTCCCGGCGGCTTTCGGCCTGGGCCTGATGCTACTGCTGTGGTGTACCGGTGCCGCTGGACTGGGGCGCTACGGCGGTTCCTGCTGGCCAGCCTTCCTGCCTTTGGGCGTCATCCTCGCCCGCCGGCCTGCCATTCTCGTCGGCCTGTTATGCACGTTTGCCATGCTTCAAGGGATGATGCTATACCTTTTCGTGCATCTGTTCCCAATTCTGTAGACTTGTCTATAACTTCAGTATGAACAATAGGTTAAAAATAAATTAGCCATTTCGTTAAATATTCATCATCTACTACTGTTTATTATTATTACTGTTTATTAGGGATATGGTTGGTACATCCGCCCTTGCCGCGCACCAGAAGCAGTGGTTTAATAATGATATTAAGGAGATGAGTTATGTCACGCGTATGGTTTATCGTTTCGGCATTGGTTTTGTTCACTGTCGCGGCTGGTTGCTCGCAGTACTTGGGCGATTTCCGGTACTCGCCTCAGCAGGCCCTGGCAGAGATTCCTTCGACCCAGCCGCAGCAGCCGCCCGTGGTTTCGGTGCTGGCGATGGTGATCGGCGTCCATTGTGAGAATCAGAATGAAGGCATACCCACCTCGGTCGAGGTCCGGCTGAGGGTGCAAAACAATGGACCGGCGCCAGTCGTCTTTCAATCCCCGTCTCTGGAACTGACCAATGGCGTGGACATATTTCCGCCGCCGGTTGTGCGTCCGGCGCAGCCGATTATGCTGGGGCCGTCCGATTTCGCCGTAGTCAGCGCCTATTTTCCGATTCCACCGGGTCGTTCCTGGAATACCACCGACCTCACCTGGCTGCAACTTCGCTGGCGCGAGGATATCGCCGGCGAGACCGTCGGCCAAGTGGTGGATTTCCACCGTGTCTATAACGTCTACTACACGACCCCTTATTGGGGTTATCCCTACTACTATGGTTACTACGGCGGTGTAGTCGTCGTACACCCCAGATAGTCTGACATCAGGGGACTCCGCACATCTGTTCATGCCGGCCGCTATCCGCGCCGCATCGATCCGGTGTGGTGTCCCCTGGCGCTACACCTCGTTGAAGAGCTCCCATCCCTCGATTCCTTCGGCATCGCCTTGCTTGAGGTATTCGTACGCCGTTGCGGTGTTGGCAATGCCCACGGCGGCCGCCAGCCGTTCTAGCCGCTGCGATTCCATCCCCACGCCTTGCCGGTCCAGCAGCAGGCGGAAGGCGTCTTCCTTACCGGGGGCCAATGTGGCCAGCACCTGCGGATTGCCGACCATGGCCTCCTGTTCGGCGCGGTTCTCCTCGCCGAAATAACCAGGTTTGGAGAAGAAGGCATCCACAAGCTTGGCGTCCCGCCAGAACCAGTAGGCGCAGACGTCGTCATCATGCACCAGCAGATATAGCACCTCGCCGCCCACCGCCTCGGCGATCGCCTGGCCGATGGTCTGGTCCTGGCCATTGTTGTTGGGGTACACACCGATCCAACCATTGAGCGCCGGGCCGATCAGGCATCGGAAACGCCGGCGCTCGGCCACCCGCCTGATTACCGCCGTGATTTGGTCGACATTCTTACTGTGAATCTGCACCGAGCCATAAAAGCTGCCCATGGTCCGTCCTCCTCCAGTTTACCCACAGACGCCAAGCCTAGCACAATCCAGGGCGATTTGCATTACTTTTCCCGCTCTCGGCCTTCGCCGCCCTCCCTAACGCCTTCATGCCTCTCGCCTTCATGCTTTTCCTCGGCATGCGGAACCATCGGCTTGTTTACATTGCCCCGGCGGCGCTCAAGCTCTTTAGAATCCACCCTTCCGCCGGTCTTGGTGAAGCGCTCGCGATCCCGGGTCTGAAAAGACGCGGCAGCGCGGCGATTTTCTTCGACGTTTACGTAGCGATGGTGGAGGATATTCTCGTGGACTACGCGATTAAGGAACACGTCGCGGGTATAGCAATATCCGCCGAAATAGTAGTGATCGTGCCAGAAAAAACACCCTGGCGGGAATCCCAGTTCAAACTGGTACACGCACTCATCCGGCGGCGGTTCGACATCGACGGCCACCACGCCCTCGCCGACGATCAGCGGGCCCTGCACTTCCACGCTCGGCGCCACAACTTCGGCGTGCGGTCCCCGCACCACCACCTCGCAGCCGCTCAGGAACAGGGTAGTCCCGCAGGCACTCACCAGAAGCACCGCGGAGCCAATAACGCCATACGTTCGAGAAATACACATGCCTCACCTCATAAAAGATTTCGCTTCGTGCTGCCGCCAGCCAGTGCAATGTAAGATCGTACGGAGGCGCGCCAACCACAGTCAAATATCGCAATATGTCGACTAAAAAGCGCTGGCCAATGGACACGGGGGCGTCGCGGTTGTAAGATACTTTGCCGTTGGTATCTGATCGAGTCAGATGACGCCCAGCTCCGCTGCTCGCCTTTTCCCTCCCTCACTTTCCAACTCCCAGGCTGATTTGCCGGCCTCATCCACTACTACGTGTGAAGGAATAAGTGCATACGATGCGTCTTCTGCTCATTAACCCCGTGAATCCCCTGGCCCTGTCGGAAATTCGCCAGCGCTGGTTCAATCGCTATCGTGTGTGGAAACCGCTGGGCCTGGAGACCGTGGCGGCTCTGACGCCAGCCGGCTGGGAAGTAACCCTGATCGATGAGAATCTCGGCATCGGCGATTATGCCTCCATGCCGCGCCCCGACCTGGTGGGCATCACCGCGTTCACCTCCCAGGCCAGCCGTGCCTATGACCTGGCCGCCAGTTTCCGCGCCATGGGCGTGCCCGTGGTGATGGGCGGTATCCATGCCAGCATGCGTTCGGAGGAAGCGCTCCAGTACGTTGATAGCATCGTGGTCGGCGAGGCCGAAGAAGTCTGGCCGCGCCTCCTGGCCGATGCCAGTGCTGGTAAACTGCAGCGGACGTACCAGGCCGCGCGTGCGGACGGGCTGGCCATCCCCGCCGCCAGGCACGACCTGCTGACCAAGGGGTACGCTTTCGGGGCCATCCAGACCACACGCGGCTGCCCCCTGAATTGCAGTTTTTGCAGCGTGACCGCTTTCAACGGCGCCCGCTACCGCCAGCGGCCCATCGCCGACGTGGTCGCGGAAATGGCCACCATTCGTGAGAAAATCGTGCTGATCGTGGATGACAACCTGATCGGCACCAGTCCCGCCCACGCCACCCGCGCCAAGGCCCTCTTCCGGGCCATGATCGATGCCAAACTGAACAAGAAATGGATCGCCCAGGTCACCATCAACATGGGCGACGATGATGAACTCCTGGATCTGGCCGTCCGGGCCGGATGCATCGGGGTGTTCATAGGCTTTGAGTCCCCCACGGCCGAGGGGCTGGCCGAAGTAGGCAAGAAGTTCAATATGAACAAGGGCCGCGACATGCGCGTTTCGGTCAGCCGCATCCAGAAGCACCGCATCATGGTGGTGGGTTCTTTCATCATCGGCCTGGATAGTGACGGTCCGGGCATTGGCCGCCGGGTCGCCGACGCCGCCAGCGGTTACGGCGTGGACATCCTCAACGCCTTGTTCCTCACCCCGCTGCCGGGCACCAAGCTTTGGGACAAGATGCACGCCGAAGGCCGCATCCGCGCCGATGCCTTTCCCCAAGACTGGAAATACTACACGCTTACCTTCCCCGTGGCCCGCTACCGGCAGCTTTCCCAGACCCAGGTCAGCCATGAGATGGCCGAATGCGACCGGCGTTTCTATTCCGTACGCCGTATCGCCTGGCGCACCGGCCTGAGTCTCCTGCGCTGGCGCCGCCCGCTCTTTTCCATCGTCGGCAATCTTTCCTATCGCGCCAGCCTCCGCGCCAACCGCGATGCCTACCGCGCCTTTGCCCTTACACATGGACAGGATCCTTCGCCCGAATCCTCCCTGCTGGGCCAGATCGCCTCGCTCCTTAATCCCGAAGCGGCCACCTGAGCGCATGGCAACACCGGCAAGAGAGGAATTTAACCACGGATTTTCTGGCCTGGGCCTGGTGCCAAGGGGCGGTCGGCGGCACGGGCGGAGGCAGGCACCGGCAGGTGCTCAGATGATGGATTGATTGACGCCGGGTTGACAGGAGAGTTCCCGTTGGGTTGGAGTGGGGGCAAGAACGCGACGGAACTCTCAACCCTGGGGGTATTCGTTTAGTGTTTGTCTTGCACCTTTCCATCCTGGTGTGGAATGCCGCAAAGGCGGGTACATTAGGAGGGAGCATGGAAATGAATGTCCCCAAGCTATCTCCGCCCCTCAAATGGCACGGCGGCAAACACTACTTAGCCGACCGGATTATCGCCCTGATGCCTGCGCATCTGCATTACGTGGAACCGTTCTTCGGCGGTGGCGCGGTCTTGCTGGCGAAGAATCCCGACGGCATTTCCGAAGTGGCCAATGATATCAACGGGTGGTTGAGCAACTTCTGGAACGTGCTTCGCGAGGTGGAGCCCTTCGAGCGTTTTCGCCGCATGGCGGAGGCGACGCCATTCAGCCAGCCGGTGTGGGATGCCGTGGTAAGCGAGATGGCGGCCGAGCCAGACCTCAGGCATTACGAGCCGGTGCGGGCGGCCTTCATGTTCTTCGTTCGCTGTCGCCAGAGCCGTGCCGGGCTTATGCGAGACTTCGCCACCCTCTCGCGCAACCGGACGCGCCGGCGCATGAACGGGGAGGTATCGGCCTGGCTGACGACGGTGGAGGGCCTGCCCAGCGTCCACCAGCGACTCCAGCGGGTGGTGATTCTCAACGCCCCCGCGGTGCATGTGATCCGCCAGCAGGACGGCTCCAATACCCTGTTCTATCTGGATCCTCCCTATCCCCACATGACGCGTTCGACCATCGATTCCTACGGGGACTTCGAGATGTCCACGCAAGACCACGCCAAGTTGCTCGATACCATTGGCAATTGCCAGGGCAAGGTCATGATCAGCAGTTATGACAGCGATCTGTATGCCGAAAAACTCCGCGGCTGGAATCGATATTTCTTCGATCTGCCTAATAACGCCGCCGCGGGCGCCTCGAAGCACCGAATGACCGAGGTGTTGTGGTGTAACTTCTGAGGGGAGGAGGATGCCGAACCGCCGCGATGTTCGATTTTACACTGCGCGCATATTGACGATTTATCTCCGCGAGTTAAATTGTCTGAGTTAGAACCGACATCGGAACTTAAACGTCACTCGAACCGAAGGTGGTGGCTCCCCTTCGGTTCGAGTGTTTTGGCACATGGACAGGCAACTTCATCCGAGGCACCTTGGCGCAGCATCTGGTGTCAATCCGATTCTGTCCTCAAGCGATCTGGCCTTGCACGGACTGGCATAAGATGAATTTTACCGGGCATGCAGCGATATTTCCGCGACTGCTCCTGACGACAACCATCCTGGCCGCCTTAGCTTGCGGATGCACCAGCAGCATCGCCGACCGCTTTCTGGCCAGCCAGCGGTCGGAGTCGCGGATCGAGGACTTGCGTATCTTGCGCGGACAGGTGATCGCCGCATGGGGCCATAAGTTTCAGGAGATTCAGTACAGTGCCTCCGATGGCACGCCGCTAAGCGCCTGCATGCTGCTGCCGGCGACCAACTCATCGTTCCCCGCGGTCGCCATGACCCGGCCCCGGGGAGTCATTGTTCTGCTGCACGGCCTGTCGAATCAAAAGGAATGGATGCTCCGCGAGGCGGAAGGCTTCGCCAGCAACGGCTACCTGGCGGTTTGTGCCGATCTTCGCGGCCACGGGGCCAGCGGCGGCCGCTTCACCAGTTTCGGGTATCACGAACGCCATGACATGGCGAGGCTGATGGACATTCTGGCTGCTGATGGCTTCGACACCTTGCATGTTGGCGTCGTGGGCCGCAGCCTTGGCGCCGTCACCGCCATCCAGTGGGCTGCCATCGATCGCCGGGTCAAGGCCGTTGTGGCCATCGCTCCGTTCGCCGATCTCCGCGCCGAAGCCAATTACCTCTATGCCGCCCAGCAGCCGTGTCCCTCGCAGTGGAAGATCAACATGGTGGAAGACGCCGTCGAGCGGGAAGGGAACTTCCGCATTGATGATGTCACCCCCATCCGCTGCGTGCGGGTAATGAATACGCCTATTTATTTCATCCATGGCGACCGCGACGACATCGTGCCGTCCAGCCAGTGCGACGCCCTTTTCGAGAATGCCCGCGGCCCGACTGTCATCGAGCGCGTTGCCAATACCGGACATCGCGACGTCAGCAACATGGCCGGAGATGCCCTGCACCAGCGCATCGACCAGTGGCTGAACAGTTTCGTTCCGGCGGACGCGACGGCGGCGCCGCCGGATTGGGCATCCGCCATGCCGCATCGCAATCTCGTCGTTTCCAGCGCTGCTGTCCGAGCCCCGCCAGGCAGCGCTGTCGAGACTGGCAGCCCCCGATGAATACCACGCCAGACAAGATCATCTACGAAATTCGCCCGGCGCACGTCCAGGAAATCGTCAGTCTGCGCCATTCGGTTTTGCGCGCCGGACTGCCGCCGCACACCGCGATCTTCGATTGTGACGACCAACCGACTACGCGTCATTGGGTCGCCGTGACCAAGGCCGGGGTGCCTGACGTCGGCAAAGTAATCGGTTGTGCCACGGTGATGAAATCCACGCTTGATGGGGAGGACGCCTGGCAACTTCGCGGCATGGCGATCGCCCCTGCCTTCCGTCGTACCGGAGTCGGCCGGCGTATGGTTCTGGAGATCTATCGAACATTGCGCCAGGAAGGGCCTCCCTTGCTTCTCTGGTGCAACGCCCGCGAACCGGCGGTCGAGTTCTACCGGGCCCTTGGCTGGACCGTGTTCTCCGATCGCTTCGATATTCCCACCGCCGGTCCGCATTACAAGATGAAGATCCGCCTGACAATACCGTGAGGGGAAGCGGGAGTCGGGGCCGGGAATCGCAATCAGGGGCTTTGGCGTGTAGGTGTTCGAGCCAAGGGACCGCACTCATGCCCCTCGTCCCTATCCACTCTACTGACCTTCCGGCTCCTGTTTTTCCTGGTCGCCCTCGCCTTCGGTCCTGGCTTTGTCCGAGCGGCGGAAAATGGCCAGGACGCGGTCTATGGCGACGACAAACAACCGGTTGTCGTGTTCCAATTCCACGGGTATCGCCTCGCGCGGGTCGAAAAGAACCTTGTCATACTGGCGGATGGTATGGTCCTCATCGTTCTCGATGGCCTTGCTGATGGCGATGACGCGCCCGGTGATGACGGGAATCTCATGGCTGTCCGGCAGCATGATGCCACTCTTGGTCGTCCGCTTGTTATCGTCCTTGCGAATGACCACCCGCTTGCCTGTGGGCTCGATTATGTCGTACTCCGAACGCGGTTTGATGGGTTTGAGGGCCATGATGCTGATTATACCGTGGGACGAGCCAAGGCCCAAAGGCAAGGCTCGGAGGCCAGAAACGATAGGCGTTCCCGATCCCCGCCCAAGCCACTCCATCAGTCGTGCGGCGGCGCGGCTTCGCCAGGCGGGATGTCCGGTGGCTCCTCGCCTTCGATCAGGTCCTGGGCAAGGCGCCCCAGGTAGAACTGTATCTCCTGCTTGGCTACGGTGGCCGGCAGGGAATCGCGCAGGTCGTAGGAATGGGAGTGATCCTCGGCGGAATCCTCGCCGCGTTTTTCGCCTTCAGTGATGATGTGATGCTCGAAGGTCACGCAGTCCTCGTGGCCCTGCATTATCACCAATTCCCCCCAGCGCCAGGCCAGGTGAATGCGCAAGGCAAGCTGATTGCCCCAGGTGGAAACGCGATGCACGATCTGATTCCTGGCCAGCACATTCACCAGATCATCGATGGCGGGCAAGACGGCGCCGTGGAGAAATTCGGCGTAGTTCTGGTTGTACTCCTGCTGCCGTTCCATGGCCTCGCGTTCGGCGGTGAGTTTGTCGGGTACCACATCCCGGAACGAGCCCACACGCGCCAGCCACCAATTAGTAAACGTCTTATCGAGCATGGCGGTAAAGAGTAAGGGCAAAGGGTGAAAAGGGGAAGGGTCGGGAGTTGTAGATCGGGGATCGGGACAATCATTGGCTCATTCCTGCGTATCCGCATCGCCCTGCACTGCGTCACGCGGTCTCCCAAGCGCTAAGAATAGTGGCTGGCCTCGCCAGGCGAGCCGGCCGCCGCTTTCTACTTGCCACAGTCGGCATTCCACAGCAATATGCCTCCAGCCATGCTGCGGACGTCGGTGAAACCGGCTTGGCGCAGGGCCTGGGCGAATTGCAGCGAACGACTGCCGGCCTTGCAATGAACGACTATCTTGTCGTTCTTGTGTTGGAGCAGTTGCGACAAATGCTGGTCGATCTGCTGTAAAGGCATCAGCCGGGCGCCGGGAATGCTGGTGGCGGCGTGCTCGCTGGGAAGGCGGCAGTCGATCAGCAGGAGTCGTTCCTTGCTGTCGAGCATCTGTTTGACTTGGCGCGGGGTGATTTCCCAATCGGCCTTGAAGTTATAGCCGGGGGGAAGTCCGCGTTTATCGAGTTTGACGGGGGACCGAGACGTCGTCTGGGCCGATGATTGCGGGTCAATGGCAGGCATGCCGCAAAACTCCTCGTAGTCGATGGGGCTGGTAATGGTCGGATGATTGCCGCAGACAGGGCAGGCCGGATCGCGGCGGATCTTTACCGTGCGGAATTCCAGATCCAGAGCACTGTAGGTCGTCAAGCGTCCGATCGCCGGCCTGCCGATTCCCAGAATCAATTTGATGACTTCGGTGGCCTGAAGGGATCCGATGACGCCGCAGATTACGCCCAGGACGCCGCCCTCGGCACAGCTCGGCACCGAACCAGCCCGCGGCGGCCGGGGATACAGGCAGCGATAGCATGGGCCGGCCTGATTGGTCTGGGGATCGGGCAGGTGGGGGGCGAAGACGCTGACCATGCCCTCGAAACGGAAGATTGATCCGTACACATTGGGCTTCTTGAGAATCACGCAGGCATCGTTGACGCAGTAACGGGTGGGGAAATTGTCGGTGGCATCGACAATCACATCATAGTCCCTGGCCAGGTCCAGGACGTTGGTGCCATTTACGATGGTCTTGATCTCCAAGAGCTTCAGATCGGGATTCAGGTCTTTAAGCCGCCGGGCAGCCGCATTGACCTTGTCAGCCCCGATCGTGTTTTGGCCGTAGAGCACCTGGCGTTGCAGATTGCTGGAACTGACCACGTCGGCATCGGCCAGGCTGATAGTTCCGACGCCGGCGGCGGCCAGGTAGAGACTTACCGGGCACCCCAGCCCGCCGGCCCCGATGCACAATACTTTGGCGTCGAGAAGCTTTTGCTGTCCCTCGATGCCGACTTCCGGCAACAGCAGGTGCCGCTGGTAGCGATCAATCTGAACGCTGCTCAGCGGGGCGGGGCAAGCCCTGCCTAACGCACGGGTTGGGGGGGTTCTGGTCATCCAGTTACAGCGTACGTTTGTGGCAAGGCGTTGGTCAAGGGTTGACGTTCGATGCGGGCGATCAACATGCGCCCCAGAACCTGTCCCGGTTGTTCTATCAGCCAATAGGTTATGGTCGCCAGGGCCATGCACGCCAAAGTGACGCACGCCAGCGACAACAACCATTGCCCGATGGGATGCCAGTGCCAATGGATGGTGGCCTGACTCACCCAATGTTCGATGGGATCCAGGATTGCCCTGTGAATCAGGTAGACACTGTAGCTCACCTTGCCCAGGTGGGTGAAGAAGCCGTTGACCAGCAGAGGGTTCTCGTACAAAGCCAGGGCCAGCGTCAGCGGCACGAACGCCAGAGCGCTGCCGAAGGTGATGGGAAGATAGCGCCTGTTTGTGGCGGGCATCAGCCACCACAAAACGACGAACGCCGCCAGCAGCGCCCAGGATATACGGCGATGGCGCCGCCTGGTCCGCTCGTCGGAGGACTCGATGGCGGGCCAGACGTTCCGGCAAACGAAAAAGCAGACGATTCCCGCCGCGAAGGCGGGAAACTGGAAGGGAAGCATGAACCAGGTGGTGTCATGCCAAAGAGTTTTCTCGGGGATCAAGGGCCGCCAATAAGCCAGAAGATGAAAACCGATGGCCAGCAACACCGCCGCCGCCAACAGAAGCAGCGACGCCCGCAGCGAACGCACGGCACGGTAGAGCATGGGCAGGATCATGTAGAACATGGCTTCCACCGCGACCGACCATCCACCCGGTACAATGGCCTGTATCCAATAAGGATTCCAGCCATTGACGAACGTGGTGGTGGCGGCAATGGCCCACGCGGTGAGGCGCCTTCCCTCGCCCAGCCATTCGACATCCAAGGTGGGATGGAGCCCATAACGAAGAAGGAAAAAGATCAGCGCGGTCCAGAACATCGGGGCAATGCGGGCGATACGGCGAATGAAGAAGTTGATGGTCGGATGACGTTCCACCAGCTTGCGCCGATCCTGGGAGAGGAATAAGGTCAAGGCGCTGACCAGAAAAAACAGTTGTACCCCGCGTGCCCCGGTGCGCGTGAATTCGGTGATCTGGTCCGCCAGATCACTGTCGCCAACGTGCATTCTGCGCAATCGCGGCGCTCTCCTGGCGATGGTCGGCGTTGTTTTGCCAAGGCCCGCAGTGGATTGCACTACCGATTCCTCAGGCGCACCGGCGTCTGTCGCCGGCCCGGTCGCATCCGCAGCGGTCCCCGGGCTATATTGGGCTTTGTGGACGCGGGAAAAATGCACCTGCCCGGTATGAACAATCAGGACGCCCAGAATAGCTATCCCGCGCAGGGCGTCGATGAACCGGTACTTGGTCTTCATAGGAGACCGTCAGAAATTCAGGCCGCAAGTGCCAGGGCTGACCGACCCTTGGCCCCGGTTCCGCCTATGCCAGGTTCCCCATTTCCATCTCGTGCAGGCCCTTGCCGCTGGGCACCATGGGATAGACATGCTCATCGGGCTCGATGACAAAATCCACCACCACCGGACCATCGTGACTGAGCATCTGGCCGATGACTTTGGGCACGTCCTGCTTGTGTTGGCAGCGGATGCCGCGGATGCCGTAGGCCTCGGCCAGGCGCGTGAAGTCGGGGTTCTTCATCGCCGTGTTGGAGTAGCGCTGGCGATAGAACAAATCCTGCCATTGCTTGACCATGCCCATGAAATCATTGTTGAAAATCGCCACCTTCACCGGCAGGTTGTACTGGGCAATGGTGCCCAGTTCGGTGCAGGTCATCTGGAAGCTGGAATCGCCATCCATGTCGATAACGGTCTTGCCGGGGCAGGCGAGCTGGGCCCCGATGGCGGCGGGCAACCCGTAGCCCATGGTGCCCAGGCCGCCGCTGGTGATCATCTGCCGGGGATGGCGCCAGCGGTAAAACTGGGCCGCCCACATCTGATGCTGGCCGACGCCGGTGGTGACGATGGCCTGCCCGTTGGTCTGGCGGCACAACTCCTCGATCACGTACTGCGGCTTGGCTTTGGGGCTGTCATCGTGGTACTTGAACGGATAGCGCTTCTTCCAGGCGTTGATCTGGGCGAACCAGTCTTTGCGGTCGCGATGCTCGATAAATGGCTCCATCAACTCCAGGCTGACTCTGGCATCGCCCAGCACTTCGACATCCACGTCGACGTTCTTGCTGATGGAACTGGGGTCGATGTCGATGTGGATGATTTTGGCATGAGGCGCGAAATTGGCCAGGTTTCCGGTGACGCGATCATCAAAACGGGCGGCCACGGCGATGAGGCAGTCGGATTCCTGGACCGCGTAATTGGCGAAGGCGCTGCCGTGCATGCCCAGCATATACAGAGCCTTGGGGTCGGTTTCGTCAAAAGAGCCCAGGCCCAGGATGGTGGTGGTGACGGGGATGTTGCCGCGGTCGGCCAGGCGGCGCAGGGCATCGGAAGCATTGGCGATAATGACTCCGCCGCCCACGTACAGTACCGGGCGGTGGGAGCGGTTGATCAACTCGGCGGCGCGCTGGGCCTGGCGGGCGTGCTGGGTATTGGTGACGACCAGGCGACGGCGGTCGAGGATGTGCTGGCGGGGAGTGTCATCCACTTCCTCAGGGCAAATGGCGCTGGTGACGTCTTTGGGCAGATCGATCAACACCGGCCCGGGACGACCACTAGTGGCGATGGCGAAGGCCTCGTTGACCACCCGCGGCAGCTCGCGCACATCCTTGACGAGGTAGTTCCACTTGGTGCAGGGCCGGCTGATGCCGGTTATGTCGGCCTCCTGAAAGGCGTCGTTGCCGATCAACTTCGATGCCACCTGTCCGCAGAAGACGATGATGGGGATGGAATCCATCTGGGCGGTGGCCAGGGGAGTGATGGTGTTGGTGGCTCCGGGGCCGCTGGTGACGATGCACACGCCCACCTTGCCGCAGGCGCGGTAGTACCCGTCGGCGGCATGGCCCGAACCCTGCTCGTGGCGGTTGAGGATGAACCTGGCCGGCGTTTTGTATAGTTCGTCGAATACCGGAAGGATGGCTCCGCCAGGATAGCCGAAAAAGTGCTCCACCTTATGGTCGTTGACCAGTAATTCGTGGAGAATCTGCGCGCCGGTCTTGCCCTTGTAGCGGGCTTTGGCGACTGAGTGGGAGGTCCGAGTATGGGCTTCCGATTGCGTAGTGCTCATAAGAGTGTCATCCGACCGAACGCTTTGGCTCCAAGCGCAAAGCACAATACTTTACCGTTCTGCTCCGGACCATTCAAGAAATTTCGCCAATTTTTACGATGGAATTCGCGGAAACTATGGAGGCTGACAGAGGGGCAAGCAGGCCCATCCGACCCCGATTTTACGATAGCTTGCAAGATCATCATCTTGAGAGAGAATGGGCGGGAAGGTACAGGCCAGCGACGGTCGCTGGTCAATTTGCCTGTGAATCCCGGCTCAGGATACTACTACCATGCCCCGCACCACAACCATTGCATTGACCGTCCTGTTGCTTGCCGCCAGCGCTATCGCCCAACCCAAGCCGGCGAGCCAACCGGCGGGGTCGCCGTCGATAGTGCCTGCCGCCGCCAAGCCGATCCTGTTCATAGAAAGCCCGCTGCGATTCCACCTGATGTACCGTCCGCCGACTGTCCCGGTGGAAGCCCTTACGGCAGCCGGCAAGCCGGCAACCCAGCCGGCGATCCTCAAATTCGGCTTTACGGGAGACGTGCCTATCCGCTCGACCCACACGGATCCACCGCCGTCGGCGTGGCGAAACGCCGACTTCGACGACCGCGACTGGGCCCGTTGCCTGGGGCCAATGTTTCAACAATACGACCCCACCGCGCCCTACGGTTGGAATCCGGAAGTGGCCCCGGTGTCGCTGGGACAGATCGCCGTGCGCAGCAAGTTCATGGTCACGGACCCGGCGGCGGTCAGCGAACTGTATCTGGCCCTGGGCTATCGCGGCGGAGTGGTGGTTTACCTCAACGGCAAAGAGGTCGCCCGCAGCGACCTGCCGGCCGGCGAACTGACCGCTGACACTCCGGCCAATGCCTACCCGGATGAGGCGTGGATCGACGCGACCGGCCAGGCCATCCCCGCCGCCGTCGACTGGAACGCCGACCATAAGGCCCGCGTCCCCAAACGTGAGCGAGCCCTGGCCCCGATGAAGATTTCCACCGCCGGGCTGATTAAGGGAATCAACGTGCTGGCAGTGGAGATCCACCGCAGTGATTTCCACCCCTGCGCGCTGACGTGGTGGAGTTCGGCCAACCAGGAGCATGTGTACGGCCGGTACCGCGGATGGACGCCCGTCGGGCTGAACGACCTGAAACTGTGGGCGGTGGGCTCGGGGGCGACTGCCAATCTCGACCGGCCCAAAGGTGTGCAGGTCTGGACCGCCCCGACCTATGATCGGCTGCAATATGTCACGCTGGGCGACCCGCAAACCGAACCGGCCACCATCCGCATCGCCGCCGCACGCAACGGCTCGTTTTCCGGCCAGGTGGTCATCTCCAGCAGTGAGCAACTCAAAGATGTTAAGGTCGTCATGAGCGACCTGTCGGCTCAGGGACCCGCCGCCGGCAAGATACCCACGACAGCCATCCGCATCTCTTACGTCCAAAAGGGCGACGTGACCGATTATTTCCGCAGCGGCTATCCGACCATTGTATTTGAGACCCTGGCCGAAAAGCCACCGACCACTCAGCCGATGGAGAAGATCCGCGGCGAATCCCGGCTGCGGACGGCGATCGGCCTGCCGCCCGAGCCGCCGGCCGCCTGCATCCAGCCCATCTGGATTACCGTGCAGACCCCCAAAGACGCCGCCCCCGGCGAGTATCTTGGCAAACTGACGCTCTCGGCGGCCGGTGAGCCCCTGGCCCAAGTGCCGGTGAAGCTCACCCTGGCCGACTGGACCCTGCCCGATCCCCAGGCCTTCCGCACTCATGTGGGTGTCTACCAGGACCCGACCACACTGTCGATGTACTACAAGGTCACCGAATGGTCGGAAGAGCATTGGAAACTGGTTGAGCGGTCGATCGCCATGCTGGGCCGACTGGGCAACAAGATGGTCAATATCCCAGTGGTCGAGCGAACACAGTTCGGCAACGATGAGGGCATGGTGTTATGGGTGAAAAAGGCCGATGGTGGCTACGACTACGATATATCATCCATGGACCGTTACCTCGGCCTGGTCAAGAAATATTGGGGCACGCCGACATTCGTGGCCCTGCATATCTGGCACTCCGGCGGATGGGATGGCCGCAAGGCCGATCAGGAGAACACGGTGACGGTGGTTGATCCGGCCACGGGCAAGCATGAGCACATGCAGGTGCCGGTCTTCGGCACCGAGGAGAGCAAGAAATTCTGGACCCCGGCCCTGGGGGCGATTAAAGAGCATCTGGTTAAACTGGGCGTGGATAAGGCGATGTGCCTGGGGATCATGTCGGACGGTGGGCCACCGGCGAATGTGTTTAAGATGTTCAACGAGATCATTCCGGGCATCGGCTGGTCGCGCGGATGTCACACGTCCACCAATGCCACGCAGCCAATACCACTGCCGGGGGGCGGACTTATAATTTGCCAGGAGTTCTGCTACGGCCGGGACATCGCCGACCCGGCGGTAAAGCTGCCGAAAATATGGGACGCGACGGGACCGGGCATAAGCTACCTCCGCGAAGATTACGACCAAGTCCAGCCATACATGGTCCGGCTGACAGCCGAACGCAGCCTCTACGGCGGGACCCGCGGCTACGGCCGACTGATCCTCGACGGCTGGACATTCAAGAGTACGGTAGCGGGCAAAGAAAAATGGGTATGGATGTACAACCGCTGGCCGCAATCGAGCTGCGGACAGCGTGAACCGGTGCTGACCAGCCTGGCCCAGCCGGGGCCGGATGGGGCGATGGATTCGGTGCGGTTTGAGTTATTGCTGGAAGGCACACAGGATGCGGAGGCGATGATAGTCATCGCCGAGGCCACAGATCGGTTTGCCGACAAACTGGGGCCAGACCTGACGGCCCGCTGCCGGGAACTGCTGTTCAGTCGGATTCGCCATTGTCGGCTGTCCTTGCTGACCTCCTATGACAGCTACAAGACGATTCTAGCGATGGGTGCCGACGTGGTTGACCGTTCTACCACGCTCTACGCCACCGCCGCCGAGGTCGTCCGCAAACTGGCAGTAAAATAGCCCAACCAGTAGTTAGAATCTATCTCAGAACCCAATGACTCCGCGATGGGCCATTCCCGGCCCACTCTCCGGGCGATGCATCTTGCGCCCGCACTCGTCGTCGTTCCTCCTCGCCGTATCTCTCCATTGATACGCCTCGTCGTCGCTCCTTGATTGCAGGCGAAATATGCATCGGCGCGGGGCCATTGGGTTCTGAGATAGATTTTTAGGTCATGGTTGAAGGTCGTTATCGCATCGCCAATCAATAATGCCGTAAATATTTGTCAAAACATGCCATAAATTAGACCCGTCATCTTTTTGGTCACTCCAAGGTTAGTCGTCTTGAATTGGCGGGGCGAGTTGGACCGCAGGTGCCCTCAGGAGTGAGGAAGAAAACTCTTGGCTGATCAGGATGGCAGCCTGGTCGGCCTGGATTTGTTCATCGTAAAGGGTAAAGAGGCTGCTGCCGCTGCCGCTCATACGAACGGGCCGGGCCAGGGTCTGCTCCAACTCGCTGCGCAGCCGGCCCAGTTCCGGCTTGATGGCGAAAGCCGGAGCCTCCAGATCGTTAGCCAGGTTCGGTAGCAACCGCGCGGCCGGCAGCAGCGCCCATTGTTCCCAGGGCGGCTGCTGGGCCAGGGTGGAATCGTCGCCGAGGCCCAGTTCATCAAAACGCCGGTAAACCGGGGGAGTGGGCATGGGCATGGCGGGAAGGATCAAAATCGCCCAGCGGGCCTGCGGGGCAGGGATGGGCCGCACATGCTGGCCGCGCCCGGTGCAGATACTGCTGGGACCGTGAAAGAAGAAGGGCAGATCGCTGCCGCAGGGCAGGGCGATATCCGCCAGTTCGGCGCTGGACAAACCGGCCTTCCAGAGCTGGGCCAGGCCGATGATGGTCCTCGCTGCGTCGGAGCTGCCCCCTCCCAGGCCGGCGCCGGCGGGGATGTGTTTGGCGAGGCGGATGGCGATGTCCCGTGCAGACGAGAGACATGATGGGGGCAGGCTCCGTTTCAGGGCCTCGGCGGCGCGCACGACCAGATTGGTCCCGTCGCAGGGCAGGGTGGGATCATCACAGGTGAGCGTGGCCTTGCCGCCAAGTGTGGCGGATGGCTCGATGATGAGCGTGTCGCAAAGACCGACGGTACACATCCAGGAAAGAATCGGATGAAAACCATCGGTTCCGGTTCGACCGACGCGCAGATGCAGATTGATTTTTGCTGGAGCGAGGAGGCGCATGGCGGCCAGAGTCGCAATCTGAAGAGCGTTGTCAAGGTCAGAGGTCAGAAGTCGGGCGTCGGGAAATGCTGTCTTGCACCGCGCCAGTTCCCTCTGGCCCATCGCCATTCGTCCCTCCTTGAAACATTGCCGATTCCTGAGTGTACTATACTATGATGCGAAACTGGCGAATATTGAGCATGGCGACAATGGCGACGATTCTGATGAGCGCTGTCGTCGCCCAAGCCCAGGAAGATCCGCTGACCAAACAATTCGAAATGCAGCGCAAGCAGCGCGAGCAGATGGTCGCGCGCCTGCCGTTGTTGGACAAACATCATTTTGACGAACTGTTCAGTCTGCGGCAGAACAAGGGTTTTATAGAACTGTTGACGCCCTTGGCCTCGACGCGGGGAATGAAGCGGGTGGAGATCGAAAACCTGCCGGGAACGAGCACGCTGAACATCGACGGCGGTGCGGATGGGGTCCCAGGAACCCTGGTCGTGCCCGTGTCATTTCAATTCAGCTGCATCGACTATACCGGCGGGATGCACAGCTTGACGGTTTCCTGGCAGGGCAATTACTTCCAGGTATTGCGGCAGGATCAGACGAGCAAGGGATTCAATAATTCGCTGCTCTTGCAGATGCGGCAGCCTAACGGCGCTAAAGGCTTCCCCGGCCAGCCGCAATCACAGGTCACTCTCAAAGGCAATGTCGCCGATGTCCGGGGCAGAGGCACCAACATCATCGCCCAGGCTGAGACGTTCGAGTTGTTGTGTTCGCAGTATGCCAGTGAAGTGCGGCAGGTGGTGCGACCAATGATGTTGGAACTTGGTCAGGAGGAACTTTTCGCACCCGATCCCCAGACCGCATGGCAGTTGTTTATCGACGACTGTAAGCCGGAGCCTGCCTTGCAACAGGAGGTAGTCAAGCGCCTGGCCGATCTGGATGCCGAGGATTTCCGCGTGCGTGAACGGGCGGTCGAGGAATTGCGTAAACTCGGCCGCGGCGTCGCGGTCGTCGCCAGACAAATCAGTCGCGACAATCTGAGTTACGAGCAGTGCATGCGCCTGGACATGCTGGTGTCATCATTCGTGACCATCGAGCCTCGCGAACTTCAGCAAATGCGCAACAGCCCCGACATTCTGCTGGAGTGTCTGTTGTACTGCGCCGACGAAGCGGTGCGGACATCGGCCCTGCGGCGACTGGAGAAAGTGGCGAACAAGCCAATTACGTTCGACCTGGCAGTTTCCGGCCCCGAGCGCACGCGTGCCATAAAGGCGCTTCGCGATGAACTGGCCGGGAAACCGGCGACAAGGCCGTAGGGACGTGAGAGCAGCTGATCTGGAGACGCCGGGATGAGCGGACGAGCGCCACGCTGAGCGTTTAGGGTTTATTTCACCTTTCACCTTTCCCTCCCGTCTCTTGCAAACGTGTTGGTGCTGGCTAAAATCCCCAAACATTGAAGTTTTCGGGCAGGTAGCTCAGTTGGTAGAGCAATGGACTGAAAATCCATGTGTCGCCGGTTCGATTCCGGCTCTGCCCATTAACTTAAACGCCTGTAAGTGAAGAACTTACGGGCGTTTTTCTTTTCCCTACGGCACAGGCGAAATTGCGTATAAGGCCACTGAAATTGCGTATTTGGTGACGGAATTGCGTATGAAATTGCGTATGCAAATCGGCACACGTGGCCGCATAGGCAGGTGAAGTTGAAAGTTGGCAGGGCGGGCAGAGATTTTTTTGAGGGTGAAGCCGGGTCGTTGTAGGGTCATCGCCATGCCCGAGGAAGCAAGTTACGCTGCCCTGCTCAAGTAACTTTGCGCTGCGACTGAGGCCCACCAGCCGCATGGAGAGGCCACCGCAGCCCGGCCACGCAACAGCCAGCAGCCGGGGTGACAGGGCCATCCTTGAACGCCCACGCATGGCACAACTAACTTTCGACAACCCGGACGCCCAGCCGTGGTCACCGGCCGGAAGACGGCCAGCTTTATGCCTTGATGATCGCCCGGTATCATCTGCCACGTCGCTCATACAGGTGAGGTGGCTAAGGGCCAACGTTGCAGCAGGGTCGTGGTGGCTGGCCAGCAGCAGGCACCTCTTCGATTTTCGTCGAGACCGAAGCCGGTTACCATGCTGCCACGACATGGACGGCCAAGAGTTAACAGCTTTGTGGAGGTTCTGCACGGAGAACTTCCAGCTTCGAGACACTTGCCACGGCCCCACGCACTGGGAACAGGTCCAGACCTTTGGACTGGCCATCGCACGGGAGAACGGAGCCAGCCGGGAGTTCATCCGCCTCTTTGCGGTCCTGCATGATTCATGCCGGGAGAACGAAAGCATCGACCCAGATCACGGGCTGCGGGCGGCGAATCGAGCGAAAGAACTGCGGGGAAAACTGTTCGACCTCGACGACTCGATGTTCGAGAAGCTGGTGATCTGCTGCCGTGATCACGCCAAAGGTCAAACCTCCACTGACTTGGAGATCGGCACCTGCTGGGACGCAGACCGGCTTGACCTGCCACGGGTGTGCATCACGCCTGACGAGCGATACCTGAGCACCGAAGTGGCGAAGAGGATGCGATTATAAGCGGTAGGCACGGACGCTGCCATTCGTCAGGTGGCTGCGATCATTTGAGCGCTAATGCGAAGGTTTTGCCCGAAGTTCCCACACCTTTTCTACTTGGTCGTCCACAACGAATATGCGGTTAAAGGTAGTTGTGATGCCTTCTCGGCACGCCTCATCAGACGGCTCGAACGCCTGCGCTTTGTGATCTCCACCAACGCCAAGGAGTAGCCATCGCTCAGCAAAATCGCCTTTGTAACGAGAAAAGGCACATTCTTTTGCATGGGCAACCCTCTCGAAGTCCGAAAGCCCCCATTCCTCCACCCGGCAATATGTGCAGC
>Ga0316232_1001551_pt1 | contig 27379 bp, 23 predicted proteins | sample TBHtaG_FD_206006 | JGI IMG/M metagenome (GOLD analysis project Ga0316232, IMG submission 206006) | Freshwater microbial communities from Trout Bog Lake, Wisconsin, USA - TBH18025_13 | ecosystem: Environmental > Aquatic > Freshwater > Lake > Hypolimnion/Profundal zone | place: USA: Wisconsin... | reverse complement strand
ACCGGTCAGTACCGCACTGGTATCACCGTTTACGAAACCTGAATAGTTCGGGGTAAACGCAGGGTTTGCCGTTCCGTACACCTTCGACGCGTTGTTTGCTGTGACCGTCACAACGGCCTTGTTGACCGTCAGGTTCACGGTTGCGCTGGCGGTGGTGTAGTCGGTCGTGTCGGTCGGGGTGAAGGTCACAGAAAGCGTATGTGCGCCGGTCGCAAGCACCGTTCCCGCCGCCGGGGTATAGACGAAGGTTCCAGGTGTGCTGGCTGTCGCATTCAGCTGGGTCGCACTCAGAGCCGTGCCATACGTAATCGCAGCCGGAGTCGCCCACGTCAGCGTGGGCGTTGCCTTGTTGATCGTGTAGGTGGTGCTCCCCGATCCGCCGTTGTTATTGCTGTCCCCTGCATAGGTCGCAGCGATGGTGTACGAGCCTGCGAGTGATCCGCCGAGTCCGCTTATGCTGAATGCGCCCGAGCTATTGACGTTGCCGGAACCCCACGCGGTACCGTTGTAGGTGAGGCTCATCAAGCCGGTCGCACCCGCACTCGTCTGTCCGGTACATGTCGTCGCGCTGCTGCCGAAGGTAGTGGGATTTGGTGAGCAGGAGACCGTTACGCCTGGTGTGGCTTTTAAGACGGTTTCCGTGATGGCACTACTTGTGCTGCTGTTGTAGCTGCTGCTGCCAGAGTATTGCGCCGTTAGGGTATGTGTGCCTGCAGTGAGGACAGTGGTCGTGGCGCTCGCGACGTTCGATGAGACTGAGCCTGTGCCAACAGATGCGCCGTCGCTATAGAACGTCACTGTCCCCGTAGGCGACGGATCTCCAATTCCGTTATTGGCGATGGTCGCCGTGAGCGACAGCGGATTGCCGTAAATCACGGGATTAGGGGAGGCTGCCAGCGTCGTCGTAGTTGGGAACGGTCCAAGATTCAGCAGAACTGTCATGTTGCTGCTGCTGTAGTTGGGTACGACGAGATCGGGAAAACCGTCACCGTTCCAGTCCCCGATCCCGATAGCCATCGGGGTTGCACCTGTCGCGGGCGTTCCCGGCGCCGCCGTGAAGGTTCCATTGCCGTTGCCTAATAGGATCGTGACGGTTCGGGCGGTGGTGGCGCCATTGACCACGGCGAGATCGAGTTTGCCGTCACCGTTGAAGTCACCGGCCGCAATTCCGTACGGGGTTTTACCTGTAGCAGGCGAAGCTGCCGCCGTGAAGGTTCCGTTGCCATTGCCGAGCAGGATGGTTACGTTGTTGCTGCCTTCATTGGCAATCGCGAGGTCGAGTTTGCCGTCGTTGTTGAAGTCACCAGTGGTAATCCCCCACGGTGAGCCCCCAGTCGCGTATTGGACCCCTGCTGCAAAAGTTCCATTGCCATTACCGAGCAGGATGGTCACCTTAGCGCTGCCAAGATCGGCTACGGCAAGATCGAGTTTGCCGTCACCATTGAAGTCACCAACCGCGATTCCGTACGGCTCGTAAGCCCCCAAAGTGAGGACCGGTCCGGCAGTGAAGGTTCCATCGCCATTGCCCAAGAAGATCCTCACTTGATCGGAGGGGGAGCCGCGGGTGACGCCCACGGCGAGATCGAGCTTGCCGTCGTTATTGAAATCTCCAACCGCCAGGGCCGTCGCCTCGTTGTTCGTGCCCAGCGCGATCGAGGCCGACTGTGTGAAGGTGCCGTTTCCGTTACCCAGCAAGATGGTGACGGTGTAATTGTTGTAGTCATTGACCGCCAGATCGAGCTTGCCGTCCCCGTTGAAGTCGCCGGCCACCAGGTTCGAACAGTACGGTGTGGTCGTCGGAGCCGCCGCGGTGAAGGTTCCGTTGCCATTACCCAAGAACACGTACACGTATCCATAGGTGTCGCAGGTGGCGAAGCCAAGGTTGCCGCTGTTGTCAAAGTCGCCGACTGCCGCCCCTTCCGGCCAGGAGACAGCGGGCGGCGCTGCCGCGCTGAATCCATTCCATGTCTGCCCGGCCATGTACGGCGCACAGCAAACCGACAAGAAACCCACGATCAGCGCGGTCATGAGCCATGACGCCAGTGCCGGCCGCGGCCAGGTACGCAAGCGGCCGTGACCGGTGGTGTTCCGTATCGCCAAAAGACTTGAATGCAGAAAGCTTCTCGCCATGTTCTCCTAGCCTGTCCTCTTTTCCGGTTCGTTAATCATAGCGATGCTAGTACCGCTAGCACACGTATGTCCAGAGAAATTTTCGGCGAAGTAAAAAAAGCCACCCCGGGAGGGGTGGCCGATTTCCGGAAGCCGCCTTCGGGGGCCTAATCGCCTGTCAGGACCACCAACGAACTGTTGCCTTCGCTGGTACCCACGGCAAGATCCGACTTGCCGTTCCCGGTGAAGTCGCCGGCCGCAAGCGTTGTCGGGTTCTGTCCTGTGGGGAGCGAGGGCGCCGCGGTAAACGTCCCGTTGCCGTTGCCCAGGAGAATGGTCACCGTGTTGTTGCCGAAGTCGATGGCGGCGATGTCCGGCTTGCCGTCACCGTTGAAGTCCCCGACCGTGAGGGCTGAGTTGTTCGGGGCCGTGGGTGCCGGAGCGGCTGTAAACGTCCCATCGCCGTTGCTGAGCAGGACGGTCACCGTATTGATGCTGGTCATCGCGAGATCCTGCTTCCCGTCACCGTCGAAGTCCGCAACCGCGATACCTTCGGGCCAATACACTGCGGGCGACTGGGCGGCAGTAAAGGTCCCATCGCCGTTGCCGAGCAAGATGGTCACATTCTGGCTGCTATAGTTGGCCACGGCGAGATCGAGCTTGCCGTCCCCGTTCCAGTCCCCTGCCACGATGCCCATCGGGGTCTTCCCGGTTGCGGGAGAGGCAGAGGCAGCGGTAAACGTCCCGTCGCCGTTGCCAAGCAGGATGGTTACGCTTTGGCTGCGCTGACAGGTAACAGCAAGGTCGAGTTTGCCGTCACCATTGAAGTCACCCGCGACGATGCCCCACGGGGAGCTGCCGGTCGCAACCGTTGCGCCCGCTCGGAAGGTTCCGTCTCCGTTGCCAAGCAAGATCGTTACCGAATTGCTGTCTTCATCGGCCACGGCGAGGTCGAGCTTGCCGTCGCCGTTGAAATCCCCGGCCACAATGCCGACCGGGGTCTTTCCGGTGGCCGGTGAAGAGGTGGCGGTGGTGAAGGTCCCGTCGCCCTTGCCGAGCAGGATGGTGACATTGTTGTCGTACATGCTGGTGACGGCAACATCGAGCTTGCCGTCGCCGTTGAAGTCACCGACCGCGATGCCGTAGGGCTCCGGGCCGGTGGCATAGCTGTTCGAGGAGGCGGAGGATGCCTGCTTCCCGGAAGATGTGGATCCGCAACCGGCGAGAATAGCCATCAGGCCGACGATTGCGCAAAAGGCGAGGCCCCGGAGCACGTTCGGTCTGGGGACGCTGGAAATGAGTGTCATGATGCAGTTTTCCTCGGGTTGGTCAGTCGCCTGGACTGAGCTGGACGTGCGCACAGCTACTGTGCCTGCGCACGATTGGTGGATGGATTGGGCTGTGAGACAAACAACCCACGGGGGAATTGGTAAGGTGCCGCCGAGAGCCAAGCTCACGATCCGCTTTCCGCGAAGGCGGCCTCTTCGGTGGAGACCGGCAGGGGCGGAATGGCGTTCTGCGAGAGCTCCCAGCGCCAGGTCAGATACTTGCTCCTCCCGGCCTGCTCATCGAGGTGCCGGTAGTAGGCCTCGTCGGCGTCTGGGCGAACGATGTAGAGTGCGGCTGGCTTCGGCGCAGCGTCCCGCAGAATGAAAGCAGGCTGGGGATAGTTGGCTGGAGTGTTGTAGCGAAGTATCTTGTCGAAGCGCCGGCGCCCTGCGGTGAGGGCGTCGATGATTCGCTTCTCGTACATGTCCTCGAAGGGCAGCCAGTTCTCGTCGGCCATCATTACGTCCAGCCTCTTGAGCGATGCAATGCCCAGCTCGCTGAAGCTGAAGGTACCGATGGTCATCAGGTGGAAGTTCGGGTGCGCCCGCAGCATCTCTAGCTCGCCATTGAACGCCTTGGAAAACCGCTTGAGAATCGAATCGTCCATGAGCAGCGGGAAATCCGGCATGTGTTTGGCGATCAGGTTGTGGCCATACTGGGTGTGCTGCAGCTCCTTGAATTCCGCGAGCAGAAGCATCAGCCTCCGCTTGCCCGACTCCCCGGAGGTGATCTTCGACAACGCGGCCAGCCTTCGCGAGGCGATCTCGTCCTTCGCCTCGACCCGAAAGGGTTCCGGCACGTAGAGAATCTCGGCCAACGGAAAGCCCTTCGTCGCCTTGTCTCTGACAGCGGCGTGAATGCGGTTCCAGACCGTCCACCAGTTGCGCTTTCCGGCAAAGCCCGGAGTCCACTGGTTCAGCTCCGCCTGTTGCCAGAGATAGTGCAGGGTTGCGCGCAGCGAGAGCTTGCGGCCATCGGAGGCCACTTCGGTCTTCTCCGACTCCCCGGTAGCCGCAGGAGCGCGGCCGCCGCCTTCGGTGAGGCTGAAATCCAGCTTGAGCGTCGTTACGCCGTCCGGCCCCTCCTGGATCGCCGATCCCAGTACCGCCCCGTAACCGGTCATCTCGGGAGGCAACTCGTAGGAATCGCACTCGGCTGTGTGCTCCTGGGCACTGTTCGGCATCCGCTTGCACAGGTAGCTCTCCCCGTGACGCGAGATGTACATCGGGATGCCCTCATCCCGCTCGTGGCCCGGTTCCGAGCGCCGGCAGAGGCAACGGGGGCGCACCTCTTCGAGGTTGGGGGAGTGGTAGGCCTGGGCGAGCGCCGCAGGAAATGCCGGGTCGCTGGAATCTACCTCAAGGTTGCCAATCTGGTACCGGGCCATGGCGACGCCTTTCCAGTTTCTCTATGTGTCATAGCGTTACTATCATATCTATATAACACAAAGCAAGCGAATCGGCGCTGGGGGCTGGAATCGTGTCGCAGTCGAGTGTGGCGGCGCAACGGCCACAGAGAAGGATGCGAGTGCAATCCTATTCCGGCGCGCTCAGGTATGATTGGTCACGCGGTCAAGCACATTGGCTCTTGGAGGGTACGCGCATGAAGATTGTCGTGCTGGCTAACAAGTGGTGGGAATGTGAAGCAATGCTCACGGCCATGGTCAATACCAATGCGCTTCCACCCGCATTGTCCGACGGCTCAATCTCGTCCCCTTGGTTCGACTCTCTTTCCTCCCCACGCTCCCAGGCAACTGACGCCAACAACGCGACGAGCCGCGCGGTATTTTCCTATACACAAAAAAACACTGTGCTTTTCACTGTTGAAGTATGGTGCGTATCTGACCTTCTCGAGAAGACGGATCCATCCACCAGCAGCAGCAGTGCGAAGGCAGCCCATCTGAAGGAAAAACTGTTCAAGCCAGGCACCGTATTGCCAGATCTCGTAATTGCCGTGGGTACGGCCGGAACAGCAACAGAATTACCGAATCGCACGGGCGGAGTGGCTGTGGGCGGTCAGGTTTTCCTACACAATGCCCATCTGCCCAACACACAGGACGCGAACCCCAAGAGCACCTGGTCCGATCCTCTACAGGAAACCTTGATCACGCCTTCGATTGACAAGCTTTTCTTTGAACAGATTGCGGCTTTCGATTCCGCGAGCGCGCTACTCCACTTCTTGCCCTTGAAGCGAAATCCCAGCTCTTCACCAGTAATCACAACAGGACGAGAAGACGTAGCTCTCGGCACCTTAAACGTGACTGACTACAATGAGTACAAATTCAAGGATCCAGAGACCGTAGCTTCGTATCTAGCCCACAGACATCACGCTATACCTGTTTCGCTTGAGACAACTCATGGCTTGATTCGATTGGCGTGCGATCCAGCGCCATTTATCTTCGTCACTGGGATTACAGACTCTTTCCTGCACTTCGATGAACAAGTGGGTGTGCCGGCGCTCGCCGACTCCCAAAACTTCGCCGCCGCGTACAACACTGGAATCACAGTGCGCTACATGTTGGCTGGCTATATGAAGAAAATGCTGAACTTGTAGGCTCAAACCGTCGGCGAGAGAGAGTGCGCCAGGTTAAGAACGTGGTTCTTGGGAAAAACGGAGAGCAGATCGTCGCCTTCATACTAGAGCGCAAACGCCAGTTGGCTGGAGTCTCCGCTGGCTATGCGCTGAGAATCCGCACAGTCGCCTCGGTGCGGGTGGCCTTCCTATTCCAGCCACACCCAGGAATGGAAGCTGGCGCTCTTCCTGAATGACTCATCCATCGGCGGATAGTCCCACGGCTTGGTAAATACGCCGAAGCCGAGAATCCACTCATCCGCCGGGGTTTCGCAGTGAGCCAGGCGATCTGCCTCGGAACCGGTCCAGAGCAACGCAGCCGACGCCGGCACATGAATCCGGTCCTCGGCAAAGGCCCCGATGAGCCGATCTCGAATCTGGAGCACCTCCATGGCGCCCTCCAGTTCCCCGGGCTCCGCGGCGACTTCCCGGTCGAGGGCCTGGTTTACGTACAGCTTCAGGTCGCCATAGATGGCCGCAACACTGGAGAATTCCGACAAAAGCAGCCCGAAGGCGCCGCCGATTCCCGCGCTTGATGACATCAGCAGTTCTCCTTTTCTTTCAGAGACTTCCAGGGGCGTCAGGCCAGTAGCGTCCCTGCCCTGCAAACTGTTTGGCGCCCCTTGGAGGCCGCCCCTGGCCGCCGACACGCGGATCGCCGAAAGCCAGCAGATTCATGGGTATTCGTCTGTTTAGAGTCTATCGCAATTGTTCGATAAGTCCGATTTGTAGTTCTTACATAACAGGCGATGATTCGCTTGAATGGCGAAGCCAAAACCCAACAACGCAAACATCCTCGTGGGTCTTGGGGAGCGTATTCGAAAGCTCCGGAAGAAGCGCGGCTGGACGCAGGAGATCATGGCCGAAAAGATCGGCATGGACCGCAGCTTCATCGCCGACTTGGAGCGCGGAAAGCGAAATATCACGATCCTGAATCTGGTTGTGCTGGCTCAGGGTTTTGACACCTCGCTATCGCAGTTGCTCTCGCGCCTCTAAAACAGAGACAGCGCTAGCTGCATTGTCACTTGCCCCTGGCACCTCAGGCTGCCGGATTTCACTGATGGCGTCCAGCCTGTACACATCGTTCCATTCTCCATTGCAATCCGTGCACTTCATCGGCTGCCAGGCTGTGCCTGCTTGCACATCGAACTGCCGCCCTTCGATGTTGCTGCTCTCACAAAATGGACAGGCAACACCGCCGCGCTCAATGTAGGGCTTCACCTTGTCGTGCCAGCAGCGACGGCAGACGGTGCCGTGCTGCTGATGCTTGCTATTGCACGCGCAGGCTTCTGGAATCGCCTCCGGATGCTTGCGCGTGTCCAACAGATCATCGGCTATGTGGCGAAGCAGCTCATAGCAGGCGTCCGGCATAATCTCCGGGCGCTCGTCTTCGCCAAACTCGTTCGCCAGGAGATCGTCAACCTGGTCGAGGACGGCGGAATCAGTAATGGGCAAGGGCCTGTCTGGGGCGAGATTGACGCTGACTATGCGCATCCTCGGTCCCAAATTGATGCGCTCGCAGAGAGCATCGATCTGCTCCACAGTAAGAGGCTTCGTTCCGTCCTCAAAATGGTCAAGGCTAGGCATGTCCTTCGCCAGGGCTTTCGCCATGTCCTTCCCGGAGCGGTCGTCCAGTCCAAGGTTCGTCAACGTTAGCTGCCAGTTGCGCAATGCGGCCAGCACGGTAGCGCACTCGCGATGATTCAGCTCGCGGGCCAACTTCAATTCGGTTGTGTTTTTCAAGATTGCACCTCAGCTCTATGTGAAGGGACTTGGACTCCGGCTAATCCTCGTCGGAAAGCAGGAGCGTGATCACCGGATCTGCACTGTCGCCCGGGCCGCAGATTGCTTTCAGAATCACGGTCTCCCGCTTCGTCCGGTTAATCCGTTCGCCGTCCACGCTCACCCAGTTGACCACGCTCACGGGAAAGTGAATCTCCTCACCTCCCTGCTTGGCCGCCACCTTGAACATGGTGAGCACGTCCCACAGCCTGCCGGAAATGTCCTGGCCCGGCGGCAGAGGCGTGCCCGGCTCCGAGACCGTCGCGCTATACGCGGCGACCGTCATGGCGACGGGATACTTGATCCCAGCCTCGGCGCAGATATTGAGGCCGGGGCGGAAGGTGAAAGATTGATCGTTGAGGTCCACCAGCACGCCGTCCTCAATGGCCTGGGCGCGGCTGTACGAGTAAATCAACTCTCCAAAGAGTTCTTCCATGCTCATCTCACAGTCCTCCCGCATGGGCGGTGTGTTTTACCCGCCCATGCTCATGGTCAGTGTCCGTCACCGGCACGGCATCACGATCTGACGGTTCATCGTCAGCTCCATGCCCGTCACCGGCTGGAACTCCGCAGCCGAGTGCTTGTCCTTCAAGATGAGACGCACACGGTCGCTCTCCGGGACCGACCGGAGAATGTCGCGGATGAAGTTGGCGTTGAACGAGGTCGTGATCGGTTCCGCCACATACTCCACATCGAGCGTTTCCTCCGTTTCGCCGTTCTCGGTGTTGCGTGCCGATAGCACCAGCGAGTTCGCCTCGAAGTGCATCTTGACGCTCATCACGCGCTCGTCAGCAAACTGGGCGACGCGCTGCAGCGAATTGCGGAGCGCGTTGCTGTCGATTACGACCGAGATGGTCTGGTCCTTCGGCAGCACAGCCGCGTAGTTGGGAAACTGGCCGGTCATCTTGCGGGCGGTCAGCGTTTTGTTTGCCACACGGAAGAACAGGCTGTTGTCGTCGTGCGCGAAGGCGACCATGCCGTCCTCATACGGCACCAGCAGCGCCATGAGCGTTGCGAGAGCCTTCTTCGGAATCAGCAGCTTCGTGGCGCCGGTGATCCCCGGCAGCGGCTTGTCGATCTTCAGATAGCCGAGCCGGTGCCCATCCGTTGCGACCATCGCCATACCCTCGGGGCAAATTTCGAATTGCGTACCGCCCAGGGTGTAGCGGCTCTCCTGATCTGAGACCGCGAAGATCGTCTTCTGGATGAGCGCGCTGAACAACGGAATCGGCACCTCGATCCCCGCGGCTGGAAACGCAGGCAAAGCCGGAAAGCTGGTCGCAGCCATGCCAATCATCTTCGTCTTGCTGCGCCCGGCCTTTATGTTCATCCAGTGGTTCTCGGCCAGCGAGAAGAACACGTCACCATCTGGAAGCAGCTTCACGTAGTCGTAGAGCTTCCTCGCGGGCAGGGTGATCGCACCGTCTTTGGCAATGGCAGCCGGGCAGCTGGTCCGCAGACTGCAATCGAGGTCGGTAGCAGCGATGTGCAACGATCCGTTGTCGGTCTTGAGCAGGACGTTGGTGAGGATAGGAATAGTGGTCTTGCGCTCAGTCGCCGCCTGAACGGCAGCGAGTTCGCGAAGAATATCCGACTTCTTGACGACGAATTCCATAGGGGAACGCTCCTGGTTATGAAGTGGGGAAAGGCCGTACAGTGGGGGCGGTTTACGCAATGAGTGGAAGCTGCTCAGCCGGCTCGTGGGGTTCCGCTGGTGTCGCCGGATGGGGCATCGGGATGACGGTATCCCGGCGGTACTTGCTTTCGAGGGCGTCCAGCAAAGCAAGCTCGCGCGCCTGGATCGAACTCGCGGCGGCCTCATTGACCGTCGCTACGAGGTTGAGCTTCGCCACTTCGCGCTGGACGGCCTGCTCCACGTCGGAGAAGGTGTAGCCGGGATCGCCGTGGCACGGCCATTGCATCAGGTGATTCACAAAGGCGGCGATGCTCTCGGGACTGTCGAACCAGGTTTCGGCAAAGCCATTTCGTTCGAAGCAGGCTATGTACCCGAAGCACATAGACAGCCGCGTGTAGAGCTTCTCGGTGAACCGCCCGGCTAGGAAGCCAGTCAGCATAAAGTGGAGTAAGCCGTTGCCGAAGGCGGCTTTTTCTTCGGCTGTGCTCCACTTGGTGGGCACAAAATCGGAAGCAGTGAAAAACATGTGCATGAGTACACCTCGGTTGGGCACAGGAGTGAAAAGCAAAACAACGGGGTGCCTTGCGGCGGGAGAAACCGCAAGACACACCCGTTGCCGGGAGGCTCGCCCAGCAGGACGAGCCTCAAGCAGTTGAGGTTGGAATGGGCGGCTAAGCCGCGAACAGCGGGAGTTGCCCGCTGTCGATGTGCTCGGGCGACTTTCTTCTTCGCTTCGAGATGGCGGCCATTGCGAAGCCGATGAACGACGGCTGGGCACCGACTGCAGGAGCGGCCACCATTGAAGCAACTTCTGGCGCTGCCATAGCTGCGACCAGCGGTAGCTCCTCCTCGGCGGGTTCTTCGAGTGGTTCAGCGGAGACTGCTGGGACGGGCAGAGCCGAGCCAAATTGAGCATGGCGCTGCTGGTTGACCTGCCGCCAAACATCGTCGGCAGTTTCTCCGACGCCTCCCTGTTCGACCAACTCGCGAGCCATGGCGGACATCATGTCGGTATCTTCTTCAATACCCGCAAGGCCCTCGCCGCTGAACTTGCCCTCCATCATCATTGAAACGAGAACCTTCCGGCCCATGAGGCGAATGCAGTTGGACTGCATCGTGTTCGCATAGGAAAAGAATTTCACGCGCACATCGCGCCGCTGGCCGATTCGCCAGGAACGGCGGCTGGCCTGACGCAACGTGTAGGTGGAATATCCCGTTTCGTAAAAGTAGATGGTTGGAAAGGAGAGGAGATCGAGACCAGTCTCCACCAGCCGTGGATGACAAATGACAACGTCCACGCCCAGCGATAACTGGCGCTCGTACCACGCTTCGCGCTTGTCTGTGGCAACCGAAGGTCTGAGCACGGCAACACGAAAACCGGAACCGCGTAGCACCGTGTCGAGCCGGCCCACCACATCGTGTTTTCCGGTGTAGGTGGCAAAGACCTGGCATTTACGCCCCTGAGCCAGCTCGGCGCGAATGTCATCGATTAGTTCACGTTCTTTCGGATAGATGACTTCGTGTTCGAGAATCGCGGGTTCTGCGACCTTGATAATTGTGTACTCGCGCGCCTTTCGATCCCACATCTTCCGGTAGATCGTCTCGAAGCCGAAGGGGTGGTCGGGGTAGCAGAGCAGCGTATTCAACATGATGCTCCTCAGACCCTTGTCCTTCGGGTACTGGTTGATGGTCTTCTTGATCTGTTCAGCGAGATCGTCGTAGGCGTTCCGCAGCGTTTCGCTAGCCGCCACTTCGATGACGGTCTCGCTGTAGGGCGGGAGCGCGTTGGCGATGTCTTCCAGGGACACGAAGGCCGTGGAGTCCATCAGGTGATTGCCAAATAGCATCGGTGAGCAGCCAGGACGGCGCAGAATCTGAATCGACTTCTTGGGGTTACGGGAGCACGCGTTTTCGCTCTCCGTGATTCTTTCCACGGTCTCGATCACACCATACTTCCGCTGGAACATCTCGCGACCCGCGCCGCCCCACTCAAAGCCCTCGCGAACCATCTGCGGGGCATCGATGCGGTACAGCACGCTGTAGAGATCATCGGCGTAGCCGCCCATCATCGTTCCGGTGAGCGTGATGACCTTCTTCGCAATCCTCGCGAGTACCGCCAGGCCGTTCCCCTGGGCGGTATCACCTGCCAATTGGTGCACCTCGTCGGCGATGGAGAAGTCGAACCAGTCCAGCATGTACCTGCCCATAAAATCCATGGGAGCCATACGCTGAATACGTGCGCGATCGGCCGCCCAGAGAGGCGAATACAATTTCGTCCCGCCTTTGCCGAGTTCCACCGTCTCCGAATACTTTCGGCGCTCATCAAAATCGTCCTCGGTGAGTACGCCGTTGTTCGCCTTCGCAACAGGCTGGAACGTGTCGATGTTGACGACACTGCCCGCGTGCTCTCTGCTGCTGCGCGCCGCTTTGCCGTAAACGTGTTTCCAGTAGTACCCGAGCTTGCCCTTCTCCTTCCCCACGATGAAGTAGGTCGGATAGGGATGCTGCTGGAGCCAGGCGCGCCGGCCCATGGCCCGCAGTTCCGGAAGAGAGGTCGCGAGGCCACGGCGGCGCATGATTCCATTGGTGTACTGAATCTCTACTACGCCGTGCGGCTTCTTCTGGTCGCCGCCGTTACGCAGATCCTCGATGATGTAGGTCCTCGCCGAGGGTACCGTGATGAGAATTTCGCGCGCCCATTTTTCAGTGAGGTGCGGCGGGCACATGACAATCGTGGAGAACGGCTTGGAGTGGGCGGCCACGTATGCCACGCCTGCTCCGGCCATAAAAGTCTTCCCTGTCCCGCACTCGCCCACGATCTTGACCGCATCGTGATCTGCGAGGTACTTCACGCACCCCATGATGGCGAGCTCCTGGGCAGGCAGTGGCTTACGCATGAGACGCGAAAGCTCCGGAGCGGGAGGATCGTTGAGCGCATGCAGTGGGGGATAGGTCTCAATGATCCGGCGCCCGATTTCTCGAGGACCGTAGATGCGGAGGTAGTCATACAGCGTGGTCATTTCCATGGGAGATCTCGCTCTGTCGTGAGAGTGGTGGCGGGACGTGCTGCCCGCCTGTCGTGCGGTGTTCGAATCGTCGGTGTGTGGGGTTGTGGTCTGAATGGATCGACTTGCTGGCGGAAACGACGGAATGCTACCGCAGGTGCAAAATCATGCGTCCAGGCATGTCAGAGCCGCGGCAGCGCTTACGTGCCATGCGTGCGACGAGAATCTGCCAAGTCTTGCAATGTTTACTGGAGAGTGACTGACGAGTAGCGACTGTCGTTAGCCGACCATCCGCCCGGGATCACAGCTTCCTAGATGCCGGTTTCGCAGGACACTGGCTATGAGCGCCTGGAATAGTTCCTGCTGCTGTTCATATGGTTAAGCAGTACTGCAATGTCGGCTATGCCTTGTCTGGTTTACTGATTTCGATCTGCAAGAACGTATAGTTGTGATACTCGCTCTCAGGGATGGCATAGCGCATCGTGACATCCCTTATTAGGCACCAAGCCTGGCCCTGGAAGCGCTGCAAATCACGCGATTTTATCCAGGCCAATCTCGCGTTGCCGTGCGGATCAGTGGACTTGAATGCTATGCCGATCATTCGTCCATTTCTCCACAAGGTAAATTGGCCGTCAGGTTGCCAACGAACCTCGTCAAGATATTCAGGAGCATAAATTCCGCTGAGGAGCTTTTCTTGATCAAAAACCAAACGTCGCTTCGACCCTAGCCTGCTGACCCGGCTAATGTGTTCTTCATCTGTTGGCAAAACTCCCCACGCAATGCTGCGTTGGTAGGTGGAGCGCGTCGCTTCCGACTCTGACAGGTCCTCGGCTTAATGCTGGCGCGAGCGGCAGGCCAGACTACCCGTCAAGCTATTCCGGATGATCGCGAGTAAATCGTCTCCAATCAAACTATGGAAGAGTAGCCGACAGTGCACCCGGAACCTGATCCTCGGTTAAGAGATCCCAGCGGCGTTTCATAGGGCCGATCATCCCGACTTTCTTACGACCGCTCAGTGGCCCGCCGTCCTTTTACCCTCGACAAATGAACCGTTTTGTCGAGAGCATCCTCGCCCTCGCCCGCCCACACACGCACCGAAGAACTCAGGAAAGGGTACGATATTTAGTTACTTTGGCGGGAATGAAAGATGAGTCGAGTCAAGAAACTCGGGCGTAACGCCCCCTGTAGTTGCGGGAGCGGCTTGAAATTCAAGAAGTGCTGTCTGGGTAAAGACGCCACGGAGCTGAACCGTCCCCCTATTAGCGTTTACGCGAAGGCCGCGCGGACTTTTAGAGAGCAGGAGAAGAAGGCTCGCGAATACCGGAAGCAGTTTGGTGATGTGCGCCCGCATGTCACCACTGAAGCGTTTGGCAAGCGCATGATCTCCGTCGGCAACAAGATCTTTGGCAAGGATTGGAAGTTCTTCTCTGATTTCTTGCGCGATTTCGTACCGGCTGTGTTCGAAGATGATTGGTGCAGGGCTGAAATGGCAAAGCCAGCGGCGGAAAGGCATCCGGTAACACAGTGGAGAACACAGGGCGCGCTCTACATGAACGCGCAACCCGCTCAGGCTGATGGCTCGCGAGCGGCACCGCCTAGCGGCGCTTTGGCGGCGTATCTGTGCTTTGCATATGACTTGTTCATTGTTGCGGACAACGGCGGGCTCGACCAGGCACTGTTAGAGCGGTTGAAGACGAAGGATCACTTTCAGGGCGCGCGACATGAGCTGTTTGCAGAAGCCACCTGTTTGCGTGCTGGGTTCACCGTTCAACACGAAGACGAAAAGGATGGAAGCTCGCGGCATGTCGAATTCACCGCTAAACACAAGGCAACTGGGCAGCTGTTTTCTATCGAGGCTAAGAGCAAACATCACGCCGGGGTGCTGGGATTTCCGGGAGCCCCCATTGACAAGCCCGACTTCCGGTTAGGGAGATTAATTAACGATGCAGTGGACAAGAAGCCACCTCACCCGCTAGTGATCTTTCTCGATACGAATCTCTCGCCCAAATGGGCAGACAGACTTTATTCTCCGCACTACGGCCCAGCACCAAATGGCCAAATTCAACCAATTCCATCTCGGTTCATGCAAAGCATCCTGGATAGGGTACAGAAATTGCATGATGGGGTTGATCCTTATAGCCTGATTGTTTTTAGCAATCATCCGCACCACTACGCGCCTGACGATCTGGACCCCCGGAAGCATTTGTTCTCGGTTTTGCCGGATCATCAGACCGCCAATCTTGGGGCGTTGCGGGCGCTGCACAATGCAGCTAATCTCTATGGCAGCGTTCCGAACAGATTTTCTTTAGATGATCCCGAGCCGCCAACGCCGGTCTTCACGCCGACTCACAAGATTCGATACGACTTTGATGTAACAGGGGCGGAAGTGAGGGTAACGCGCGAGGGGCAGACGACAGACGCAGTCTTCGCAACTAAGGTCGTTGATCGGGCGGAAGCGCCGAGCCCATTGCACGATTTCTTGGAGTCAATCGGTCGCTCCCGCGTGGATGCTCACATGGCTTGTGATGCCATCGAAGGCGGCCAGTCTGTTCATGGAGTTATGGGCAGTAAGTAAAACGGTTTCGCCGATTTCGCGGTTGAACAAATCTAGGAAAATGATTCCCCGCGCCGTGTTTCACTCTCGACAAAATGATCAGCGGGCGCAATAGCGGGAACACGGGCGGGGGACAGCAGACCGGAGAGCTGGCACTGTTCCGGGGGATCACGGGCAACTCGCTAGTTACTATGTGATTACCTGTTCGACGCGCCTCCGACGGCACAGCTCTCTTAACCGCAAAGTAGGGTAGGCCGCGGGAATGGCGGCCTGAAAGCAGTCCCCGATGGTGAAGCTCGGCCACTGCACCGGGCCGTTGGCCTCCGGAAAGCGAAGGTCCATGCTCCTTACGCCTTGGCTGAGAACGTTGAGCAGCTCGTCTCGGGTCGCCCGAATACTGTATGGATTGCAACCGAAGCCGGTGAGGGGAGAGATCCGGTGCTGCAAGTCCAGCTGGTCGATGACCCAGGAGCCCCACTCCGGTCGCGCCGGCAGCCCCATGACTGAGGCCATCAACGCCCAGGCCACGTCCGGGAAGTAGTTCAGGAGATACGTACTCCCATCGATTCCATTCTGGCGCAGGGCCTGGGAAACAACGACCAGGTGCCGGACGGGATGACTCATACCGGGAATCAGGATCGTGCCGCGCATGTTCGCCGCGTTCTCCCCCATGCGAACGCAAAGGCTGATCTCGCCATCCTCACCGGGGAACTTCAGCGAGAAGGCTGAATTGCCGGCGACCGCGGCGGAGATGGCAGCGATTTCTGTATCCCCACCGAAGATGGAAAGGAGAAGGCCTTGCTCCTCCTCTCCCATGTAGCAGTCGCAGTGTACGCGGAGCGTGGTGCTGATCTTGTCTGTGGACTGGCGAAACTCCAGCTGCCCGAGATGAAGGTGTGCGTTTTCCAAAAGATGTCTCCTGAGTGGCGCCGCACGGTGCGATTGTTATGCTGCGTGCTCCTCCGCGGCGCCGACGTCGGTTAATGGTGGTTTTTCTCCGAGGACCAGAGTGCGGCCGTCCTCGAACAGCAGGGTCACGTCATTGCTGAAGCGTTCTGTGTGGCGCTTCACGAAGACGTTTTCGCCGGTCTCCTCATTCGTCTCGATTTCCTCGGTGGTGGTGACGTTCTTTGTGGACCGCCAGCGCACGAGGTGGCGATCAGGCCCCTCTCCAAAGACCCCGTTTAGGAGCCCCGCAGTACACAAGAGGCCGACGTGTCCGGCGTGAAGAGGCGTCAACGGGCGTCCCCTGCTCACGGTTGGAGCCGGGAGGAAGAACTGCTGCACGGCTTGCTGATAGGCGTAGGAGCGCGGCAGCATGTCCTCGATTTTGTCCAGCGGCAATCCGGTATAGGTGAGGGTCGCTCCCGACGAGGATGGCACGGCATACGGGCGCTCATCACCAGCCAGCGTGGGCATGTCGAGATAGCCCTTGCAGTAGTTGAGAAGCGCCTGCCTGGAGTCGCGGACCGTTGAACCGGTCACGCGCTTTCGGGCGGCGAAGACCGCGATCTGCCCGAAGCGCTGCGATTCAGGATCAGCGAGCAGATACGGCCGGACATCGGTGAAGTGCGCTGACAGCACATCGACACACGTAATGAGGCGCTCGAACGGAATGACCAGCACGAGCACGCCGCCGATGCGCAACCAGCGGAAGGTGTGGCCGAGAAAGAGTTCTTCCATGCGCCGGTTCGAGAGACTGCCAATCTCTGAGTCGTATGGCGGATTGAGATAGAGCAGCGAGAATCGCTCGACCTTGCTGTGTGTATCGAAGGTGCTGCCATGAATCGTTGTGATGCCCGCGGCTGCAGCCGCCGCGGCGCGCGCGGCATCCAGTTCGATTCCATAGAGACGGCAGTTGCCGCCCCGGATGATCTGTTGCAGTGCGGCACCCGTGCCAACGCAAGGATCAATAACGCTGGCAGGCTCGGTGCCGAACTGGAGAAGGTTGCGGATCTTGTCGCCCTCGGCGGGCGGAAGCGGGTAGTAGCCGAGCTTGAGCCGGCCAGCCAGGCGCATGGATTTCCTCCAACTGTCTTGTAGTTTTGGTGTGATTTAAAGCATATTTTGGCCGGGAATAAAGCATATCTTGGCCGCCTTGCAGACATATATCTTGCATCGCATCTGTATGTGTGCGAATATGCACCTGTACACATGGCGAAAACGGAGACCACAGACGATGTCATGCGTTGGTTCCAAAAGGCAGCAGGAGATCTCTGGCCAGTGGCCATCGGGTCGCTGTCCTTACGAAAGAGCCCCTGCATTCGAAAGCGCTGCCAACTCTGTGAGTCGGGCCAAGGGCACTCGAGTTACGCGTTGTATGGGCGCAATGAAAGGCGCCGCTTTTCGATCTATGTTCCTGATGAATTAGTCGAGCCTTTGGAAAAGGCGGTCCAGAATGGTCGAGATCTTCAAAAGCTCATGGCTGAAGCTGGCCGGAGGTATGCATTAGCGCTAAAAAACGAGCGTAGTTCGCGCATTCGAAAGTAGCAAGGAGCGTCCTTGAGCGCTCCTAGTGCGGAGGTCGCAAGTGCTCAGCGATGCAGACTATATCGACTGGTGTTTGCAACTTGGCTTTGCCGAGACGACACGTGCAACGATTACTGCGGCGCGATCTCTCAATCCTACGCGCCGGGTTGGGGGCGGGCGTCAGAATGTCTCCGGCCGCTATCCCAGTCGCAAAATGGGCGTCGCCATCCAGTTTGAAAGCCATCGCGTTGAATTGCCGCTTGTCTACGAGATGGAGCACGATCCCGCAGTGCTGGAATATTACGATCAGCCTCCATCAATTCCACTTGCCTATCCTACGGCGAGCGGAAGACGGCTGTCGGTCATGCATACCCCGGACTATTTCGTTCTTCGCCACGACTCTGCCGGATGGGTTGAGTGCAAAACCGAAGGCGATCTCGAAAAACTGGCGATCAAGAGTCCACACCGCTACGTTCGAGATGATGCTGGCAACTGGCGCTGTCCGCCGGGTGAAGCTCACGCCTCGGAATTGGGCCTGGACTACAGGGTATGGTCATCGACTAAAGTCGATTGGAACCTCCAGCGGAACCTGCAATTCCTCGACGATTATCTGCGATACGATTCTGGGAGCACAGCGGGGCCCGTCAATGCTGAGGTTAAAACGATAATCGAAGCAGAGCCAGGAATACCTCTGTTGGATCTCCTAGTGAAGGTTCATGGTGTTGTAGAACCAGACGTGATTTACTCGCTGATCGCAAGCGGCGAGGTGTACGTGAACCTGAGTAAGGTCGTACTCGCCGAACCTGAGCACGCCCGCCTCTTTGCTAACGCTAAAGTTGCCGCTGAATATAGGGAAGCATCTCGCGAACTGGAGGAGGATCTAGGCAGCTGCAGATGTATCAGTGGTCTACCTGCAGAAGCGTCGGGCGCACATGGCGAAGCAGTTCGGCTATTGGCAATGGCCAGCGAGCGAGATCTAGCAGTGGCAAACCGACGCTTTGCAATCGTCAAAAATCGTATTGAGCAAGGAACAGAACCATCCCTCACTCCAGAGAGGACTCTGCGTCGCTGGATCGCGCAGTATCGATCAGCTGAAAGCCTCTATGGCAATGGATATGTGGGATTGCTGGCAAAAGCCAGGGAGCAAGGGAACAGAACCAGTCGTCTCTCCGAAGAGTCGCGCAACCTGCTAGTTCAGTTTGTCGAAAACGACTATGAAGATCTCCGCCAAAAGACGAAGGTTGCATCGTGGGCAGCGCTAAAGCGGAAGTGCGATGAACTTGCCATCATCGCGCCAACTTACGCTACGTTCTGCACTGCCGTGCGAGAACGACCGACGTTTCTGCGAACATTGAAGCGGCAGGGACGACGTGCTGCATATGCCCACTCATCGTTCTATTTTGAGTTGGAGCCGACTACTCCCCGTCACGGTGATCGCCCTTTTGAAATTGGTCACATTGATCACACGGAACTGGACGTTGAGGTTGTCTGCTCCCACACTGGCCGCCCACTCGGGCGGCCCTGGATGACCGTTCTGATCGACGCATTCTCCCGCCGTTGTCTTGCCTTCTGCCTGACATTCGATGCGCCTAGTTATAGGTCCTGCATGATGATTTTGCGAGACTGTGTTCGACGCCATTCCCGCATGCCTCAGGTTATCGTTCTCGATGGAGGGCCGGAGTTCCAAAGCACATATTTCGAGACGCTATTGGCCCGCTACGAGTGCACCAAGAAAGTGCGTCCCCCGGCGCAAGCTCGGTTCGGTTCAGTCTGCGAGCGACTCTTCGGCACTACGAACAGCCAATTCATTCACAACCTGCGCGGCAATACACAGATCACGCGCAACGTTCGGCAGGTTACGAAGAGCAACGAGCCAACAGGCCAGGCTCGGTGGCCGCTTGGGCGTCTTTACGACTATTTGTCGTCGTTCCTGTTCGAGATATATGACACCATAGAACACCCCGCCCTCGGTCAGACTCCCCGGGAGGCATGTCTCAAGGCTCTCCAAAGCACAGGCATTCGTCCGAACAGGACGATCTCGTATGATCAGGCCTTCTTATTGGCTACGCTTCCAACAACTCAGCGGGGCACCGCAAATGTGTCACCTGGGCGCGGGGTCATTATCAACCGCGTGTACTATTGGGCCGAAGCATTTCGTGATCCTACGGTGGAGAATCACGACGTCTACGTCCGGTACGATCCTTTTGATATCGGCAGTGCTTACGCCTTTGTTAAGAACCGTTGGACGGAGTGCCACTCCGAGCACTATTCGGTGCTTCAGGGGCGTTCTGAAAAAGAAATCATGCTGGCGTCGAAAGAGCTGCGCCGGCGACGCCTATTACATTCGCGGGAACGGTTCACGCTGACAGCTCGCAAACTTGCTGATTTTCTCGACTCGGCCGAAGCGGAAGAAAAGTGCCTGCTTCAGAGATTGCGAGACCGGGAAAGTGCATCACTCCGACAAACTTGCCTCGTGTCTGTACCTTGCGCGCATGGCGCCGAAGTAGAATTCACAGAGTCAGAATCGAGTAGTACTACGCGGGAGATATCGGCGGTCAATCAGGCTGAGGCTACCGCAGTCTACGGAGACTTCTGATGGCGGTCGACCTGCTTCATAAACAGGATGTCTCTGAATCACCAATCAACCATTTTCGCTCCTTCACAGTGGCGCATCCTCGGCTTGTGGAAGCCAAAGAAACCCTGATGAATGCGATCCATGGTGCTGAGCCGAACTCGCTTATATTTGTGTTCGGCCCGACCGGGGTAGGTAAAACAACATTGCGAATGAAGACGGAGCAGCTGATTGATACGGAACTTTTGGATGAACTTCACGAGGACCCAGCACGGATTCCAGTCGTCAGTGTCGAAGCAATAGCTCCCGAATCGGGAAGCTTTAATTGGCGCGATCACTACAGACGCCTTCTCCATCAGCTTGACGAACCTCTGATCGACCACAAGCTGAATAGAGAGGCTGGTTCGGTCATGCGGTTCATGCCACCATCGAGGGCAGTCGGTACTGAATACCGTTTTGCCGTGGAGCAGGCCATCCGGTATCGCAAGCCTCTGGCGGTGATGATCGATGAGGCCCAGCATCTCGGCAAGATTCCGTCGGGCCGCAGACTCCTCGATCAATTGGACGTAATCAAGTCCATCGCCAACCAAACGAAGACCGTACACGTTTTGTTTGGAACCTATGAACTGCTTGCATTTCGGAACCTTAATGCGCAACTCAGCAGGCGAAGCATTGATATTCATCTCCCCCGCTACAGAGCCGCAGATCCGGGAGACCGGCAGATGTTCATCAATATCGTAAAGACCTTCGAAAAGGCTCTTCCATTCGAGGGCTCATCTGATCTGGTAGCCGATTGGGAATTCCTGTATGAGAGGAGCCTCGGATGCATCGGGATTTTGAAGGAATGGCTTGTGCGAGCTGCGACTGTAGCGTCTCGGATGGGCCTCAACCGGTTGACAAGAGTGAATCTTCAATCTCAGGCTTTGTCCATCGCGCAATGTGAACAGATGCACACGGAAACAGCACATGGCGAACTGAAACTGTACGAAGGGAGCCAGGCATCGGTGCGGCTTCGCAGCAGATTAGGCTTGAGTACAGAGGCGCCAACAAAGACGGATCTGACGCAGGAAGTTCATTCGGGCAAACATCGCCGGCCGGGTCACAGGCTTCCAATACGTGATCTTGTTGGACAGCCGGAGGCAAATGCGACCCCTGCTTGAGTCGTGGTCCCTATCACGCCCACTTTTGCCGCCGAGGAGCCAACTCTATTCTCTGGAACCGATGGGTGTCGGCACTGAAATGGTCGAGAGCCTTACTGGATATGTCGCTCGATTAGCCGACGCGCACTCAGTGAGCGTTGGGGACCTTGTCGGCAGAGTTCTTGCAGATCTTGCACATCCAAAGGATACGATCATTACGCCGACAGCCAAGGCATTCAGAGTAGGCGGGCATGGATTTCGAGCTTGTAACTATGCACCTAACGGCATCACTGAGAGAGCGGTGAAATGGGTTCATGCGCTCGAGGCCGCCACCAATCGACACGATTTGCGATATCTGACCCTTCTTCCGCTTCGCTATGTGGTTCCGGACCGTTTATTTAGGCGGCGACGGGCATGGTGCGCACTTTGTTTTTGGCATTGGCGGTCAGCCGGACAGATAGTTTATGAGCCGCTCATCTGGTCAATCCAGGCGTTAGCTAATTGTCAGCTCCACGCACGACCGCTTGATCATACCTGTAGCCATTGTGCGCGCACACTGAGTCCGCTGGGCGTTTTTTCTCGGCCGGGATACTGTGAGCGTTGTGATAGTTGGCTAGGCATCTCAGGCGGCGACACTAGCCGGTCACGACCAGACCCGCCAGGAGGAGAAGACGATGCGTGGTCCCCCACGCAAGTGGGAGATCTGCTGGCAATGCTCCCCTTGATTGACCCTGTGGGAGCCCGTGAAGCGCTCCGCAGAAGCCTAGCGGTGTATATCGATCTACTTACGGATGGCAATGTCCTTGCTATGGCGGAGTACATTCGCTGTCCACCCAGCGTTCTCAGAAATTGGTTGGATGGTACAACTGTTCCCACGCTTGAGAATCTGCTGCGAACCTGCAAATTCTTGAATGTTTCAATCGTAAGTATGGTTGCTTCATCTGGACCCACATCGGCAAACGTAGACGCCGCCAAAGAGGCCATCGCTCGAACTGGAAGCCGAGGCGTATCTCTATATCAGAGGAAGAGCGAGATTAGGCAAGCACTTGAAGCAGCTCTTAATGACACCGTGCCACGCAGTCTCTCAGACGTTGCGCGGAGAATGGGCTATGCAGACACCGAAAGGCTCTATCAGGCCGACAGAGACCTCTGCCACAAGATCGCTGCTCGATATCGGTGGTCTGGTCAAAGTCATTGGTGGAAGAGGCCAGGAGCTGCGAGGATTTGTGAAACCCTGCGAATAAAAGAACTCCTGGAACAGTCTCTTAAATCGGCTGAACCGCTCTCGGTTTATCGAATCGCCGCGGACCTTGGCTACTCGAACGACGGATATATTCGTCAGAAATTTCCGGCGTTGTGCGCGGCAATCAGCAAAAGAGTATCTCAAATGAAGCGAATTCGTTCTCGCAGGATTCGTCGGACATTGGAAGGCGCGCTCAATGAGTGCCCTACGCCGACCCTGGCCGAATTAGGCCGTCGCCTCGGTTATTCGACCTCAACCGTCTTGCGAGCACATGAGCCAGACTTATGCGATCTACTTGCGAAACGGTACCAATATAACGTGAGGAAGTACAGATCTGATCTGAAAAGAGCGGCAAAGGCCGCACTCAATGAGAATCCCATCCCATCGGCGCGCGATCTCTGCAAGCGCCTGGGTGTGACGGTTTGGTTCATGGGTAAATACTTCCCGTCTGTTCTTCGCATGATCGCCGAGAAACGCCGCCGGGTAGCCTCGGAGAACACAAAGCGCCGCCGTGAAAAGTTGTTTCAGGACACATACACCATCGCCGCAGAGCTTCAGAGGCGAGGCGAGTACCCTTCGGTAAACCGAATCCGCGAGGAGCTTCCAGAGGGTTCCTGTACCGAATGGAAGACTTTTAGTTTGGCAACTCATGCGGCGCGCCAGGCGCTCAGTATCTCAAGAAGGTAGAGCGTCAGATCTCAACAAGCCCACATTCAATTGACTCTTTCACCGGCCAGGTTATGCTTTATTCCCGGCCAAAATATGCTTTAAATCACATTTGGTGTGTGACTTGAAGCATAAAATGTCACTGAGAGCCGTTGAAGCAGGTGTGCCGATGCCCAGACAGAATTGTGTGAATCCATTTGGTGAGATCATTGCCACGCCTGAGCGGGGAACATTCATGGGCAATCGTGGCGTTCTCCATGACGATGAAGGCCGCATCAGGCGGAAGTGGCAAGGAAAGCGATGGATCGTGTGTGTCCTGGAGTTTCGTGGCCGCAAGCGGAAGGTAATGACGCCAAGCCGTTACACCGAACTCTTCTTCCTAGACGAAGCAACCGCTCTGGCAGCCGGGCACCGTCCCTGCGCCGAATGTCGGCGGGAACGGTTCAAGTCCTTTTGCTGCGCCTGGCAGCAGACTCATCCTCAGAAAGCTGGCTCGCAGCCCTCGGCCTCTGACATCGACAACTGCCTAAATGCAGAGCGGGTGGCCCCAAAGAATCTCTCCGTGGCACACCTGGCTGATTTACCGAATGGCGTCTTCGTCAAATTTGCGGAAGAACCTTATCTGGTCTACAACGACTGGTTACTGGGCTGGTCGGCGGGAGGCTACACGAAACGCATGGACCGTAAGCACAATGCCGAGGTCATCGTCCTGACGCCGAAATCGACTGTGGCGACGATTCGTGCTGGCTACGTCCCCGAAATCCACACCTCAGCGAACCGATGGGGGGATGGGCCATCTTATGCTTCAAGGCACAATGGTGATCTTTAGTGAGGATTTAAGGCGTTGTATACAGCCGAGGATCCGAGGAGGATCGGTCTAACGGAACTACGAAGCGATATTTCGCCAACTATGGCGCAGAGCCTCGGCATTTGGCACTGTTGCGCCAAATGCACAGTAATTCATTTCCAAATTGTCGTCAGGCGATCATTGAGATATCGGTCGATGCAGTCGCGCCGCTGCGCCTCGGAGAGAGACGCATTGCAGGTTCGGCTGTAATCAGCGAACCATTCTGCCTGCTGCCGTCGAACCATTACTTTGCGCTCTGCGGAAGCACCTTTGAGCACCATCTGATAGGAGTCTGCCATTTGTCGATCCAGAAAAGCCAATCCGACGTCCTGACAGATGAGGCGTTCGACCGGAGTCACGGCCTTCGTGCAATCGAAGCTCGGCGGATCGGTCTTGTGCACCGGTTGCCCAACTGCTGAGAAGGCCCCTTCGACCCATCGATAGCGGGTGATTATGCTTCCAGCCGAACAACAATCACCTTGTTGATGGTCCGGATCGTTCACCTCCAGAATGAGATCCCCGCCGGCGATCGAAACTTCACGCAGGCCCTGAGCCCCTCTCGATCCTGTGATAAGCCACGCCAAAAGCCGGGGCTTGCTCGACTCGTCGAGCGCAAGAACATACACGTACTGCCAAGTTGCGGTACCGCCGCTGTGATAGGTCAAAACGACCGCTGCAACACTCGACTTGATTCCGTCTACTGCGCCGTAGTTCACGGAATCAAGAGTAATGAGAGGACAAGAGCCAGTGCCGCCGCTGCAAGGTACGACATATCTGCCGTTGGTTAGCGAGATAAGCCCCTTCGCGCTAGGCGGTATCCAGCGAACCTCTCCCGGTACGCCATCAGTTTCCAGCAGCGGATACGAGAAGTTTTTCCAGTCAACTTCTCGAACTGACTGCGGCGCGGCAAAGCTAGCCGACGCGATAATGAGCAGAGCACAGACTTGGAGTAAACGCTTCATCCTGCGAGAAAGTGTACCTCATTCGTGAGCCACGCCGATTGTTGGCTATAACAGGCTGCCCCAACAACATAGCAAGTGGCAAGACTCGGATTCAAAGTGCGGCAGCGTTGTGCGTGCAGAGCGCGCTATGCGGCCTGCACATCGTACAGTGGGATGGGTTCGGTGCCGCCGGTGAACTCCGCAAACGCTGGATCGTCGGAATGCAGTTGATTGCCGCCGGGCTTCCATGAGCTGCTGCGTGCCGCGGGAATGAGCGGTTCCGCGTGCACCTGGCGTCTGCCATCCGGCCCAGCGCAGGAAACCACGCGGAACATCGTCGAGGTAGCAACGGCCCTCAAGGCCGGGGGCGTTGCGTATTTAGGGTTCAGGAGGAGCCCCGTGCGCCTGCGGGCGCCCTGCTCTGGGCTGGCGAGGACAGAGGCCGTAATGAGAATGGGCGGCATGTTGAGTCACCGCGCGGCTACACAGCCACGGCCGCCGTTGCCGCAAGGATGCAAGGCACGCTCGCACTCTTCGGCGGTGCCGAGAGAGCGTGGACGGACACTGCGTTGGGCACGGAGAGTTCACCCGGCTGGGGAACGCTCAGCGCAGAGGCCGGTGGCTCCGGGCGCGGATCGTCCGGAGAAGGAAATTGCAGCAGTTTGCACATGGAGATGTACCTCAGGATTCGAGTAGTTTCGTTTACTGCAGGGGTGATGATGGAAACAGGAGCATCGCTGGAACGATGCTCCTTGGGAACCAATCAGGCAGCGGTTGTGCCGTGCTGGCGCTCCTGCTCTGCCTGGTAGATGGTGGTGACCGTGCGGCCGACGGCCTTGAGATCGGCAAAGCTCTGGAGATCGGAAAGCGACTTGGCCGAGTGGGAGTGCAGGATGCTGGGCAGGGTGTTGTCGCTCGGCAACATGGGCTCCATGGTGTTGATCTGGTCGATCAGGTCCACGGCCCTGTCCAGGTTGAAGAAGACATCGTTGACGAGATTGCCGGCCATGCGCCCGCTCGCATACAGCTCGGAGAGGCCGGTGACTACCGACGTGATCAGGGGCTTGGAGAGCTGGCCGAGATAGCCGGCAAGGCGTTGCTTCGCCTCAGGAGTCCTCAACAGTGCGAGTTGGGCTTCGATGGCGTTCGCTGGAGTGGAATTCGTTGCGGTGCCTGACGCGGATGGTTGCGCCGGTCGAGCCGACTGGCCACTCCCGGACGAAGCCGCAGGTGCGGGTGCGGAAGACTTGCGGGATGACTTCGCGGCCCGGGCTCGCACTTCCCGCGCCTCCGCGAGTTCCTCCGGGTGAATGGCGCAATCCGGCAGAACCGAGAAGTGCGGCCGTTTGAAGTAGCCCTTCGCATTCACTGGAATCTTGCAGCTCCAGCCTTCCAGTTCCCGGAGATACCGGCCCAGACCGAACTCCGCGCAGGCACGGCGGAAAGCCTGGGCCTGGGCGCGCGTGGTGCCGTTCTCGTCATCGGCCCAGCCCTCGCCGGTGCTCGACCTGGTGCCGAACCCCTCGATTGTGATGGTGCTGGTGACGAGAATCTTGCCGGTGGTGATCATCGCGTACGCCTTGTTGACCTTCTTCGAGCGCTGAATGTTGCTCACCGTCGTCATCGAGAAAGATTGGGTCCATCCTCCGGGACCGAACAGTTCGTCCAGACGCCTCATGTACGCGGCGCGGTAGGCATACGGGATGATGCGGGCTTCACCTTCCGTTTTCTCGCCATCCCCGAGAACTCGCCACGTGATCTCGGCGGCACGGAAAGGGAGTTCGAGAAGATTCTTGATTTCCTCGGTGGTGTGCTTGTGATTTGGAGCGGTTTCAGAAGACATGCAGTTCTTCCTTTTTCAGAATTTGAGGTCAGAGAAAAGCCCCCAACACAACGAGTGTGTCGGAGGCGGTAAGCGCGGCGGGGTGGCCCAACCGCTCCCTAGAATTCGAAGGGATCTTCGCTGGCTCCGGCGCTGACAAACTCGGGCTCGTCGCCGGGAGAACTCTGATCGTTGTCGCTTTCACGCGGGGAACCGCTGGCGCCGTCGCTACGGTCGCCGCCGAGCAGGACCAGGTCGGTGGCGCTGACGTAGGTCTGGTACCGCTTCTGGCCGCTCTGCTTGTCGTCCCAGCTATGCGTGCGCAGGGTGCCCTCGACGTATACGGCGCGGCCTTTCTTGAGGTACTCGCTGGCGATCTCCGCGAGGCGCGCCCAGCAGGTGATGTTGTGCCACTCGGTGCGGTCCTGCCAGTTGCCGTCCTTGTCCTTGTAGCGGTCGTTGGTTGCCAGCGTGAAGTTGGCAACCGCTGTGCCGCCGCTGGTGTGTTTCAGTTGCGGGTCCCTGCCTAGGTGACCCATTAATGTCACGCGGTTTACGCTCTTTGCCATGATGAAAAGTGTCCTTGCTGCCGTCCATAGGGCGGCTGGTTTGAATGGTGGAGTTGGTGGTTCGCCGCTTTGGGGCGAAAGGAATGGCCGTGCTTTGAAGGCACGGCCAGGGGAACTCTAACGAC
>Ga0316232_1001537_pt1 | contig 27584 bp, 23 predicted proteins | sample TBHtaG_FD_206006 | JGI IMG/M metagenome (GOLD analysis project Ga0316232, IMG submission 206006) | Freshwater microbial communities from Trout Bog Lake, Wisconsin, USA - TBH18025_13 | ecosystem: Environmental > Aquatic > Freshwater > Lake > Hypolimnion/Profundal zone | place: USA: Wisconsin... | reverse complement strand
TTGGGTTGTTCGCGAACAGCGTATGGTGTTTAGTAGAGAAGAAATGGCTACTGCCAGATTTGCTAGTGTAGATTTGAATTTACCAGTGCGCCAGCGTGTGGCATTGATATTTCAAATGTTTAGACTGTGGGAGAAGTGGGCAGACATTTGTGAAATTAAAATGATTGCCAGTAGTTGTATTAGATTGGATTGGGAACCATTAATGTTCTTACATGATGCGGCTGGATATCATGTGCGTGGAACATTAGCTTGGAAACGATTGTCAATCAAAACGATTAAACTAGATGATCCAATTTTTAGTTTGGACACAATCACCAGTAGAACAGGAACTTATGATCCTAACAAGTATACAGATGTAAACAAGGAACATAGTGTAGATAGCAAAGAATTTAGATACCAATAAAGGAAAAGAAATGTTAAAAGCAATTAAAGCAAATGTAATCGTTAAAGCAATATTAAAAGAAGAAACTTCAGATTCAGGATTAATTATTAAAGGCATGAGTGACACGCCAACTGAAGCTATTGTTATGAGTTGTGGTCCAGAAGTTAACTGTGGTATTAAAGAAGGCGACAGAGTTATTGTTGACTGGGGTCGCACAGCTAAGATATCATATGAAGATCAAACTTACTATGTAACTGGGCAAAGCAATATTGTGGGTGTTTTTGGGGATTGAGCACGACACAAACTCGCCTGCCAATTCGTTGATGCCTAAGATAGAAAGCCGCAAAATCTCCTAGTTCTTGATAGTGCTCGGGGCGGCTTAACCTAAACTAGCTCTTAACTGCCAAGCGAACTTTTTATGCTGACGAATTCGATCCTGCGCAAAATTAGCAATGTCATCGTTTTCTTCAGCATCCGCAACTTCTTCTAATTTGCGATAGCTGTTAACCATATGCTCTTGACCTTCTAATACTAGTTCAAGAATATCAAATGCGCTAGCGCCTGTTTTACGGTCTTCTAAATCAGCATAACTTAATATTTCACTAATAGTTTCTGGAGCAAATGCGCCAAGAGCACGAATCAATTCGCCCAAATCATCTTGAATACTTTCGCTGTCTTCATAAATCTTTTGTAACAATTTATGCCAGCCATAAAAGTTTTCACCTTCAATGTTGAAATGTGAACTGTGAGCTCTGTAACTGTTTACAAAGTTATCACAAAATGTTTCGGTTAATTGATCTAGTGTTGTCATATTATTGTCCTGGGACTACTGGTTGTAATGCCTTTTGTGCGGCCTTCAAACGAATTTGACGATCGATAGCATCTTGCTGTAGCATATCTTGTTCAGCTTTACTTAGTCCACCATATTGTTGGCCGGCAATTGCGTTGCGTGTATTCATAGCACCAGCAGCTCCTTGTGTTGGAGCTTCACCGCGAACTTGTTGTGCGTATGGATTAGTAGCATATTCAGGAGCATTTGGATTTTGACGAATCTTACTTTGTTCATATGCGGCCATAGCATACGGCGCACTAAATGCTGCGGCTGGAGCAACTGAACTTAATACAGGACCAGCGCCATATGGTTTTGCTAGCGCAGCATCAAATGCTGGATTAGCACCACCTGATAATGTAGTTGGAGCAACTTCAGGAGCAATAGGTCCGCCTTCAGGCATCATTCCAGCATTATAAGGAACGCCTCCTGGTTTAATACCACTTGCGCCACCAGCACCAGCACCACCACTTGCGCCACCAGCACCAGCACCACCACTTGCGCCACCGGCACCAGCACTAGGATTACCGCGGAAAGCATTACCAGCGGCACTTAATAATTTTTTACCTGCCAAATATTCTATTCCATATTTGGCTGCCAAACCAGCAAGTCCAGCACCAGCTATTTCACCAGTGCCCCATTTTTCTTCATTACGATTTACAAATGGTTCTTTACCAGCTGGAGCAGGAGCGTGTTGATTAACAAACTCTTTAATTTGCTCTTCGGTATAACCATTAGCACGAGCTTCTGCTATTTTTTCTTCGCGTTCTTGATCTGTCATTTTAGTATCTTACTTAAAGGTTTTGTATATTTCCATTCGCCAGTTCCTGGATCATATTCTGGAACAGGATATAATTTATATGCTTGACGAATAGCATTTGGATTACTTGCGCCGCCGTTTTTATCAATATAACTTAAACGAGCTTCGGTAACTTCACGATATGATTTAATTAATTCAGCTTGTGTTTTACGGAAATCTCTATCAAAAGCAGTAGCGTTTGGAGCATTAGTTCCAGCGGCTAAGTCAGCTTTATAGCGGTGTAAATCACCTGTGAATTGACTTTGACCCATCATGTTATAAGCACCAAGCATTGGAGCTTTAGTTAGGTCAACATTTCGTGCGCGGTTAGCGGCTTGTTCAGCATCGGATACTGAACCAGGACCTGCTGTTTCACGCAATGTTTGACTAGCTATTTGAGCATTTAACGAATTAAATTGTTGTAACGCTGATTTAGCATCTGGACTTAAATTTAATTGTGCTATGCGATTACTAGCGTCATTATCTGGCAATGCTTTACCTGCCATAATGTCACGCACAATGGACCATTTTTGCTCGCCTGGATGTTCATTGGCAGCATTGTATAGTCCACTAATAGTTTCAGCCATTCCTTTACCAGTAGCTGGATCAACACGATTTAAAATATCAAATTGTTGTTTACGGTTATTGCTAATAACTTCGCCTTTTTGTGCGCCTTCGCGATATTCTGTATCAATAATCTTATTAAAGGATTCAGTGCGTTGACCTTGTGTTTTAATATTTTCTTTTTGTTGAGCAATGCCACCACCTGGAGCTGTTGTAGTAGCTGTTTGGTTAAATGGATTTGGAATACTAGGATTATTAACTACAGGCGCAGTTGTTGTTGGAGCAGTTGTTGGAGCAGGCTGTCTAACAACAGGCTGTGTGCCAGGTTGTCCAGGAATAGCAGGACCAGAAACAGTTGGAGCGCCTTGACCTTGTATGCCAGGTTGAGCAGCAATAGTTGTAGGAGTAAGTCCTTCACCAGCGCCACGACCAGCAGCACCATATGCGCCTTTGTTATAAGCCGCTGTGCCTTGCTGTTCAAGAGTTCCAGCAACACCAATCTTATTCAATAACTTAGCTTCTTCTGGAGTAGCTACGCGACCAGTTCCAACTTCTTTGAACACAGCAGTTTGTCCAGGACGACGCTCATAGTAGAACGCAGGGCCATTCTTGTCATAAGGATTTTTATAAATTTCACTACTTTGTTCAACACCTTTTGGTGCCGCATAAACAGCTAATTCTTTAGTAGTTAATTGTTGTCCGCTATTAGTAATACCATAGATTGGCATTCCATTTTTATCTTTTTGAATCAATACAGGTTCAGCATTAGGGCCAGAACCTATTGTTTGCATTTCAAAATAACGACCAGCACCTAGCTTTTGTTGTTCTTCAGCCGCTAAGTCTTTTAAACCTAACTGAGCATACAACACAGCTTTAACATAACTACCTTCTTCGCTTTTACTCTTTAATGCGTTAGCAATAGCATCAGGAGTCATTTGGCTTACATCGCGTTGAGCATCAGCTGTGCCTTTTTGGAATCCCATAATGTCTGCCATTTGGCGCATAGATGCTTGTTTAGCAAAAGCAGGAGCATTAGGATCCTGATAGATCTGTGCCATCTTAACTGGATTACCTAAATTGTCAACAATTTGTTTTCCATAATAAGTGTTAATTTCTGCTTCATTTGGCTTTTTACCGCCATTCATTTGAGCAATAGCTTGTTCAGTTGGAGTTAAGCCAACATCAGAACTAGCACTACCAGCAATCATAGGACTTACTTGATTAGGAGCAACAGGACCTTGACCTTGAACTTGGTTTAAGTAACCTTGTGTTTCTTGTGGCAATTGGCTAACATTTAATTGACCATTGTTAGCTTGTAAGTTTTGTTGAACACGACCAGGACCAGCATTATATGCCGCAATAGCTTTTTGTTCATCGCCACCAAAGTGATTTAACAAACCTTGATAGTATCTTTGACCAAATGCTTTATTACCTTCTGGTGTAGCTATTTCTTCTGGAGTAGCAGGAGCTACACCATAACCGGGATTGGCAGCAGTAGCTGGCATAATTTGTGCCATACCTTGTGCGCCTTTTGGACTTGTTAATACGCCACCTTGTGGATTAAATTGTTGTCCATTTGACTCGGCTTGAACCATACGATTAAATGTTTGATCCGGAGCAACAGGTTGAACTGGAGCTGGAGCTGCTTGTGGAGCTGTTTGTTGTGGAACAACAGGAGCACTAACAGTTGGTGTTAATGGATTACTAGGTGATAAGTCTTGTGGACTTCCACTAATAGTCATTGTTTGTTCACCAGTAGTTGGATCAGTTTTTACAGTTTGTGTAACTGGTTTAGCATTAGCATCTGTGCCTTCGCTTTGACTTTTACGAACAGCCGCTTTAAATGCTTCGATATCAACACCAGGCATTTGTTGTTGTAGCAAAGCATCTGGCGTATCCAGATACATTGAAAGATCTGCACCCATTATTCTTTTCCTAATTCAATCATTTGTAAACCAAGTTTACTATAGTCAACACGCAAGTAACCATCAGAGCCCATAATAACAGCATCTGGTTGATATTTCTGAACATCTTGAGCCATAACACCACGATAGCGTTTAGTGTCGCCTTTATAACTAAAGTCATAAATCTTATGACGGCCTTGATTGTCAACAAACACAATATTTTCTTTAGCCATAATATCTGATAAACTTGGAAGAATGTTAACGCCACCTGAACTGTTTCCGCCATTTTGTGTAGTTGTGTAACCATTAGTGCCGGAGAAGTTGCCTTGTAAGTTTGGCGCAAATGAATTCAAGTAATTAGCATATTGATTAGCATATTGTAATGGAACTTGACTTGCGGCCATACCAGCTTGTCCAGCTGCCAAGCCACCTTGTAATGCGCTTTGTCCGCCAGTCATTAACTGATTAGCTGCGCTAGCTCTTTGTTGAGCAATTTGATTAGCCACATTAGCTGCCGCAACTTGTTGATTTTGTTGATTAGTAGTAGCCATTTGTGAACCAGCTAATGCCGCACGAGCTGAACCTAATTGGCCAGCACCACCAAAGCCAGCTTGTTGATTAGCTAAGTTTTGTTGATATTGTTGTTGAGCAGGAATTTGACTAGCTGCCAATTGTTGTTGTTCATAATCAGGACTGAACAAACTTTGTAAGCCTTGACTACCTGCGTTGAAGTTTTGTTCTCCGCCAGTGCCTAAAACATTTTGTGCTTGAGCTCCATAGCCAGCTACATTTTGTGCCGCATAGTTTACACCAGGTAAACTGCTATTAAACAAATCTTGACCGCCAGCAATAGCATTGCCAGCGCCTTGAGTATAAGCATTGTAGCCAGCGCCACTATTAGCATTTTGTGCTATTTGGTATGGATTAACTTGTGGAACATAAGTTGTTTGTCCGCTTGATGAACCTTGTGAGGCATTGGCCATTTTATAATTCTCCTGATTTTCTATATTTAGTTTGTTTCATTTTACCTAGCTTTACTGTGGTTGATTAACAATTGGACCGAATGAAATAGGTCCGGTTGGACTAGGCGGCAGTCCTCCTAAGCTGGGTGGTTGTCCGCCTTGTGGTGGAGCAACAGGTCCAGCTACTTGAGTATTGGCAGGACCGCCTGGTTGTTGATAATTTGCTAAGTCACTCATTTGATACATGAAAGGATGTGTTCCCCAGTTGTATTGATTTTGAGTAGGATTTTGTTGTGTAATACTAGGATTGTAATTTGGAACTCCAGCTTGTATCCAACCTGGATTTAATCCAGCATTACTAAAGCCAGCATATCCGCCGAGACCATTTCCACCAGCACCTGGTGTTGTAGGTGTTTTACCAAACTGATCTAAATAATTTGGACTAGAAATATTTCCATTGCTAGCACCTTTGTTTAATAAACTTGGACCAAAGTATAATGCGGCCGCGCCACCTAATAATGGTGCTAACCAACTTGGTAATCCAGATGAATCAGTTGCTGTAGTATTTCCATTTGGAGCTGTGTTACCATTTGGAGTTGTGTTTGCGCCTGGCTGTGTTGGATTAGTAGATGTATTAGTAATTGGAGTTTGTGTTTGCCCAGGTTGCGGCATAGCTGGATTGTTAATTGGAGTTTTGCTCAATGAACCACCGGCACCACCTGATTGTGAAACACCCGTGCCACCAGTGCCACCAGCTGCTGAACCACCAGCGGCGGAGCCACCAGCACTACCACTTGCAGCTGAACCTGCGGCAGCACTACTACCAAATAAATGACTTAGTGCGGCAATAGTTCCAACACCACCTGCTCCTAATAAAGCTGCTGTTCCTGGATTGGCTTTAAGCCAATCCATAATGCCACCACCTGAATTTGATGTGTTACCATTAGCAGTTGTATTACCACCTGTTGAACTTGTGCCACTTGTAGAACCACTTGTATCAGTAGAAGTAGTTCCTGTTGTATCTGTAGATGGAGTAACAGGACCAGCGGCAGTATTATCTGCTGGAGGTGTCCATGGTTGACTCATATCCAATACAGGAGCAGGTTCATTTCCAGTCACTGGAGCCATACTAATTGTGCCATCCGAATTCATAGTATAACCTGGAGGCAATGCTTGCGTAGCTTGAGTAGTTGGATTTGGTTGATTAAATGTTTCTGGAGCAGGTTCAATAGTAACCGATGGATTTGTTCCGCCAGTATTGTATCCAGTTTGTGTTCCTATACCTTGTAAATCTTGTTCTTGGCCTTGTATATCAGACCAAATAGTTGGAGTTTCCGGAGGACTACCAAAATATTGTGCGCCAGTTGGAGCAGTATATCCACCTGATTCGTTTGGAGTATATGAAGTTGGAGCAGTATATGTAGTCTCTGGAGCAGGTTCTGTGCCAGTCCAATTACCCGAAGTATCATATCCTCCGTTGGTAGGTTCTACTGGACCTTGTGGAGTAGTATCATACCAATTGCCGGTATCTTGACCACCTGTGTAATCAGTAGGATTTGAACCAGAGTTATCAGTAGGAGCAGTATAATCATACGCACCGCTACTTAGGTCACCGCCACCACTGTTATCACTACCACCGAAATAATCGCTCCAACTACCCCAATCTGCACTCATCTTATTCTCTCTCTGATACTATATCATCATCTACTTTAGCTGGATCAGTAAAATCAGTTCTGTGAATACAAAACCATTTAACTGGAGCTTCCAAAGGAAGAATCCAGTGACGCTTACCGGCAGCAATATTCAAAACAGCAGGAGCTGTATGAATTGTTTTTTCTCCATCAACATCTAACATAACTTTGCCAGATGTTAATATACTCATATGATCGAAATGATGCTTATGTTGATGCATACAATCTTCGAGCGTTTCTAATGTCATTTCCTTGGCATAAACTCCGCCGGCAAAATGATGAACTACTTTTAGTTTTTCTTCTGATTCAGGTGTCATCGTGTATTTAGTAGATCTTAGTTAAACCGGTTATAACCAACTTGGTTTTGTGGGCCAAGTGACAGTAGTAGGGAATCCAGACTGCTGTGGAATATTCAATAAATCTTGTCTATATTGCTGTAATTCTGTTTGTTGATCAGTAGTTAAACTACTATACCAAGTAGGATTAATTTTATCAACATTAGTTAATTCATCATTTCTGTATTTTCTTAATGCGGTAGCACTAGCTACAGTATCATAAATCCATGATTTTGTTGTATAATCAAAATTATATTTTTGTCCACCTATGCTAGGATTTGTAGGTTTGGCAACAGCTTGATTGTTATCGATATAATAATCTTTGGCATTATAATCGCCTTCAACATAGTTTTTACCGTCAAGATTGGATTGAATCCAATCCGCGTTATCGCCGTGAATAGTTTGAAGTATTTGACCAGTTGTAGGATTGTATATTGTATAAATCATCGTTTAAGTGTTTGTGTTGTAATATTTCTAAATCCCACTGAAACATTGCCACCGCTATAACTACCAGCAGTTGTAATAACACCTACTGAAAGGTAATAGTTATAAGTTCCTGGTGTTGGAGGAGCATCAGTAAATCCAGTAAAATTTGTAGTAGATTCAAAATTAACTGATCCACCACCTGGGCCCGAATCAAAAGTATAATTGTCAGTAGTAATTCCTACATTGCCTCTAAATAAACTAACAGCTAAAACAATTTCACTATTAGCTGCTAAAGTAAAACTATTCCAATAAGTTTGCATTCCGGCATAGATATAAACAGGTTGATTATTTTGAGTTGTAGTAATATTAACACTCATATCAGTAGGATATGCTGTGCCTGATACTGGATTAGTTACAACAACATAACCGGTTCCAACACCTCCAGCCGCAGCTTGGAAATTACTAACTGTAGATGGTTGCATAGTTGTAGTAATAACAGTATTACTATTCAATGCGCCGGTAGTAACTAAACCAGAAACATTTAAATTAGCACCAATGGTAACATTACCACCAAAGTGAGCATCACCAGAATTGTAAGCTAACCAATATCCAGGACTGTTTACATTTCCTTGTGTAGCACCAAAGCTAGTAATATTGCCAGCGTAAACATAAGCAGAACTAATTTGTGTGGCAGTAATACTATTTGCTACCAATGAATTACCAGAAATGGTGTTAGCAATAATTGTATTACCAGAAATGGTGTTAGCAATAATAGCGTTGCCACTTAATGTATTAGCAATAATTGTATTGCCCAATAATGTATTAGCAACAATAATATTACCACTTAATGTATTTGCTGCTACAGCATTAGCTTGAATTGAATTAGCTGATAATGCGCCATATGTAACTGCGCCATTAGCAATAGTTCCAACAGTAACAGCATTACTAGCAATAACTCCTGGAGTAACTACATTATTAAGCAAGTTACCATTATAAGTTAAACCACCAATAGTAACGCTGTTACCAATAGTTAAATTGTTACCAATAGTAGCATTATTACCAATAGTTAAATTGCCGCCAACATAAGCATTACCTGTGCTAGCTTGAAACCAATAACCAGTTCCAGCATAGGTTCCTACATTAACATTACCACCGCGTAAATTTAATGCGTAAACATCATTAGCGTTTAAAGCACTAGCATTAACAGATCCAGTTACGAATACATTACCGTTAATAATTTGTCCATCAGCTAATGACCAATCAGTTCCAGAATATGTGTAAACAGTATTAACTGATGTATTACTACCCCATGTGAAACTAGCAGTATCTCCTGCTTCTGGAGCATAACCAGTTCCAATAGGAGCACTAAAGTTAGTTCTTGATGCGCTAAATGCTGCTGTTAAGTTAGCGTTAGTATTACCAGGAGCAGTAGTTGGATTTTGTGTAGTAACCACATAACCCATTGGAATAAATCCACGCTCACCCGTAGCACCACTTGAACCACTAAACTGAATTGGAGAACTCCAACTAGATGAACCATTAGCATACCAAGTGCCACCTGGTGTATTTGTATTTGCTTGTGCTGTTGAACTCCAAATAACAATATTGCCTGTGCCCGATGGAGTATTTGACCATCCACTTGGAGGAGTTCCTACAGCATTACCAAAGTTATAACTACCACCTGACGGCACATTAGGTTGTATATTAGCTTGTTGATATACAGTATATTGATAAACACTTGTGCCATTAGATCCAGTTAATACTGGAGTAGTCCAAGTTAAACTTGGATTAGCAGTTGTTCCGTTTACAGGAGCAATAAAAGTATTTTGTGAACTATAATATGCGGTGTTGCCAGTCGGCACACTATTCGACCAACTACTGGGCGGCGTAAATACCAAATTACCAAAATCATATGTTCCACCTGTTGGTGTAGATGGCGCAGTATTGGATCTCAAATAAGCAGTAAGAACTACTTGTGGTAATGCTTGTGTGCTAGTTACATAGTCTAAATTAATCGGAGTAGCGTTAACTACTGAATTAAAGAACACACTAGGAATAGTTGTTGCCGCAGTAAACTGAACTTGGCGTCCACCTAATGTGCTATAAAATAAAGTTTTAGTTGTGCCAAAACCACCTGTTACTAATTCCCATTGATAACTTGTAGGATTATTAAGATTAACTGGAGTTGAACTACTTGAATTTAAAATACCATAATATAGTTTATTTGTTGGACTTGTAGTAAATCCAGCGCCGCTTGCTGAATCCGCATAACGAATATTAACATATTGATAGTAATATGCTTGAACTGTTGTTGAACCATTTAAACTAATAATGCCACTTGTGGTATTAACTGTTAATACATTTCCAGTAGCACCACTATTGCCACTACCTCCCCCTTGCCCTAAATTACTTAAAGCATAGTTAAGTGCCGCAATAGTATGTGCTGGATCTGTAACAGCAAATGTAGTCATTATCTCGCATCCTGTGTAGGAGTAAACTGCCAATTAATGGCAGCACATTGCCAAGTTGTTGAATCACTTGAGTCGCCTAATATCAAAGTATTTACACGATATGCGTTTTGATTGATTTGTGTCCAAGGATTTTGTGTGTTAATTAACATTGTAACTGGCGGTTTAAAATCTGGATCAGTTCCAACACTATTAGTTCCACCTACAGTTACAGTAAGTTCACCTACACCATTAATTTGTAATCCATTAGTATTAATATTAACTACTTCAGGTAATATGCGATGTAACAATGCTTGTTGACTATAATTTAATCCTAAACTAATATTATCTCTGCGAAATATACTAGTAATTGGAGTATCATTTAAAAATGATGTGCCTTGATCTTTTTCAACCAATTGACTATTAGCAACACCTTGTAAGTAAACAACACTACGACTAGCTGTGTTAAAATCACCATTCATAAACAATGGAGCTTCAGTGGCATGACTAGCATTACTTACATCGCGTGGTGGATTGAAAATATCTAAGTCATAACGATAACTAATCATTTTGTTACACCATCCAGTAGATGTTAAATCTGGATAGTAATATTCAATTTGATTCTTTTGTGTGTTATTAATAACAAACACACGATCCACAAATGCTGGATTTAAATTAGCATAAAAATAATCTTTAATGCGTTGATTGCCAAGACTCTTAAAGTTACTACCATCAAAGCTCCACAAATCACGAGCATCTAATCCATATACTAATGTATCAGCATTGGCCCAGCAGTTTTCATTTAATAGTCCGCGACCTTGTGTTAATAATCTTACGCCAAGAATTGGAGCACTTGTAGATTGGTAATTGATTGGACTAAAAATAACTGTGTCCCAATAAGAACAAATATAAAAGTTACCGCCCATTGGGAATCCATCAATAACTGGACCACGCACTGGCACTTCTAATTGGTTTGCCACATTGGTTATAGTAGGTGCCCAAGTTGTTGGACCTGAATTTAAACCAAATGCTTGACTCCATTGAACCGTTGTTGGATAGTTTTGTGTAGTGCCTGAACTAATAACATCAGCAGTTAAGTTGCCAGCAATTAAAATTGATCCTACATTAGGTGTAGAATAGATGTGCATAAACTTAGCAGTTACAGCAGACCAATCTGGATTGTAGTTCCACTGATAATTAGGAACAATTTGTCCAGGAGCTGTTTGTGATCCTGTTGTTGAATTTACATAGCTAACAGTAGTTGCTGTGCAACCAGTTACAACATAAGTTCCATTATATCCTAATGGCACAACGCCACTAACAATAATTTGATTACCTACTGAATAAGGAGCTGTGCCTTGATTAGCAAATGTTAATGTAGCTATTGTGCCTGTTCCGCTAGCCGCAGTAGTTGTTAAGGTAACACCGTATTGACTATATTCGCGAAACTCTTCCGCATCCGGCAATAGATAGAGTGGAGCCGAGACCGAGTCATTGATAAAAAGAACAGTGCCATTCCAACTGTCAGTAATAGGGATGCCATAACTGTAACCAGGAAGATAAGCGTTGGGATCATTTCCATACCCAGGAGTAATGTTAGTAATTCCATTTTTATCGATAGCATACCAGCGTCCTTCTGTTCCGTTTGAAATTGCGGCTACAATAAACCAATATTCATCATTGGCTCTGTAACCTGAACTTACAAATATAGGAGTTCCTGGAATAGAGCTTAATATTTGTGTATCACCAAATACTGAACGAATACCTCTGGTATCTGTTTCAACATTAAATCCAATATTATATTCATTAGGTTGTAATGCCGAACTTGGAATATCCGGAGTGAAACTCATTTTAGTAAGTGGTGTTTTAAATTCTGTAAAAGTTTGTGCCATATTATTCCTTAAATCATTCCTGTATCTGGTAACCAAGTATTTGTAAAACTAGTATAAAACCAGCAATTACTATCCAATGTTAATGTATCTGGAACCGTAATACGGCCTCCAGGAGTATACCTAGCAATATTGCTAATGCGAATATTATCATAACATCCTAATACTTTACCAGTCCAATATTGCGGAGCCGCTCCTAAAATAAATGCTGATCCAGTTAAAGTATCTGGATCGGCAGAAAATGCCGAACTAGCAACTTGAGAACCGTTTACATACATATATGTGGTTGATCCAGATTGCATAATAACAATTTTTAACCAAGTAAGCGGATATCCTGCCAAAGAAGTTGCCATTGATTGTGTAGCATTTCTAAATGTTAAAGTTAAACTAGTAGAACTGAATAATTGTAATACTAAACTTGAAGTGCCTGATCCAACTTGAAAAACGCCATTCCAATTAGATGATCCACTAGTTGTAGTAGGATTTATTAAAGCTAACTCAATAGTCCAATCACCGCTCCAGTTCATAGCTTTAGAACTATTATATGTAACATTAGGATTATATGCCATGTAAGGTGGCGATAATGGATAAATGGTTCCGCCGGTCGTAGCTGGTGCGCTAGCAACTATACTGCCAGCTGCTGGACTTTCATAAGTCCAAAAATTTGGTCGACCACTTCCGGCCTGTTTATGTAAAAACATTAAATATATCCGTTTGCTATATTACACAAGTAATTAGTGCCATCATAAAAAATAGTTAAAGTATCAATAGCCAATGGTGCTACACTTAAAGTATTAATTCCGTAACTAAATTTATAAACACTATTTGGAGTCATCACACGATTACCTACAGCGTCTTGATTTATTATCAATGTAATACTACTACCTTGTGTCATACCCGACGGAGCTGCTAATGTAAAAGCAGCACTTGCTGTTACTTTTTGAACTGGACCGTTGGCCAACGCAGGTGTAAATGAACTACCAGTATTAACTGAATTAGCTGTAGTTTCAACATAAGAATTTAATGTTGTTAATCCACCAAAGCTCTTATTACCGGATATAGATTGATCTCCAGTTAATAATACTACGCCAGATAATTGACTACCATTACCAGTAATAGTTCCAGTTGTTGAAATAACATTACTACCAAAATTACTTAATAATGATACAACATTTGAATTTCCATAATTTCCATTAGCACTTGTGACACCAGTTAAAAAGGCACCATTGCCAATAAAATAATTGCTAGTAGAAATATTAGCTGTAGCACTTACTTGACCAGCAGTTATAATATTGCCGCCAGTAATATTACCTGTATCAGTAGTAATGCCACCAACAGCTAAATTACCAGTAACACTTATATTACCAGCAGATAAGTTGCCTGTGTAAGTAGGCAAATAAGTTGCCACATTGGCATTACCATAATTGTTATTAATGCCAGACAGTTGGCTACCATTACCTAAAAAGTAACTAGCAGTAATATTACCAGTTGTTGAATTTACATAAGTTTGTAATTCAGCAGTTGTAACAGTATAGTTGGTAGCACTTTGAACTACTGGGATAATAGTATTTGCTGTAATATTACCTTGTGCTAAGTTTGGTAATTGACTAAATTTTATATTTGACATACTTTTTCCTTATTCTTCAATGAAGTCTTGTCCAACTTCGCTGATTAAATTGTTATTATCTTCTGTTACAAAGTAAAATAATTCCGCTATTATATTGCCGATAGAAATACCAGTTCCAATTAATATTCCTTGACCAATTTCAATCATATTATTTCCTTAACTGTTATCATCCTGTAATGGACTTGTTCCATGTATTAATAACAAAGTATTTGGGTCATTAACAAATGGAGCATTTGGTGGTGTAAAGTTTACGCCAGGCGCATAACGAGCAATATTACTAATGCGGAATTCCTGCATATAACCATTTATAAAAACAGATCCTTGGCCGCCACCAATCCATGGCGTTGTTATAGTAGTGCCAGTGCTACCACTAGGATTTGTTCCAGTAAATGTTGTTGAATTAGTTACAGCCGTATAACTAGTTCCATTTAACCAAAAACCAATTTGTGGACTAGCTAATCCATTTTGACTTCTTTGCCAAACCATATGATACCAAGTGCCGGTAGTTAATGTTGGAACTGTAAATGTTGATCCATAACTAACTTGACTTTGTGAAAAGAATACGGTAGTATGATCCGATTTAATTCCTAATGCTACACCATTTTGTCCATATTCAAGAAATCCAATTTGTCCTGACACACTATTAAAATAAACCCAAAATTCGTAAGTAACTTGTCCAGTATTTTGAATCCATAAGTTGCCATTGGTGCCACCGTTTTGACTATTACTACTTGTAGCACTCCAGCTGGCAGCACAGTTTGTAGATGAACTTTGTTTAATAGTAATAGCTGTATTACTACCATTAAAGCTCATAGCTGTTTGGTTAAAGTGTGCTGTGGGTGGCGTAGCAATGCTAGGTAATTGAATCGTGCTACTACCAGTGCCTATTGAAAGATATTTGGCAGCTCTAGTAGTAGATTCGTTGGCATTACCTTGCCCTTGTCTAGTTGAAAACATTACTGATATGCCCTTGACAATGTAGCCCAGTAAGTTGTGCCATCAAAGAATGTATAGATAATATCTGTAGCATTGGCAGCTGATGATAATGTTTTAGCACCACCAGCAAACTTCATGTTACTTGTTAATAATCTATTACCAGTTGTGTCTTGTGTAAGAATCAATGTTAAACTTTGACCAGCTTGTGGTGTTCCACCAAAAGCATTATAAGTTATATTACCAGTTAATGTCAAAGTTTGGATTGAACCTAATGACACATTTGGTGTAATTGTTCCGTTAGCATTAGCACTGGCCAATGACACATCTTTGTAGTTAACAAATTGAACTGATACTGAATTACCTGTGTTACCAATGTTACCAGTGTAAGTTGGCAAATATGCGGCCACATTTGAGTTGCCATAACTGCCGCCGGAAATACCAGTTAACAATGATCCATTACCAATAAAGTAATTGCCTGACACATTTCCTGTTGCTGATATTAAGCCAATAGTTAATATGTTGCCGCCTGTAATGTTACCAGTTACAGATTCAGTTCCTAAGTTAATGATATTACCTGTAGTAATATTACCAGTTACACTAACATTGCCTGCTGTTAAATTGCCTGAGTATGTTGGCAAATAAGCTGCCACATTGGAGTTTCCGTATGTAGCTGGCAAGCCGGTTAATTGACTACCATTACCTAAAATGTAATTGCCACTAATGTTACCTGTAGCTGTTACAGTTGCGGCAGTAAATGCGCCAGAATAAGTTGGCAGGTAATTGGCCACATTGGCATTACTATAGTTTGCTGTGGCAACAATGCCAGTTAATTGGCTACCGTTACCAATAAAGTAACTAGCTGTAGCATTGCCCACAGCACTAATATCATTTCCGATATTAATAAATCTACCAACAATATTGCCGCTAGCACTAATGTTTCCACTTGAAATATTGCCTGTTGCTGTAATGTTATTACCAGTAATATTACCACTTACTGAAACTTGTGTTCCTTTTAATACATTACCAGTAATATTTCCTGTAGCAGAAATTGTAGAAGCAGAAGTAATTGCTCCAGTTACCGCAAGGGCTAATCCAACATTTAAATTAGCTTGAACAGATGTATCATTAATAATACTATTGCCTGGATCATATAATCCTAAGAAAGTTTGTCCTGAAATATTAGCAACAGTAACTACATTTAAAAATGGACTACTTAATTTGTATGCACTAATATTAGCTGGTGTGCTAATATTACCAGTTACGCTAACATTACCAGTAGCACTCATATTGCCAATAACTTTTAAGTTACTATTAACTTGTGCGTTACCTGTTACTAATAATGAACCATTTGAAGTTAAACTTGTATCAGCAACAACGGTGCCAGATTCAACTTGGCCGCTAGTAGAAATACTATTGCTACCAAAAGCAGACAATAATGAAACAACATTAGCATTACTATAAGTGCTAGTTATGCCTGTCAATTGGCTACCATTACCAATAAAATAATTGCCAGTAATATTACCAATAGCACTAAATGCGCCAGTGCTATTAAATCCACCTAATACAGTATTTGCGATGCCGCCGTTATAAAATCTAATATTATCATTTGTGCCAACACTAATACGAGCTGTGCCAGTCAAATAATCAACTACAACGCCATCTGAATATGGGCCAGGATATGTGCTAGTTGATTCTAAACCATTAGCTGCCGTTACATAACCAAGTGAAATAATATTATTACCAGTAACATTGGCATTAGCTGTAACAGTTCCAGATGAACTTATTGCTGCCGCTAACATAACACCAGTTAATGCTTGTATATCACCAGTATATGTGCCACTACTTAATAAACTAGTAACATTGGTGTTACTATATGTTCCAGGTTGAATAGGTAAACCAGTTAGTTGACTGCCGTTACCTAAAATATATGAACCTTGTATATTACCAGTAGCACTGAGATTGCCTGTTACACCAATACCAATATTACTTGACCAAGCATTTGATCCTACATTGTAAGTAAAATTAATTAAACTATTACCAGCACTATTACCTGCTGTAATACCAGCGCCTTGTAATTGAGCAATATTTGAAATATTATTAGCTAACAATACTGACAAATCATTTACAGTAACAACATTGGAATTAATAGTTGTTGTTGTGCCTTGAACAGTTAAGTTGCCAGTAATAATACTATTACCATATACAGTAACATTTGAACTAACAATTTCTGGAGCATACACATTTCCTGTTACAGAAACATTACCAGCAGAAATATTGCCTGTATAAGTTGGCAAATAAGCTGCCACATTGGCATTGCCATAAACATTTCCTGTTAAACTTGTTACTTGACTTTGTAATGTAGTAATGTTACTAGTATTGTTAGCAACATTACTATTTGTATTAGCCGCATTAGCTTGAATACTAATAATAGTTGGATCAGTTGGCAAGTAAGCTGCCACATTTGAATTGCCATAACTGCTGCTTAATGCGGCGGCATAAGTTAATTCATTTGTAGCGGCATTAAAATAAACCACATTGGCGGTATTGCCTGTGTCATAACGAACAGGATTAACATAAAAACCAGCATTGTTACCATTTAACGCATTGGCGCTAGCATTAATCATAATGCTGTTAGCTGGTTGATTATTGGATCCAGCACTATAGCCAATCGCTACGGCATAATTACCTTGTGCGTTATTGGCAGCCAAGTGTCCAATAGCAATAGTTTCAATACCTTGTGAATTATTACCTGCCGAACGGCCAATAGCAATAGCATTAGCATTTTGAGTAGTTTGTCCAGCCGCACGACCAATAGCAATACTATTACCTGCTTGTGTTGTGTTACCAGCATTTTGGCCAATAGCTATTGAACCATCGCCTTGAGTATTAGCACCTGCGCTGCGACCAATAGCAATAGTATTAGCCGCACTGGATGTAGCATTACCAGCCGCTGTGCCTAGTCGAACAATGTTACCTGTGTTTAATAATATGCCAGCTTGAATATTAGCTGTAGCTGACATCCAAGTAGCAGATACTAAGTTAGTAGATATTAAATTGCCAGTAGTAATGTTACCACTAGTAGATAAGTTACCATCTGTAATGTTACCACTTACACTAATATTACCTGCTGTAATGTTACCGGAATAAACTGGCAAATAAGCTGCCACATTGGCATTGCTATAATTTGTAGTAATACCTGTTAATTGACTACCATTACCAATAAAATAATTGCCAGCAATATTACCTGTAGCTGACACATTACCAGCAGTAATGTTACCTGTATATGTAGGCAAATATGCGGCTACATTGGCATTACCATATGTGCCAGGCTGAACTGGCAAATTAGTTAATAAACTACCATCTCCAACAAAGAAATTAGATACAGTATAATTAACGCCAATAATATTGCCAAGGTTGCCAGGAGTTCTTAAAATACTAGCAGTAATATTTCCAGTTGCGCTAATATTTTGAGCTGAAATATTACCTGTATAAACTGGCAACAAGTTTGCCACATTGGCATTACTATATGAACTAATAATGCCTGTTAATTGACTACCATTACCTTGATAATAAGCAGCTGAAATGTTTCCATTAGCTGTAATGTTACCAGTTATAGTAAGTGTGTTACCATAGATAGTAGCGGCCGAAGTAATGCTACCTGTTGTTGAAATAGTGCTAGCTGAAATAGCGCCTGAATAGATAGGCAAGTAATTGGCCACATTGGCATTGCTATATGAAACTTGAACATCAGTTAAGTAATAACCATTACCTAATACATAATTACCAGTGACATTACCAACCGCACTGACATAACCGCCAACACTAACATTTCCTGTAGCAGTAATGTTGTTAGCTGTAATATTACCATTGATAGGTATTGGAGCAATTCCAGTATTATATAAACCAGTATTGTTATTTGGTAATATTGTTGGATTGCTTGTAGTTGTGCCGTATAACCCGGTTGAGTTGCCTGCCATTATTGTTCCTTAATTATTTTACTTGGTATTGCTGGTCGCGTCTTGGTTGGAATATACTAGTTAATCTAGTATTACCGCCTGACCATTTGCCCAAATTGTTTTGATCTTCAACAGTTTTCCAAGCATCAATTGCTTTTTGTTTGTAGATAGCGGCATCGTCTGGGCTGTGTCGCTTTGTATAGTATTCAGCTAAAGAATTATAAACATAACCTTCTGGCCAAGTTTGTAATACTTCGTTAGTTTGAACTGTTTCACCAGGATCTCCACCTGCTACTGGAGTAAACAATAAATCCCAAGCACGATAGTAATACAAGTTTAAAACTTGTCCTGCCGCAATGTATGGCAGGAATTGATAGTATTGTCCAACTTCAGAAAACTTACCGCGAATAACTGCTGGCACATTAACTGGGCTTAGATAAAATTGAGCAACCATGCCCATAGTAATAATATCTCTATCACCAACACGGTCATAAACGATCCATGGTCCAGTGCTAGTTGAGTTGCCACCATTTTGTGTATATTGTCCTTGTTGGAAGAACAAAATAGGTTTGTTCATGTCAGCTGGAATTGGCATTAACTGATTATCGCCAACTACACCAAATGTTTCATACGGATTAGTTCTTAGTGCTGGTAATTCAATATTACGCATGGCTAACTCAGCCATAAAAATACATTCTTTTATTTCATTGTCATCCGAACTGCCAGTAAAATCTTTTAAAAATGTTACTAGCGTATCAGCATTTGGTATTACAAACATGGTTTAGAATCCTTTAAAGAATTTTGTTTCGCCCGACTTGACTGGATATGGAACTTCAATTGGAATAGGTAGTTTGCCGCCGGGAAAGCAAACATACTGTGGATATTCTTGTTGAACTACACGATAGAATTGCGCCTTTAATGTTTTGTCATGTTTGATAACACTCCAAGGCATACCACCAAAATATGTATCAGAAATACGAATAGCAATAACATCGGGTAAATCCATCCATTTATAGCCAATTTTACCATCTGGCATTAGTGGAGCTAATGGATCCAACCAACCTGCTTCGGCAGCCGCACGATACTCTTTACAACGCAATGCTACATAATCAGTATTCATTTGTTCGCGTTGGATATAAAATTTACCATCTTCGCGGCCAGTAGTTACTTTGATATTTTTACTTTTGTTCCAATCTGTGCGTTTCCAATCGCCCTTCATAGAACGATATAAATCATTATTTTGTAATAGCTTATCTGCTACGCCATTGTGTGCTGTTATAATGCCGCCGGCATCTTGGCGCATATAATCATAATCTTTTTCGGGATCCTGGTCGGAGAGATATTCGGGTTTATTAATGTCGTTGTTCATAGATGTATTTAGTGGCGGATGAATATTAGGGGTTTATACAAATGGATTGCTGGTCAAAAAAAAGCACCCCTAAGGGTGCTTTCCAATACACTAAACTATTGCTTAGTATGTATTTGTTGCACGCAATACTAATGTGCTTGGACGAGCTGTAGTTACATTCGCGCCAGTTGTAGAGATGTTATTCAACATACCTACGCCAGCTGGGTTACGCACGATTAATGTGCCTTCCATGATGAACTGGTCTAATGAAGCGTCAGCATTACTGAATACTTCGTTGTTAGGACCTAGGTCACGCAATGAACCCCATTGTAACACTTCTTCGTTCAAGAAGTAGATACTATTACTTACACCAGCTTGATCCATGATCCAAGAATCAAAAATCTCGTATGTGTAAGAGAAGTCGCCTTCGAAAGTCTGGATTGTGTCACCACGCTCAGAATTTACACGGTTGATAGAACGACTTGTTGGGAAAGTATCAGACAACATTGTGCGGAGACTTGTAGGAGCAACTACTGTGCGAATCTTCGCATTGTAACGCTCTTCAGCTACAGTTACCAATTGACGATAGTTAATTGGAGAGAACAATTGGTTAGTAAATGTTCCTGTGTAGAATGTTGTTCCGTCAGCATTAACTGTAAAGCTGTTAGCAGTTGCTACAGGAGTGTCAGTTGTTGCGTTGTTTACATTGGTTGTGATACCTGTTAAGTTACCACTAGTTGTGTAAAAGGATTGTGTGCCAGCAAAAGCGGACAATGAACCCATACGACGACCAGTTTGTGTATTACCAGTAGCACCACCAGCAGTTCCAGTTTGACCACCGTATTGTGTTCCAACTTGGTCGTTACGAACTAATTGTTGTTCTACGTCGAACATTAATTCGATTAACTGTTTAACTTCTTGGTATGCTTGTGGATCTCCACCAGACTGCATTACTGCGCGAGCTGTGCCAGAAGCAGCAACTGTTGTAGCAAAAATCTGTGTGTAGTTAGCTAAGTTGTAACGACTGTTACTTTCAGCTTGACTTGTTGAAACAGGAGCACCTTCTACCCATGCTTGTGTTTGTGGCAAGCGGTAGATGTCATCTGTCCATAAAGGTAAAGTAGAGTTTACTTTACGCTTTTTAGTCATACACATATTTAAAACTGGGGTATCGTCTTTTACACGATTGGATACATCTAAATCTAAGTCCTTGACAACGATATCAGCGCCATAAGCTGTTGTTCCGTTACCAATTTGACTTGTTGTAATTTCTGCCATGTTATTCTCCTTGAATAGTAATTAGGCTAAATCAACGACTACCTCTAGCCGCTCTAAGTTTACTTAGTTGGGCCATGAGTAAGTTGTCTGCGGCTTTTTTATCGCCGCCCTTGGCTTGTTCACGAAGTTTGTTAATAGAGTCTTGTTCTCCCTTGCCATTATTAGTTGACACACCTTTACGGCCTGTCAATTGTGCTAATGAACTTCCAGCAGATTTTGCTTGAGGACGATCTCTAAACTTGAGTCCATCTCTAACTAGTCCTAATAGGAACTCGTCGGATGAAATCAAATCGATATTCTTAACACCAGGTAATGTTTCGCCATTAGCATTAGTCCACGCTTTACCAATTTTCTCGCGAATTTCATTATAGACATATTCGTTTTTCAACTCTTTGTCAGTAAATGATTTGCGGTTTTGTTCGAGTAATTGTTGAACTTGCTGTCTACGCATATCTCTGAATTGATCTAAGTTTGGCTTTAAGCGACCTATCACTTCACTTTGCTGTTGCATATAGCGATTGTTTTGCTCCATGCTGGCTTGTATTCTAGCTTGTTCAGCTGGATTTCTACTATTGCTAAGTTGTTGTTGAAAGGTCACATTATAGTTTTGAGTCTTTAGGATCTCATCATAGGCTTTTTGTAGCTGCGGTGCTATGGTAAACTCCATTGCTAGTGTTAATCCCTCTTGCTGACTTCTTTGCTCACGCAAATATTCATCAAATTCTGCTTTTTGGATTTTTAACTGTCTTGCATCTTCGTGTATCGCTGATCCTTGTCCGAGAATAGCTGCGGCTTTCTTAGCATCAATAACAATCTCTTTACCATTACGCATAAACTTGAACTTGGCGTTCGGATTAGTTTCTGCGAAATCAATAAAGTCAATTAATTCATCTGCTGTAGAGTCTGCGTCTGTAGGTTCACTTACAGTTTCCTGGGTGTCCTGCTCTTCAGTGCCACTATCTAAATCATCATAACTTGAATCGGCAACTTCTGGCTCGGCTTCTTGGCCTTCTGGTGCCACAGGGGTTTTAGCATTTGCCTCAGCTGATTTACCTGTCTCAGTCCCGTCGGTAGAGCGCATCTGGTTACGCAATGTCATTGCTTTCATAGCGTCCATTTTCGCTGCTATTGAGTCCATACTGGGAACTGCGTTGTTTTCAGTGGCCGCGACTTGGTCGTTAGGCATGATATTTTCTGTCATAAGACTTCCTTATATTGTTCGGTGGGATCAACAGAACCATTCTGGTGATTTACCACACGCTTTTTATAATACGCCGCGCGAGTCAGCGTATCAATAAAACTTTGTAAGCCTGCTAGTTGATTACTTATCGCAATGCGTCGATTGTTATCTTCCTCGCTGTGGCCTGTTAGAGCTGACAAACTGTCAGTTAAATCAAATTTGGTAACATGAATAAACATAGCTAATTGCTTATTCAATAGTAATGCTTCGGCTTCAGAACCTTGTGCTTTAATACGATCCAATTGAGAGGGAGTCATAGTCTTAATGTTATTAAGATTGACTTTGACTCTCGAATTAAATGCGTCTAATGCTGATTGTTCTATCATTAATATACCTTAGGATTACCTTGTGCTTGTGCCATGTAGTCCAATTGCGCTGTAGCAGTTTGACCTGTAACTTGTGCTTTAATCTGATCCACTTTGGCTTTGTTGAGATCCGCTTGTGAAGTCTTGTATTGATCTTCTGGACTTGGTCCTTTTTGTTGTTGCATAGCTTGACCTTGTTTAATCATATTCATAACTTCATCATCGGTTGGCAAGTATGTATCGGATTCTTTAACACCCAATACATAAAGCGTATCAGCATAAGGCTTTTTAACTTTTTTGTAAACTTCTGGAGTTAATGTTCCTGTAGCAACCAATTGTGTTAGTTGAGCTTGTAAACCTTGCTGTGTTTGCATAATGATTTGCTGGCGTTGTAATTGGTTCTCTTCGGACATCATGCCCAATGCCAATTCCATATGAATCTGCTTACGCTCACAGAAGTTCATTTCATCCCAAGACTTATAATCTAAGAACACAGGTTCTTTGTCAGGATTATATTGTTGAGCTAACTTCTTAACTCCGTAATCATCACCATACTGGATTAATGTGCGCCATACAATCCAAATCATTTCTTTCAATCCATCAGCGGCATTACGCACAGCGTTGTCTTGAATAAGTTGATTTGGTCCTAATGCCATACTTAACTTTTCGCCTGAATTACCAGCAGCCATTACTTGTGGATTAAACACATCTTGTGGTTGTGTCATACCAATAATAGCCATAGTATCTTGTTGGATACGATTCATGGCGTTTTCCATAAAGCCCAAGTTACCGGCTGGAGCAGGCATAGGATAAATGTCAGTTGATGGATCAAACTTAGAATCTAAGATGAAGATAGCGGCTTCGCCATCTTGTAACATTTCAAAGTCAACCTTATCTGGTTTAACACCTAAGCGTGGAGTAGCTGTTAACAAGCCCAATAGTATTTCAGCGCGATGTCCAGCTGTAGCATATTCCTGCATAGGAACTACTGACTCAGCAATACTCATGCCATAGAAATTGCCTGGTAATGGCTTTGGACACATATTGGCAACAGGAATAAACTCAACTTCCTTAGCGGATATAATATAACTACCAGAGAATATAATTTCAATTAACTCTAATTCGCCATCACCATCGATATCATACTTGTCCCATACTGTTAAGATGGTAACCAAACGGCTATCTGGGTCAGCACCCACACCAGACTCAACAGGAATCCCCATGACAGGCACACTATCGCGAGCATGAATGGCGAGGTTATTAAGGACCGAACCCGCTTGATACGCACCATTTTGATTATACTCCGCATGCATACGGAACTCGTCCATATGGTCATTTAACTCTGGGTAGAGTTGAACTGCTTCTTGGATTGTCATTGGATCATAGAATCCGCAGAATACTTGATCCTTCATTTCTTGGATTGTAGGATCACAAATCCAATAATGTTGAGCAATGTTTCTAAATTTAATTTGTAAGTTCCAGCCAGTTAACTTATATTTGGCTGAGTAAATTGTATTACGATTAATAGCATCATCTAGTGCGGACTGTTCGCTTTCGCGACTATCCATTTGTTCTTCACTAGCCATACTATCCATATCAGGCTCTTCGCCCAATTTCATTCCATTAATGATATCATCCAACTTGCCACCAATACGCTCTTGGGCATCGGCACCAATAGTCTGATGAATCTCTGTCATAACAGCTTGCATATTAACACCTTGTTTGCGGCGACTTTGGCGCAATACAGTTAGGGCCTGATCTTCAGCTTGGCGTTCAAATGCTTTTAATTGATCCAATGTGCCTTGTGTTTCAACATAGCGCACAGTTTGTTCACGGCGTGGTAATACCATAAGCATACCATTTTTGTGCATACAAGCATCCATAATCCAACGCTGTAATATAAAGTGTGGATCATTTTCTTGATTTAATACACGGCTAACCATATTGGTAGCTTGGCGTGCTGCTTCATCATCTTCATCTGTTTCTGGAACAAATTCAAAGTTAATTTCGCCTTGTGGGCAAAGTCCTTTGGCAATAACAGCAGTAACATAATCAACGCATGGTTTAACTACAGGATGGATATAGTCAATGCCATTTACAGGAGCAGTTGATTCGCTAACAGCCAAACACAAATAATGATAATCCGACGCACGATTAACAGCGTTTTTGGTTCCTAAGTAGCGCAAATAAGAAGCGCATTTGGTGTCCAACTGACCTTTTAATCTAACAAATCTAGCTAGTGTAGTATTGTTAGTGTTAAGTTGCATTAGAACTTTGTTTTTAATTTCCAGCATTAGTGAAAGCCTTTAGTGTGATAGTTTATTTAGTGTCAAGTCAAAATCACGATGGATCAAAGGTGCGTTTCCATTCGGAATGAGGTGGTTGTTTAGGTATAATACGATCTCTTTGTGCACGCATACGCTCGCGTGGTGTGCGATTGTCCCAAGGCTCAGCTATGCCCTGCAAACAAGCCATTACACCATAACGAGCGGAGTCGATACAGTCGTCGGGATCGGAGAAACGGCCATGCTCATCTACATAATAGTTTTGTGCTTCACGCAAAAAGTCCACGCAATTTTCATTAACCATCATAGTGCCAAACTCTAACATTTGACGCATTTGATTTATACCATAGCTTTTATGATTAGTTACACGCCCTTGGCTGTCCGGCGGATTCATAATAGCTTTTTGATATACATTTAATTCATACTGCTCAAACAACTCGCGTATCGAACTAGATGACATAGTGTAACGACCAGCAGTATTAGCATCAGCAGGGAGAACGATAGGCGTCCCGAATACTTCTGGTCTAAGGAGATGATTGATATACTGTGTTGGCACAGCTTCTTCCACACCTTGGACAACAATTTGTTTATGTAGGTATATAACTTGTTCATATGGATCCCAATATAATAATGATATAACTGTTTTATCGTTAACCAATCCCAAGTCCAATGATATAACACGATGTATTTGCGGCATTTCTCTAAAGTTATATTCACTAGCTTTGTATGTAGGCCAATCGCGTATTTGAAACACAGCGCCTTTACCCATAACAGGCTTACCAGCAATACGAGCTTCACGCTCATGTGGCAAATAATCTCGTTCTAGTTGGCGTCTAGTTTCATTTAATAAAAATGGTTCATGCCAAGGATCGTATTCGGGAACATCAGTCCAAGCTACACGAATAAAGTTATATCCATCTTCTTTATTCCAAAACTTAGATACTAATCCGTTTAATCCTTTTAGTGGCGTAAACGAACATAACACTTGTCCTTGTGTTGTAGCAGTTCGAGTAACAATTTCACTAAAGAAGTCATCGGGCGGTTGTTCATCAAACACAGCTAAGTTTAATTTGAAACCCTGCATTTGTCTAACTTCTTGTGTATAGTTGGCAAACAACAGATAACTTTTGGCACCGGTGATATGTCTGACTTCTACTCCCAAACAGTTAGCGCCATCGTTACGCATAGTATCCTGTATTATACAATAACGAGGAATGGCTCCAGTTCCAACTTGTTCTTTGATTTTAACATCCTGTGTGCCCAGTAATTCATTTTGGAGAACCATGGCAACCTGACTCCAACCTTCTCCTGCTACCATAGCTGTAATAGGACCATCAAACCTTTTACCTTCCCACCAATCAGGATACAGTCCAGTTAGGTGCATAGCAGTTTCATAGCAAGTGGAAACGGTTTTACCAATTCGGTTAGCCGCTAGTATTCCACGGCGTGCCGAACCACTAGTTTGAAAGAAACGCTTTTGATGTTCAAAGGGTCTAAAGTATTTTAGCTGATTGTATTGCATGTCATCGCATACAGCTATAGCCAAATCCTGAAACTTAACTTGTGAATCATTGTCCAATAACTTAATAGCTTCTGGAGTTAAGTTATGCTGTTCCGTTACCCAGCGTATAGCCCTACGCATTAGTAAGTTTGAATCTAGCATAAGTTAGTTAAGGTCTGAATGGATATTGTAAATGGCTAGCAACGCAGTGGCCAATGACTCAACTTCACTGTTTGATATACCCGCGCTATCCTTACGCAAGCCCAACTGTAATCGTTCGGCTATTAAACGCATGATATGTTCGCACTGGCCAGGAAACTTTTGAACAAAGGCTTCGCGATGTGCCGCCATAACCTTTTGTTGTATTTTAGTTTCCTGAGCCTTGAGCCGCTCGGCATCTTGATCCGAACTGTTAAAGTCTATCACTGAACTTCCCATGGGTTGTTAAGTTCGCCACCTTCCACATTGACAAAGTCACGGTCAATCCACATAGCCCAATGACTACTGTTGTTAACACGCATCTTTTGCATAATGGCTTTTAAGTTACGGCCTTGTGGAGTCATACTGCCATCCGCTCTTTGAACAATTTGTTCTCCAGTGCGTGGATCAACCCAGCTCATTAATTCTGGACGAACCTTGCCCCATTTGTCTAGCTTTTCACCAACTGGTTTAGGTTCAATAGGACCAATAACTTCATATGAAATCATACCGTTCTTATACTTGCGGAATATAGTATGAACCTTTTTGTTACGGGCACGATACTCTTGATCCGGATGTGGAATGAATGGAGTGTAAAATTGATTTTGAATTTCTTTTTCGCCCGGCAAGCTAGGATCACGAGCAGGAGGATCTTTTAAGTCCTCAACTGGAACCATTTCAG
>Ga0316232_1001525_pt1 | contig 27676 bp, 28 predicted proteins | sample TBHtaG_FD_206006 | JGI IMG/M metagenome (GOLD analysis project Ga0316232, IMG submission 206006) | Freshwater microbial communities from Trout Bog Lake, Wisconsin, USA - TBH18025_13 | ecosystem: Environmental > Aquatic > Freshwater > Lake > Hypolimnion/Profundal zone | place: USA: Wisconsin... | reverse complement strand
CTCCTCCTTGCGGTATTGCTCAAGCGTGGTGCGCCGCCAGATCCCGCGCGGATGCCCGGCGTCGCGCCAGAAGTTGTAGTAGAAGGCGCCGGCCTTGGCGATGAAGGGCAGTTTGGCCGCCGAATCGAGGATGCGCAGGATGCCGTTCTCCAGTTCCCGGTACTCGGCCCCCTGCTCCAGTTCCGCGGCCGTCTCGGCGTTGCGCTCGCGCACCCAGGCCAGGGCCTCGGCGCCGTCCACGTCCTCCAGCCAGAGGTAGGGGTCGATGGGGTCGAGCGGCGGGTTGGTCATGACGATTCCTCGGTTGCCAGTCAGCAAGAATCCTAGAACGTTTCTGCCCGGGGGCGAATCAACGGACGGGGAAGGCAGCCTCATCGCCGACCTGAAGAGCCGGCTATCCCGCGCCTGATATGCGACCCTAGCCGCAGTGCAGATGCCGGTTGACCAGCTTCTTCAAGGAATCCGCATTGCCGAAGATCTTCTCGCTCATGTTGAGGTCATCAAAGGCCTTGAGGCTGTTGGCGATGGCATCGATCAGCCCGGACGGAAACACCCCGCCGTCCTCGTAGCGGGCCCGGTCGAGCAGCAGGCAATCGGCCGATTCGAAGCAGGAGGCGGGCAGCTGTTTCAGCCCCTCCACCTTGGTGGCGTCGGCCTTGACGTATAGCTCGCCGGCCAGCTTCAGGGCTTCGGGATGCTCCAGGCCGTAGCGCCCGGCCACCGCCATGCCGGCCAGCAGGAGGTGCACGTTGGCGCTGCCGTCCGGGCTGCGCAGCTCGACGGTCTGCGGGTTCTCGTAGACGCAGGTGTCGGCCGGCTCCAGGGGGTTGGCGTTGCGCAGCATCCGGTCGCCCACGCCCAGCCAGCCCAGCGGCACGCGCACCAGCACGGAACGGTTGCGGTCGCCCCAGCAGATGCTGGTGGGCGCTTCCTGGTGCGGCACCAGGCGCAGGAAGGAGGTCGGCACGGTGTTGCCGAAGGCGGTGAGCGACTCGGCGCTCATCAGGTAGCCGGCGATGACCTTCTTGGCGGTATCGGTCAGGCCCGCGGCGTCGGCCATGACGTTGACCCCGTCCTTCATGAACCGGGTGTGCACATGCAGTCCGCTCCCGGCCTGCCCGGCGATGATCTTGGGCGCGAAGCTCACCTCCAGGTCATGCTTGTAGGCCACTTCGCGCACCGCCCACTTGGCCATCACCAGCTGGTCCGCGGCATCCTCGATGGGCACCGGCAGGAACTCGATCTCGTGCTGGACCATCTCCAGGTCGCCGGAAAGGATGTTGCCCACCTCGGCGTGGCCGTACTTGATCGTGCCGCCCATCTCGCTGATCACCTGCATGGCCTCGCGCCGCACCAGGCCCCACTTGGAGAACGGATGGGACTCGTGGTAGCCCTTCTGCTCGACGATCGGATAGATCGAGTCGATGGGCGAGAACAGGTAGTACTCCAGCTCGCCCAGGGCCTCCATGACCAGTCCGGTGCGCTGGCGCAGGGAACGCTGCGCCTTCTGCAGGATGTACTCCGGAGCGCTCTCCAGGGGCTCGCCCAGGTTGTTGTAGAAGCTGCAGATCAGGTCGAGGGTCGGCACTTCGGTGAACGGGTTGACGAAGGCGGTGCGAAACCGGGGCACCACGTAGAGGTCGCTGGAATCCGCCTGGACGAAGGGAAACAGGCTGGAACCGTCGACCCGCTCGCCCATGGACAGCACCCGCTCCAGGTGCGCCTTGCTGTTGATCACGAAGTTCAGCTTCTTCAGCCGGCCGTCCCCTGCCACATAACGGAAATTCAGCATCCGGATGTCGTTCTGCTCGATGAACCGGATGATGTCCTGCTTGGTGAAATCGCCGGCAGGTTTCTGGAGGGCCTTGACGATCTTGTTGGGGTTCAGGACGAGGCGGTCGTTCATTGCGGGTGCTCCGGGAAAGGCACGGGACGGGTTGATCAATCAGCGATAATCTTTAGTCTGAATGGTTTCCATGGGCTGTCGAGCCGGGAACCCTGCATTGTACGTTTCGTCACAGGAGCAAGGCCATGACCGGACAGGATGAACTGCAAACCTGGGAAGCCGTCGAAAGGATCCGCCAGCTGTCACCCATCGTCCATAACATCACCAACTACGTGGTCATGAACAACACCGCCAACGCCCTGCTGGCGCTCGGCGCTTCGCCGGTGATGGCCCACGCCGAAGAGGAAGTGGCCGACATGGTCGGCATCGCCTCCTCCCTGGTGATCAACATCGGCACCCTGAGCCGGGACTGGATCAAGGCCATGGGCAAGGCCGCGGAGCGCGCGGTGGAGCGGGGCCTGCCGATCGTGCTCGACCCGGTGGGCGCCGGGGCCACGCCCTATCGCACCGCCACCGCCCGGGACCTGGCGAGCGCCTTCCGGCCCGCCATCATCCGCGGCAACGCCTCGGAGATCATGGCGGTCTGCGGCGAGCAGGCCCGGACCCGGGGCGTGGACAGCGGCGCGGCCGGCCAGGACGCCCTGGCCGCCGCCCAGACCCTGTTCGAAACCTGGGGCTGCACGGTCTGCATCAGCGGGGAAACCGACTACATCATCGGCAAGACCCGTTTCCAGGTGGGCAACGGCCACCCCATGATGACCCGGGTGACCGGTCTGGGCTGCACCGCCTCGGCCCTCTGCGGCGCCTTCGCCGCCGTCACCCCGGACCCCGCCCAGGCCGCCGCCCAGGCCATGGTGGTGATGGGAGTCGCCGGGGAAATGGCCGCGGAACTGGCGGAGGGTCCCGGATCCCTGCAGGTGCGCTTCCTTGACGCCCTCTACCGCATGACCCGGGACGACCTCGCCCGGCGGATCCGGACCGGGGCCTGAAGTGCGCGGGCTGTACCTGGTCACCGACCGCGCCCTGTGCGGCGGCCGCCCCCTGGAGGAGGTTGTCGCCCAGGCGGTGGCGGGCGGCGCCGCCTGTGTCCAGCTGCGCGAAAAGGACCTCTCCACCCGGGCATTCATCGAGCTGGCCGTGGCCCTGAAGCGGCTGCTGGCCCCGGCCAAGGTGCCCCTGATCATCAACGATCGCCTGGATGTGGCCCTGGCCGCCGGGGCTGACGGCCTGCACGTGGGCCAGGAGGACATGCCCTGCGAGCTGGTGCGGCGGTTCCTGGGCCCCCGGGCCGTCATCGGCCTGTCGGTGGAGACCTGGGAGGACGTGGAGCGCGCCCAGGACCAGGACGTCGACTACCTCGGCGTCAGCCCGGTATTCCCGACCCCCACCAAGACCGACACCAAGGCCGCCTGGGGCCTGGAAGGCATCCGCCGGATCCGCGCCTTCTCGCGCCACCCCCTGGTGGCCATCGGCGGGCTGAATCAGGCCAACGCCGCTGCGGCGGTCCAGGCCGGAGCCGAAGGCATCGCCGTGGTTTCCGCCATCTGCGCCAGCGCCGACCCCAGGCTGGCCGCCCGGGACCTGGCCGGACGGATCGAGGCGGCGCTCCGCGCCAGATGAACCCGAGGGGGACTGATGATCGAGCATCTTCTCCGCCTTTTTGACCACATGGAATGGGCCGACCGGCGCATCCTGGCCTCGCTGGGGCAGAGCCCCGCGCCTCCGCCGAAAGCGCTCACCCTGCTCGCCCATCTCGCGGGCGCGGAGCGGATCTGGCTCTGCCGGGTCCGCAGGGAGGACAGCTCCCGGTTCGCCGTGTGGCCTCCCGACCTGACCCTGGCGCAGTGTGCCGAACTTCTGGAGGCGAACCACACCGGCTACCAGACCTTCCTGCGCACCGTCGCCCCTGCCGATCTGTCCGTCCGCGTCCCATACCGGAGCAGCAAGGGTGACGCCTTCGAAACGGCCCTGGAGGATATCCTCCTCCACGTGGCGCTCCACGGCGCCTACCACCGGGGCCAGATTTCCGCCCTGGTCCGGGGCGCGGGGCTGGAGCCGGCCAGCACCGATTTCATCGCCTTCGCACGCGCCTAGCGCAGGTCGAACCAATCGATGCCTCCGCCCGCGGCTTCGTCCACCGCCTCAGCGTATCCGGCATCCGCGTAGCGCATGACCCCGATGCTGGTGTCGTTGGTGAGCGCACGGGAAAGCCGCAGATCGGCCGTTCCGGTGCCGTCGGCGATCAACGTCACGCCGGCGGAGGTCATGAAGCCGCTGGAGCCGCCGCCGAGCGGGTCGACCAGATGAAATCCTCCTGCCCCTTCTGGGACAGGGAGTGCACCTGGGCATCGATGGCCCCGGGCAGGATCAAGGCCCGGCCGAGATCGTGCCGCTCGCGGGCGGCCGGCGCCGCTCCGCGTCCGACCAAGGCCACCAGGCCGTCGCGGACCGCGACGAAGCCGTGGTCGACGACCTCCCCGGGCAGCACCACCGTGCCGGTGAGCAGGAGATCGAAATCGGACATGGGCCGCCCCTTCAAAGAAATGAACCTGATGTTACACGATGCGGCTAATTTCCCACATGGAGTTAATGATCAGAATCAAAAATTCGAAGGCAAGGTGGCGCGGGAACGCGGCGCCATCGGCGACGCCAATTACCCTGTTCCGGATATCGCCCGCACGGTAGCCTGATGAGATCCATCATCCAGAATCGGAATGCAGGTGTTCGCTTTTCTCCGTCCCTTCCTGCCGTCGACCCTGCGCATGCAGCTCATGCTGGTCCTGCTGCCGGTGGTTGGACTGCCCATCGTCGCCACCGGCTACATGCTCCGGGTGCGCGGGCTCCAGGCCATCATCGAGGAGAAGCGGGTGCACCTGCAGGGGGTGGACGCCCTGCTGGCCCAGCATCTCCAGGATCTGGGCGGCTACCGCGGCCTGCTGGCCGACACTCCCGGCGCCGCCGTCGACCGGGATGGCCAGATCCGCCTGCTCAACAGCCGCCTGCGCGGCTACACCGACCAGGTGGCCCGGGCCTTCCCCGGCGTCGGCGTCGGCTTCTTCAACCTGGAGCTCAACGCGATCATCACCTACGGCCCCAGCAGCCAGTACGGCAAGACCGTCGGCATGACCATCCCGAGCGACCACCCGGGCTGGAAGGTCATGGCCAGCGGCACCGCCATGACCGTGAGCGGGGCCCTGGTGCGCGGCAACATCATGAACGCCATGCTGCCCATCAAGGACCGCGGCCAGGTGGTGGGCTACATCTGGGCCAACGAACTGCTGGACGCCATCGACCAGCAGGCCCATGCCATGAGCCGCGCCGTCCGCTCCATGACCATCCTCGGGCTGGCGTTCTCCCTGGCCGTGGTGTTCTTCGTCATCGCCCAGCTGACCAGCAACATGGAGAAGATCAAGCGCGGCCTGGCGCGCCTGGCCTTCGACCTCAAGGCGCCGATCCCGCCCATCAAGGGCGAAATCGGCGAGATCGCCGAGGCCATCAACAAGCTGGCCCAGGTCCTGCTGGAAACCCAGTCCATGCATCACAACATCCTGGACAGCCTGTCGGATGCGGTGATCACGGTCGACGCCCGGAACAACGTCTCGTACATCAACCCCGCCGGATGCGAGCTGTTCCGCTGCCAGGCCGGCGAGGTGCTCGGCAAGCCATACCTGAGGCTGTTCCTCGACGATCCCCACTTCTCCAACCTGCTGCTCGACACCCTGGAGAGCGGCCGGGAATACCGCGGGGTCGAGTTCGATTTCCTGCTGCCGCACCACACCCCCCACATCCTGGCCAGCAGCAGCCAGCTGTTCGACGGGCGGGGGCATTCCCTGGGCGTAGTGGCGATCATCCGCGACATCAGCGAGACCCGCTCGCTCCGGCAACAGGTGGCGCGCGCCGACCGGCTGGCGGCGGTGGGCGAGGTGGCCGCCGGCATCGCCCACGAACTGCGCACCCCGCTCACCTCCATCCGCGGGTTCGTCCAGTTCCTGCAGGGCTCCACGGATCCCCGGGAATGGCAGCAGTACGGCGACATCATCATCCGCGAAGTGGACGGCATGAACCGCATCATCTCCGAGCTGCTCAGCCTGGTCCGCCCGCACCCGCTGAACCTGGTGGCCACCGACCTGAACCAGCTGGTGGAGGAGACGCTCCTGCTGGCCCGGGAAAACACCAGCAAGGGCCGGATCGCCTTCGTGATCGAGCTGTCCGCGCACCTTGAGCCGGTCATGGTCGACCGGGGCCAGATCAAGCAGGTCCTGCTCAATGTCCTGGTCAACGCCACCCAGGCCATCGACGGACCAGGCAAGGTCCAGGTCACCACCGCCCCGCTCGGCCCGGACGGGGTCAGCATCCGGGTGAGCGACAACGGCTGCGGCATCCCCGAAGCGGTGCGCGAACGGATCTTCGATCCCTTCTTCTCCACCAAGCCCACCGGCACCGGGCTGGGCATGGCCATTGCTCGGCGCATCATCGAAGACCATCATGGCCGTATCGAAGTCGACAGCACGGAGGGGGAAGGGAGTTCCATCACCCTGATCCTGCCCTGCCTTGCGGAAGAGACCCCCCATGAAAGCTGACTACCAGATCCTGATCGTCGACGATGACGAGAGCATCCGCACCCTGCTGTCCGCCGTGCTGGCCAGGGAGGGGTTCCAGACCGTGGCCGCCAGGGACGGGGAGGAAGGGCTGGGCCTGTTCCGCTCCAGGTCGCCGGACATCGTCCTGATGGACATCCGCATGCCGGGCATGACCGGTATCGAGGCCATGCGGGCCATGCTGGAGCTGCGCCCGGGCGCCGCGGTGATCCTGATGACCGCCTACGCCGATCTGGATACCGCGGTGCAGGCCATCAAGAGCGGGGTGTTCGACTTCATCATCAAGCCCTTCGACCTGGCCGAAATCAGCCTGCTGGTGAACCGCGCCTACCAGATCCGCGAGATGCGCCGGGAGATCGGGATCCTCAAGCAGGAACTGTCCGAAGGCTTCCAGTACAACCGGATCATCACCCAGGACCCGGCCATGCAGGCCCTGTGCGACTCGGTGCTGCGCATCGCCGCCAGCAGCGCCACCGTGGTCCTCCATGGGGAAAGCGGGGTCGGCAAGGAGCTGCTGGCCACCTCCCTGCACTACAACAGCCCCCGCGCCGAGCGGCCCTTCGTCAAGGTCAATTGCGCCGCCATCCCGGAGGGACTGCTGGAGAGCGAGTTCTTCGGCCACGAGCGGGGCGCCTTCACCGGCGCCGTGGCCCGCCGCACCGGCCGTTTCGAGCATGCCGACGGCGGCACCCTGTTCCTCGACGAGATCGGCGAGCTGCCCCTGGCGCTCCAGGTCAAGCTGCTGCGGGTCATCCAGGAACGCGAATTCGAGCGGGTGGGCGGCAACAAGACCATCCGGGTGGACGTGCGCGTGGTGGTCGCCACCAACCGGAACCTGGACGAGCTGGTGGCCGCGGGCACCTTCCGCAAGGATCTCTACTACCGGCTCAACGTCGTCAGCCTGGCGGTGCCGCCCCTGCGCCAGCGCCCCGCCGACATCCTGCCGCTGGCCTCGCACTTCCTGCGCAAGTTCACCACCGAGCACCGCCGCGAGATCGACGGCTTCGACGACCATGCCCTGGCGCTCATGCAGCGCTATGCCTGGCCGGGCAACGTGCGGGAACTGGCCAACGCGGTGGAGCGCGCGGTGGTCATGAGCACCGGCAACACGGTCTTCGCCGAAGACCTGCCGCTGCCCGTCCTGCACGCCTCCCGCCACCCGACCACGGACGAAGCGCGGCAGCAGACCCTCAAGGAACTGGTGCGCGGCTTCGAGACCAAGGCCATCATCCAGGCGCTGGAGCGGAACCGGGGCAACCGTTCCCACACCGCCGCCGAGCTGGGCATCAGCCGGCGCGCCCTGCTCTACAAGCTGCACGAATTCAACCTGGAGGACGGCGAGTGCGCAATTCCCGGAGCGCCCTGTGAATGAAACTGCGCAGCGGGCGGCCGGACTGGGCCAAGCCATGGCGTGTTAATTGATGGCCCACTGATCGTTAAAAATTAGGCATGGTTCCTGCTGGAGGGTTCGAATCCCCTTCCAGCTTCAGGAGCAACCCCATGAGCGTCCCCTGCAAACGGATCACCTACGCGCAACTACGGTCGCATTTCCACGACGGTATGAGCATTCTCTTCGGCGGTTTCATGGGGATCGGCACCCCGGACGGCATTGTCCGGGAGCTGCTGGCCTCGGGCGTGAAGGACCTGACCCTCATCGGCAACGACACCGCCATGGTGGACACCGGGGTGGGCATCCTGGTGGCCAACCACAGGGTCAAGAAGGTGATCGCCTCGCACATCGGCACCAATCCGGAAACCGGCAGGCAGATGATCGCCAAGGAGCTGGACGTGGACCTGGTGCCCCAGGGCACCCTGGCCGAGCGCATCCGCTGCGGCGGGGCCGGCCTGGGCGGCGTGCTCACCCAGACCGGGGTCGGCACCATCGTCGAGGAAGGCAAGAAGAAGATCACCCTGAACGGCGTCAACTACCTGATCGAAACCGCGCTCCGGGCCGACCTGGCGATCCTCAAGGCGCACCGGGCCGACGCCAAGGGCAACCTGGTCTACCAGCGCGCCGCGCGCAACTTCAATCCGGTGGTGGCCATGGCGGCCGACTATGTGGTCGCGGAAGTGGACGAGCTGGTGCCGGCCGGGGAAATCGACCCGGAACTGGTGATGACCCCGGGGGTGCTGGTGGATGCCCTCATTCTTGCCGAGGAGAAGTGACATGGACGCCAAGAATCTGATCGCCTGGCGTGTCGCGCAGGAAATGCAGGACGGCGCCGTGGTGAACCTCGGCATCGGCCTGCCCACGCTCATCCCCAACTACCTTCCGGCCGACATCTCCATCACCCTGCAGTCCGAGAACGGATTCCTGGGCCTCGGTCCGGTCTCCGGCGAAGCGCTGCCCGGTCTGGTCAATGCCGGCGGCCAGCCCTGCGGCATGGTCCCGGGCGGCGCCTTTTTCGACAGCGCCATGTCCTTCGCCATCATCCGCGGCGGCCACGTGGACGTCACCGTGCTGGGCGGGCTGCAGGTGGACCAGGAAGGCAACCTGGCCAACTGGATGGTCCCCGGCAAGATGGTGCCCGGCATGGGCGGAGCCATGGACCTGGTGAGCGGCGCCAGGACCGTCATCGTCGCCATGGAGCACAGCACCCGGGACGGCGGCGCCAAGATCCTCAAGCGCTGCAACCTGCCCCTGACCGCCGCCGGCAAGGTGACCGCCATCGTCACCGAACTGGCCCTGTTCCGTTTCATCAAGGGCGTGCTCACCCTCACCGAAACCGCCCCGGGCGTCACCGTCGAGACCGTCCGTGCCAGGACCGAGGCCGCCTTCGCGGTCAGCCCGGACTGCAAGGAAATGCAGTCGCCCGCGCTCCCACAGAAATGAATTGAAGTAATTACCCATCCGAGGCTTATGCTATCCGCCTAAAATCACCCCTTTGTCACGGAGTCCAATCGTGGGAAAAGAGACGAAACCTGCACTGCCTGAACAGGGCTTCATGGCACGCCTGGGCGCGACCCTCGCCGACTGGAGCGAGAAGTGGTTCCCGGACGCCTACATTTTCGCCGTCCTCGCCGTCATCATCGTCGTCATCGCCGCGCTGCTGATGCGGCGCACGCCCACCGAGATCTCCGTCGATTTCGGCAAGTCGTTCTGGAATCTCATCCCCTTCACCATGCAGATGGCCTTCGTGGTCATCGGCGGCTACATCGTCGCGGTGTCCACGCCGGTGCGCAAGGTCATCGATGTGCTCGCCCGCTATCCCAAATCGCCCAAGGTGGCGGTGGCCTATGTGGCGCTCCTGGCCATGCTCGCGTCGCTGATCAGCTGGGGCTTCAGCATGATCTTCGCCGGCATCCTGATGCGGGAGATCAGCAAACGGGTCAAGGGCATCGACTACCGCGCCATCGGTGCGGCCGGCTACCTGGGCCTGGGCAGCATCTGGGCCCTGGGCCTGTCCTCCTCGGCCGCCCTGCTGATGGCCACCAAGGGCTCCATCCCGGCCGGCCTGCTCCAGATCAGCGGCGTCATCGGCCTGAAGGCGACCCTGTTCACCTGGCAGAACCTGGTGATGATCGTCGTGCTGACGGTGATGTCGGTGTGGATCTGCTACGTCTCCACCCCCACCGCCGAGCATGCCAAGACCGCCGAAATGGCCGGCATCACCTACAAGGATTCCCAGGAGGACCTGGGCACCGCCCAGACCCCCGGCGAGAAGCTGGAATTCAGCCCCATCCTCACCCTGGTCATGGTCGCCCTCGGCCTGATCTACCTGGTCCACCTGTTCCGCACCCAGGGCGGCCTGGCGGCCCTGGACCTGAACACCTACAACATCATCTTCCTGTTCGCCGGCATGCTGCTGCACTGGCGTCCCCGCTCCTTCCTGCGCGCCGCGGCCAAGGCGGTGCCCATGACCGGCGGCGTCCTGCTCCAGTTCCCGCTCTACGCCGGCATCTTCGGCGTGCTGATGGGATCCCACCTGAACGAGGTCATGGCCCGCTTCTTCGTTTCGGTCTCCACCCACGACACCCTGCCCCTGGTCGGCGGCGTCTACTCGGCCATCCTCGGCCTGTTCCTGCCTTCAGGCGGCGGCAAGTGGGTGGTGGAAGCGCCCTACCTGCTGGATGCGGCCAAATCCCTGCACGTGAGCATGGCCTGGATGATCCAGGTCTACAACGCCGCGGAAGCCCTGCCGAACTTCATCAACCCGTTCTGGATGCTCCCGCTGATGGGCCTGACCGGCGTCAAGGCCCGCGACCTGGCCGGTTATTCGACCCTGCAGCTGATCTTCCATTTGCCGGTGGTGCTGCTGATGCTCTGGCTCCTGGGCCTGACCCTGCCCTACGTCGCGCCAATCATGAACTAACCTCGCGCCCTCGGGGTCTGACCCCGGCGCTGCAATCCCATTCGGGAAAGGAACTGCTATGTCCAAAAAAGTCGCTCTCGTCACCGGCGCCATGGGCGGGCTCGGAACCGCCATCTGCCAGGCCCTGGCCAAGGATGGCTACCTGGTGGCCGCCAACTGCCTGCCTGATTTCCCGCCCGCGCCACAATGGTTGAACGAGCAGAAGGAACTGGGCTACACCTTCTTCAAGGCGGAAGCCGACGTCACCGACGAAGCCGCCTGCGTGCGCATGGCGGCCGCGGTCACCGAGGCGCTGGGCCCCATCACCGTCCTGGTGAACTGTGCCGGCATCACCCGCGACAAGTTCTTCCCCAAGATGGACCGGGGCATGTGGGACGCGGTGATCTCCACCAACCTGACCAGCCTGTTCAACGTCACCCACGCGATCTCCCCCGGAATGGCCGAGCGCGGCTTCGGCCGCATCATCAACATCTCCTCGGTGAACGGGGTCAAGGGCCAGGCCGGCCAGGTCAACTACTCCGCCGCCAAGGCCGGCTGCCTGGGCTTCACCAAGGCGCTGGCCCAGGAGCTGGTGACCAAGGGCGTGACCGTCAACGCCATCGCCCCCGGCTACATCGCCACCGACATGGTCATGGCGATCCGCGAAGACATCCGCGAAAAGATCCGCGAGGAGCTGCCCATGAAGCGGTTCGGCCGGCCAGAGGAGATCGGCGGACTGGTTTCCTATCTGGCTTCGGACCTGGCCGGCTTCATCACCGGCGCGGTCATCGACATCAATGGCGGCATGCACATGTAATAGAATCGAAGCCCGGCTGGAGCTATTCCGGCCGGTGCTGCGCCTCCTCCAGCACCCGCTTCGCGCGGCTGGGATTGTAGACGCCGCAGGAGCAGAACTGGGCCAGGTAGGCCGCGGCCTCCTCGGGCGTGCGGCGGTTTTCCTTCACCCAATCGATCATCTTCCTGGCGAAGCCGGCGCTGACCATGCCGTGGCCGCACATGGTGGTGAGGGTCAGGACCTTGTCATCGGGCAGCTTCTCGGTGGCGCCTTCGAAGCCCAGGGAATACCCCACGCTGTGGCGGGGGCCCCCGGCGGCGCAGCAGCAGCGTTTCCCCCCTTCGACCGAGGTCGAGATGTTGATGCAGAGGCCCAGGTCCTCCTTCTTCACCGCATCCATGAACGCCTCGGCGGCCTCGCGCCGGTCGAAGACCGCGGCGACGGTCGTGTAGGCGTCGACCCCGTCGATCACGGCGCGGAAGTCGGGGCTCATGTCGCGCTTCCAGTGGACCGCGGGGTTCGCGTTCCGGGTGGGCCTGAAAGCCCCGCCGTGCAGCGCGTCGCCGAGGTTGACGGGCGCGAAGGGCAGCGCCATCTCAAGGAATCGCTTCATTTTGGGGACGCAGCCCTCGTCGCTCTTGCCCTTGCTGGGCATGGCGAAGACCACGAAGTCATCGCGGAAGCTCTCCGCCTTTCCGTACCTGTGCAGTGTGTTGGTCATGCCTGCCCCCGCAGCTCATTGGTGATGCGTCCGTATCCGGCGTTGGTCTTGGCCCGCTCGAGCTTGTACCCGTTCCTCTCCAGGATGGGCGCGATCGTCCTCTCCTCGCCGTCGAAGTCGCAGCGGGCGCCCACGCCGATGGCGATGACCGTGTCCAGCTCCTTCTCCGCGGCGTGCACGAGGCTGATCATCTCCTCCATGCGGTGGGCGGCGACCTTGATCTCCACGATCGCGGACAATACCTTCTCGCCCAGGATGTCCTCGCGAATGCTGCCGGTCTTCTCGTCCGTCATCAGGGAGGTGACGGGGTTCTTCCCCTCGAAGTCCACGCCGGCCGCCGCCAGCGCCTTCGTGATGACCTGGATCTCGCGGAAGCGCACGCCCACGCCGGGGCGGCCGAACTCGATGGTGAGGCCGACATCGCCCATCTGGATGCGCCCGCTGACGTCATTGGTCTTCACCTCCTCGGTCCCGCGGCCCTGGACGCCCGTGGACTCGTGGGGGACCCGGGGGTCGGAGAAGGCACGGCGCACAACCCGGGGCCAGGACAATTCGTCCGGTTCGAGGGCCGCGGTGGGGCAGATGTCCGGTTCGGGCTCGAAGCGGAGCCGCAGCAGTTTCAGGAAGCCGCGCACGGCGCGAACGAGCCCGGGCGGCAGGTGTTCCTGGCTCATGCCGTTGTAGCAGGCGTAGCATTCCACGCATTCGTCCGGTTCGATGGTGCCCCGGCGGGTGGCCGGATCGATGTGGATGGCTCCCATGGTGCATACGTAGGTGCAGTTGCCGCAGGCGACGCATTTGTCTGGATTGATGATCACGGATGTCCTCCTCTGTCTTCCGCCGAGCCTACCTCGCGGGAACGAATTTATGGCCGACGATCATCTGCGCGTCGGGCGTGAGCATGAAATCGAGAAAGGCCTTCGCGGCACCGCGGGGAACGTCCATGGTAACGAGAATCAATGGGCGTTTGAGGGGGTACGATCCGCTCTGGACCGCGGCAAGGGTCGGCGCCGCGCCGTCGACGGTAAGAGCGGCGACGCCCGGCACGGCGAAGGACATCGAAGAGGCCGTGATGCCGCCGGGATCCTGGGCGACCTCGTGGATGCAATCCGTGGCATCGTCCAGTTCCTTGAGCGGCCCGTAGGGTTCGCTCCCCAGCACCATGTCCCGGAACGCCTTGACCGTCGCCCGCCCGCCCGAGAGCCGCTCGCTATAGACCGTGATGGGGCGATCCGGCCCCTGGAACTGGCTCCAGTTTGTGGCACGGCCGGCGAATATCGCCGCCAGCTGATCGCGGGTCAGGGCCTTGACGGGAAGGCCGCCGTTCACGAAGACCCCCATGACGTCATAGCCGATCACTTCGAAGCCGCCGACCCGGGCCTTTTCCTCCCGCGTCAGTTCGCGGGCCACGCCGCCGAAGGTGGCCCGGCCCTCCATCGCGGCCTTGAAGCCCGCGTCGGCGCCGGCGCCGCCGATGGCGCCGAAGGGCAGGCCGGTACGGCTCGTGAACAGCCGTACCGCCTCCGGGAGGATGTTGGTCCCGATCGTGGTGGCGCCCTCATAGGACAGGATCGGCGTGTTGCCCGGAGCATTCATGATGTTGCCTTTCGGTGGCTGGGCCCCGGCCGCCTCGTCCGCCCCCAGGAAGGCCAACGGAGCGAGCGCGAGCAGGGCATAAAGCAAGGTCTTGCTGAGGGGAGATCGATGGAACGACCGGTCAGCCGCTCGGTTTTGAGCCTCGGACATGTGACTTCCCTTCCGCCGGACCGGAGCTAGCTCGCCGCGGGCGCCGGGAGCGCCGCCGGCGGCTTGACCCCGTCTTCCTCGAGGGGCCGCTCCGGATGCATCCTGAACGACAGCGCCGCGCCGACCAGGATGACGCCGATCGAGACGATGAACGGCAGCATCCAGTTGCCGGTCTTCTGGATGAGGTAGCCGCCGATCACCGGCGAGAGAATCGCCGCCAGGGCCGAGCCCGTGTTCATCAGACCGCTGGCGGTGCCCGAGAACCTGGGCGCGATGTCCATGGGGATGGCCCACATGGGTCCGATGGTCATTTCCGCGAAGAAGAAGCCGGCGCTCAGCGAGAGGGCCACGAGGGTGATGTTCCGGGTGAAGATGATCAGGACGAGCGAGACCGCGCAGAGGGTCATCATCACGGCGACCATGGTGCAGCGGGCGAGCTTGACGTCGTGCGTCCTTTCATAGATCTTGTCGCTGATGTATCCGCCCAGGGTGTCCCCCACCACGCCGGAAATGAACACGCCGGAGGCGAACAGGGCCGAGCTCTTCAGGTCCAGGTGGAACTGCCCCTTGAAGAAGGACGGGATCCAGCTGAGGAACAGCCAGAGGATCCACCCATAGCAGAAATACACCACCGTCACCGGCGCCATGCGCGCGATCAGGCGGCTCCAGGGCACCTTCACGCCCGCCGACTTCTTCACGCCGTAGGGCGGCAGCGAGGCGAGCTCCTCGGGCGTGATGCCCGGGTGGCTATTGGGGTCATCCCGGAAGAACATGAACCAGAGGAGCGCCCATGCGGTGCTGACGATCCCGACGATGATGAAGGAGGCGCGCCAGGAAGTGGTGATGATGAGGACGGCGACGAGCCATGGCGTCAAGGAGTTCCCCAGGCGCGAAAAGGCGTGGGTGAGGCCCTGGGCGAAGCCCCGCTTCTCCTTCGGAGTCCAGTAGGACATTGCCCGGGTGGCGGTCGGGAAGGTCGCGCCTTCGCCGAACCCGAGGATCACCCGGGCCACGAAGAGGCTGATGAGCCCGTGGGCGAGTCCGGTCGCGATGGTCGCGCCGGCCCAGATGATGCCGCAAACCATCAGTGCCTTGCGCGGACCGAACTTGTCGGCCACCCAGCCGCCGATCACCTGGAACACCAGGTACGGGTACGCGAAGGCCGAGAAGACCAACCCCATCTGCACCTTGGTCAGGGGGATTTCCTTGAGGAATTCGTTCGACGCGGTGACGGTGCTGATGTTCACTCGGTCGATGTAGGTGAGGAAGTACATCAGGCAAAGCAGCCCAAGTACTACATTCGTGGCTTTGAATGCGCGCGGCCGCATGGACGAACCCTCCAGGAATTGTGGTGGATCGGTTAAGGGGATTTGAGCGTCATCTTCCGCCGTGTTTTGAATACAATCAAGTAAAATTATGGTCGGCCGATTCCACGGGTCGGCACCGTTCTCCCGGGGGCGCCGGCCGCGCGGCTGGAGCGGCCTGCACGCATGCCCCATGCCTTTTCGCGCTCCAGACGGCCACGATCGTCGGCATGGCCGCCGGCAACCCGGGCCGCGGCCGCTGCACCAGGCAACCCAGGATGGTCGACAATCTCAGCGCGGCCGGGCTGATCCGGCGGCCTGCGCCGCCTAAGCCGACCGCTTGGACGCCTTTGCCCCACCCTGCAGGCGCGGGCCCATGGCCTTGGCCGCGGGAGCCCCAGTCCCCGGGAAGTGCTCCAGCAGGCTCGCCAGCTTGTTCATGAGGTGCCGGGTGAGCAGATCCCGCAGTTCGGTGCCCGCATGGCGGGTCAAGCAGTCGAGCATCGCCTCGTGCTCCTTCATCGCCACGGCCCACCGCTCCTCGTCGAGCCGGTTGGCCAGATAGCGGGCACGGGCCACGCGGATGCTCAGCAGATCGTAGTGCGCGGTCAGGAGGTCATTCCCCGCCGCCTCGACGATGCGTCGATGGATGGCCTGGTTGAGGCGGAAATACTCGGGCAGTTCGCGGCGCAGGTAGTGGGCGCGCATCTGGTAATGCAGCGCCTGGATCTCCGCGATGACATCGTCGCCGGCGCGGGTCGCGGCGAGCTCTCCGGCCAGGCCTTCGATCGCCCCCATCACCTCCATGGCTTCCCGGACGTCCCGTTCCCGGAACCGGGAAACCCGGGCGCCGCAGTGGGGCAGCAGCTCGATCAGGCCTTCCGCGGCCAGGACCTTGAACGCCTCGCGCAGAGGCGTGCGGGAGACCTGCAACCGTTCGCACAGCACCCTCTCCACGATGCGCGACTCCGGCTTCAGCTCGGCTTCGAAGATCATCCGCCTGAGCTGGACAAGGACTCCGTCGTACAGGCCGGCGGAGGGTTTCGCGAGGGTGTCCTTGGCGGATGGCATCGAAGGCGGCCTCTCTACTGCAGTGGACCGGTGAATAAGCGGGTCTCCAGTTCGTGGTTGCATGCTCCAGGATAGTCCCGGACCGGTGGCCCGGCAACGGGCTTGTCATCGGTTTGTCCCTTGTGCTAGGATTGCATGCAATCTACCCAAGCCTCCAGGAGGACCTCGTGAAACGCCGCCCCGGTCGTCATTTTCTTCAAATCCCTGGTCCCACCAACGTGCCGGATCGCATCCTGCGGGTCATGGACCGGCCCGTCATCGACCATCGCAGCGCCGAATTCGCCAGCCTCGGGAAAGAGGTTCTGGAGGGCTGCCGCGCGATCTTCCAGACGACGGACCCGGTGATCGTCTACCCCAGTTCCGGCACCGGCGCCTGGGAGGCGGCCATCGTCAACGTCCTCTCGCCCGGCGACAAGGTCCTGGCCTTCGAGACGGGGCATTTCGCCACGCTGTGGCAAGTCATGGCCCGCCGTTTCGGCATCGACGTGGAGTTCGTCGCGGGAGACTGGCGGCACGGCGCGGATCCGGCCCAGGTGGAGGCCCGGCTGGCCGAGGATCGCGAACACCGGATCCGGGCGGTGATGGTCGTCCACAACGAGACCTCGACCGGGGTCACCAGCCGGATCCCCGAGATCCGGAAGGCCATGGACCGCGCGGGCCATCCGGCGCTGCTGATGGTCGACACCATCTCTTCCCTGGGCTCCATCGACTACAAGCACGGGGAGTGGGGGGTCGATGTCACGGTCGCGGGCTCCCAGAAGGGGCTGATGCTGCCGCCCGGCCTCGGATTCAACGCCGTGTCGTCCAAGGCCCTCGCGGCCAGCAGGTCCTGCCGCACACCGAGGTCCTACTGGGACTGGGAGGAGATGCTCAAGGCGAACGAGACCGGCTTTTTCACCTATACCCCGGCGACCAACATGCTATACGGCCTGCGTGAGGCCATCGCGATGCTGTTGGAGGAAGGCCTGCAGGAGGTGTTCGCGAGGCATCGCCGTCACAGCGAGGCGACCCGGGCGGCCGCACGGGGCTGGGGGCTGGAGATCCTCGCGCTGGATCCGCGGGAGTATTCCGACTCCCTGACGGCCCTCATCATGCCCCAGGGGCACGACGCCGACACCTTCCGCAAGATCGCGCTGGAGCAGTACGACATCTCCTTCGGCTCCGGCCTGGGGAAACTGAAGGGGTCCATCTTCCGCATCGGCCACCTCGGCGATTTCAACGACCTCATGCTGATGGGCACCCTGGCGGGTGTGGAACTGGGGCTCCGGGCGGCCGGCGTGCCGCACCGGGCCGGTGGCGTGCAGGCCGCCATGGACTCCCTGGCCGGTGGCAAGGCCCCCGCCGATAAATAGACGCGGGCTCAAACAAGATCCAGGAGACGAGACTAGACTTTCCTCATCCAGAGGAGGCCTTATGGACCGTGTCACAGGACGGGCATTCGCCACGCGTTCCGAGGTGGCCGCCCAGCACGGCATGGTCTGCACCAGCCAGCCCCTGGCCACCCAGGTGGGCCTGGACCTGCTGAAGGCGGGCGGCTCGGCCGTGGACGCGGCCATCGGCGCCAACGCGGTCCTGGGGCTCATGGAACCCACGGGCGCGGGCATCGGCGGCGACCTCTTCGCCCAGGTCTGGGACCCCGGCACCCGGAAGCTGGCCGGGCTCAACGCCAGTGGCCGCTCCCCACGTTCGCTGAGCCTCGACCATCTGCGCGAACTGGGACAACCCTGCATCCCGGCCCGCGGGCCGCTGCCCGTGTCCGTCCCCGGCGCGGTGGACGGCTGGTTCGAACTGCACGGCCGGTTCGGCAGGCTGCCCATGGCGACGGTGCTGGCGCCGGCCATCGGTTACGCCGCCGAAGGCTTCCCGGTGTCGGAGGTGATCGCCTCGGACATGGAGCAGGGCCTGGCGATCCTGGGCGAGTACCCCGGTTTCCGGGAGACCTTCACCGTCGACGGCCTCCGGACGCCCCGGGCCGGCGAGGTGTGGCGCAATCCGAGGCTGGCGCGCACCCTCGGGCTGGTGGCCGAAGGGGGCCGGGACGCCTTCTACCGGGGTGGGCCGGCCCGCGAAATCGAAACGTATCTGAAAGCCCAGGGCGGGTTCCTCGGCTACGAGGACTTCGCCTCGCACCACAGCGATTGGATCGACCCGGTGAGCGTGGACTACCGCGGCCATGACGTGTGGGAACTGCCCGGCAACGGCCAGGGCATCGCCGCCCTGCAGATGCTGCGGATCCTCGAAGGCTACGACTTCGACCGCATCGCCTTCGGCAGCGCGCGCCACGTGCACCTGTTCACCGAGGCCAAGAAGCTCGTTTTCGAAGACCGGGCCAAGTTCTACGGCGATCCCGCCTTCGCTGAGATCCCGGTGGCGGGACTGCTCTCCAGGGACTACGCAGCCCGGCGGCGGGCCCTGATCGACGAGGGCCGGGCCGCCCGGCGGCTGGAGGCTGGCCATCCGGCCCTGCGCCACGGCGACACGGTCTATCTCACCACCGCCGACCGGGACGGCAGCATGGTGAGCCTGATCCAGAGCAACTTCCGCGGCTTCGGCAGCGGCATGACCCCCGGCGACCTGGGCTTTTGCCTCCAGGACCGGGGCGAACTGTTCACCCTCCAGCCGGGCATGGCCAACACCTACGCCCCCGGCAAGCGCCCCTTCCACACCATCATCCCGGCCTTCATCACCAGGGGCGGCGAGCCGTTCCTGAGCTTCGGGGTCATGGGCGGGGAGTTCCAGCCCCTGGGCCACGTGCAGATCGTCATGAACATGGTCGATTTCGGCATGGGCGTCCAGGAAGCCGGCGACGCTCCGCGCATGGCCCACGAAGGTGGCCCGGAACCCACCGGCAACCCGGGCGCCCTGCCCGGGACGATCCAGCTGGAGAGCGGGTTCCCCTACGAAACCGTCCGGGAGCTCATGGCCATGGGCCACCCGGTGAGCTGGCTGCTGGGCGGCTACGGCGGCTACCAGGGGATCCGCTGGGACCCCGTGCAGAGGGTCTACTTCGGAGCCAGCGAAAGCCGCAAGGACGGCCAGGCCGCCGGATACTAAGGACAAAAAAAGGACGGCCCCCGCCAGCAATTCTGTGGTTCGAGTCCCGTCCTCCGCCCAAAAAGGACGGCCCCGCAAGCGGGGCCATCATCTGATCTGGGGCGGATGACGGGACTCGAACCCGCGACGTCTGGAATCACAATCCAGTGCTCTAACCAACTGAACTACATCCGCCGTTGGGTTCATCAGAATAGCCGGTCCCGAGGGCTTTGGATAGCGCGAAAGGTCGCGGAGGCCAGGATCGGATGGAAATCACGGAATCATGTAAACATATAGGAGCAGATCATGAGGCCCTCAGGGCCAGGGAAGAGGCTTGAAAATGCATCGCCAGGTTAAGCAACTTGTCCTTCTTTCAGTCTTTGCCTTGGTGTGCATGGGCGTCGGCATGGGCCTCAGCTATCACTGGGCGGCCCAGGCCCAGGAGGAGATGCCGGTCATGGTGGCCAGCAAGGGCGCGGAGGGGTTGCCGCCGATCGCCGAAGTGGCCGAGAAGCTGAACCCCACGGTGGTCTCCATCCTCAACACCAGTTTCGTGAAGAACCGCAGCAAGGGCGACAACGATTCGCCCGGCGACGACTTCTTCAACTGGTTCTTCGGTCCCCAGCGGCCCGGCCCCAGGCGCCCGCAGGACGAGGAGCAGCGGATCCAGGCGGGCGGTTCCGGCGTGCTGATCTCCCCGGACGGGGAGATCCTCACCAATTACCACGTCATCGAGGGGCTCAAGGGCGGCGAGTCCTCCATCGAGGTGAAGATCTCCACCGGCAGGACCTTCAAGGCCAAGGTGCTGGGCAAGGACAAGGAACTGGACATCGCCCTCATCAAGATCGAGGCCAAGCACCTGCCCTTCGCCCGGCTGGGCAACAGCGAGGCCATGCGGGTCGGCGAATGGGTGGTGGCCATCGGCAATCCGCTGGGGCTCGACCACACCGTCACCCAGGGCATCATCTCCGCCAAGGGCCGGCAGATTTCCGGCCCCGGCCTGGAATCGTTCCTGCAGACCGACGCCGCCATCAACCGCGGCAACTCCGGCGGGCCCCTGCTGAACCTCAAGGGCGAGGTCATCGGGATCAACACCGCGATCCGGCCCGACGGGCAGAACATCGGCTTCGCGGTGCCGGTGGACAAGATCAACCTGGTGCTCAAGGATCTGCGCAGCGGCAAGCCGGTCAGCCGCGGCTACCTGGGCGTCGCCACCAAGGACCTGGATAACGAATTCCAGGATTCCCTGGGGGTCCAGGAAGGCGCCGTGGTTTCCGAAGTGGTGCGCAAGGGCCCCGGCGACAAGGCCGGGATCAAGTACCTGGACGTGATCATCGCCGTGGACGGCGCCAGGATCCGCAGCGGCGAGGACCTGGTGGCCGCCATTTCCAGCCACCGGGCTGGCGACACCGTCAAGGTCACCGTGTTCCGGGACGGCAAGTCGAAGGAACTCAAGGCCATCCTGGGCGACCGGGAGAAAATGCTGGCGCGCGAAGCCCAGAAGGACGAGGACAACGGCGCCGAGGAGGCTCCCGGGGGCAGCCCCCAGGGGGGCAAGACCCCGAACCTGGAACAGACCTATGGCTTCACCGTGGAGGCCCTCACTCCCACCAACCGGCACCAGTACGGCATCTCCGCCGAGTGGAAGGGGGTGCTGGTGACCGCCGTCGTGCCGCGCTCCGTGGCCATGGACAAGGGCCTCCGGGCCGGGTTCATCATCACCGCGGTGGGCACCCGGGATATCGAGGGGCTCAGCGATTTCTACCAGGAGGTCAAGAAGTCCGGCGGCAGGAAACCCATCCTGATCCTGGTGCGGGCCCCCCGGGTCGACGCCCAGGCCACCCTCGCCATCCCCCCGCGCTAGATGTGCGCGATTATCGGCACGTTGTGCGATGGATCCGCCTCCGTTCGGTTATCTTTAGGGACCGTGATTCGACCTAACGACTCAAGTTCCATTTGCAAGGATTGACCATGGGCCACCGTCTCCTCGTCGTCGACAGCGATCGGAGATTCCTCCAGGACCACAAGGTCTCGCTGGAATCCTCCTTCGACGTGGATTTCCGCGACGGGACCGAGGGCACCCTCGCCCACCTGGAAGGCGGCGACTACGCGGCCGTCCTGCTGTGTGTGGAGGCCTCCGAGAACAAGGGCTACTCCCTGTGCTCGGCCATCCGCCGCAGCCCCGTGCTGGCCGACCTCAAGGTGGTGCTGATCAGCGCCAAGGCCACCGAGGAGGAGTACGCCCGGCACCAGAGCCTGAAAGGCAAGGCCGATCTCTACCTGCACAAGCCCATCCGGCCCAACGCCCTGGTTTCGGCGCTCACCCCGGTGGCGCCCCTGAAGGCGGTGGATCCGGACAACCCCCTGGGCGACCTGGGCGGGACCGACCTGGGCGACGAATGGCTGGAAAGCCTCAAGAGCGAACTGGAAATGGAAACCGTCCCCAGCATGGCCTTCCAGCCCCCCCCGCCGCCGCCACCGGTGTCGGTCTCCGCCCTGCTCGGCTTCACCCGGCCGCTGCTGCCGCTGGCGCCCCCGTCGCCGCAGAGCCTGCCGCCGATCCCCAGGGACGCCGGCCGGGTCGAACTGCTGGAATCCCGGGTCAAGGATCTGGAGACCAAGCTGGTCTCCACCTGCGACGAGCTGGACCGCAAGCGCGAGGCCCTGGAGGAACTGGAACGCAGCGGCGCGGCCGCCCGGACGCTGCTGGAGGACAAGACCCTGCTCGCCACGGAGCTGGAAACCCGGCTGACCGCGGCGGAAGCCGGGCTGGAGCAGAACGGCCGGGACCTGGAAGAACTCATCCAGCTTGAGCAGGAGGCCCGGAACCTGCTCCAGGAGAAGTCCCAGCTGAACATGGACCTGATGGAATCCAACCAGCTGATGCAGGCCCAGCTGGCCGAGGCCAAGGAAGACGCGGAGCGGCTGTCCCGGTCCCAGCGGGCCCTGGAGGACCAGCACCGGGCCCTGGAGGCCGAGCTGGAGGAGGGCCGGAGCGGCATGGCGGCGCTTGAGGCCAGCGCGGCCGAGCTGCGCCAGCAGCTGGAGGCCCTGGCGGAGAACCACGACCGCCAGCAGATGGAACTGCTCGCGGCGATCGACGACCGGGAGGCCCGGCTGGGCCGCCTGGAAGAGACCCTGAACGCCCAGCGGGAACAGATCCTGCTCCTGGAGCAGGAGAAGGAAACGGTCGCCGGGCAGCTCCAGTTCCGGACCGAGCGCTGGCAGGCGGTAGCCGGCCGGCTCGCCGATCTGGAAAGCCAGGTGCACCAGACGCTGGAGCTCACCAAGATCGAGACGAACTAGAGATGCACGCAGGTTCCCTGATCGCGACGCCCTTGCTGATCCTCATGACCGGCTTTTTCGTCGCCGCGGAATTCGCCGCCGTGCGGGTGCGCTCCACCCAGCTCGAGGCCGTCCTGGAAACCGATCCCCGGGCGGCCCCGGCCCTGGAAGTGCACCGGCACCTGAACCAGCACCTTTCCAGCATCCAGGTGGCCATCACCCTGCTCACCATCTCCCTGGGCGCCGCGGGCGAAAGCCTGTTCGTGCACGGCTTCCAGGCCTGGTTCGGGTTCCTGCCCTGGCCGAAGATCGCCATCCTCCTGGGCACCGGCCTCGGCCTGATCACCATCACCCTGCTGCAGGTGGTCCTGGCGGAACTCCTGCCGCGCGGCGTGGCGATCCGGTCGGCGCTCGCGGTGGCCCTGTTCACCGCCGGCCCGCTGCTGTTCTGGTCCCGGGCCATCGCTCCGATCACCTGGACCCTGATGGCCCTGACCCACCTCATGGAGCGCGTGCTTGGCTTGGCGCCCGAGGAGCCGACCGAGGAGTCGGCCCCCTCCAGGGACGAATTCCGGCGCATGCTGGTGAAGAGCCAATCCAGCGGCGAACTGGAACCTGACCATAAAGAACTAATCCAAAATGTATTCGATTTTTCCAAGCGCAGCACCAAGGAGATCGCCGTGCCCCGGGCCCAGGTCATCTACCTGGACCTGCACCGGACCCTGAAGGAGAACCTCGACCTGGCCCGTTCCAGCCCGCATACCCGGCTGCCCCTGGTGGACGGCGACCTGGACCACGTGGTGGGCGTCATCCACCTGAAGGAGCTGCTCTGGGCGCTCAACGACCGGGGCGAGCAGCTGGACCTGCGCGCCTGCGCCCGGCCGGCCTTCCTGGTGCCGGAAATGCGGCTCATCCAGGACCTTCTGCTGGATTTCCAGAAAAAGAAGCAGCACCTGGCCATGGTGGTGAACGAGCATGGCGGGGTGGACGGCCTGGTGACCCTGGAGGACGTCCTGGAGGAACTGGTGGGCGAGATCCAGGACGAGTTCGACCGCGAGGTGAAGAACCTGCACCGCACCCGGGGCGGCGCCTGGCTGGCCCAGGGCACGGTCACCCTGGAGCAGCTCGAAGCGCTCGGCCTGCACCTGGAGGTGGAGGCCGGCTCGGTCAGCCTGGGCGGCTTCTTCCAGGAGCGCCTGGGCCGGGTCCTCAAAGCCGGTGATGAACTACGCATTGAGGGTTGGCGCATCCGGGTGCTGGAGATGCGCGGCATGGCGCCCAGCAAATTCCTGTTCAAACCGGTGCCCCCGGGGCCGGCCGGAGTGGCCGAACATGCCCCCGTCGATTGACGCCTTCATCCTGGCCGCCGGACTGGGCACCCGCATGGGCCCCCTGTCCCAGGTGCTGCCCAAACCCGCCTGGCCGCTGCAGGGACGCCCCCTGCTCGAATGGTGCGCCGAAAGCCTGCGCCGGGCCGGCTTCCGGACCATCGCCTGCAACGCCCACCACCTTCCGGAGCAGCTGGAACGCGCCATGGCGGGAACCGGCGTGGAGATCTTCCGGGAGCCCCAGCTGCTGGGTTCGGCCGGCGGGCTGCGCCATGCCCTGGGCCGGGCCGCGGAGCCCCTGGCGGTGTGGAACGGCGACATCCTGGCCGAGGCGCCCTGGGCCGCGTTCCTGGAAGCCCACCGGAACCTGCGGGCCGATCTCAGCTGGCTGCTGGTGCCCCACCCCGGCGGCCCCTGGAACCCGGTCTGGCTGTCCCGTTCCGGACGCATCCTGCCCCCCGGGGAGACCGGGGAGGGCCCCTATCATTTCTGGGGTCCCGCCCTATGGGGGCCCAAAGCCCTGGCACTGCTCAGGCCGGACGGTCCCACCGACACCAAGGCGCACGTCCTGCCCCGCCTGGACCGGGCCATGGGGGTCGTGGTGGAGCCCTTCCCCTGCCTGGAGGTCGGCACCCCGGACCAGCTGATCGAAGCCGCCCGCAGCCTCGCCCCGGAAGCCGAGGGGCGGCTGCCCGGGTGCTACGTCCACCCCGGGGCGGTTCCGGGTGGCCGGCTGCGGCGCTGCGTGCTCGGCCCCGGCGCCCAGGTCCCTCCCGCCGTCCGGGATGAAAATGCATTATGGTTCAAGGAAGCCGGACACCAAGTCCGCCTTGCGCTATAGACTTGAATCATGGAACACCGACTGCAGGCCGCCCTACAGAAGTGGGATTGCACCAATCCGCAGGCGCTAAGCGGTGACGCGGGCATGCGCCAGTACTACCGGGTGGACCACCCGCTGCTCGGCAGCGCCCTGGTGGTGCTCTATCCGCCCCCGGACCCGGTCTCCGGCGACGACTCGTACTATGAGTACCGCGCCCTGCAGGCCTACCTGGATCCCGTGGTGCGGGTGGCCACCATCATCCAGTTCGACGACGAACTGCGCGCCATGCTCCTCGAGGACCTCGGCCGCACCACCCTGGAGATGCGGCTCACCGCCCACCCCGAAGAGGAACTGCAGTGGGCGGCCGAAGCCGCCCAGCAGATGGCCACCTGGCTCGGCCTGCTCACCGAGGCCGCGCCCGCCCGGGCCTTCTTCATGCTGCGCCGGTTCGACCTGCCGAAGTTCCAGTTCGAATGGAACTACTGCAAGGAGAATTTCTTCATCGAGTTCCTGCAGAAGGATCCGCCGCTCTGGCTGGACCGGATGATGGAGGAGATCCACGCCGGCCTCGATTCCCGCACCCACTTCCTGGTGCACCGGGATTTCCACGTGCGCAACCTGATGGTGCACGGCGAGCGGCTGATCACCCTGGATTTCCAGGACGCGCGCAAGGGCGCCGCCACCTATGACCTGGCCTCGATCATGTACGACGGCTACTGGGACTGGTCCGAAGAGGCCAAGGAGATCCTGATCAACGGCGTGCGCGAGGAGCTGGGCTGGAGCGAGACCCTGCTTTGGGAGGAGCTGAACCTCAGCGCCATCCAGCGCAACTTCAAGGCGCTCGGCACCTTCGCCCACCAGATCATCCACCAGAACAAGCCCCACTTCGCCCCCGCCATCCCGCGCACCCTGCGCCATCTCCTGGGCCACTTCCAGCGCACCCGCCAGGGCGAGGCCGTGCTGGCCGTGGAGCACTGGCTGCGGCTGTCCGAGAAGCGCCTGCTCAAGACCGCCGGCGGCGGGCAGGAGTAGCTATTCCCCCGCGCCGATGCCGTGGGTGATGCTCTGGTGGTTGAACGCGCCCCAGGCGAGTTCACGGAAAGCCTCGGTGTGGCCGAAATCCACCCCGTCCTTCCACAGCTTGTAGTGGATCAATTCGTGTTCCAGGATCCGGCGGATCACCTCCTCCGGATTGCGGCAGTTCATGCCGCACACCTGGACCGGCCAGGGCCAGTCGCGCCGGCGCAGGAGCGGAATGGACAGGCGGATCTCCGGGTGCCAGACCTTGCGGCTGTCCCGCTCCACCACGAACAGCCCGGCGCAGCGGGTGAGGCGCGGCGACCAGAGCACCGGGCACGGCGGGATGTCCCATCCGGCGGCGCGGAGGATGGCCTGGGCCTGTTGGCGGAGGGTGAAGGGCATGGTTCCAGTTTGAGGCATTCCAGAGGATTTGGGTCACCTCGGGCCGGATCGGTGAAGTGGGCTGTCCGGAGCGGAGGGTGGCCTGCCCCCAATGCCTGCCCTATCCTTCCCTATGGACCCATCGGCAGCCAGCGCGCTCAAGTCTTTGCTCGGTAAGCAGCCTGTCGCAGCGCTCGCGACGCTGCACCAGGACGAGCCAGCCGTTTCAATGGTTCCATTCGCCTTGTTGCCAACCGGCACGGGCATCGTCATTCATGTCAGCCGCCTGGCCACCCACACCAACGACATGCTGGCCAATCCAATGGTGGCACTGCTCGTGACGGGTTCGCCTGAGGCTGCCCAGACCCCGCTTGCCCTGCCTCGAGTGAGCCTCCAGGGCCAGGCCCGCCTGTGTGAGCCAGATTCTCTTGAATACCAACAAGCTCGCACAGCTTACTTGACGAAACTGCCCGAGGCCGAGGAGCTGTTTTCGTTCCCCGACTTTTTGCTGTTCGTCATCAACCCCACCTCCGCGCGCTTCGTGGCGGGGTTCGGTCGGGCAATGTCGCTCACCGCGGAGTGCCTGCAAGCTGTATTGGGCGATCACTCTTTCGGCTGATTACCTTGGGATCGCTCCCGCTGGGTGGTCACAAGGCTCGCATTCCTTGACAAAAGCCTGCGGGAGGTGGCGTCCCGCCCCTGGGGCTCCTCGACGGGATCTCCGCCCTGGACGCAGCCCCCGGAGGGGGGGTTCGGGGGCCTGCGGTATCCTGAATACCTCGCTGATGCCTTGAAAATGAAAGATTCAGCTTGGAAAATGACTATCCCCTTCATCCCACCCCCCTCAAGGAGAATGACGATGAATCAGACCAGCCCTTCCTTCCCGAGCACGATTCTGATGACTTTGCTGGGCGGAGCCACCCTCGGCGGATTCGCCATGGCCCTCTCCACCACCGAGACCGGCAGGAAACTCCGGAACCGCATCCTGGCACTGGCCGGGCGGGTCGAACCGGACGAGTCGAGCGACGAACCGGTCCTGGCGGTGTTCATTTGAATCCCGCCAGGTCCCAACCGACCCCCTCCCGGCACAACGCCCTGCTCGCCTTTTTCGCCGGAGCCGCCGTGGGGGCCCTGGCCGTCGCGCTCACCTCCCCCAGGGTTGCCCAGGTGCGCCAGGAACTGGCGGGGCTGGGCCGCCGCGTGAAGGGCCAGGCCGGTCTGCTCGCCGAGCGGGGTGGCCGCGCCTGGGCGGCGTTCAAGGAGGATGCCGTGGACCCGCATCCGGCCACCGGCCAGGATCTGCGCGGCCAGGCCGCCGGCGTATGGCAGGACACCAGCGACCGGCCCGAGATGGTGGCGCAGGCGCGGCAGACCCCCGGCGGGCTCGCCAGCGACCTGGGCTAGAACCGCGGAATCCGGATCCGTTTGACAATCG
>Ga0316232_1001521_pt1 | contig 27735 bp, 19 predicted proteins | sample TBHtaG_FD_206006 | JGI IMG/M metagenome (GOLD analysis project Ga0316232, IMG submission 206006) | Freshwater microbial communities from Trout Bog Lake, Wisconsin, USA - TBH18025_13 | ecosystem: Environmental > Aquatic > Freshwater > Lake > Hypolimnion/Profundal zone | place: USA: Wisconsin... | reverse complement strand
GAATAGGCATTAACAAATGCATTTCAAGTGGTATTTTGCATCATTTACATGGCTACATTTTGCACGCCAAAAGCCCCACACGCGGCCGTAGCGCAAGCTACGGGCCAACTACGCTAAAAACTCCGGTCGCGAGACGCCATGGAAACCCCTGGGGCCGCCCAAACGGGCCATGGAACCCGTTTGGGGTCCACGGGGGCCGGCAATCAATATGAACATTACATCACTCAGACATCCCAGTTCACATTAGGGTCGTCGTTTACTAGAACTTTATATCAAATAGAATAATAAAATCCACTTATCCTTATGTTTGAATCTTATTTTACCGAACCCGGTTCTTGTATTTGAATGCATATATTAATTCATTCCAAACGGAAGTCATTCAACCCGGCCGGATCAGACGCGCTTGATCATGCCCATGAAAAAATTTGACCATTATCTGTAAATTTTTTCATCCAACCGCGCTATCCCGGCCCCGTGCCCGGTGGCAAGGGCGGTATCGCATGGAACCAGGGCGTTGGAAGGGCCGGATACACTGGAAGGAACCAACCGGGAGAAACCGCCATGTTCAGCGCCCAGACCTATGTGGAACGCCGCGATCGCCTGAAGGCGCAATTCAAGTCCGGCCTGCTGCTGTTCCTGGGCAACGAAGAAAGTCCATTGAACTATGCCGACAACGCCTACCCTTTCCGGCAGGACAGCACCTTCCTCTATTATTTCGGAGTGGACCGCCCGGGCTGCGCCGCCCTGATCGATCTGGACGAGGGCCGCACGGTGGTCTTCGGCGACGACCTGACCCTCGACGACATCGTCTGGACCGGCGCCCAGCCGACCCTGGCCGAACTGGCCGGGCGCGCGGGCCTCGACACCACCGCCGGGGCCGGCGCGCTGGCCCTGCACCTTGAACGGGCAAGCAGCCGAGAGGCCCGCTTCCTGCCGCCCTATCGCCCGGAGCACCGGCTCAAGCTGTTCAAGCTCCTGGGCATCCACCCCGGGCAGCAGGAAGCGAAAGCCTCGGTGCCGCTGATCCGGGCCGTGGTGGAGATGCGCGCCTGCAAGAGCGCCGAGGAGCTCCTCGAGCTGGAGCGGGCGGTGGACCTCACCGTGGACATGCACCTGGCCGCCATGCGCATGGCCCGGCCGGGCGTGAAGGAAGCTGAAATCGTCGCCAAGGTCACCGAAATCGCGCTGGCGGGGGGCGCGACCCTGGCCTACCCGGTGATCGGCACGGTCCATGGCGAGACCCTGCACAACCACCACTACCTGTCGACGCTGGAGAGCGGACAGATGTTCCTGCTGGATGCCGGGGCGGAGACCCCTGCCCATTATGCCGGCGACCTCACCAGCACCTGCCCGGTGGACGCCGGCTTCACCCCGCGCCAGCGGGACATCTACGACGTGGTGCTGCGCGCCCATCTGGGAGCCATCGCCGGCCTCCGGCCCGGCGTCCCGTTCCGGGAGGTCCACCTGGCGGCCTGCCGCACCGTGGTCGAAGGCCTGAAAGCGCTTGGCCTCATGAAGGGCGACGCGGACGAAGCCGTCGAGCAGGGCGCCCATGCGTTGTTCTTCCCGTGCGGCCTGGGCCACATGCTCGGAATGGATGTGCACGACATGGAGAACCTCGGCGAAGTCTGGGTCGGCTACGAAGGCCACGCCAAGAGCACCCAGTTCGGCCTGAAGTCGCTGCGCCTGGCCCGGCCCCTGAAGCCGGGTTTCGTCATGACCGTGGAGCCCGGCATCTACTTCATCCCCGAGCTGATCCAGCGCTGGGAGCGGGACCGGCACTGCGCCGCCTTCATCAACTACCCGAAGCTGGAGGGTTATCTGGGGTTCAGCGGCATCCGCATCGAGGAGAACGTCGCCATCACCCAGGATGGCGTGCGCATCCTCGGCAAGGCGCGTCCCCGCACCATCGAGGAGATCGCCTCGGTGCGGAAGGCTGGCTAGGCGTGCGCGTCACCGGGATCAGGGTCCTGCCGGTCACCATTCCCAGGCTCAAGGAACTCAAGGTGGCCTACGCCACCCGCACCGTCTACCGCGGCTTCCTGGTTCAGCTGGCCACCGACACCGGGCTGACCGGATTGGGCGAAGCGGCGCCCAACTTCGAGGTCTGCGGGGAGAGCCAGGAGGGCACCGCCGCTGCCCTGGCCGCCATGGCTCCGCTGGTCATGGGCCGCGACCCGCTCGAACGCGAACCCATCCTGGCCCTGCTGGAGCCCTGGCGCCATGCCCATGCCTCCGCCCTGGCCGCCTTCGACCTGGCCCTGTGGGATCTGGCCGGCAAGGCCGCGGGGCTGCCGGTGCGCGTGCTGCTCGGCGGCTTCCGGCGCAGCATCGCCAACGCCATGACCATCGGCATCATGACCCTGGAGCAGACCGTGGCGGAGGCCCGGGCGCTGCTCGCCACCGGCCAGTATGCCGAGCTCAAGCTGAAGCTGGGGCTGGATCCGGAACTCGACGTGGCGCGGGTCCGCGCGGTCCGGGCGGTGGCCGGTCCCGGCTTCCCCCTGCATGTGGATGCCAACCAGGGCTATGACCGGGAAGGCGCACTGCGGGTGCTGGCGGCGCTGGCGGACGCCGGCATCGACTTCGCCGAGCAGCCCGTGTCCGCCGCCGACACCGAGGCGCTGCGCTGGGTGAGCGAGCGCAGCCCCATCGCCATCATGGCCGACGAGGCGCTGCACACCCCGGAGGACGCGCTCACCCTGGCGCGCGTCCGGGCCTGCTCGATGTTCAACATCAAGCTGCAGAAGGTCGGCGGCATCTCCCGCGCCCTGGACGTGCTCGCCATCGCGCGGGCCGCCGGCATCCCCTGCCTCATCGGCTGCATGACCGAGACCCTGGTGGGCATCACCGCCGGCGCCCATCTGGCCCTGGGCTCGGCGGCGGTCACCCACGTGGATCTGGATGGCCACGTGGACCTGGCCCGCAACCCGGTCAAGGGCGGGGTGCGCAGCGCCGCTGATCAGCTGACCGTCACCGACGCGCCCGGACTGGGCGTCGAGCTCGATGAAGACGTCATGGAACAGCTGGGACAGCAGGGATGACGTGACCTAGATCATTGTTCTTTACAGGAATTTTCCTGTCCCCGCTGCGCCATTCGGCAGAAAATGGTTGATTATCGAAAATTTCAGCGGAGAAACCGAATGGTTTTCTGGAAGAACCTCACGATCAGGAAAAAGCTGACCTACTCGATCCTGGCGCTCACGCTCCTGCTCGGCCTGGCCGCGTCCGTCGCCACCGGAGTCATGCTCAGCCAGGCCCAGTCCAAGGCAATGCAGGTCAAGGGCAACAGCCTGGCCAACCTGCTGGTCGAGGCGGTGACGCCCAACCTGATCAGTGACGAGCGGTATCTTTCCGGAGTCACCGAGCATGCGCTGAATTTCATCAAGACCGACAGGGACGTCAGCCTGGCCGGCGTGGTGGTGGTGACGGGCCAGAAGCAGGTGGTGGAATTCCAGAAGAAGTTCAGCGAAGACCCCAAGCTCGACGCCTTCTTCATGGCCGAGACCCTGGCGAAGACCGGGCAGACCCAATACACCAAGGGCGGCTTCCAGATCCTGGCCGTCCCCATCAACCTGCCCGCGGCGGATCCCGCCAAGAAGTATTTCCTGATGCTGGTCATGAACTTCGATAGCATCAACCGCGCCCTCCGGCTCAGCTACCTCATGATGGTCCTCCTGGGCGTGGGCATGCTGGCGGTGGGCTTCGCCGCCGCCTTCCTGCTGAGCAACGCCATCGTCCAGCCCCTGGAAGTGATCAAGCAGGGCATGCGCGACATTTCCGAAGGCGAAGGCGACCTGACCGCGCGGCTCGACGCCGACGGCAAGGACGAGATCGCCCAACTGTCCGCCAACTTCAACCGGTTCGTGGAGAACATCCAGGCCATCGTCCACGAGGTGATCACCATCTCCGGCACGATCGCCTCCGGAACGCTGGAGATGAGCGCCGGGATGAGCGAAATGGATTCCACCGCCGGGTCCATCGCCCAGACCGCCGAAAACCAGAAGACCAGCGTCAAGCAGGCCACCGACCGGGTCGGCACCATCGCCCAGTCCTCCCAGGTCATCTACAGCAACGTGGCCAACGCCCTCAAGGTGTTCGACCAGGCCCAGGAGGCCGCCGCCAAGGGCGGCGCCGCGGTGGGCGAAGTGGTCACCGGCATGGCGGACATCAACACCAACTCCAAGCAGATCGGCAACATCCTGACGGTGATCACCGAGATCGCCAACCAGACCAACCTGCTCTCGCTCAATGCCGCCATCGAGGCCGCCAAGGCCGGCGAGCACGGCAAGGGCTTCGCGGTGGTCGCCGAGGAAGTGCGCAAGCTGGCCGAGCGCTGCGGCCAGGCGGCCAAGGAGATCAACGTGCTCATCAGCACGTCCAGCAAGAGCATCCAGGCCGGAAGCACCATGGTGACCGCCGCCGGTTCCGGCCTGAAGAGCATCCAGGAAGCCATCTCCGCCAGCGGCGAGCACATCCAGGCCATCGGCAGCCAGAGCCACACCCAGAGCCAGGACAGCACCGCGGTGGTGGGTTTCATGGGCGAACTCACCGGCATCGCCGAGCAGAACGCCGCGGCCACGGAGGAGATGGCCGCCACCATCCGGGAGACCAGCCGGACGGTGGATGACCTTAGCCGGGCAGCGGAGAGCCTGAACGCGCTGGTGGCGCGATTCAAGGTCTAGTTAGTCAATAACCCACGGCACGTCCATCAGCATTGCGCGGATCGCTGGCGCCCAGCAGCAGCCCCTTCTCCCAGTCGACCCCCACCGTTTCGCCGTCACCCTGGTAGGGCGCGCCCCAGGGGGTGCCCTCCTTGAGCTTGTAGCCCATTTCTGTGAGCTTGGCGATGGTGTCGGGCGACATGCCATAGCGCTCGTAGAAGATCAGGTCGGGCATCCACTGGTTGTGGAAACGCGGATATTCGACCGCCTGCATCACCGGCATCTTGTGGTCGATGACGTTGGTGATGATCTCCAGGACCGTGTTGATGATGGTGGAGCCGCCGGGGCTCCCGGTCACCAGCAGGACCCTGCCGTCCTTGGAAACGATGGTCGGTGACATGGAGGAGAGCGGGCGCTTGCCGGGCACGATCGCGTTGGCTTCGCTCTGAAGCAGGCCGTAGAGGTTAGGCACGCCGACCTTGGCGGTGAAATCATCCATCTCGTTGTTGAGCAGGAACCCGGCGCCCGGGATGGTCACCCGGGAGCCGAACCAGTCGTTGATCGTGTAGGTGTTGCTGACCGCATTGCCGGCCTTGTCCACGACGCTGAACTGGGTCGTTTCATGGGATTCCGGGGCGGCCAGGTAGGTGAAGGGCCCAAGGCCGGGTTTGTTCATGGCCGCCGGGGTGGCCTTGTTCAGGTCGAAGTCGGCCATGCGTCCCTTGAGGTAATCGGCATCAAGCAGCTTGGCCACCTGGACCTGGACGAAGTCCGTGTCGCCCATGTACTCGGCGCGATCCCGGTAGGCCCGCTTCTGGGCTTCGGCGAACAGGTGGAACTTGGCCGCGGAACCCGGTCCCATGGCGCCGACATCGTACGGTTCGATCATCTTGAGGATCTGGGCGATGACGATGCCGCCGGAACTGGGCGGCGGCATGGTGACGATGTCATAGCCGCGGTAGCGCGTGCGCAGGGGTTCCCGTTCGGTGGCCCGGTAGGCCTTGAGGTCCTCCAAGGCGATGGTCCCGCCGTGGCCGGCCATGGCCTCGACCATCAGGTGCGCGGTCCGGCCCTCGTAAAAGTCCCGTGGATCCTCCTGGATGCGCTTGAGGGTCGCGCCCAGGTCCTTCTGGACCCAGGTTTGGCCAACTTCGAAGCCCTTGCCGTCGTTCAGGAAGATCTTTTTCGTTTCGGCATAATGGCCCAGGTTCGCCTTGTCCTTTTCCAGTGCCGCCACCAGCCCCTGGGTGATGGGGAACCCGCCGGCGGCGAGTTGCTGTGCGGGCTTCACCAGCTCAGCCCAGGTCACTTTGCCTGAGCCGTATTTCTGGAAGGCCATATGGAAACCGGCCACGGTGCCGGGCACGCCGCCGGCTTTCCAGCCCAGCACGGAGGATCCTTCGCCCTTGATCACCTTGCCGTCTGGTCCGAGGTACATGTCCCGGGTGGCGCGCTTGGGCGCCCGTTCCCGGTAGTCGATGACCGTGTCCTTGCCGGCGGCGGTGTGGATGACCATGAAGCCGCCGCCGCCGATGTTGCCCGCCTGGGGATACACCACTGCCAGGGCCAGCCCCGTGGCGATGCCGGCGTCCACGGCGTTGCCGCCCTGCTTGAGGATGCGCACCCCGACCTGGGACGCCAGTTCCTGGGCGCAGGTGACCATGCCGTTCTTCGCTTCGACCGCGGCCCGCTGTGCGGCGAGGGGAGGAGCGAGCAGCAGGCCCGCCAGGAGCAGCGCGGCCAAGCCTTCGGTCCGTGTCCTCCGGAAATAGTCAGTCAGTGCCATGACCCCTCCCTGCTCTGTCGTTGCTTTGCCAAGGAGCCTACCATCCCGCCCTGCAGTATTTGCAAAAAAAGCCGGCGCTCCGAAGAGCGCCGGCGGCAAGGCGGTGGAACGTTTATTAAGGCACGGCGGGGGCCGCGGGGGCTCCGGGTGCGGCGGGGGCTCCGGGTGCGGCCGGGGCTCCGGGGACTGGGGGAGCTCCGGGGGCGCCAGGGACCGCCGCGGCATCGGGAACCGCGTCGGGCGAGGTGAAGGCGTTGTTGTTGCCGTTGGTCTCCCCGGCGGGCGGCGCCACGTCCAGGGGCACGAAGGGGATCACGGCGGGCTGGCCGGCCAGCAGCTTGGGAATGGAGAGCAGCAGCGTCTCCTCCTCGAGAGGCAGGGTGAGCCGGTGCTGGACCATCTGGCTGTCCTTGACGGTGATCTCCACCTTATGGCCCTGGCCCTTCACTTTAGCCATGTCCCGGTCGCCGGCGCTGAGATCGATCGGATCCTGGCCGTCCACGGAGATGGACAGGCTCTCGATGGCCTTGATGCTGCCGTCGGCGGAATCCTTGTTGTCGAGGATCAGGGTGTGGCCCTTGCCGGTGACGAAGACGAATCCCATCAGCCCGAAGTAGACCACCAGCAACCCCAGACGCACCAGGAGCCGCCTGTTCTTGGTATTGGGACTGTTCACGGCGCCGCTCACTTGGCCTCTCCTTCACCTGCGGCCGCTGCCGCGTTGGCCGCTGCCATGTTGCCGCCGCGCAGACCTTCACGCAGGCGCTCGGTCTCGCGCCGGGTGCGCCAGGCATAGAGCACGAGGGACAGCGCGATGACACCGTAACCGATGAATTGCCTGAAATACTCCCCGATCATGGCCTCGCCGAACAGCTTCTGGCCGGCGCCGGGGGAAACCACGAACAGCACGTGGAGCAGGATGACGCCGATGAAGACGTTCGGGATGGTCGCCTTCTTCACCGAGGCGCCGCCCACCAGGATCGCCGCGACCGCGAAGAAGCTGGTCTGGTCGTGGGCGTTGTAGGTGGCCATGTTGCCCATGTTCTGCATGAAGATGATCTGGCCGATGGTGGCCAGCACGGTGGAGATGATGATGGCGATGATGCGGGTGCGGTCCACCGGCACGCCCGAGGCTTCGGCCACGTGCATGTCGTAGCCCACGGCGCGCATGTCCTGGCCGAGCTTGGTCTTCTTGAACCAGATGATGAACACGCACAGGGCGGCGATCACCAGGAAGGTGGCGATCGGGAAGGTGAAGGGGCCCGCGTGCATGGCCAGAAGGTTGTCCAGGGAAAGCCGGACGCTGTCCAGGTTCAGGGTGTTGCGGATGCCGTAGCCCCGGGACAGGACGATGGCCCTGGAGCGCACCGGGATGATCGAGCCCATCATGTAGAGCACGACGAACTGGTAGATGCCGTTGACGAAGAAGGCCAGGATGTAGCCGGTGACCATCTCCCGGCCCTTGGCCTTGTTCAGCACCGCGCCGCAGACGTAGCCCATGAGCAGGGACACCGGCAGGCTGACCAGGGCGGCGAAGATCAGGCCGTTGACCCCGAGGATGTTGTAGTTGATGGCCAGGATGAGGCCGAACTGGCCGGCCATGGCGCCCAGGGTCATGCCGAAGTTGAGGCCCATGCCGGCGTAGATCGGCAGCAGCAGGGCGAGCACCAGGAAGGAGTCGCGCCCGAGCCGGGTGATCATCTCCTGGCCGATGTAGACCAGGGACAGCCCGGAGGGCTTGATCGCCGCCACCGTGATGATGAGGAACAGGAGGATGACCGCGTTCTCCCGAAGGAAGCGGCCGAAGGATCGTTTGCCGCTCATTTGGACACCTTCGTTTTCCGGGTTAATGCATAGATGATGATGCCGTTGGATACCACGATCCGGACGACCTCGGACATGTCGGTCTGCAACCAGGAGTTGATCACCGACGGGGTCATGGTCAGCAGCCCCTGGAACAGGAAGGCGCCGACCACCACGTTGAGCATGGAAGCCTTCTTGACCGAAGCGCCGCCGATCAGGATGGCCGCGATCGCCGTGAAGGGCATGGCCAGGGGTGCGCCGTAGAGCTGGATGAAGCCGAAGCTCTGCTCGTAGACGATGATGCCCGCCGCGCCCAGCATGGTGGAGATGATGACGGAGATGATGCGCATCTTGTCGACGCTGATGCCCGAAGCCCGGGCGTAGTCCGGGTTGGAGCCGACCGCCGTCATGGCGGTGCCGGTCTTGGTGCGCAGGAACAGCCACATGAGGAAGGCGCCGAAGATCACGAACAGGATCTCACCGGTGGGGAAGTAGAAGAACTGGCCGAAGTGGATGGCGCCGAACTTGTTGAGGATGTGGAACCAGTAGTTCTCCACCGAGATCGTGGTGCGCAGGCCCTTGCCGGCGTAGCCCCAGATCATGTCGGGGGCGGTGTAGGGCAGCAGCAGCCACATGATGCACATGAACATGACGCTGGCGAAGCCCACGTACATGGCGATGGTCATCTCCTCGCCCTTGACCTTGTTCAGCAGCTTGCCGTAGAGCCAGCCGAAGATGATGGCGAAGGGGGCGGCGAACACCAGGGCGCCGAAGAAGCCCACGGCGCCGTGCAGGCCGCACTGGACCGAGAGGGTGGCGCCCAGCAGGCCGGCGATGATGCCCAGCGACAGGCCGAAATTGAGCCCGCAGCCGGACTGGATCATCGGCACCAGGGCCAGCACGAAGAAGGCGTTCTGGCCGAACCGGTTGAACACGTCCGAGAGCGAAGCGTCGACCCGCACGCCGACGGCGGGCGCAGCGAAGAACAGGGCCACCAGGAAGAAGAAAATGATGATCCGGGGCCAGCCGAAATCGGCTCCGAACTGTTTGAGGCTACGCACTGAGGCCCTCCTGTAACGTGGAATTCAAGGTATGGTGCTGGGCGTCAGCCATTGACGGCCTCCCCCTTGGACGTCTTGGACACCCGCTCGCCGGTCATGAGCAGGCCGAACTCGGCCAGATCCGCGGTGGGCGGCAGGATGCCGGTCATCCGGCCCTCGTCGACGATCGCCACGCGGTCGCAGATGGAGCGCAGCTCCTCCAGTTCGCTGGAGACCATGATGATGGTCATGCCCAGTTCCCGGTTGTACTTGTGCAGGGCGTCCAGCACCAGGCGCTTGGCGCCGATGTCGATGCCGCGGGTCGGTTCCGAGACGAACAGCAGGTCGGGCGCGATGGCGAACGACTTGGCCAGGCAGACCTTCTGCTGGTTGCCGCCGGACAGTTCCATGGCCTTCTGGGCGCCGCTGGTGCACTTGATGTGCAGGATGTCGATGTAGCCCTGGGTGAGGGTGCGCATGGCCGCCTCGTCGCGCACCTTGAACAGGCCGCCGAACACCGGCTTGAGGTGCTTGTTCTGGATCTGCATGGCGGTGAAGGCGATGTTCCACTCGAGGCTTTCCTCCAGCAGCAGGCCCACCCCGCGCCGGTCCTCGGAGACGAAGCCCATGCCCATCTGCAGGGCCAGGCGCGGCTCGTTGAGCGGCACCGGCTTGCCGTGCAGCTTGACGTCGCCGCCGGCCGGGAACAGGCCCATGATGCCGTTGGGGATGCCCAGCTTGCCCTGCCCGGCCAGGCCGCCGATGCCGAAGATCTCGCCCTTGCGCACGGTGAAGTTCATATCCTTGACCGTTTCCCCGGGCATGTCCACCCACAGGTGGCTGACCTCGAAGATGTCCTCGGTGAAGCTGCGCACGGATTCCTCGTCGCGCTCGACGGTGACCTGGCGGCCCACCATCCACGAGGCGATGTCCCGCACCGTCACGCCGGCCACGGGGGTGTCCTTGACGATCACGCCGTCGCGCAGCACCACCACCCGGTCGGCCACGTCGATGACTTCGTGCAGGCGGTGCGAGATGAAGATGATGGCGATGCCCGAGGCCGCCAGCTTGCGCAGGGCCTTGATCAGCACCTCGGCCTCGGTCTCGGTGAGCACCGCGGTGGGTTCGTCCAGCACCAGGATCTTGGTCTTTTCCCGGTTGATCTCCCGGGCGATCTCGGTGAACTGCTTGTGCCCGACCGGCATCTCCGAAACCAGGGTATCCGGGTCGAGGTCGACGCCCAGCTTGGCGATGGTGGCCGCGGCGCGCCGCTTCATGTCGGCCCGGTCCAGCACGCTCATGCGGTCGCCGAACACGTCGTTGAACACGGTGGGGCGCATGGATTCGCGGTTGAGCACGATGTTCTCGGTGGTGGAGAATCCGGGGATCAGGCTGAACTCCTGATGGGCCATGCCGATGCCGGCGTCAAGGGCGTCGAACGGGCTCTGGAAGTGCACTTCCTCGCCTTCGATGCAGACCTTGCCGTGGTACCCGCCGGTTTCCCGGATCACATTCATCCCGAACAGGATGCGCATGAGGGTCGTCTTGCCAGCTCCGTTCTCGCCGACCAAACCTATGATCTCCCCGCGTTTGACATCGAAGGAGACGTCGGAGAGCACGACGTTCCCGTAGAAGTCCTTGGAGATGTTCTGGAGAGAAAGAAGTGTTTTATCTTTTTCCATATGACCCTCAAGACAAGCCGAACCCCCCAAGATGGGGGGAACGGCTGTTTCAAATCCAAGTTATCAGAAGGGCCGTCAGGAATTGGTCACAAGTGCAGCTTGCAGCAGACCGATTCGGGGCTTCCCTTCCGTTTTTACTAGAATCCGACGTGCAGGGTGACTTCCAGCTTGCTGCCGTTGTTCGTGTTGGTGGGCTTGCCATCCTTGTCGAGCCAGACATTGGCGGAGCCGAAGGCCTTGGCGGACTCGTAGACATATTCCATGCCCAGTTCGCAGTTCTTGGCGAGCTTGACGAAGGTGTTGATGTTGCCGCAGTAGCCGCTCTTCATGTCGGTACCGGTGGTGGAGTTGGTGGTGGCGATGTTGCTGTCGTCGCTGAAGGTCGTGCCGCTGGCGATCAGGTTCGAGCGAACCGCGTCGGTCCAGTTGTGGGTGTAGCCGACCATCCAGCCGATGCTCTTGTAGCCGTAGATGTTCTGGCCGGTGTTGGTGAGGACGGCAGCCTGGAGGCCGGTGCCGTACTGGCCAAGGGCGGTGCCGGTGTAGATGTTGTAGACCAGGTCATCCTTGCCGAACTTGACGTCGCCGGACAGCATGAAGGCGCCTTCGATCTTGCTGTAGCGCTGGCTGGCGGCATAGGGGACTGCGGCGACGGGGGGCGGGCCGACCTTGGCGGCGGCAGCCGGGGTGGCGGGAACGAAGGCGCCGTAGTTCTGGGCCAGGGCGCGCAGGCCGATGTGGCCCCAGTCGGCGGAGTAGGTGTAGGCGGCGACGAAGGTGGGGATCTTGCCGTCGGGCACGTTGCCGGCGGTGCTCGTGCCGTCGCTGTAGCCGGTGTTCTCTTCAGCCGAAATCTGCAGGCTGCTGTTCTTGTCGAACTTGGCAGTGTAGCGGATCAGGGGGAAGCGGGGGGTGTCGTAGCAGGGGGTGCCGATGGGGCCAGCCCAGTCGACCGTGTCCGGGCCCGCGTCGCCGTCAACCCAAGTCGACCAGGCCTGGCCGATCGTCCAGTTGCCGATGTCGATCTGGGCCAGACGGGTGTGGGGGTAGTTGGTGCCGTTGAAGTCCATCTCGATCTTGGTGGCGATGTCACCAAGGCTGGAGGTGGCGGTGGTGCTGGCGAAGCCGAGCCGGGTGGGGGCGTAGTTGATCAGGAAGTTCTTGTCCGGGTTGGCGTGCTGGTCGTTGACCGGGTAGTAGAAGAAGGAGGAAGCCAGGCGGGATCCGCCAGGGTTCTGGTTCTGGTCGACGAAGTAGGTGCCGACGATGTGCACGAAGCCGTACACGCGGAGCTTGGTGTCGGCGCCAGCTACGGACTGGAGATCGACGGCGTGGAGGGCGGGGACGGCCAGCAGCATGGCTGCCAGGGCGGTGACGAGATTACGGGAGCGGCTCATTTATTTCTCCTATTGGGGGAAGTTGCGTGCATGGAGATGCAGGCAAGGTGGAACAGTGGCGAAGAGGTTGACTACTTCTTGATGACGAAATACTTTTCCGGAACCTTCAGGGCAGTGGCGCCCATGTAGCCCTTGCCGAACACGTAGGTGTCCATGTAGACCAGGAGCTCGTTCTTGGACCGGACACCGGTGCTCATGTCGGTGTAGTAGGCGCCGTTCCATTTGGCGCCCGGGGTGTACTTGCCAAGGGCGGCGTAGATGTCCTTGGTGTTGGTGATCTTGGCCTTGCCCTCGACGACCCGCTTGCCCAGCTCGCCCAGGCCGGCGACCAGGGTGAAACCGGTGCTGTAGGCCCAGGTGCCCAGGCGACCGCCGTCGCCCTTGTCGACCAGGGTCTTCTCGATCTTTTTCATGATCGCGGGGAAGTTGCCCTTCTCGGCGGAGAGGTCGATGCCGAGCGCGCCCGGGAAGCCCATGAGCGGCGAAGCGGAATCGGGCTCCACGAAGATGCCGTTCTTGCTGGCAGCGAGCTGCTTGATGAGGGGCTCAGTCTGCGCGTCGTTGGTGCAGAACATGGCCACCTTCTCCCCGTTGGGGCCATATTTCTTCAGCCATTGCGGAACCTTTTCCAGGATGAACTGCTGGGCGCCGGCGGTGCCCACATCCGAGGTCGGGTCGGGGGCGGTTTCGAAGGCGAACTTGATGCCCAGATCCTTGCAGGCCGCTTCCATGATCGCCCGGCGCCGGCCGAGGCTCTCATAGGACATGTGCCGGGGGAACGAGATGTGCACGAAGGTCTTGGCGCCCAGCTGCTTGGCGACCCACGGGATGGTGTAGCCGCGGGAGACGAAGTCGGCGTCGACGGCCAGATCGGCGGCCTTCTGGATCACCAGGGGATCTTCGGCCGGCAGGGCGGCCAGCAGGATGATGTCGGGCCGCTTGGCGCGGATCCGTTTGTAGGCTTCGGCAACGCCGGGGAGCGCGTTGCAGGTAACGACCACCTTCATGAGCGGGTCGTCGGCCAGGGAGACGATGTTGGAAATGACCGTCTCCTGCTGGGACATGAAATCGTCCGGATAGGTGATGTGCCGGACCATCCCGCCATTGTTGACTGATCCATATTCCTTGATCAGCTGCTCGGCGCCACGGAGATCATCCTCTGACTGGGTGACCGTCTCGGTGCACACGCCGATGTGGAATTTGGCTGCCGCCTGCAAAGACCCACCCGCAAGCAAGAGCGCCAGGGCCGGGAGCAAGGCTACCGCAGTCTTGATATGCTTCACGAGACCTCCTAATAGAAGAGTGGCAGGCACAATTCAATGAGAACGAGTGGTGTTCCAAGGAATATACAACACCGGGAATCTTGAATTCAAAAAAAATTACCAGATTTTTCCCTGTATGGCGAAATCGTCGTCCAATCCTTGCAAACAGTGGAGCATAAATATCCACCTCGGGCACCGGCCGGACGGCCCGGATCTGCCGTTCCGCCGGGTGCCGGGAATGTGGCATGATTGATGACAGCCTCAAGCTTGGTCTCGGCCCTGGGAGTCACACGATGAGAAAGATGCTTCTGGGAGCCATGCTGCTCCTGACGATCAACGCCCAGCCCGTGCTGGCCGAGGAAATCCGGACCTTGCCCGCCGGGATGTACGCCCAGATGAAGAAGGGCGTCAAGCTCGACGGGGTGTGGATGAGCCCGAAATTCGACGGCGCCAAGGGGTTCCTGATCGGCAAGGTGGACATCGCCGTCGACGGCCCCTTCGCCAACGTGATCGACTATTTCCCCACGGCCCTCAGACGGCTGGCCATCCCCGATTCGCCCAATGTCCTGAATGTCACGGTGGTCGAACTCAGCACGGTCGATCGGCCCGCGGCGGGCTTCTGCAGCGCGACCATGGGCGTCGAGGGCCAGGTGGTGGATCCGGACGGCCAGGTGCTGTTCGCCTTCCACAACCGGGAGGAGATCGGCAATCGGGAGACGATCATCCGGAACTGCCAGGCGATCATGGACGACATCACCTGGAAGCTCTCCAAGAACCTGGGCAAGCCCTACCTGCACGCGCTGACGGTCAAGAACGAACTGGTCACCGGGCACAACCCGAGCGGCCTGGTGCCGCCGGGGCCTCCGGCGCCGCTGGTGGATTCCGGCGACATCAAGGGCCGGCTGCTGCGGCTCGAGGAGTTGCGCCAGAAGGGCCTGATCACCCCCGAGGAGTACAAGGCCCACAAGGAAGAAATCATGAAGGGCCTTTAGGCTCGTATATGTCGTGTCTCCCGCAATGCGGCTGGTTACCATGGAGGTTGAAAAAACCCATCCAGTCCGCCTGATGCCGGGAGTAATCGATGAAAAGGTTGTGCAGTTTTACTTTGGTGCTGCTGGTTTCCGGGGTCGCACCGGGCTACGGCCTGCAGGCGCAGGAGCCCCGCCCCACCCTGGCGGTCCTGCCCCTGAAGGAGGAAGGCACCAAGGATCTGGGCGACGTATCGGAAACGGTAAACTTCACTGTTGCCGCCGCTTTCGCCGACTCCGGAGCCTACCGGCTGGTCGAGCGGAGCCGCGTCATGGCGGCCCTTCCTGGCCTCAACCTGCAGGAATCCGACCCCGCCTACCGCCGTGCCATGGCCAAATTGGGCCAGAGCCTGGGGGCGCGCTTCATCCTGGCCGGTTCCTATTTCCCTGAACGCAACCTATCCAATAATAGTGTTTCAGTGACCGTGAGCCTGCGCCTGGTGAACCCGCAGGACGGGACGGAGGCGGGCCGCTTCATGGAGACCGGGGAAGGCGCGACCCTGGGCATTGTGGTGGCGTCGCTGCGCCGCCAGCTATCCGCCAGGGCAGCCGGGGTCGCGCCTGCCGTCGCCCTTCCGGTGCCCGCTTCAGTCCCAGCCGCGCTGCCGCCTCCGGTCGCCGCTCCGGCCCCGGCCGCGGCGCCGGCTCCCGCGGCGGTGCCGATCCCGGCTCCCCTGGCGGTGCCGATCCCAGCACCCGTAACCGCCGCGCCGCCGGTCCCCGCGCCCGTGCTCATGCCGCCGGCGCCAGTTCCCGCACCTGCCCCGCGGAAGGCCTCCCGGGCCCTGCTGGTCCTGCGGGAGGGCAGCATGAACGGGGTCTATTTCCGCATGGGCGGCCTGCCCCATTACGGTGCCAGGCTCGAGGATTTCGAGTTCCTGCCGAAGTCCCTGGCCAAGCTGTTCCCGCCTGAAGTGGAGGTCACGTTCAGCACCGGGGGCAGCGGGGCGGCCGATGACGCCGCCCTCAACCGAAACCTAGTCAAGAGTTACCAGCCCGACACCCTGGTGGTGCTGAGCCTGGCATGCCGCACCCAGTCCCAACGAACCTACGTCGTCATGAGCAAGACCCAGATCCAGGCCGAGTTGCAGGTCGATTTCCTGGCCCCGGCCACCCTGGAGGTGCTCGCCGCGAAGACGCTCCAGACCGACTTCGTGGAACTCAAGGGGACCAGCACGAAGTTCCCGCCCGCGCTGAAGGACCAGCTCGCCAAGCGCCTGGCCGAGGCCATCCCCGTTCTGCCTTACTGAAAACGGCATTGTTAGTATATATACTACATGGAAAAAACAGGCGCAATTAAATGGCCTCCGAGGGTCGATTCGCGGGAATCTCCCCATCGGTTCCAGCCAGGGCCTGCCCGGTGAGGGACTCGGCGCAGGCCGCCACGGCGGCGGGCGGGCCCTGGACCACGACCGCGCCGCCGCCCGTGCCGCCCTCCGGCCCCAGATCGATGATCCAGTCCGCGCCGGCGATGAAGTCCAGGTTGTGCTCCACGGCGACCACCAGGTGGCCGGCCCGGGCCAGCCGGCCCAGGGCTTCCCGCAGCCGGTCCACTTCGCCGGACCCCAGCCCACGGGTGGGTTCGTCCAGCAGCACTGCGGACCGGCCGGCCCCGGCCTTGGCCAGCAGACCCGCCAGGCGCAGCCGCTGGGCCTCGCCGGCGGACAGGGCGGCGGCCTCCTGGCCGAGGGTCAGGTAGCCCAGGCCGATGTCGGCCAGGGCCTGGAGCGCCGGGGCGATGGCGCGGTCAGCCTGGAAGCGGCGGGCGAGATCCTGCACCGTGGTTTCCAGCGTTTCGGCGATGCTCAGCCCGCCGACCCGGCACGCCAGCACTTCCGGCTGGAAGCGCCGTCCCTGGCAGTCCTCGCAGCCGAGGGTGACGTCCGGCAGCAGGTCCATGGCCACGGTGACGACCCCGCGCCCCTGGCAGGCCTCGCAGCGGCCGCCCGGCACCGCGGTGGAGAAATGCCGGGCGGTCCATTTGCGCTCCCGGGCCTGGGGAGTGGCGGCGAACCGCTTGCGCAGCGGGTCCATGACCCCGGCGAGGGTGGCGACGGTGCTCTGGCCGCCGGCGGCCGGCGCGTCCTGGTCCAGGGTCAGCAGTTCCGGCACCGGCTGGTGCCACTCCACGCCGGCGCAGCCACGCGGTGCCTGGGCCCGGATCGAGCCGGCGAGCACGTCCTGGACCAGGGTGGACTTGCCGCTGCCCGATACGCCGGTGACCGCCACCAGGACGCCCGCCGGGAAGGTCACGTCGATGCCTTGCAGGTTGTGCAGGTGCGCTCCGCGCACGGTGACCCCGGGCCGGAAGGCCAGGACGGCGGCCGGCGCGCTGGGCCGACGCCGGAGCAGCCGGCCGGTGTGGGAGGCGTCCTGGGCCATGAGTTCGGCCGGGGTGCCGGTGGCCATGATCCGGCCGCCTTCGGGGCCGGCGCCCGGCCCCAGTTCGATGATCCGATCGGCCCGCCGGATGATCCCGGGATCGTGCTCCACCACCACCACAGCGTTGCCGGCGTCGGCCAGGGTGCGCAGCAGGTCTGCCAGCCGCCCGGTGTCGCGCGGGTGCAAGCCGCACGTGGGCTCGTCCAGGACATAGGTCACCCCGGACAGGCCTTCGTCCAGGGCGGCGGCCAGACGCACCCGCTGGGCCTCGCCGCCGGACAGGGTGGCCATCTCCCGTTCGGGGGCCAGGTAGCCCAGGCCCGCGCGGTCCAGGGCGCGCAGGCGCCGGAGCAGGAGCGGACGGAGCTGCTGCCCGACCTGGCCGCCGGCTGCGGCCCCCGGCCCGGCGCTGAACCAGCCCAGCGCCTCCAGCACCGGCATCCGGGCCAGTTCCGGGAAGCGCAGGCCGGCGAAGGTGACCGCCCGGGATTCCGGGTTGAGCCGCTCGCCCAGGCAGGCCGGGCAGGTCCGCTCGGCGAGCAGGGCCTCCAGGGCCTCGCCCTTGGGGTCGGCGTGGGTCCGTTCGTACTCCCGGTCCACCAGGGTGGCGAAGCCGGCCCAGGGGGTGGCCAACTGGTGCACCCCCGTGGACTTGCCGCGCTGGTAGTGCCAGGCCACGGCGAACGGCCGGTCGCCGCATCCGGCCATGGCGACCTCCCGCTCCAGGGGGCCCAGTTCGCGCCAGGGCCGGGCGAAGTCCAGGCCCAGGGCCTGGGCCACGGCCCGCAGGGTGGCGACGTGCTGGCCGGCGGGCTCGCCCAGGTATGCGCCGAACCGGGTGCCGTCCATGGCGCCGGCTTCCAGGGCGCGTTCGGGGTGGGTCACCAGCCGGTCGGGGGCGCAGGCCTGGATGAACCCCAGGCCCTTGCACTGGGGGCAGGCGCCGGCCTCCGCGTTGGCCGAGAAGGCGGCGGCCCAGGCGCCGGGGCGGCTCCCAGCCCGGGCGAACAGCAGCCGGGCCAGATCGAACAGCCCGGTGACGGTGCCCATGCGCGAACGGGGATTGCGCCGGCCGCTGTGCTGGGGCACGGCCACGGTGGCGCGCAGGCCCCGGGCCGCCTCCAGCTCCGCCCCGCCGCGCCGGGGCAGCAGGCGCCGGGCCCAGGGCGCCACCAGGTCGGCGAACCGGTTCTGGGCCTCGGCCAGCAGGGTGTCGAACACCAGGGAGGACTTGCCGCAGCCGGACGGTCCGGTCACCACCGTGAGCCCCTGGGCCGGCAGGTCCAGGTCCAGGCCGCGCAGGTTGTGGGTGGTGACCCCGCGCAGGGCCATGGGCGGATCCGGCGCCGCCCCGGACATCGCCCCGGGGGCCGGGGGCGGCACGGTTCCGGCCAGGACGTTGCCGGTGAGGGAAGCCCGGCAGGCGGCCACCTCGGCCGGGGCCCCCGCCGCCACCACCCGTCCGCCCCGGGGGCCGCTGCCGGGCCCCAGGTCGATGAGCTGGTCCGCGGCGCGCCACACATCCAGGTCGTTGTCCACCACCAGCAGGGTATGGCCGGCGGCCAGCAGCCGGTCCCAGGCGGCCAGCAGCACCGCGGTGTCGGCGGCATGCAGGCCGGTGGTGGGCTCGTCCAGGGCGATCAGGGAGGGGCCGGCGGCGGCCCGGGCCAGTTCGGCGGCCAGTTTCACCCGCTGGGCCTCGCCGCCCGACAAGGTAGTGGCCGGCTGGCCCAGGGGCAGGTGGCCCAGGCCGCAGTCCAGCAGGGCGCCGAAGATCCGGGAGAGCCCGGGATGGTCGTGGAAGCAGGCCGCGGCCTGCTCGATGCTGCCCTCCAGCAGGTCGGCGACGCTGCGGCCGCGGTAGCGCACCGCCAGCACGTCGGGGTGGAAGCGCCGGCCGGCGCAGGCTTCGCAGGTCCGGGTGAGCCGGCCCAGGTGGCGCATGCCCACTTCGATCACGCCGGCCCCTTCGCAGGCTTCGCAGCGGCCGCCGGGGGTGTTGAAGGTGAAATGGCCCTTGCCCAGCCCCTGGGCCCGGGCTTCGGGAGTGGCGGCGAACAGGTCGCGGATCAGGTCGAAGGCGCCGGTGTAGGTGGCCGGGTTGGAGCGGGGCGTGCGGCCGATGGGGTTGGCGTCCACGGCCACCAGGCGGCGGAACTCGGTTCCGCCCAGGCGCAGGGTGAGCGCCTCCAGCAGCGAGGTCTTGCCGGCCCCGGAGACGCCTGAGATGACGTTGAGCGCTTCCAGCTTCAGGTCGACCGCGACCCCTTGCAGGTTGTTGCGGGTCAGGCCGGCCACGTGCAGCATGCCGGCACCGGGCCGCACCGCCCGGGTCGCCGCCGGGGCGCGCAGCCAGCGCGCCGTGGGGCCGTCACCCGCGGGCGGCGGCGGACCGCTCCACAACAGGCGCCCGCCTTCGGGCCCGGCCCCGGGGCCCAGGTCCACCAGCCAGTCCGCGCAGCGCACGATGACCGGGTCGTGGTCCACCACGATCACGGTCTGGCCCTGGTCGCGCAGCCGGCGCAGCACCTGCAGCAGCCGGGCCACGTCATGGGGGTGCAGGCCGGCGGAGGGTTCGTCCAGCACCAGCACCAGGCCGTGCAGTTCGCCCAGGGCCAGCCCCAGCAGGCGCAGGCGCTGGACCTCCCCCAGGGAGAGGGTGGGCGCCGGGCGCTCGAAAGCCAGGTAGTCCAGGCCCAGCTCGGTCATCAGCCGGCAGCGGGCCAGGAGCTCGGTGCGGATCGGCTCCAGCACGGCCGCTTCCCGCGGCTCAGGGCGCAGTTCCTCGAGGCGGGCGGCGAGCTCGCCTGCGGTCATGGCCGAGAAGTCGACGATCCGCCGGCCCTGCCAGCGCACCGCCAGCGCCTCGGGCCGCAGCCGCGCGCCCTGGCAGGCGGCACAGGGGGCGGTGCGCACGAAGCGCAGGATGGAGTCGTTGCGCTTGCCCTTCAGGATGGTTTCCATGACCGGCACCAGGCCGCGGTAGAAGCCCTCCTGGCGCGGGCGCGCGGTGATCCCCTCCCAGCGCAGGCGCGATTCCAGCGGGTGCTTGCCGTAGGGGATGCGCAGCCGGTCCGAGCCGTACAGCACCACCCGGCGGACTTCATCGGTCAGGCCGGACCATGGAATTTCCACCGAACCGCCGTGGGCGCGCAGCACCTGGTCCAGCACCGGCAGGGTCACCTGGGAGTACATCAGGTAGCCGTTGGGTGTGCTCACCCGCAGGGCGCCGTCCCGGATCGACCGGGCCGGATCGGCCACCAGCAGATCCAGGTCCAGCCGGTCCTCGACCCCGAGCCCCTGGCAGACCGGGCAGGCGCCTTCGGCCCCGTTGAAGGAGAACAGCCCGCGGCGCGGCCGCGGCCCAGGGCCGGCATCTCCCAGCCGGGCGAACAGCAGGCGCAGCAGATCCCAGACTTCGGTGAGGGTGCCCACGGTGGAGCGCGGGTTGTCCAGGCCCACCCGCTGGCCCACGGCCACAGCGGGGCCCAGCCCCTCGATGCCGGTGAGCTCCGGCCGGCCGCCGGCGCCGGCGAATTGCCGGGCGAACGCCGGCAGGGTCTCCAGGAAGCGCCGCTGGCCTTCCCGGAAGATGGTGTCGAAGGCCAGGGAGGACTTGCCGGATCCGGACACACCGGTGACCACCGTGAGCCGTCCACGGGGAATGGCCAGGTCGAGACCCTGGAGGTTGTGTTCCCGGGCGCCGCGGATGACCAGGTCAGCCATACCGCCCCCTGAGACGCACCTCTGCCGCCCATGACGGCATGGGCGGCCGAGGTGTCAGCAAGCCTGGGGCCGTCTTAGCCGGCGACGATGGCTTCCGAGGGGCAGGTATCGGCGCAGGCGCCGCAATCGATGCAGGTTTCGGCATCGATGGTGTAGATGGGATCGCCTTCCTTGATGGCCTCCGTGGGGCATTCGCTGATGCAGGCGCCGCAGGCGACGCAGGATTCGGTGATGGTATGCGACATGGTCGGTCTCCAGAAAGGAACAATCCCAAGGTAAGGCAAATGCGAGGGCAGATTGGTCACAATTCGGACAGGCGCCTCCGGATCAGATACTATTATTGAGAACAAACAACCTGAAACTTTTCACGGAGCAGCCATGTCCGGACCCGCCCGGAGCGAGCCCCTGTCCCCGGCCGGCGACCTGGTCCTGCGCATCCTGCTGACCATCAGCTTCTGCCACTTCCTCAACGACATGATCCAGTCGGTGATCCCGGCCATCTACCCGATCCTGAAGACCTCGTTCCGGCTCAGTTTCAGCCAGATCGGGCTGATCACCCTCACCGGCCAGATGACCGCCTCGGTGCTCCAGCCGGTGGTGGGGTTCTATACCGACCGCCGGCCCCAGCCGTTCTCCCTGCCGGTGGGAATGGGCTTCACCCTGGCCGGCCTGCTGCTGCTGTCCATCGCCGCCAGCTTCCGTATCCTGCTGGTGGCCGTGGCGCTGGTGGGGGTCGGTTCGGCGGTGCTGCATCCGGAGTCTTCCCGGGTGGCCCGGGTGGCCTCGGGCGGCCAGCACGGCCTGGCCCAGTCGGTGTTCCAGGTGGGCGGCAACGCCGGCGGCGCGCTGGGGCCCCTGCTGGCGGCCTTCTTCATCCTGCCCCGGGGCCAGGGCAGCATCGCCTGGTTCGCCATCGCGGCACTGGTGGCCATCGTGCTGCTCACCACGGTGGGCGCCTGGTACCGGCGCACCGGTTCGGCCCTGCTCAAGTCGGCCAGCCGCGGCCCCGCCACCCACCGGGCCCAGCCGCCGCGCAAGGTGGCCCTGGCCCTGGGCATCCTGCTGGCGCTGATCTTCTCCAAGTATTTCTACCTGGCCAGCCTCACCAGCTACTACACCTTCTATCTCATCAACCGGTTCCACGTCTCGGTGCAGAACGCCCAGATCCACCTGTTCGTGTTCCTGGGGGCGGTGGTGGCCGGCACCCTCATCGGCGGCCCGGTGGGCGACCGCATCGGCCGCAAGGCGGTGATCTGGGGCTCCATCCTCGGCGTGCTGCCGTTCACGCTGCTGCTGCCCCATGTGGACCTGTTCTGGACCGGGGTGCTCACCGTGGTGATCGGCCTGGTGCTCGCCTCGGCCTTCTCGGCCATCCTGGTCTATGCCCAGGAGCTGATCCCCGGCAAGGTGGGGACGATCTCCGGGCTGTTCTTCGGCCTGGCCTTCGGCATGGGCGGCATCGGCGCCGCCCTCCTGGGGCGCCTGGCGGACCGGACCAGCATCGTCTATGTCTACCAGGTCTGCGCCTTCCTGCCGGCGATCGGGCTGCTGGCGGGGTTCCTGCCGAGTCTGGAAAAAGTGAAACCTGCCCTTGGATTACCGCGATCCGGCTAGCCAGCTGGGGCCTATGCCCGATATGATGGGTCTGGATTTTCCACCTGATGCCCAGGCCCCACGCCGGGAAGGCCACGCCAATGAACCAGACTCCCAGCAGAAACAACCCCAGCGACTTCCAGAACCTGGTGGCGGCCATCGTCGCGAGTGACCTGGCCGAACCGCGCACCCGGCACATCGACGCCGGTTACCTGCCCAACCGCGACACCGTGATCGAGATCGTCAAACTGCTAAGGGAACTGCTGTTCCCGGGCTACTTCGGGCGCCAGCACCTGACCTCCTCGACCCTCGAATACCATGTGGAGGAACTGCTGCGGGCCATCGATACCCGGCTGTTCGAACAGGCCCGCAACGCCATCCGGCACCAGGCCAACCGCCGGGGCGTGCCCTGCCTGGACTGCGACCAGGAGGCGGAGCGCATCGTCCGGCATCTCCTGGCCGCCATCCCGCGGCTGCGCGCGATCCTCGCCACCGATGTCCAGGCCGCCTTCGACGGCGATCCCGCGGCGGCGGACTACGATGAAATCATCTTCTCCTATCCGGGACTGCTGGCCATTTCCACTTATCGCATTGCCCATGAACTTTACATCAATAAACTTCCGCTCATCCCCAGGATCATGACGGAATATGCCCATAACATAACCGGCATCGATATCAACCCAGGGGCCACGATTGATGAGTATTTCTTCATTGATCATGGCACCGGCGTGGTCATCGGCGAGACCACGGTCATCGGCAAGCGCGCCAAGATCTACCAGGGGGTGACCCTGGGCGCCCTGTCCACCCGGGGCGGGCAGTCCCTGCGGGGCGCCAAGCGGCACCCCACGCTCATGGACGAAGTCACGGTCTACTCGGGCGCCTCCATTCTTGGCGGCGAGACGATCATCGGCGAGGGGGCGGTGATCGCCAGCAACGTGTTCCTGACCCAGTCGGTGCCGGCCCGCACCCGGGTATCCGGGAAGAATCCGGAACTCCAGTACAAGAACCACGCGCCGGTGGAGTTCAGGCAGGCCTTCCCCGCCGACTGGGTGATCTGAGTGGAACCCCAAGCGCTCTACGAGCGCCAACGCGAGGCCCGCTGGGCGGTCGCGGCCAGCTCGCCGGAACAGCGGCGGACCAAGCTGCGCCGTCTCCTGGAGGCCCTCACGGCACGCAGGGCCGAGGCCCACGAGGCGCTGAGCGCGGATTTCCGCAAGGTCCCCGAGGAGGCGGACCTGGCCGAACTGTATCCGCTGTTCACCGAGCTCAAGGGCGCCATGCGCCACCTGGAGCGCTGGATGCGCCCGGTCAAGGTGCCCACCCCGCTCAGCTTCACCGGCAGCAAGGCCTGGATCCGCCACGAGCCCAAGGGCGTGGTCCTGGTCATCAGCCCCTGGAACTACCCGCTCCTCCTGACCCTGGGTCCGCTGATTTCGGCCGTCGCGGCGGGCAACTGCGTGGTGCTGAAGCCTTCGGAATTCACCCCGCATGCCTCCGCGTTCATGAAGGATCTGCTGTCCGGCATCTTCCCCGAGTCCGAGGTCGCGCTGGTGGAAGGCGATGAGCGCGTCGCCAAGGCCCTGCTGGAACTGCCGTTCGACCACGTATTCTTCACCGGCAGCCCGGCCGTGGGCCAGGCGGTCATGCACGCCGCGGCCGAACATCTGGCCTCGGTGACGCTGGAACTGGGCGGGAAATCCCCGGTGCTGGTGGACGCGGACGCCGACCCACGGCTGGCCGCGCGCCGGATCGCCTGGGGCAAGTTCCTCAACGCCGGCCAGACCTGCGTGGCGCCGGACCATGTCCTGGCGCACACCCGGATCCATGCGCGCCTGGTGCAGGAACTGGGCCGGGCGGTGGCCGACTTCTACGGGGCGAGCCCGGACGATCGGCGGCGCAACCCGGATTACGGCCGGATCCTCAACGCCCGCCACCACGCCCGGCTGCGCGGTCTGCTGGAGGGTTCCCCGGGCCGGATCGAGTTGGGCGGCGATTGGGATGTCGCGGCGAACTATTTCGCCCCCACCGTCATCACCGGGGTGGCGCCCGAGGCGCCGCTCATGCGCGAGGAGATCTTCGGACCCATTCTGCCGGTGCTGGAAGTGGCCGACCTGGACGAGGCGGTGGGCTTCGTCAACGCCCGGCCCAAACCCCTGGCCCTCTACCTCTTCACCGGCAGGCCGGCCGCCGCGGAGGCCATCCTGGCCCGCACCAGCGCCGGCGGCTCCTGCATCAACGACACGGTCCTCCAGTTCGCCCACCCGCACCTCCCGGGCGGCGGGGTGAACCGCTCGGGCCTGGGCAAGGCCCACGGCTACTTCGGGTTCCAGGCGTTCTCCAACGCCCGGGGCGTCCTGCGCAGCTCCAGGTTCTCGCCGGTCCAGTGGATGTACCCGCCCTTCACCCCGGCGGTGCGCCGGCTCATCGATCTGACCTTGCGCTACCTCTGAAACCAACCGGATCGGATCCTCCCATGTGGCAACGGCTTTTGCGATTCATCCGCGGCAACCCCGGCAAGGCCACCCTGGCCGTCTCGGTGCTGCTGGCCGTGGCCGCCCTGGTGTGCGCCGACGCCCTGCTGGCCGGTCCCATCCGCACCTGGGCCGAACGGAAGATCAACGCCAACCTGAAGGGCTACACGGTGCGCATCGCCCGGGCCCGCCCGCGCATCTGGAAGCTGGCCCTGGCCCTGGACGGCCTGGTGGTGGCCCAGAACCGCCACCCGGATCCGCCGGTGGCGGATTTCGCCGCCCTGGAGTTCACCCTGCAGTGGAGCCAGCTGATGCAGTTCAAGGTGGCGGCGGATCTGACCATCCAGCGCCCCGCCCTGCACCTCAACCTGGCCCAGATCGAGGAAGAGGCGACCAACCACGTCAGCCTGAAGGACCAGGGCTGGCAGGCGGCGGTGGAGGCCATCTATCCGTTCAAGCTGGACCAGGTGCGGATCCAGGACGGTTCCCTGCTCTACCTGGCCGCCGACCCCACCAGCAAGCCGCTCCAGCTCACCAGCGTGGTCATGCTCGCCAAGAACATCCGCAACAAGGCGGCCGCCGGGGGCACCTACCCGTCGCCGGTGACCTTCCAGGCCGCGCTGTTCGACACCGGCAAGGTCTGGTTCAAGGGCGCGGCGGATTTCCTGCGGGAACCCTATACCGCGGCCATGGGCGAAATCCGCCTGGAGCGGGTGCCCCTGGACCGGCTCGGCCCCCTGGCCCAGGACTACAACCTGAGGACCTCCGGCGGGTTGCTGTCCGCCAACGGGACCGTTGAGTACACCCCGAAAACCCAGAAGGCCCATCTCAAAGAGGTCCTGTTCGAGGACCTGCGGGTGGACTACGTCCACAGCACCGCCACCAAGGTCCAGGAAGAGGCCCACGCCAGGCAGGCCCTGAAACTGGCCAAGCAGGTGCGCAACGCACCGCAACTTTCGCTCCAGGTGGATTCCTTGAGGCTGAACCGCAGTCAACTCGGTTTCAAGGACGAGACGGCCACACCCCCATATAGGTTGTTCATGTCCGACGCGAGTCTGAAATTGAGCAACCTGAGCAACCAGGCCAACCAGGGCCGGTCCGAATTCCACGCCCAGGGCGCCTTCATGGGCAGCGGCAAGACCGTGCTTTCCGGCAGTTTCCTGTCCACCGCCAAACCGGCCGATTTCGCCATCCAGCTCCAGCTGGACGATGCCAAACTGACCGATCTGAACCCATTCCTGCTGGCCGAGACCAGGGTGGACGTGGCCGAGGGCCTGTTCTCGGTCTACACCGAACTCACCGTGAAGGGCGGCCGGATCGAGGGCTACCTCAAGCCCCTGATCAAGGACCTGCGGATTTCCGACAAGACGAAAGACAAAGGCAAGTCCTTCGGCAAGCGGGTGGAGATGCATGTGCTGCAAGCGCTGGCCAATCTCTTCAAGAACCGGTCCAGCAAGCAGGTCGCCACGGTCACCCGGATCTCCGGGTCCACCAGCGACCCCAAGCTGAGCGAATGGGAGGCCATTCGCAAGCTGCTGGGGAACGGCCTGTTCCGGGCCATTCTTCCAGGGTTCCTGGACCAGGGCAAGGACGTGAAGCCGCCTGCGGTCAAGGCGCCGGGCTGACGATCAAAATCCATTCAAAGATTTGAAAATTTCAATACTGCGGAATTGGGGGCATAATGCTTCCACCGTGCGCGCCCTTCCGATCGCCTGCATCCTCATCTGCCTCGCCCTGGCCTGTGGCGGCGGGAAATCTGCCGCCTCTCCTGGTACTCCCGGCACCCCGCCGTCCGGGTCCCCGTCGGGGTCCCCCTCGGCCTCCCAGCCCAACGGCAGCCTCCAGGGCCGGCGGCCCTTCCCGGCCGACAATCCCTGGAACACCGACATCTCCTCAGCCCCGGTGGATCCCAACTCGGCCGCCCTGCTGGCCAGCATCGGGCTGAGTACCGGGCTGCATCCGGATTTCGGCACCGTGTGGGCGGGGGCGCCCAACGGCATCCCCTACGTGCTGGTGCCCGGAACCCAGCCCCTGGTGCCCATGAGCTTCGACTACGCGGATGAAAGCGATCCGGGGCCCTACCCCATCCCCCCCGACGCGCCCATCGAAGGCGGACCGTCCAGCACCGGCGACCGGCATGTACTGGTGGTGGACCTGGACCACTGGAAGCTGTTCGAGACCTGGAACTCGACCCCCCAGAACGGCGGCACCAGCTGGCATGCGGGGTCCGGGGCGGTGTTCGACCTGTCCTCGGACGCCCTGCGCCGCGCCGGATGGACCTCGGCGGACGCGGCGGGACTGCCCATCTTCCCCGGCCTGGTGCGTTATGACGAAGTGGTGGGGCAAGGAAGCATCCAGCACGCCCTGCGCTTCACGGTGGCGCAAACCCGGATGGCCTACGTGCCTCCCGCCACGCACTGGGCCTCATCGAAAACCAGCGCGGCGTTGCCGCCCATGGGCATGCGGGTGCGGCTCAAGGCCTCGACCAATATCAGCGGGTATTCGGCCAACGTCCAGGTGATCCTGCGCGCCATGAAGCAGTACGGGATGTTCGTGGCGGACAACGGCAGCAACTGGTACGTGAGCGGGGCGCCGGATCCCCGGTGGAGCGACGACGAACTGGCGACCTTGAGCGGCATCAAGGGGTCGGACTTCGAAGTGGTGGTCATGTCCGGTCTGGTGGCGGGGCCCTGAGATCCTCCCGCCCCGAGAACTCATCCATGCTGCGGTCCACCCCGAAGAACCGCATCACCGCGTCGAACAGCGTCGGGGGCAGGATCCGCGCCACCAGCACCGCCATCACGAACCGGGGCAGCACGAGCCGCCTGCGGTCGGCCCGGATGGCGTCCAGGATCCGGGCGGCCACGTAGTCCGGCTTGAGGATCGGCAGCAGCAGCGGGA